>Ga0116151_10000320_pt1 | contig 43662 bp, 35 predicted proteins | sample AD_UKC117_MetaG_FD_89893 | JGI IMG/M metagenome (GOLD analysis project Ga0116151, IMG submission 89893) | Active sludge microbial communities of municipal wastewater-treating anaerobic digesters from Hong Kong - AD_UKC117_MetaG | ecosystem: Engineered > Bioreactor > Anaerobic > Digestate...
AACCATCACATCGCCGTTATCCAGCACTTTTTTAATTTGCCGCACTAACTGCACGTCCGATGTGAACTTCCTTTTGCAGACGCCGCCGACTGCCCGCAGCAGAGCCTCCCTTTTCAAAAAACCGTCGATAGCGATCACATAGTTTGCCCTCCACGGAAATAGGGCAGCCGTGGCCACCTTAAAATCAAAAAAAGCGTTGTGATTTCCCAGAAAAATGAAGGGCGGTTTCAGGCCTTCACAGTGAATCTTTGTTATCTCGGCTTTGTGAGACCAGACAGCCGGAAAGCTGATCAGCCATGTCAAGCCCTGCAAATACCATTTTTGCCGCATAGGCGGCGATTTCATATCAAAGCGTGCGGTCGTATCCATATGCTGTTCCTCTCAGTCGGCTGTATGCCAATACACAAAAAGTATATCAGCCCAGTGTTAATGAGTCAAATAAAAGATAGGTTTGTGCCGGATATTGCCGCATTTTAGTGCACGATTATAGCCTCTTTACCACAATAGGCACAAATTCAGGCATTGCACGATGAAATCTCCCAAATTCCCAATTGTTTGTTTTGGACCGGAAGCACCTTTGATGGAATGAATCTTACGGATTTTCGAAGAGAGAAAAATTCTACTGAAAAAGCCTATACTTATCAAGTAAAAGATAATGGGACACAGCCTTATGTTGGAATTCTGACTTTGATAGAACCACTTAAAAAAGATGAAATCATATCATATAAAACAAGAATTGACGTCAAAGATGGGGCTCATATTATGAATCCCTACTATGCTCAGATTGTTAGTATTCATACTGACAAATTGGTTATTAGAGTAAAAGCAAAAAGGGGATTATTAAAGGATGTTTACAAAGTCGTTTATGCAGACAAACTAATGACACCAAAATATGAAGTCGAGCGAAAGCCGATTACTGCAAAAGAAGATGGAGAATTTGTTGTTTATGTTGTAGAACAGAAACAGCCAAATCTAAATTATAGTTATTGTCTGGAGTGGAATTTTGTCGTCAACACATAATCTGCAGGTACCAAGTGCCTGATCGTTGAAGTGGACAGCAGTCGCTATCACCAGGAAGGCAGTCCGCAGGCCGAACGGGACCGCCTCAAGGATAAGATTTGTTCCCGCTATCACATCCCGCTGGAGCGCTTCCGCACCACCGACAGCAAGGAAAAAGAACGGTTTGCTCAAGTCATGAAACGTGTGGCCGCGGGATGGGAGTGGGAGACGGAAGAAATATAATTGAGTCTCATGAGAAATTCTTCGAAGAAAGATAAGAATTCTCTCATGACAAGCAATTGAAAAACAGATTGACCCGTTTTCACGAGCGAAAGGCTTTGACCAACACAAGAATCTGGTGCCGGTCATCCGTATGGAGGGCGACCGCTGGCAGGCCCAATCCGTGGTTCTCGCCGGCCCGTCAAGCATCCCCGTTGACCATTGAATTATGCTTCAATTTTAAGAATCCAGACCGAAAATGCCGGTTATGGGAGCAAAATAACAGCCCAAATCTGTATAATAAAAAGCCGTCCGGTGTGATTCCGAACGGCTTTTTTTCATGTAAATCGGGGTGAAAAGTTGACACGATTTTGACACGATGACCATGTCAAACGATGCGGATTTGTGCGTTTTATTGTTACTCAGGGTAAAACATCAGCTTAACAAAAAGCCTCCGTTCGTGGCTTGTTTAAGCCATTTTTTCGGAGGCTTGATGGAGCTGATGACGCGATTCGAACGCGTGACCTCATCCTTACCAAGGATGTGCTCTACCTACTGAGCTACATCAGCAAGTGGCGACCTGGATGGGGATCGAACCCACGACCTCTAGCGTGACAGGCTAGCGTTCTAACCAGCTGAACTACCAGGCCACATGTGACCATCTCAACGGCCAACGTTGATAATTATACATAAGAAGACGGGTCTTGTCAAGAGCTTTTTTCCGTCTTTTTTCGCGGGGATTCCGGGGGCTTTCTTTATAGGAAAAGAACTCCCAATAAAGCGCCGGCAGCGATGAAAGCCGCGGGCGGAATCTTTTTGAAGCGGTAGGAAGCGACGAGCAGCAGCACGAAAATCACGGCGGCGACAGGATTCGCGAGGTCGGTCCAGACGCCTGTCTCCTGAAAACGAGGCAGGGTCAGCACCGCGATCTGAAAAATGGAGAGCCACGCCGCGAGCACCAGACCGGCGACCGCCGGGCGCAGTCCGTAGAAAGCATCCATGACGTGCGGATTTTCACTGAACTTATCGAGAAATTTTGCGATGACAATTATGATGACGTAAGAGGGAAGCACAAGCGAAAAAGTGGCCGCGAGCGCTCCGGGAATGCCGAAGGCTTTGTAACCGGCGAAGGTGGCCATATTGACGCCCATCGGTCCCGGTGTGGATTCCGAGACGGCGATCATGTTTGCCACGTCGGCCTCGGTAAACCAGTTGTAGTTCCGGGCCATCTCATGGATAAAGGGCAGCGTGGCAAGCCCCCCGCCGACCGCAAAAAGCCCGGCCTTGAAGAATTCCCAGCAGAGAAGCAGAAAATTGCTCATTTTTCCGCCTCCCTTTCGCTATGGAAGGAGAGAATGCCGATCAGGAGCGCCCCAAGCACCGACCAGACGGTGGAGACCTCCGTAAAGGCGGTGAGAACGAATACGGCGGCAAAGATTACGGCGCCGAACCAATCCCGAATGCCGTTTTTCCACATCTTCACCATGGTCTTGATCATCAGCGCGCAGGCGGCGATCCGGATGCCGGAGAGCGCCGACTGAACCGCGGGGATATCTGCGATATTGTTCAGCACGGCGGCAATGATTGTAATGATAATAAGGGAAGGCATGATGACGCCCAACGTCGAGAACGCCGCGCCAAGGACGCCGCGCTTTTTATAACCGGTATGGGTGGCAACGTTGACGGCGATGACGCCCGGCGTGCACTGGGATAGAGCAAACAGATCGATCAGGTCCTCACCGGTCAGCCAGCCGCGCCGGTCGACGACCTCGTGCTCAAGCACCGGCAGCATGGCGTATCCGCCGCCGAACATGATCAGGCCGATTTTGAAAAAAGAGACAAAAAGCTGAAAATAGGTGGTCATTCTTCTTCTCCGAACATGCCGCCGGGTTGGTATCCGACCGGCGGATTTTTGATGATTCCGGTGCAGACGTCGCCGTCCGTTCCGTTGATCAGGATGTCCTGCACCGTGCAGAGCAGGCTCTTGACCGCGGGAATCGTGACCGGCACATAGTTTTTGGTGTAGCCCTGCATCAGGCCGTTGCGGATCTCCGATTCAATGAGCACCGCTTCGGTCCGGCCCACCATATTTTGCAGAAACGTCGCTCTGGTTTCGGCGGCCGCCTCGGAGATGCGGTCGGAGCGGCGCGCCTTTTCCGCGTTGGAAATCTGGCCGGGCATGACGGCAGCGTCGGTGCCGGGCCTTCTGGAATAGGCAAAGACGTGTACTTTGGCGAAGGCAATCTCCCGGATGAAAGCGAGGCTCTCCTCGAAATCCTCCTCCGTTTCTCCCGGGAAGCCGACCATCAGATCCGTGGTAAGCGCCGGATTTTCAAAGACATCCCGAATATTCGCCACCACGCTGCGGTAGAGATCGGTGTTATATCGGCGGCGCATCGCGGCAAGCGTGCGGTCACAGCCGCTCTGAAGTGAAAGGTGGAACGACGGGCAGAAGCTCTCCATGCCGGCGAAGCGCTCGACGTCCTCCCGGGTCAGGAGTTCCGGTTCGAGCGAGGAAAGACGGACTCTGGGCATGATTTGGCAGGCGAGCTCCACGGCGTCGGCGAGCCTGAGGCCGAGATCCTTGCCGTAAAACGGCAGGTTGATGCCGGAGAGTACGGCCTCCTGGTATCCCTTGGCGGAGAGGAGTTCCAGCTCCCGTTCGAGATCATGAAGCGGCTTCGAGCGGACATAGCCCCTCGCTTTCGGAATGATGCAGTAGGCGCAGCGGTTGTCGCAGCCGTCTTCAATCTTAACGAAGGCGCGGGTGCGGTCGAGCATGCCCTCGGCCGTCATCGGCTCAAAGGGCTCGCCCGGCGTATGCGGCGTGATGTGGACGACACGCTTGCCGTCCAGCGCGTCGAGCACGGCAGGCAGAAGCTCGCTCCGGTCAGCTGCGCCGAGGATGATGTCCGCCTCGAGCACGGAGGCCGCCTCCTCCGGAAAAGCCTGCGGAAAGCAGCCGGTCAGCGCGACGACGGCACCGGGATGCTCCCGGCGAAAACGGTGCACCATCTGGCGGGATTTCCGGTCGCCGGTGCCGGTGACGGTGCAGGAGTTGACGATATAGGCGTCCGCCTCCTCCTCACAGTCCACAACTTCAAACCCGGCCTTGCGGAATTCCTGCTCCATGATCTGCGTCTCATATTGGTTGACCTTGCATCCAAGGGTATAAAATGCGGCCTTCATCGGTGTCCTCCATTTATACAAACTAATATTTTATTATACCCTAAGCGCCCATCGTTGTAAATGCCGTTTCCGGGGAAGAAAAGGCGGCGCGTTTCTCCGCCTTGAAACGGAAGGCCTGCTTTTAAGGGATTTTTCGGACGATGCGGCGGCGCCGGGACGTCTGTTTTATGTTTTTGCCTGCGGGAACGGAGCTTTTCAGATCTGGTTCAGACACGCTTTTTCTGTACGCGGGAGGGGGCCTGGCCAGAAAAACAGCGCTTTTTTCGCCCTGACAGGGGAAGTTTATTTTTATGAGTTTTTTGGAGAATACGATGGCCCCGGCATCTGTTTCCCATGTTTTTCATCTGCAAAGACCACTTCGAAAATTATGCCGGGCATGGTTCCTGCATCCCCGCAATGCTGCTGTTTCTGGTCTCATTTTTTGTATGCGGGATGGATTCTTGTATGGAGAAAACCTCCGGCAAAAGAGAACCTTCCATAGGTTGGAGAGCGAAAAACCGGGGCGGCGCGGCTTGTAATCGCACCGTGTTCATGCTATTATTATTTTGTATAATTATATCCGCCTCTTGTGGCGGATCTTGCTTCCGGCAGAACCGCCGGTGGGACAAAACGAGGTACGGAGGCCATAAGATGGGGATTTTAAAGCCGTTGTCTTTTCAAAAGCTGATGGGCATGATTATTGCCGAGCATAACGACCGGGGGAGCATCTTCGGCGTTACGGATCTTTATCATGCGGGGAAGGCCAGAATCCCCGTCTTCGGCCAGCGGATCGAAAACCCGATCGGCGTTGCCGCAGGCCCGGTCACGCAGCTCGCGCAGGGCATCGTCGCGGCCTACGCGGCGGGAGCCCGGTATATCGAGCTCCGCACTCTCTCCGGAGAGCTGCTTTCCGCAGGGGAGCAGAAGCCGGCGCCGAAGCCCTATATGGATGTGCCCGGCGAGATGTTCCACATCGGTAACGCGACGGAGCTTTCCGCGGAGCAGGCCTTCAACGAGTATGTCAAGGCGTGGTATGCGGTCAAGCTGATCTCCTCCGGCTACGACCTCGGCGTGCAGGAGGGCTTTGTTTTCAACATGTCGCTCAGCGGCAGCCTCGAGGAACTGAAGTCCCATGACGTCGACAGCTTTATCGAGGGCCTCAGGAGCGCCGAATACACGCCGGTCTGGCGTGAATGCGAGAACTGGGCCCGCGCCCACATGGATCTTCTGGACGGTGTGGATGGCTCCTATATCTCCGACATCAGCGCCCGGGTCAGCGATTCCGTCACCTATGTGCCGGCGCCCGGTGCCACGGCGGAGGAGATTGAGGCCGCGGCCGCATGGCTCATTGAGGAAAAGAAGCTCCACACCTTTGTGAAGATCGATCCGACGATGCTCGGCTATTACAGTGTCCGTGGCATTCTGGATATCAACGGCTACGGCGATCTGGAGCTCGATAAGGAGCGCTTCGACCGGGATGTGCAGTTTGACGACGCAAAGGCCATGTTCCTGCGGCTGCAGTCTCTTGCCGATTCCTACCGCCTCGAATTCGGCGTCAAGGTCAGCGGCGGCCTGCCCGTCCGCAGACAGGAAGCGCTGCCCGGCGGCGAGATGCTTCTCACCGGAAAGGCGCTGTTCCCGGTCACGTTCGCGCTCGCCGAAAAGATTGCAAACGAGTACGGCGGAGGCTTACGCATCTCCTATTCCGGCGGCGCCGACATCTCAACCGCAGCGAAGCTTTTTGAAGCCGGGGTCTGGCCGGTCACGTTTGCCTCCGAGCTGATGAAGCCCGGCGCTCACATCCGCCTCAAACAGATCGCCGACGCGGTCTCCCGCTGCGATTACGCGCAGTTCTCCGGCATCTTTACAAGCAGCCTGCCGGATATCGAGAAGGAAGTCTACGAGAGCGGAAGGTATAAAAACCGCTATCTGCTCCCCGCAAAAAAGACGCCCGGCCCGATCCCGACCGGAACCTGTGGGATCTCTCCCTGCCGGAACGCCTGCCCGCTGGGGCAGGATATTCCCTATCTTCTCCGCCTGATTAAAGACGGAAAGAAGAAGGAGGCACTCGGCGTCATCCTTGAGCGGAACCCTCTGCCCTTTACGACTGGAGCGGTCTGCACTCATCCGTGCATGGATGCCTGCACCCGCCGCTTCTACGAATGCCCGATCGACATCCGGGGTGAGCGCTACCGCACGGCAAAGGATGCCTGCTTTGACCTCCTCGACACCCTCTCCGAGACGAAAAAGGATAACATGCGGGTGGCCGTCGTCGGATGCGGCCCCGCCGGAATCGCCGCGGCCGCCTTCCTTGCGAGAAGGGGCTGCCTCGTCACCGTTTTTGATAAATCCGGGCGTCCGGGCGGCGCCGTTCAGAAATACATTCCGAAATTCCGAATTCCGGATTCGGATATCGAGTGGGACGTCACGCTGATGCAGGCCCTCGGCGTCGAGCTGGAGCTCGATCACGAGGTCACGTCCTTACAGGAACTCCGGGATCTCGGGTATGAGCATATCGTGCTCGCCGTCGGCGCGGAGGAACCGATTCCGCTGAAGCTCGCCTTCGGGAAGAGCACCGGCGCGCTGGAATTTCTCGAAGCTTATAAGAAAAACCCGGATTCCCTCGCGGAATCCTATGTCGGAAACGTGGCGGTCGTCGGCAGCGGCATGGAAGCCGTGGATGCCGCCCGCTCAGTCAAGCGCCTGCCCTCCGTCGATTCCGTCACCGTTGTGGCCGACGGTCCGATGGGGCTGACGGACGCGCGCCCGGAGATGATCGCCGCCGCAAAGAGCGAGGGCATCCAGTTCCGGGAACTGCTTCTGCCGACCGGGCTCCGCGGCGGGTGGCTGCTCTGCCACAAAACCGCGCCCGGAGAGCCGCAGAAGGACGGCACCGTTCCGATGATCGATACCGGTGAAAAGGATAAGGTGGAAGCGGACTGCGTGCTCGCGGCGTTGGGAGAGCGCGCCGCGTCTCCGCTCTTTGAAGAGGCCGACAGGGATGTCTCCGTGATCGGTGACGCGGCGCGCGGCCGAACTTCGGTTGCCGAGGCGGTCGCCGACGCGCAGAGATTCGCCTCGAAACTGATCCGCTTTCATGGGGATCGCTGGCTGCCCTTCAACGAGGCACCGGATCTCGGCTTCCTGCAAAAGCGCAGCAAAATGGTGGCCGACTGCGCCAAATGCCCGGAGAGCGGCCGCTGCCTCGAGTGCGAAACGGTCTGCGAATCCTGCGTGGAGTGCTGCCCGAACCGGGCCAACCTCCGCATCACGCTGCCGGACGGCACCCGCTCCATTTTACATATCGCCGAATTCTGCGACGAATGCGGGGCCTGCGCCTGCTACTGCCCGTACGACGGCAAGCCCTATGAAGAAAAATTCACGCTCTATCTCGATGAGGAAGACTTCCGCACCGGCAAAAACGACGGCTTCTTCGTGACCGGGGAGGGCAACAACTGCCGCTTCCGTTATGGCGGCAGCGTCTTCAAATACGATCCGATCGGCGGCCCGGTGGGGATGCTACCGGATGAACTCCGGGATCTGGCCACGGAGATCATCAAAAAATATGCGGTGCTCGTGAAGCCGGAGGAACAGTGAGATGGGACACTGCCGCCGCTGCAGGAAGTGCGTGAATCCGAGGATCCGGGTCGGAATCCGGAAGGAAGAACCGGAAAACCCGCCCGATCTTCCGCCGGAAGAGGAAAACCCGGCGGCGGAAACCGCAGGGAAGGGCGGGCGAACACCTGAGGAACCGGAGAAATCATAAAACGAGATTCCGAGGCGCTTTTGGCGCTGAGGAAACGGCGAAAGCATAAAAATTCCGGATCAGACAAGGAGAGACAAATGGAAAAACGCATCATCAACTGCCGCATCGTGACGCCGACCGGCATCACGGAGGGCGATATCTATATCAAGGATGGCACGATCGCCGCGATCGGAAGCGGCTGCCCCGAAACCGCCGAGACCTATGACGCGGCCGGCGCACTGGTCTTTCCGGGCTTCATCGACGGGCTGACGACGTTCTCCGGTGACGAGCTTTCGAGGGGCACCGCGTTCGCGCTGGCGGGCGGCGTCACCACGATCGTGGACTGCGCGGTTCCGGAGCAGGGCGAGACCCTCAAAGAAGCCTTCTCGCGCTGGAAAGCCGGCATGGAGGGCGGCGCTTGCAATTACGCCGTTCATCTGCCGGCCAGCCGCTGGAGTGAGGATACGGACACCGAAATTTATGAACTGCAAAACGATGGGGTCTGCTGTTTTCTGGCCGATCTCACCGCGGAGAACGGCATGTCCGACGGGGATCTCTACCGCCTGTTTAAATCCGTGGACGAGGCTGGCGGGGTTCTGAGCTGCCGCTGCGGCAGCGGCTCCATCACAAAAGCGATGGAGGATGCCTATGGAGAAGAGGGAAAGACGGAGCCCTACTGGTTTGCAAAATCCCGCCCCGAGCTCTGCGAGACCGAGGCCGTCGTCAGGGCCTGCATGATCGCGGAGATGGCGGGCTCGCCGGTCAACCTGTTAAACATCAGCACGGTGCGGAGTCTCGGCGAGATCACCCGCGCCCGCGGAAAGAGCAAAGGCGTCTTTGCCGGAACCTGCCCGCAGTATCTGCTGCTTGATGAGATGAGATACAGCGATCCGGAGGGCGCGATGCTGCTCTGTGATCCGCCGCTCCGTTCGGGCCGGGATAGGGCGATGCTCTGGGGAGCAATCGGCGGTGGCCAGCTGATGACGGTCTCCTCCGATCATTTCGGCTGGACGGCGGCCCAGCGGGATTCGGAGGATTTCCGCTCGCTGCCGGTTGGGCTGCCGGGCACCGGAATGCTGGCAAGTCTCGTCTGGAGCTGCGGTGTCTCAGCGAATAAATTCAGCCCGGAGCGCATGTGCGGGCTTCTTTGCGAAAATCCGGCGCGGCTATTTGGGCTGCTGCCGGGAAAAGGCGTTTTGGCCGAGGGCGCGGACGCCGACATCGTCGTCTGGGATGAGAGCTGGAAATGCGACCATGATGCGGAAAAACCGGATTCTTTGGCATACGGTTTCACGCCGTACATGGGAATCGGGCTCTCCGGAAGGCCGCGCGCGGTGTTTCTCGGCGGGGAACTTGCCGCAGAAGACGGCCGGGTGCTCCGCCTCGGAGACGGAAAGTTCGTGCCGGAACGGGAGCCGCAGGTGCGCTGATAAAAAACAAAAAGATGAGCAGGAACAAACAGCTTGTTCCTGCTATTTTTTTAATATGAATCAAATGGTACACATTAAAATATTAAACACATTATCAACAATTTAAAATAAAATTGAAAAACAAATAAATAAAATAACAGACAAATTTTTTTAAAAATAAATAAATAAAAATATCATTTTTTACTTGACAATAAATTACCATATACAGTATAATTTCAAGTGGATCTGCGCAGACTCTCGTTTAGAGAGAATCTGCGCAAAAAATGCTTTTATTATGCGAAATACATGATTTTGAAAGGGGGCGGGCTGCTTGAACAACGACGAGATCATCGAAAACCTCGCATCGGAACTTCGCAGAGGTACTGTGGTTCTCGGAGTGCTCAATCAGCTCGACCGGCCGAAATACGGCTATTCTTTGGTACAGGAATTATCGGAAAAAGGCGTTCCGGTGGACGGCAACACGCTGTATCCGCTGCTGCGCCGGCTCGAAAAACAGGGTCTGCTCCGGAGCGAGTGGGAGACCAACGGTTCCAAGCCGCGGAAATATTACGTCCGCACGCCGCGGGGCCGGGATGTCTGCATGAAGCTCCGTGACTACTGGATTGAAACCGTCGTGTCGATTTCCGATTTGATGAAGGGCGACTGAGCGCCAATATAAATTTGATGGAGGAACCTGCCTATGCCGGAACGTATCCGCGATGCCGCGGAAGAAGATAATCAGGAGAACGATAAAATTGTCGGCCGGAACCCGGTCATCGAAGCGCTGAAGGCCGGACGAAGCATCGACCGCATCCTTGTCGCCAAGGGCGCGGAGGGCCTCGGCAAGCTGTATGCGATGGCAAAGGAGGCCGGCGTGCCGGTCAAGGAGGTCTCTCCGGTCAAGATCGGGGAGGAATCCGCCGGGGCCAACGCGCAGGGCGTGATGGCCTTTGCCGCGGCACACCGCTATGCGGAGGTCGAAGAAATTTTCAAGCTTGCCGAAGAACGCGGGGAACCTCCGTTCATTCTGATCGCCGACGGGCTGGAGGATCCGCATAACCTCGGCGCGCTGATCCGAACCGCGGAATGCTGCGGCGCGCACGGCGTCATCGTTCCCAAGCGGCGAAGCGTCGGGCTCAGCTATGCGGTATCCAAGACGAGCGCCGGAGCACTGGAATATGTTCCGGTTGCGCGGGTGACGAATTTGTCGGATGAGATCGAGGCGCTCAAAAAGCGGGGGCTCTGGATCTTCTGCGCGGATATGGACGGCGAACCTTTGTGGCAGGCGGATATGCGCGGCCCGATCGGGCTGGTGGTCGGAGCGGAAGGGGAAGGCGTCGGCCGTCTGGTCAAGGAAAAATGCGATTTTATCGTCTCCCTGCCGATGCGGGGAAAGATCGGTTCGCTCAACGCCTCGGTCGCGGCTTCGATCGTGATGTACGAGGCGGCGCGCCAGAGACTGGGAATCTCCGCGCGCTGATAGACGGAAAAATTATGCAGATATGCGGAAGGGGATCGTGATGTCTGAGAAATATTCTGTTGACGATATTTTGGAAGAAATCAAGCGCAAAAAGGAAAAGCAGACCGCCCAGAGCGAGTACTACAGCCCGCGCAGAGAGGAATCCCATACGGGCGGCGATTTCTTCGAACAGCGGCAGACCGGAGCGGGGCAGAACCGGCCCCAGCAGGCCCCTGTCGTGCCCGCTTATACTCAGAGGTACAGCTCGGAGCCGATGACCACCCGGACCATCCAGGTGGACGATACGCTCTCCCAATACTTTGGGCCGACGGAATGGAAAAACGGCAGGAAGCCGAAATTCATGGAGCACTCCCAGGAGACGGCCCCGGAGGAGGCGCCTCGTCCGCCGAGAACGCCGGAATCCGCAGAGCGTGCCGCGCAGGAGGCAAACCGTTTCTCGCCTGTCGCGCCAAAGGAGGAATATATCCCGCCAAAGGAGCCTGTCCGCCGCAGGAGGGAAAACCCCGAGGATGCGGTGCCGCGCCCGGAGAGGGGCTTCGAACGCGCCGCGTTTGTTCCGGAGAAGGGACCCGCGGAGAAACCCGCCGAACCTGTAAAAACGGCGGCACCGGCCGCTCCCGCCGCGCCTTCCTCGCCCGTGGCACCGGATCAGATCCCCGTACAGGAGATTCCGGTTCCACCCACCGGAAAGCAGGCGTTTCAGGTCAATATCCCGGAAGACAACTTCTTTGAGGAACCGGATGTCCCGACCGCCGCGGACGGCCCGGTGACCGTCTCCAAAAACAAAGAGCTTTATAACGAATATGTCGAAAAACGCAAAAACAAGGTTCAGGAATTCATGGCGCAGGCCAAGGAGCCGACCGAGCAGGATATTCCGGCGCTGAAATCTCCGAATAAGATCAAATTCTCCGAATCCAGCAACAGCGAAGTGGCGCGGGAGATCATGTCCGTCGCCGGAACCGGTGAGGAGACGGAGGAGGCCGGGACCGAGACCGAGGATTACTGCGATCCGATCCAGAAGGACGCGGTGCAGCGGGAGCTTTCGATGGAGCGGACGGTTCTGCTGATCAGGCTGATGCTGACGGGCCTGATGCTGATCTTCTCCTCCATCCTGTCCTTTGCGCCGATGCTCGGGCTGACACTGCCCGATCCTTTCAGCTACACCTCCGGCAGCGTCGTCTTCCCGGCCGCGGAGCTCGCCGTCGTCTGCATCGCGGCGCTGATCTGCAACAACGCGGTCGGCAGCGGCATCATCGGCCTGCTCAAATTCCGGGCTACCAACGACAGCTTTGCCGCCAGCGCCGTCATCGGCGCGGTGGTGCTGGGCGTCTCCATGGTCATCCATCCGGAAAATATCCTTGCCGGCGGAATGAACCTGTATTTTCCGATCGCGGTTTTGTCGCTCTTCTTCAACACCGTCGGGAAGCTGTTTTCCAGCGCCCGCATCGTACACAACTTCAAATCGCTGACGGAAGGGGAGGGCAAACACGCCCTGCTTCCGGTTCATAACCGGGATCTTGCCCGGGAATTGACCGGCCAGACCGACGAGGTGCCGCGTTTCTGCTGCGGCGCCAAAGCCAAGTTCTTCACCGGTTTCCTGGAGCTCTCCTACCGCGACGACGCGACGGAGGGCATCGCCAAGACGGTCGCCCCGATCGTCTTCATCGCCGCCCTCATTGCAGCGGCGGGATCCTTCTTCTTTACCGGAAACATCCAGACTTCAATCAACGGTTTCGCGGCGATTCTCTGCATCGCAAGCCCGCTCTCCGCGATGATTGCCGGCACGATGCCAGTGATGCGCACCTGCCGGGAGCTCAACAAGCAGGGCACGATGATCGCAGGCGGCTATACGGCGGAGACCTTTGCCGAGGCGGATTCGGTTCTCTTGGATATCGACGAGCTTTTCCCGAACGGCAGCATCGTTCTGCACGGGATCAAGACCTTCGCACAGGGGCGCATCGACGAGGCCATCCTCGACGCGGCTTCGGTGATCTGCTCAACCCGGAGCACGCTCTCCGGCATCTTCATCAATGTCGTACAGGGAGACCGCAACCTGCTCAAACCGGTGGACAGCATCGTCTATGAGGACGGAATGGGCCTCTCCGCATGGGTGAATTCCAAGCGCGTGCTGATCGGCAACCGGGAGCTGATGCTCAATCACGGCGTCGATATTCCCTCCCATGATTATGAAGAAAAATATGTCGGCGGCGGAAGGGACATCCTGTATCTCTCCAACAGCGGAGAACTGACCGCCATGTTCGTCCTGAGCTACCGCGCCGATCCGGAGGTCGCAAGGTCGCTTAGCCTGCTTGCGAAACGCGGAATCCGCCTTGTCGTCAACTGCAGCGACCCGAACGTCACGATCGGGAAGATCACCGCGCTGTACGGCTACCCGGCCGATCAGATCCAGCTGCTCTCCTCCAAATATCAGGCGAAATGCTCCGAGCTGACCAAAGAGAGAGAGAATGCCCCAGCCGCCGCGGTCTATGACGGCAGCCTCCGCGCGCTCTCCGATCTGCTGGCCTCCTGCGGCTCCATCCGGGCGACCTCTTTCTTAGCCGCCCTGCTCGAGATCATCGGCATCGTGCTCGGCTTCGTGCTCGTCGTCTTCTTCCTGTTTACCGGTCACATCGACAGTCTGGGCGTCCATTGGATCGCCGGCTACCAGCTTGCCTGGCTGGTGATTATCATGCTCGTTACCGGTCTCAGGAAAGCCATCTAACTTGCATACATCCTCTTAATCTTTTCTCCTTCCCAAAGGGCGAAACCCCGTTCGGACGTATTGTTCCGGGCGGGGTTTCGCCTTTCGGGCGATAATTATAGCTCGAAAGGCTGCGAGTTTGCCTTGCCTGCCTTGTAGGCCGGCGGGCATTTGCTCGCAAACTGCTGAATCCGTCGCTTCCGGGCGCATTTTGTCCTTGATTTTCCGGAAATGCCGGAAGAAAAAATCAATTTTCAAAATCTGCATTTTTTTATTGACAAACGCTACCGGAGCTGATAAAATAGTTGCAATTTCATATTTTCAACGCTTTGACAGGGACCAGTAGCCGTTCCTTTGCCCTCCCAGAGAGCCGCCGTATGCTGAAAGGTGGCAGGGCCGGATCAGTGAACTCACCCTTGAGCGGCCGGCCGAAATCCTTCGGGAAATTAAGTCAGGACGGACATTCTCCGCCGATATACGGAGAGCGCGGCCATCGTGTCGCGGCAGAGGGGGCGCTTTTTTGCGTCAACGAAAGTGGTACCGCGGATATGGGAAGATCCGTCTTTCGAGTTGTTTCGGAAGGCGGTTTTTTTATTGCCCAAAAACGGGCGATACACAGACCGCCGAACAAAAAATTCAGCGATTTGGAGGCAGACAATGAACGAGCTTATTTCCATCACGGTCGGAAAGCTTCTCTCGGAGGACGCAAAACGATTCCCGGATCAGGAAATGATCAAATACACCGATCGGGATTATTGTAGGACATGGAAGGAATTCGATGAGGAAACGGACCGCATCGCCCGCGGATTTATGGCGATGGGCCTCGGCAAGGGCGACCATATCGCCATCTGGGCGACCAACGTTCCGGCATGGCTGATGACGCTGTTTGCAAGCGCCAAAATCGGCGCGGTTCTCGTCACCGTCAACACGGCATATAAAGTATTCGAACTTGAATATCTGCTCCGGCAGTCCGATTCCAAGGCGCTGGTGCTGATCGACGGCTTTAAGAGCACGAGCTACATTGACATTATCAATGAACTCTGCCCGACGCTCAAGGATTCCGCACCCGGTGAATATAAGAACCCCATGCTTCCGTTCCTGAAGAACGTGATTTATGCCGGGGACGGCGAAACGCCCGCCGGCATGTTCCATTGGAACGAGCTTTATAAAATGGCGGATGCCGTTCCCGAGGAAGAATTCCGGACGCTTACCGATTCCATCGATCCGCAGGATGTCGCCAACATGCAGTATACAAGCGGCACCACCGGATTCCCTAAAGGCGTCATGCTGACACATTACAACATCGTCAACAACGGCATGGCCATCGGCGACTGCATGAAATTCACCGAAAACGACAAGCTCTGCGTGGTGGTGCCGTTTTTCCATTGTTTTGGCCTCGTGCTCGCGATGATGGCCTGCCTGACACATGCCACGTCGGTCGTGCCGGTGGACGTCTACTCGCCGCTCAAGGTTATGAAGGCCATCTCCGACGAAAAATGCACGGCCTTCCACGGCGTGCCGACCATGTATATCGGCATGCTGCAGCACCCGCAGTTTAAAGAATTTGATTTTTCCCATCTGCGCACCGGGATCATGGCCGGCTCACCCTGCCCGATCCAGGTCATGCGGCAGGTCGTCAGCGAGATGGGCATGCGGGATATCACGATTACGTACGGCCTGACGGAGGCTTCCCCCGCCACGACGATGACGACGACGGAGGACGCGCTCGAGCTGCGTGTGGCGACGGTCGGAAAACATATGCCTTTTGTCGAGACAAAGATCATCGATCCGGAGACCGGAAGAGAACTTGGCCCGGGCGAAACCGGCGAATTCTGCTCCCGCGGCTACAATACGATGAGGGGTTACTATAAAATGGAGGAAGCGACAAAACAAGCCATCGACAAAGACGGCTGGCTTCATTCCGGGGATCTTGCAACCGTGGACGAAATAGGTTATTATAGAATAACGGGCAGAATTAAAGATATGATCATTCGCGGAGGCGAAAATATCTACCCGAAGGAACTCGAGGAGTTCCTGTATCTGCATCCTGCGGTCTCGGATGTCCAGGTGATCGGCGTACCCAGCCAGCGCTACGGCGAGGAGGTCATGGCCTGCGTCATCAAAAAAGCGGGCACCGATCTGACCGAGCAGGAGATCAAAGACTATATGTCCGAAAAACTGGCGCGGCATAAGGTGCCGAGCTATGTGGTATTTATGGATTCCTTCCCGATGACTGCAAGCGGCAAGATCCAGAAGTTCCGGCTCAGAGAATGGGCTGTGGATTATCTGAACCTGCAGAAAAAGGAACAGGAGGGGATCTGAGCAGGGGAGTAATCTATGGAGACTGAGGAACTGAACCTTTGCATGGGGTGCATGTCCAAACTGGACGAAAACGGGAAATGCCGCTGCGGTTATGACGCGGAGGTACCCGTTGATCCGGCGTGCCTGACTCCGGGAACCACCGTCGGCGGACGCTATCTGGTCGGACGGATGCTGGAGATGAACGGCGAGGGCATTACCTATATCGGATTCGACAAAGAAAAAGAAGAACGGGTATTTGTACGGGAATTCATGCCGCAGAAGATCGCCGGCCGCAACGAACTCACAGGCATCATTCTGCCGCTGCCGGGGCTGGAGCCGCAGTATAAGACGCTGCTCTCCGATTACCGGGATCTGTGCGTCGCGCTGCAAAATCTGCGCCACTGTCAGGCGATTCTGCCGGTGCTCAACGTCTTTACCGAGCGCAACACCGCCTATGCCGTCTACAAATACGTAAAAACGATTTCCTATGGAGATTATCTTCTCCACAACGGCGGCGAATTTACTTGGGCGCAGGTCAAAAAGCTGTTCATGCCGCTCTTTACGAGCATCTCCAATCTGCATGCCGCCGGCGTTCTTCACCGCGGCATCAATCCAAAAAGCATCCGCGTAAACGCGCGGGGCCAGCTTTTGCTCTGCGGATTCGGCATCGGCGCCGTCCGCACCGAGGGGACGGAATTGGATTCAGACCTCTCCGCCGGATACGCCGCCCCGGAGCAGTACTCCCAGAAGGCCTGGCAGGGCCCCTGGACCGATGTCTACTCGGTTGCGGCCGTCTTGTATAAATCCCTGACTGGCACCCTGCCGACCGATGCCCGCTCCCGCATGGAGATCGACCGCCTCTGCCCGCCGGAGGAGCTCAATCCATATATTCCGACCAACGTGGCAAAGGCCATTCATCACGCCATGCAGACGCAGGTCGACTTCCGCACGCAGAGCGTGGATCAGTTTACCGCCGAGCTGCTGGAATCCCCGGATTCCAACACCGCGATCTATGAGACGCATCCAAAAAAGGATGAAAAGGGCGTCTCCATCGGTCTGGAGGAGGATACGGGCCTCTTCCCCGAGAGGATTCCGGAACATAAAAAAGCCGCTCCGGCCCAAAATCCGCCGGCCCGCCCGCAGGCCGCGCCGAAAAAAGTCCGCACTCACGACCACGCGGGCGCGCGCTGGGGACTGATTACCGGCATCGTTTTCCTGTCGGTGCTGATCGTCGTGGTCACACTGATCCTCAAGGAATATGAAAACACCCTTGGCAGGGAGGAATCCTCCTCCCACAACCCGCTGGTCTCCGAGACGGAAGTGAGCGGGGAAGAGACTGTGACGATGCCGAACTTTATCGGCAGGATGCGCAAGGACGTCGAGGGCAACACCATTTATGAAGATTTCAGCCTCACTTTTGAGGAGGAATACAACGCCGAATATCCGTCCGGCATGATCTTCGACCAGTCCGTCAACGCGAAGGCAAGCGTCCAGCCGGGTATGACCGTCACGCTGAAAGTGAGCAAAGGCCCGGAGACCACCGAGATGCCGAATTTTGTCGGACAGACGGTTGAGGACGCGGAAAAGACGCTGAAGGAGAAGAACATCACCTACCAGCTGGTTCCGAATTACAGTCTGGAACACGAATACGGCGTGATCTATTCTCAGACGGACGAGAACCGCGTGGAACTGACGGAGGGAAGCAGCGTTGTCGTCGGCGGCACCACCGTACGCGTCTACCTCTATTACGGCGCCAACGAGAGGGCCAACGGAGGGTCGGAAGAGGACGGTTCCGGAGAGGAAGGCTCCTCCCGCGTAATTGTTGTAAGAAATTAAAGAGAAGAAAGCCGGAAATTCCGGTCAAGAAAGGATGAGACGATGAAGCTTGCTTTTTCGACGCTCGGCTGTCCGGGCTGGAGCTGGGACGAAATTTTTGCCGCAGCAAAGGATCTCGGTATGGACGGAATCGAAATCCGCGGCATCGAGGATGAGATGTTTGCCCCGGAGACGCGCCCGTTCCGTCCCGAAAACCTTGAGGCCACCAAAGCAAGGCTCGCCGAAGCCGGGCTTGAAGTGCCGATGCTGACCTCCGCCTGCTGCCTCGGCGCCGGGGATACGGCCGCTTTCGTCGCGGAGGCAAAGGCCTATGTCGATCTTGCCGTGCGCGCAGGCTCGCAGTACGTCCGCGTGATGTGCACCGCGACGCCGCAGCCGGTGGAGACGGATCTTCCGCTCGCAAAGCGGCTCTATCGGGAGCTTGCCGAATATGCGGCGGGTACCGGCGTGCGCGTGCTCATCGAGACAAACGGTGTGCTCGCGGATTCCTCCGTGCTCAAAGACTTTTTGGAGGGCATCCCGGAGGAAGGAACCGGCGTGCTCTGGGATATCCACCATCCGTTCCGCTATTTCGGCGAGAGCCCGGAAAAGACCTACGAAAACGTCGGCCGGTATATCCGCTATATCCACGTCAAGGATTCCGTGATGGGGCCGGGCGGCGTTGAGTACCGTATGATGGGTTACGGTGACGTTCCGGTTTATGATGCGCTTTCCCTGCTGCAAAAAGAGGGATACGGCGGCTTCATCTCGCTCGAATGGGTGAAGCGCTGGTGCCCGGATCTTCAGGAGCCCGGCATCGTCTTTGCGCATTATGCCAATTACATGCGTTTTCTGCTGGAGCAGATCGAGGAGTGACGAGCCTTTCCGGGAATTCCGCCGCCGGTATGCCGCGGCCGGACCGATAGAGCTAAAATAAAAGCGGAGAACATCCATATGGATGCTCCCCGCTTTTTTATCTTTGAAGGTTTTTTCCGGGCCGGGAATTCGTCAAATGGCGCTTTTATACCCGGTCCGAAAATCGCGCTTTGGAAATGATCTGCCGCCGGGCGGTTCTTTCTCAAAAAGCGGTCTCAAAGGCCTCATGAATCACATTGACGGCCTTGATGGCTTCCTCTCGGCCGATCAGAACGGAAATCTTGATCTCCGAGGTGGCGATCATCTGGATATTGATGTTGGCGTCGGCGAGGGCCTCAAACATCTTTGCCGCAACGCCGGGGTGACTCTGCATGCCGGCGCCGACGACGGAGACCTTCGAGATATTTTCGTCGCAGACAAAGCGCTGCGCGTGGAGCAGGTCGACCAGTTCCGGCATGGCGTCCAGCGTCTCCTTCATTTGGCTCCCGGAGACCGTGAAGCTGATATCCTTCGTGTTTCCGCGGCCGATGGACTGAAGGATGATATCCACGTTGATGTTCTTTGCAGCCAGAATGCTGAAGATCCGGAAGGCGATTCCCGGCATATCCGGGACTTCAATCAAAGAGAATCTTGCGACGTTGTTGTCGCAGGTAACTCCGCTGATCAGCGTTTTTTCCACTTTTACTACCTCTTTCAATATCGTTCCTGGTTTTTCGTCCTCCATGCTGGAGCGCACCTCCAGCGGGACGCAGTATTTCTTTGCCATCTCCACCGAGCGGTTGTTGAGCACCTGCGCGCCGAGGCTTGAGAGCTCGAGCATCTCGTCGTAGGAGATCTCCGCAAGCTTCCGTGCGTTCGGCACGATGCGCGGGTCGGCAGTATAGATGCCGTCCACATCAGTATAGATTTGGCAGAGATCCGCGTGCAGGGCGGCGGCAAGCGCCACGGCCGAGGTATCGGAGCCGCCTCTGCCGAGCGTGGTGATGTCGTCATAGCGGTTGATGCCCTGGAACCCGGCGACGATCACAATATTTTTTTTGCCGAGCTCGCTCTCCAGCCGTTCCTTGTCGACGCGGCGGATCCGCGCGATGCCGTAGTTGGAGTCGGTCACCATACCAACCTGCCAGCCGGTCAGGGAGACGACCGGGTAGCCGCGCTTTTCGATCGCCATGGCCAGCAGGGACATCGACATCTGTTCTCCGGCGGAGAGCAGCACATCCATTTCCCGCTTGGAGGCGCTCGTGTTGACCTCCTTTGCCTGTTCGATCAGGTGGTCGGTGGTGTCGCCCTGAGCGGAGACGACCACCGCGACGCTGTTGCCCGCCGCGTAGGTCCGGGTGATCACCCCGGCCACATGGTCGAGCTTCGCCGCATCGGCGACGGAGGTGCCGCCGAATTTCTGTACGATAAGTGCCATATATGTGTACCTCTTAATTTTTATAGATTAGAAAATCTGCGCGCCGGTGTTGTCGATGGAGTACTCCGTGCAGCCCCATGCCTGTAAGCCAAGGCTGTCGAGCGCCTTTCTTGCCCGGGGGACGAAATTTTCGTCTTTCGCGTCGATAATCGCCATGATGGTGGAGCCGGCTCCGCTGATGTAGGCGGCGTAGGCACCGAGATCATAAGCCATGGAGACCGCCTGTTCTCCTCCGGGGATCAGGGATAGTCGGTAGGGCTGCTGCAAGCGGTCGTCCGCGCCGACACGGAGGTTTTCGTATTTTCCGGAGTAGAGCGATACACTCATCAGCGCGGCGCGGGAGAGGTTAAACACCGCATCTTTGTGGAGAATCTCCTTCGGGAGCGCCGCCCTTGCGATGGAGGTCTGAAGTTCAAAATCCGGCACGAAGGTCACGAAGCGCAGGTCCGTTGCGATCTCCTGCTTGACATAAAAGACCTTTCCGTTGTCGAGCGCGGTCGTGACAAGGCCGCCGAGAATCGCGGGCGTGACATTATCCGGGTGCCCCTCGATGGTGGCGGCGATGTTGATGATCTCATCCCGGCCGACCGGGTCTCCGAGCAGCGCGTTTGCGCCGAAGAGCCCGCCGATGATGCAGGCCGAGCTGGAACCGAGTCCCCTTGCAAGAGGAATATTGTTTTCCTGCAAAATGCGCAGGCCGGAGAAGGGGCGGCCGCAGAGATCGTAGAGATACTTCGCGGTGGTATAGACAAGATTCGTCTCGTCGGTCGGGATGTCTGCGCCGTCGATGGCCGTGATCCGGCAGCCCTCCGCCTCTTCCATAAACACATAGTTGTATAAAGTTACCGCGAGACCGAGCGAATCAAAGCCGGAGCCGAGATTCGCGCTGGTGGCGGGAATTCTGACTTTTATCATAGAGTCTCCTTCATTCAACTTCCCGTTTCATGTTATTCAAAAACGCGCAGTTTTGACCGGACTTCCGCGCCCTGTTTGCAGGCGAGGTCAAGGAGCATGTCCAGCGTTTTCGGGGAAATGGGAATCGTGAGGAACGCGCGTTCCCCGGGAGGAGCGCCTTCCGGCCGCAGGTAGTCGACCGGGCCGAAAAGCTTTTCAATGGCCGCTTCATCCAGCCCGCCGAGCCGGATATAATGTTTGCCGGGTACGCTTCCGGCATCCGCGGTCACGGATTTTGAGGCATCCTCCCAGAAGACGCCGCGGAGATGGCCCTTCGCCTCGGCGCATTCCAGCAGGTCCGCCAAAATGGAGGAAGCGGTCGGGAGCTTGCCGGCCCCCTTGCCATAAAACATCAGGTCCCCGGCCGTTCCGGAGCGGACGAGCATCGCATTAAAGACACCATCGACCGTGCGCAGAGGGCAATTTTCCCGTAGGAACGCCGGAGCCACCCAGATGGAGAGAGTTCCGTCCGTCAGCCGTTCCGCGCAGCCGATCAGCTTGACCGCACCGTGCACGGATTCGGCGCAGGCCATATCCTCGGGCTGAATATCCATGATGCCCTCCGCCGGTACCTGCGCCGGCCGGACGGCCTTTCCAAACACGAGGGAGGCGAGGATGCAGATCTTCCGGCAGGCGTCGTCGCCCATGATGTCGGCGGTGGGGTCCGTCTCCGCGTAGCCCAGCGCCTGCGCCTGTCGCAGGGCATCTTGGAATTCTGTGTGTTCCCGCAACATTTTGGTCAGAATATAGTTGGTGGTTCCGTTCAGAATACCGCCGACGAGCTGAATATCCGCGGCGCCGAGGCAGCGGTAGATCGGTCGGATGACCGGAACGCCGCCGCAGACGGCAGCCTCAAACAAAAAATTGACGTTTTTTTCCTTTGCTATGGCAAGCAGCTCGGCGCCCTTTTCGGCCACAAGCTCCTTGTTGGAGGTCACGACGTTTTTTCCGGCGAGGAGCGCGGCCTTGTCGAAACGGTAAGCCGCGCCGACGCCGCCGATCGCCTCCACAACGGTATGAATCTCCGGATCGCCTTCAATCACGGAAAAATCCCGGATAAAACGGTCAGAATAGGAAAGATCCGGGAAATCCCGGATCTCCAGGATATATTTCAGATCGATCGATTCTCCGCCGGTCCGTTTTTTGATTACGTCGGCCTGTTTGAGCAGCAGCTCCGCAACGCCGGCACCGACGACGCCGTGGCCGATCAGCGCAACTTTCATGGGTAAACCGTCCTTTCGTGGAAATATGGATGCAAAGCCCAGCGGAGCGAAAATTCCGCTTTGGGCTTCTGCAGGAAATCAGGGATTCTCCATCAGCGAGCGGCATCCGACGACGCCCTTCAGCAAGGAGAGCGCCTCGAGCAGATCGCTTTCGGGCATTTTGAGCGAACCGGTGCTGAAAGAGACCGTCACCGGCGCGACGCCGTCCACCGGAATATTCTGGTTGATCGTCAGGATGTTGGCGCCGCTTTCCGAAATCTGATCCAGCACGGAGGAGAGAATCCCCGGCTCGTCCATCAGCGTCAGCGAATAGGTGATGATCTTGACGGTTCTGTCGTCGCTGTAAAACGATACTCCATCCTTATATTTGTAGAACGCGCTCCGGGAGATGCCAGCCACTCTGGCGGCCTCGGAAGCATTGTGCACTTTGCCTTGGGCAAGGAGGCGCTTTGCCTCCAAAACCTTGAGCAAAACTTCGGGAAGAAGGTCAGCGTTGACAAGAATGCGCCGGTTGTCGTTAGCCATAAAGTCCGCCTCCTGAAAACATCTGTTTTTGGCATGAAAACAATATAACACCCGAAATTCGATTTTGCAAGCGGTTTTTAAAATTATTTCAAAAAAATACCGCAGCCGAAATGTAAAAGGGCCGCGGTAGCAATATTTTCCTGAAAATGCCAAATAAAACGGGCGGGGGGGAATGCATCTTTTTTCATCTACTCCGCCTTTTTGGGCGGAAAGATTGGTGCTCCCTCATTTTTTGAAGACGCCTTCGAGGTCGAAGGGCGGAACAAAGCTCTCGCCGACCGCGCCGCCCTCTTGAATCAGGCAGTTTTCGATGCCCATTTTTTCCGCGCAGGCGACGGCCCGGGCGTATTCGTCATCCGAAACGGTCTCCCGCAGCTCAGGATAGTGGTCGCCGTCGTAAAACGGGGTGTACTGATTCATCAGGCTCACCCAGATCCGGTTTCCGTAGGTTTCGGAAAGGTATTCGAGCACGCGCTTTGTATCATTATAATGTCCGGGCAGCATCAGATGCCGGACGACGACGCCGCGCTTCATCATGCCATGCTCATCGAAGACAGGCTCTCCGGTCTGGCGGACCATCTGATCCAATGCGTCGGAGGCAACCTCAAAGTAATGATCCGCTGCAGAAAAATTCCGCGCCATTTCATTGTTGAAATATTTGAAGTCCGTGAGCCAGATATCCGCATAGGCCCGGACCGCGGCGACGGATTCCGCAAGTTCCCAGCCGCCGGTGTTCCAGACGATCGGGAGGGTGAGCCCCTCCGCCCGCGCGAGATCCAGCGCTTCGGTGATCTGCGGCGCATCATGCATCGGCGTGACGAGATTGATGTTGTTCGCGCCTTTTTCCTGAAGCTCCAGAAAAATTTCCGCGAGGCGCCCGATGGAAATTTCCGCGCCGGCCTTTCCGCGGCTGATCTCCCGATTCTGGCAGAAGATGCAGCGCAGCGTGCAGCCGGAAAAAAAGACGGTGCCCGATCCGGTCTCGCCGCTGAGGAACGGCTCCTCCCAATAATGGAGCGCCGCCCGGCAGACTTTTGGCAAAATTCCGGCGCCGCAGAAGCCGGTTTTTCCGTTTTTTCGGTTGACTCCGCATCTGCGCGGACAGAGCGCGCACCGCTCCGGCAATTCCATAACGCCGCCTCCTTTTGAAAAAGAATACAGATGGAATATAACACAAAAGGCGCATCCCGGCAACGTCTTTTGCATTGAAAGGACCGGAATTTTAACATAATTTTTACACTTTTTTGCCTGCCTGCGATTGCCAAAGAATAAAAAATATTATATAATTATCGGATAGTGTTGTATTGCCGGGCGGAAGTGTTCGGGGGAATTCCCACAGACCTTCCGTTTTTCAGACAATTGGGCGGCATTGTCCGTTGCCGCCCGGACACGGTTTTGTTATCCTGTTGGTATCGTTTCAAACGGAGGTTATTATGGAAATCAGCGAAATGAAAGAACAGCTGTGCAAAGTCTGTCACATGATGGGCGAAAACGGCTGGGGCGCCTCCAACGACGGAAACGTCAGCGTGAGGCTCGGCGGAGGCCGATTCCTGGCGACACCCACCGGAGTCAGCAAGAAGCTGATGGAACCGGAGATGCTGGTCGTCATCGACGAAAAGGGAGACATCGTCGAGGCTTTCGGGGGCCACCGTCCCTCCAGCGAGATCAAGATGCACTTACGCTGCTATGCGGAGCGCCCGGATGTCGGCGCCGTGGTACATTCCCACCCGCCGTCTGCAACCGCCTATGCGGCTGCCGGAGTTCCCCTTGCGGACGACGCGTTGATCGAAGCTTTTATCAATCTGGGAGAAGTCCCTGTTGCGCCCTATGCGGCGCCTTCCACGGAGGAAGTTCCGGATTCCATCGCGCCGCTGCTCAAGGATCACGACGCGGTGCTGCTCGCCAATCACGGCGCGCTGACCGTTGGCGTCGATCTGATGCATGCCTATTTTGCGATGGAAACGCTTGAGCACTGGGCGCAGATCTCCCTTAACGCAAAGCTCCTGGGCGGCGCGAAGCCGATTCCGCAGGAGAAACTTGATCAGCTATATCGGTTACGAAACCAATATTATCATTGCACCGGCCGCCACCCTTACGACACTTCACGGCCGGATTTGCAGAAGTAAGGCGGTGAACGAATGCTTGACGTAATAAACGAGATCAAAAAGACGGAGGCGGAAGCCGATCGAATCCGGCTGGATGCGCTTTCCGAGGCGAAATATATCAAATCGGAGGCGGAGGAACAGGGCAAACGGCTTTTGGCGGAGAAGAAATCCGAGGCCGAAACCGAAGCCGCCGGGAGAATCGCCGCCGCGGAGAAACAAGCGGAGGCGGATCTCGCCGCTGCGAAAGAAAAGGCAAAGGCCGAGGCGGATCTGCTTTCCACCGAAGCGGAGCAAAAACTGGATGCGGCGGCCAAACTGATTGCGGAGAGGATCGTGGCCAAATGATTGTAAAAATGGAGAAGCTCGCGTTCTGCGGCCTCTCCGAGGATAAAGAGAGGATTCTGAAAGAACTGATGCGGCGCGGCTGCGTACAGCTCCGAAGTCCGGAGACGGTGGAGGATCTGAAAGATCTCCTTGGTTCTGTGAAACAGGACAGCGCCGTGCTCTACGATCAGGAGCAGAAAGCCTCAGAGTATCGTTCCGTGATGGGGCTTCTCAATCCCTATGTAAAGAAAAAAGGCATGGCGATGTTCCAGCCGAGGCCGCGGGTCGCCTATGACCGGTACGGCCAGCAGGGAGCCGCCGACGCGGCAGACGGAATTTGCCGGCAGGCGGAAGAGAATAAAAAACGGATCTCTTCCCTAAAGGCTGAACTCGTCTCTCTCGCGGAGGAGAAGGAGGCTCTGCTGCCGTGGAAGGAATCCGATCTGCCCTTGGAGATCACCTCCACCGCGCGCTGCGAGATCGCCTATCTATTTGTGAAAAAAACGGTCTCTGCGGATACGCTAAAGAAGACGGCGGGGAAGGCCGGCGCCGCGGTTTTTGAATCCGGTACGGATGCCGCGGGAAGCTATTGTCTCCTGATCTTCCACAAAAACGACCGCGACACGGTCTTTGAGGCACTGCGCCCGCTGGGTGTGAGCAAACTTCCGCTTGGCGGAAAGAAGGGGACGCCTCTCGAGAAGATCGCGGAGGCGGACAAGCGATCGAAAGAGATCGAACAGGAGCTTGCCGAGGCGGAGGCCCTCTGGCCCGAGATTGCAAAGGGTATGGATACCCTAAGGCTTGCAAGCGACAGCCTGCTGCTCTCGATGGAGCGCACAAAGGCCGGCGGCAAGCTATTTCGTACTGAGCGGACTTTCCTTCTCTGCGGTTGGATGCCGAAAGAGGAAGAAAAGAAAATCCGGGAGCTGCTCTCGGAATATACCTGCTATTATGAATTCACCGAGGTGCCGGAGGATGATCCGGAGATGCCGGTGCTCCTTAAAAACCCCAAATGGGTCCGGCCGTTCGAGGCCATCACCGAGATGTACTCCCTGCCGATGCCGGGCAGTATCGATCCGGATCCGTTCATCGCGCCGTTCTATTTCGTCTTTTTCGGCATGATGCTTTCCGACGCGGGGTATGGGCTGCTGCTGCTTCTGGGCGGGTTGTTCCTGCTCAAAAAAGCGCATCTCGGCCCGAGCGGCAGAAAGCTCGTCACGGCGCTCGCCATGTGCGGCGTCTCGACGATCATCTGGGGCCTCATCTACGGCAGTTTCTTCGGAGATCTGCCCGCGGTGGTTGCGTCGACGTTTTTTAACTCCGACTTTGAGCTTCCGGCCCTGATTGATCCGCTGGATCAGCCGATCACCATTCTGATTCTTTCGATGGCGCTCGGCCTTGTGCATACGTTCGTCGGCATGGCGCTGTCCATGTATCTGATGTGCAAGCGGCACAACGTCTTCGGCGCGATCTTCGACGTCGGTGTCTGGTACCTGATCCTGATCGGCGCGCTGATGCTGCTTCTGAGCGACGTCTGGCAGAAGGTCGGCATGGTGATGGCGCTCGCGGGCGCGGCGGCCGTGGTTCTGACGCACGGACGGAAGAAGAAAAACATCCTTCTCAAGATCAGCACCGGAGTTCTCGGGCTATACGACATCACCGGATATTTTTCCGATGTGCTCTCCTACTCAAGAATCCTTGCGCTCGGCCTTGCGACCGGTGTCATCTCCAGCGTCATCAATATTCTCGGCACGCTCCCCGGCCCGAACATTTTGGGCGTCATCATGCTGATTGTCGTCGGAACGGGCGGGCATCTTCTCAATTTTGCCATCAACGCGCTCGGCGCCTATGTCCATACGGCGAGGCTCCAGTACGTGGAGTTTTTCGGCAGATTCTATGAGGGCGGCGGAAAAGCCTTCCGTCCGCTCACGGTCAACACAAAATACACGGAAGCCGTCATGGCTCCCTGTGAAGAAAAGGAGTAATGTCTCATGTCTGATTTGCTTATCAACTTTTTTAGCAACGGCAACTTTCTTGCTTATCTTGGAGCGGCGGTCGCCGTCATTTTCTCCGGTATCGGTTCCGCGAAGGGCGTAGGCATGGTCGGTGAAGCGGCTGCCGGCGTCATCACGGAGGATCCGGATAAGTTCGGCCAGCTCCTTGTTTTGCAGGCTCTGCCGGGCACGCAGGGCATCTATGGCTTCCTGATCGGCTTCATTATCATGCTCCAGACCGGTATGCTGAGCGGCACCATGGGTGTCCTGACCGAAACGACGGGCGCCTCCATCCTTGCCGCCGCGCTGCCGGTCGGCATCGTCGGACTGCTTTCCGGCATTCATCAGGGCAGAGTTTCCGCTGCCGGCGTCGGCATCGTCGCCAAGCGCCCGGATCAGGTCTCCAAGGCCATGATCGCCGCAGCGATGGTCGAAACCTACGCCATTCTTTCCTTCCTGATTTCCATGTTGATGATCTTCAACGTCCAGATCGAAACGATGGCCTGAAGAGGTGGATACAGTGAATGGGGTTTCCAATTTAAAGGATAAGATTCTGGAGGAAGCGCGGCAGAAGGCATCCGAAACGCTTGTGGCCGCAAGGGCTGACGCCAAAGTTTCGCTGGATGCGAGCCGGCAGGAGGCTGAGAAAGCCGCTGCCGCCATCCTTGCGGAAGCGGACCGTAAGGCCGGCAACATTGCCCTCCGCCTGGCCTCTCAGCGCGATATCGAATCCCGCAGCATGCGGCTTGCCGCCAAGCGGGAAGTGGTCTCGAAGGCGTTTGACCTGTCGCTTGTGACGCTTCGCTCCATGGATAAAAAGACTTATCTCGGCTGGATGGCCGGGATGATCCGCTCTGCCCAAAAAGAGGCGGCGGAGGTGATCCTCAATGCGGAGGACAGGGAAGCGCTGGGCGCCGAACTGATCGAAGCCGCAAAAGGCAGCCTGCCGCTGACCCTCTCCGCGCAGACGGGGACTTTTATCGGCGGATTCATCCTCAAAGAGGGTCTGATCGAAACCAACGGGACTTTTGAGGTGCTGACCGGCGCCGCCCGGGAGGACCTTGAGGGAGAAGTCGCCGCGCTGCTGTTCGGATAAGGAGGCGTAAGGTTGAAAAAACTGATCGATACCGAGTTCCTCTATGCGTCCTCCCGCATCCGCGCCATTGAGAGGAATCTTCTGACGGCCGAGACTTTCCGCAAGATGGCGGAAGCCGCTGCGCCCGAGGAGGCTTTCAAGGCCGCGGCGGACTCCGGTATCTGTTCCGGCTACGGCCCGGAGGATTACGAGGCGGCGATCTCCGCTTCTTTGAAAGATGCCTATGCGCTGGCGGAGGAACTGCTGAAAGACAAGAAACTGGTCGGCCTGTTCCGGCTGAAGTACGACGCCCATAACCTGAAGGTGCTGGTCAAGAGCCGCGCCGCCGGGAAGGACGCCGCCTACCTGCTCTCCGATCTGGGAACCGTCCCTGCGGAGAAGCTGGCGGAGCATTACGCGGCCGGGAGCATGCAGGGCGTTGCCCCGCAGCTCAAAAAAGCGGCGGAAGAAGCCGCAGACTATCTCGCAAAGACGAAAGACCCCCGCATGGCGGATATTCTGATCGACCGCGGCGCATATGAGGCGCTGGCCGATCAGGCGAAGGACTATCAAAACGACTATCTGCACGCCGTTGTGGATGTCAAAGCCGATGTCGCCAATATCCGCACGCTTGTCCGGATTAAACGGATGGGCGCCGATCCGGGCCTGATGAGACAGGCTGCGGTGAAGGGCGGAACGTTTGAAGCGCAGGAGCTGGAAGACGCCGCAGCGAAGAGCTGGGATGAAATTTTTGCGTTCATCCGCAGATCTCCGTATGCGAAGAGCCTCGAACCGGCTTTTGAGGATATTAAAAAGGGCGAACGGCTCACGCGGTTTGAAAAACTCTGCGACGGGGCGGAGATGGAAGTGCTCAAAAAAGCGCACTACATTCCGTTCGGCGCGGAGCCCGTGCTCGCGTGGCTGCTGGCAAAGGAAAACGAGGCCCAGTGCCTCCGCATCGTGCTCAGCGGCAAAAAATCCGGTCTCGCGCCGGAGACCATCATGGAAAGGCTGAGGGATGCTTATGCGCAGTAAAATCGCGGTTGTCGGCGAAAAAGACAGCGTCCTCGGCTTCAAGACGGTGGGCTTCGACGTCTTTGAGACAAAGGGGTCACAGGAGACTGCGGAGCAGATCCATGCCCTTGCCAAACAGGGCTACGGCATCATCTTCGTCACCGAAGAGGCGCTGCTGCCGGTCAAAGAAATCCTGAACGATTATAAAGAGGTCATGCTCCCGGCCATCATCCCGATTCCGGGCATTCATGGAAGCGAGGGCATCGGCCTGCAAAATGTCCACAGAAGCGTGGAGCGCGCCGTCGGTGCGGACATTCTATTTAAAGGGTAAGTTTGCCAGAAGATTTTTTGAAGATTATAGAAGTAGGTGAAAACTATGGCCAATGCCAAGGGCAAACTGGTTAAGGTCTCCGGGCCGCTTGTCGTTGCCGAAGGAATGCGCAGCGCCAATATGTTCGACGTGGTTCAGGTCGGCGCGAACAAGCTGATCGGAGAGATCATCGAGATGCGCGGCGACAGGGCCTCCATTCAGGTTTATGAGGAGACCGCAGGCATCGGACCGGGCGACGAGGTCGTCTCCACCGGTGCGCCGCTTTCCGTCGAGCTGGGCCCGGGGCTGCTCCAGCGCATTTATGACGGTATTCAGCGCCCGCTTGAAAGAATCAAGGAGATGACCGGCGCAAACATTCACCGGGGCGTCTCCGTCTCTTCCATCGATCACGAGAAGCTCTGGAAATTTGAGCCTGTCGCCAAGCCGGGCGACACGGTCACCACGGGCGACATCCTCGGCACCGTACAGGAGACGCCGCTGATCGTCCACCGCATCATGGTTCCAAACGGCGTCGCGGGCGAACTGATTGACATCGACGGCGGCGAACACACCGTTGTCGATCCGATTGCAAAGGTAAAAAAAGCGGACGGCACGGAGGTCGAGATCACGATGCTCCGCAAATGGCCGGTCCGTATTCAGCGCCCGTTCAAACAGAAGCTCTCCCCGAAGGCCCCGATGATCACCGGCCAGCGCGTTATCGATACGCTGTTCCCGATCGCACAGGGCGGCACCGCGGCGGTTCCGGGCCCGTTCGGCTCCGGCAAGACCGTCGTGCAGCACCAGCTTGCCAAATGGGCAGATGTCGACATCGTCGTCTACATCGGCTGCGGCGAGCGCGGCAACGAGATGACCGACGTGCTCCGCGAGTTCCCGGAACTCAAGGACCCGAAATCCGGCGAATCGCTGATGTACCGCACGGTGCTGATCGCCAACACCTCGGATATGCCGGTTGCGGCGCGCGAGGCTTCCATTTATACCGGAATTACGATCGCGGAGTATTTCCGCGACATGGGATACGGCGTGGCCATCATGGCCGACTCCACCTCAAGATGGGCGGAGGCGCTGCGTGAGATGAGCGGCCGCCTTGAAGAGATGCCGGGCGAAGAGGGCTATCCTGCCTATCTGACAAGCCGCCTCGCCCAGTTCTACGAGCGCGCCGGCAAGACGATCTGCCTTGGCACCGATTACCGGGAAGGTACGCTGACGGCGATCGGCGCGGTCTCCCCGGCGGGCGGAGACCTCTCCGACCCGGTCGCGCAGGCAACGCTCCGGATCGTCAAGGTCTTCTGGAGCCTGACCGCGGATCTCGCATATAAACGCCATTTCCCGGCTATCAGCTGGCTTCAGAGCTATTCTCTGTATAACGACCAGATCGGCGAATGGCTCCGCGATAACGTGGACTCCGACTGGACGAAAGAGGTCACCGAGGCTATGCAGCTGCTTCAGAAGGAGGCCGAACTCGAGGAGATCGTCAAGCTCGTCGGCTACGATTCCCTGTCCGCGCCGGACCGCCTGACGCTCGAAGCGGCGAGGAGCATCCGTGAGGACTACCTCCAGCAGAACGCCTTCGACGAGGTTGATACCTACACCTCTCTTCCGAAACAGGTTGCCATGCTCAAGCTCGTGCTCAAATATTACAACGACTCGGCGGCCGCCATGCAGCAGGGCGCGAAGGCCGAGGATCTGTTTGCCATGCCGGTTCGCGACCGCATCGCAAGAACAAAATATGTCTCCGAGGATAAAGTGATGGAAAATATCGCCGAGACGGAAAAAGAGCTTGCCGACCAGATCGCGGCCGCTGTTGCGAAAGGAGCGGAGGACTGATGCTGAAAGAATACCGTACCATCCAGGAAGTTGCCGGACCGCTGATGCTCATCAAAGATGTCGAGAACGTCAAGTACGATGAGCTCGGCGAAATTGAGCTGCCGAGCGGAGAGATCCGCCGCTGCAAGGTGCTGGAAGTGAATGGCACCAATGCTCTGGTTCAGTTGTTTGAGAACTCCGCCGGCATCAACCTTGAAAGCAGCAAAGTCCGCTTCTTCGGCCGCAGTTTGGAGCTTCCTGTCTCTGAAGATATGCTCGGCCGGGTTTTCTCCGGCATGGGCAAACCGATCGACGGCGGCCCGGAAATTATTCCGGATGACCGCCGCGACATCAACGGCCTGCCGATGAATCCGGCGGCCAGAGCCTATCCTTCCGAATTTATTCAGACCGGCGTCTCGGCCATCGACGGGCTCAACACGCTGGTCCGCGGCCAGAAACTGCCGATCTTCTCCGGCTCCGGCCTGCCGCACGCAAAGCTTGCCGCGCAGATCGCCCGTCAGGCAAAGGTGCTCGGCAGCAACGAGAAGTTCGCCGTCGTCTTTGCCGCCATCGGCATCACGTTTGAGGAGGCCGACTTCTTCATCAGCGATTTCCGCAGAACCGGCGCGATCGACCGCACCGTTCTGTTTGTCAACCTCGCGAACGACCCGGCCATCGAGCGTATTTCGACGCCCCGTATGGCGATGACCGCCGCGGAGTACCTCGCCTTTGATAAGGGCATGCACGTCCTCGTCATCATGACCGACATCACGAACTATGCCGAGGCCCTGCGTGAGGTTTCCGCCGCACGCAAGGAAGTTCCGGGCCGCCGCGGCTATCCGGGCTACCTTTATACCGACCTTGCGACGATCTATGAGCGCGCCGGCAGAAAAGAGGGCTACTCCGGCTCCATCACGATGATTCCGATCCTCACGATGCCGGAGGACGACAAGACCCACCCGATTCCGGACCTCACCGGCTACATCACCGAGGGCCAGATCATCCTCTCCCGCGAACTCTACCGCAAAAACGTGCTCCCGCCGATCGACGTGCTGCCGTCCCTGTCCCGTCTGAAGGATAAGGGCATCGGCGTCGGCAAGACGAGGGAGGACCATGCCAACACGATGAACCAGCTGTTCGCGGCCTATGCCCGAGGCAAGGACGCGAAGGAACTGATGACCATTCTCGGCGAGGCGGCGCTTTCCGATACGGATAAGCTCTACGCGAAGTTTGCCGACGAGTTTGAACGCCGGTATGTCTCGCAGGGCTACGATACCGACCGACCGATTGCGGAGACTTTGGATCTCGGCTGGGATCTGCTCTCGATCCTGCCGGTCACGGAGCTCAAGCGCATCAAGCCGGAGCTTGTCGAGAAGTACCTGCCCAAAAGGGAACAGTAAGGAGTACCGGCCATGGCAGTAATGAATGTCAGCCCGACCCGTATGGAGCTCTTTCGCCTGAAGACGCGGCTTCGCACCGCCACCAGAGGGCATAAGCTCCTAAAGGATAAGCGGGACGATATGATGAAGAAATTCCTTGAGCTTGTGCGCGAAAACATGGAGCTTCGCGAGAAGGTCGAGGAGAAAATGAAACAGGTCTACGGAGGTTTCCAGTCCGCGGCGGCCGTCATGAGCCCCGCCATGCTGGAGGAGGCCCTGATGCTCCCGAAAGAGAGCGTCGAGCTGGAGGTCGGCACGCGCAACGTGATGAGCGTCGAGGTGCCGGTTTTCCGCTTCAGCGGCGCATCCGGCGATCTCGGTTCTTACGGCTTCGCGGCGACTTCCGGCGAACTCGACGACTCCGCCGAGGCATTGGGAAAGGTGCTCCCGGATCTTTTGATGCTGGCCCAGCAGGAAAAATCCGCCCAGCGTCTGGCCGAGGAGATCGAAAAGACCCGCCGCCGCGTCAACGCGCTGGAATATGTACAGATCCCGGTTCTTCAGGAGACCATCCGCTCCATCACGCAGAAACTGGATGAAAACGAACGCGGAAACCTGACGAGGCTGATGAAGATCAAGGATATGATGATCGAGCAGGCCCGCCGCGCCGCCGAGAGCTGAACCAAACTTCATAAGAAGGCGCCCTTCTTCGGGCGCTTTTTTATTTGCGGATTTGCAGAAACGAGAGCGGCATGCGGTTTGGAGAGGACGCATGGTTTCCGCCGGATTCACAATTTGTTTTTTTCTTTTCTCTTGCAAACCTATATGTTATTAGTTATAATAACATAGTTATCACTCTCATCAGCCGGATTTCCCGGCGAGATACAGATAAGGATGGATCAAAATTATGAGCGAAAGCGAAAAAAAGCTTCAAAACGGCGAAGCCGCCGAGGAAAAGAAAGCGGATAAAAAGATCGGCGAGCCGGCCGTCATCGTGAGACCGGATCAGGCGAGAGCGGAAAATAAAGTCGCCGCCAAGCGCCATGCCGAAGAGGAAGCGGCTGCCAAAAGCAAACGCCAGAGAATCTGGATTCGCGTCGGCGTGATCGCATTCGTGATCGTTTTTGCCGTCCTCGCCGTCTACGAATCCAATATGATTAACCGTAAGCTCACCGCGGTGGAAGTCGGGGATACGAAATATTCCGTCGCGGATTTCAGCTTCCTGTATGCGACCACGTTTTATAACTACTACAACAATCTTTACAGCACTTATGGCGACTATACTTCCTATTTCCTCGATACCTCCAAGCCGCTCAGCGAGCAGCAGTATTCCGAGGATCAGACCTGGGAGGATTTCATCACCGATCAGACCGTCGCGACGCTCACGCAGCTCACGGCCCTGCACAACGACGGCACGGCCAACGGCTTTGAACTGCCGGAGGAATACCAGCAGGATGTCGAGGATGAGATCGCCGGCATCGAATCTCAGGCGACCAGCAGCGGCTATGCCTTTGACGATTATCTGATCGCCCTTTACGGCAGAGGCGTCAACGAGAGCGTCGTCCGCAAGATGACGGAGCTTTACGAATATGCCGCCGCCTATTCGGAGAACTATTCTGACAATGTCGAGATCACCGATGCGGACATCGACGCAAGATATAATGAAAACCCGAACGATTTCGACACCGTGACCTACCTGTCTTACTATGTCAGCGGCGCGACCACGGAGGAGATCACCGACAGCACCGCAGCGCTTGCCGCCGCGAAAGAAAAGGCCGACGCCATTGCCGCAGCAACCTCCGAGGAGGAATTCCGCGCTCTTGTGACGGAAAAGGACGAGGGCGAGGTCTCCGGGAACCGTTATGCCGCTTATTCTTCCACCAACACCGGCTATGCCGACTGGCTGTTCGATACGAGCCGTGCCGCGGGCGATACCTACGTCTACGACGGAGGCACCGGCTATACCGTTCTGTATTTCCAGGAGCATGTGACGCCGAAGTACAACATGGTCAACGTCCGCCAGATTCTGGTCAAGCCGACCGAGACCGACGATAACGGCAATTACACCGACGCCGGATGGGAAGAGGCAAAGACCAACGCGGAAAAGTACCTTGTCGATTTCAACAGCAACCCGTCCGAGGAGACCTTTAAGACCTTGGCGGCTATGTATAACGAGGACACCGGCTCCAAAGACAACAACGGCCTCTATGAGAACGTCTACCGGGGCCAGATGGTCGAAACGTTCGACCTGTGGTGCTTCGACGCGGCGAGACAGCCCGGCGATATCGGCCTCGTCAAGACCGATTACGGCTATCACCTGATCTATTTCATCGGCGAAGGCGACAGCTACTATCCGACGAAAGTCAGCAGCACGATCCGGAGCGAGGCCTATGCCTCCTGGATCGAAGAACTGACTTCCCAGTATGAAGCGGTTGAAAAGCCTGCGATGGCCAAAGGCCGCAGCCTCTGATTTCTCTGAATGGGACGGCTCTGGCAAGGCCGTCCCGTCATTTTATTTGCCGAAAGGTAGTCTAAAGTATGAAAAAACTGACTGCGATCCTTCTTGCCGCCCTGATGCTCTGCATGTTGTTTTCCGGCTGTCAGCTTTCAAGGCAGCTTGGGGAGGAATCCGAAGCGGAATCCGGAGAAGAAGAGACGATTGATCCCGCCGTATATGACGACGTCTGCGCGACGGTCGGCGGGCAGGATTTCACCGTCGCCGATGTGGATTTCATCTATGCGCAGTGCTTCCAGAGAGTATACAGCTCGCTTTACAGCAGCTACGGCGACAGCATCTCCTACATCCTTGATCTCACCAAGCCGCTGGATGAGCAGACCTACTCGGGGGATCTCACTTGGGATGACTATCTGACCGAGTACACGCTGTATTCCCTCAAGAGCATCATGTCTCTCATCAATGACGCCGCCGCGCAGAACTATGTATATTCCGACGCGATGGCCGAGAACGTCGCCACCCAAAAGACGAGCCTTGCGAACGCCGCGGTCCAGAGCGGAATGACCGAGGATGAATACCTCGCCAAATATTATGGCCCCGGCGCAACGATGGAAGTCTTTGAGCGGATGAGCACGCTGATCGTGGAAGCCGCCGAATACTCCAGCTACCGGGAAGGCACCTTCGGCCTCACCGATGAGGAGATCCATGCCGCTTATGAAGCGGACAAGAACGTTTATGATACGGTCTCGTTCCGTTTTGCTTTCTTCAGCGGAGAGCCGGTGGAAGAGGAATCTGAGGCCACATCCGAGGCCGTGTCTGAAGTTACATCCGAAGCCACATCTGAGGCTGTATCCGAGGCCGCGTCCGAAGCCGTTTCCGAAGAGACGGTCGATCCGGCTCTGATGGCCGAGGCGGAGGAGAAGGCAAATGCGCTCGCCTCCACGGCCAAGACCGAGGAGGACTTTGTCGCCGCTATCGTCGCAAACGCGTCGGAAGAGGATAAGGAATATTACGAATCCGACGAGGCCTCCCTGATCGAGGATCTCGCTTATGACGACATCCCGGATACGTTCAGCGGCTGGCTCTTTGCGGATCATGTCTACGGCGACACCACCGTGATCGAGAGCGACACCGGCTATTACGTCTTCCTCTTCCTCAGCAGAAACACGCCGGATTATACCACCGTCAACGTCCGCCACATCCTCTTCAAACCGGAGACGGATGAGAGCGGCGTTGCCTCCGATCAGAACTGGGCGGATGCCGAAGCCAAGGCCGAGGCGGCCCTTACCGAATTTGAATCCGGCGAGCAGACGGAGGAGGCCTTTGCGGCGATTGCCACCGCGCAGTCCGAGGACGACGGTTCCAAGGAGAACGGCGGCCTCTATGAGAACGTCTACAAGGGCCAGATGGTCACCGCGTTCGAGGACTGGTGCTACGATGAAGCCCGTGAGCCCGGAAATACCGATATTGTCAAGAGCTCCTACGGCTATCACGTCATGTACTTCGTCGGAGAAGGGGAGAATTACCTCACCGCTTACCTCGGCGACCAGATGGCGGAGGATCGGTATAACGACTGGATGAGCGGCCTTGTCGATGCCGTGGAATCCACGACGAACGACAACCTCTCTTATATCGGCAACATTCTCTGACCTGTATATACCGCATCAAAGCGCCTTCCGGGGATACCGGGAGGCGCTTTTTTATGTGTAGGCCCGGTTCGGATAAAAAAATCCTCTCCCCGGATGGGAAGAGGATTTGCGAAAATTTATATATCTGTGTGGAAAAGCGGTGCTCAGTCCGCGGATTTCAGGAGCAGCCACTCGGAGATGCCTTTTTTGAGCAGGTCGGGGACGATGCACAGCGGCTTGAAGCCTTTTCTGACATAGAGGGCCTTTGCTCTCGGGTTGAAATCGGAGACCGCCATGAACATTTTCGTGAAGCCCATCTGTGCGCAGATGCCGCAGTAGATGTCGATGAGCTGACTGCCGATACCCTTGCCGCGGCAGCTCTCTTTGACGCCGAGCAGAGCCAAATACGGCAGCTCGCCATACATACCGGCCAGATCATAGACCATCAGGCCGACAGGTTCGCCCTGCGGAGTCTCGGCGATGATGACGTTGCCCTCCTGAAGCGGCTTGTAGACCCATTCCTTTAGCGTATCGGTGCCTTTGAAATAGTGCTCATACAGCGGGCTGTTATCGAAAATCTCCACATACTGATCCCATTTGGACACGTCGCCCTTCACAAAATTGACCCGAAACTGATAATCCATCTGAGACATTGCTTTTCCTCCAATATCCATTTCGATATATTTTATTATACTTCGCCTGTCCGGAGAAGTCAACCGAAAGGACGCTTTTCCTGCATGTTTTGCAAGTTTTCGGTCCTGTGTGCCGGGAGGGGCGGAAGGAGGAATCTTTTCTCATTTTATACAAAACCCGGCTTGACTTTCCTGCAAAATCGTTGTATTCTAACGATGGATTTTACTATTTGTTCGGGGGGATTGGATGGCGCTTCACGAGGTACATATCGTCCAGGGAGTCCCGGAACGGTATGAGGAGTACACGCATATTTTCGATGGTTCCAAGCTCCAGATCCACTATGGCGAAGAGCTCAACAACTGGATCCGGGCGGGCCTTGAAGAAGGGCATATCTTTATCGCCGAGGATCGGAACGATGAGGCGGTCGGCCTGATGTGGATGCAGATGGAGAGCGTCTACGCCGGGATGCCGTATCTGAATCTGCTCGGCGTGCGAAAAGATTACCGCGGCAAGGGCGTTGGGCGGAAGCTGATCGAGTTCTTCATTGCCGTCTACGAGAAGCTTGGCTTCGAGCGCGCCTTCATCGCCGTCAACGATTTTAACCCGAGAGCGCGTGCCCTCTATGTGAGACTGGGCTTCCAAAAGATGATGCAGTATCCGGATGCCATGGATCCTTCCAACAGCGTCTATCTGCTGATGAGAAAATCCCGCAGCTGCTCCGCAAACGGCTGAAGCTGCCCGCTATATATCCAAAGGAGGAGAAAAAATGGGCTTTGTATCTGAAAGCTACGTCAAGGCGAATCAAATTGATATCGTAAAGGCCGTTCCGGAAAAGATCGAAGAGTACAAGCGGATTTTTGATAACAGTGCGCTTTACACCCACTATTTCAAAAAGAATCCGGAGCTCCTCGACAAATGGCTGACCGAGAATATTGCCGCAGGGCAGGCCTATATGGCGCTGGACCGCGACGGCAGTGTGGTGGGCTGGATCAGCTTCAAGATGGACGGTATGTTCGGGTATCCGGATGTCACGCTGCTCGGCGTGAAAGATACCTGCCGCGGCCGCGGCATCGGCGAGCTCCTGATCCAATTCTATCTCGGCGTAGCCGGATGCATGGGATACAAAGAAGCCGGTATCGTAGTAAACGACTGGAACCCCCGCGCAAGAAAGCTTTATACCCGCATGGGATTCTTCCACAAGAAATCCTTCGAGGATCCGTACATAGGCGGATTCGAGGATCATCTCCTCATTCGGAAGATCTGAGCGGCCCAAAAGAGCTTTTTCAGCCGGAGGTCACGTTTCGTATGCCGTGATTTCCGGCTATTTTGTTGTCTTATTATATTGAACTAAAAGGAATAATAAAGTATAATTTCTTTTGTTAGTCTACTTTGCAGAAAAGAGGAAACAACATGCGTAAAGAACTCGATAAGGTCTACGATCCGCAGCAGGTCGAGAGCCGCATCTATCGGTTCTGGCTGGACGGCGGATTTTTCCACGCCGAGCCGAATCCCGATAAGAAGCCCTTCACCATCGTGATCCCGCCGCCAAACATCACCGGCAGGCTTCACATGGGCCATGCGCTGGATGAGACGGTCCAGGACATTCTGATCCGCACGAAGCGGATGCAGGGCTACGAGGCCCTCTGGATGCCCGGCACGGACCACGCCTCCATTGCGACGGAGGCGAAGATCGTAGAGGCGATGCGCAAAGAGGGCCTTACCAAGGACGATCTCGGAAGGGAAGCTTTCCTGCAGAGAGCATGGGCCTGGCGCAGCCAGTACGGCGGCGCGATCGTCGAGCAGCTCAAGAAACTCGGCTGCTCCTGCGACTGGGCGCGTGAGCGTTTTACGCTGGATGAGGGCTGCTCCAAAGCCGTCAGAAGGGTTTTTAAGGATCTTTACGATCAGGGGCTCATCTACCGCGGCGAGCGCATCGTCAACTGGTGCCCGCACTGCCTGACCTCCATCTCCGACGCGGAGGTCGAATATGAGGATCAGCCCGGCCACTTTTGGCATCTGCGCTATCCGTATGCCGACGGCTCCGGTTGGATCGAGATGGCCACCACCCGGCCGGAGACCTATCTGGGCGACTCGGCCGTGGCCGTCAACCCGAACGACGAGCGGTATAAAGACGCCGTCGGAAAGACCGTTATTCTGCCGCTGGTGGGCCGGGAGATTCCGGTCATCGCGGATGAATATGTCGATATGGAATTCGGCACCGGCGTCGTCAAGATCACGCCCGCCCACGACCCGAACGACTTCGAGGTGGGCCTCCGCCACAACCTGCCGATTTATAACATGCTCACGCCGGACGCGAAAGTGACCGACGAGTATCCCAAATATGCCGGCATGGACCGCTACGAGGCCCGTGAGGCCGTCATCAAGGATCTCACGGAAGGCGGCTATCTGACCGCGGTCGAGGAGTACAGCCACAACGTCGGCACCTGCTACCGCTGCCATACGACGATCGAGCCGCGCGTCTCCAAGCAGTGGTTCGTCGCGATGAAGAAGCTCGCGGAGCCGGCCATCGAAGCCGTCAGGGACGGAGACATCCGCTTCGTGCCGGACCGCTTCAGCAAGAACTATTTTTACTGGATGGAGAACATCCGCGACTGGTGCATCAGCCGTCAGCTCTGGTGGGGCCACCGCATTCCGGTCTGGTACTGTGACGACTGCGGCGGAGAGACCGTCGTCGCGGAGGGCGAGCCCTCCCGCTGCGAGCACTGCGGCAGCGCGCATATCCATCAGGACCCCGATACGTTGGATACTTGGTTCAGCTCCGCCCTCTGGCCGTTTTCGACTCTCGGCTGGCCGGATGAGACGCCCGAATACAAGTATTTCTACCCGACGGACGTCCTCGTCACCGGCTACGACATCATTACGTTCTGGGTCTCCAGAATGATCTTCTCCGGCCTCAACTACACCGGCAAGCGCCCGTTCCGGGATGTCGTCATCCACGGCCTTGTGCGCGATGCGCAGGGCAGAAAGATGTCCAAGTCCTTAGGAAACGGCATCGATCCGCTGGAGGTCATCGCCGAGTACGGCGCCGACGCGCTTCGTCTCGCGCTTGTTACCGGCATCTCCGCCGGCAACGACACCCGTTTTACCGATGAGAAAGTCACCGCCTGCCGCAACTTCGCCAATAAGCTCTGGAACGCCGCGCGCTTCGTGCTGATGAATCTGCCGGAGGGATACGAGGAGACCGGATTGCCGGAGGAGCTTGCGCTCGAGGATCAATGGATTCTTTCGCAGTACAACGATCTTGTCCGGGATGTCACCGCCAATATCGAAAATTACGATATCGGCGTCGCCGAGCAGAAGCTCGTCGATTTCATCTGGGATGTCTATTGCAGCTGGTATATCGAGATTGCCAAGGCCCGCCTGCAGGAGGATTCTTCCGCGGACGGCGCAAGAAAAGTTCTCGTGTATGTGCTCACCGGCGTGCTGAAACTGCTCCACCCGTTTATGCCGTATATCACGGAAGAAATCTGGCAGGCGCTCCCGCACGAGGGCGAATCCATCATGGTTTCCGACTGGCCGGTTTGGCAGGAGACGCTCGACTTCCAAGAGGAAGCCGACGATTTCACGAAGGTCATGGATGCCATCAAGGCGATCCGCAACCGTCGCAGCGAGATGAATGTCCCGCCCTCCAAGAAAGCGAGCCTTTTCATTGAGACCGCCTTCCCGGAGGTCTTTGAGCAGGGCAGGCCCTTCTTCGCAAGGCTCGCCTCGGCCGCCGAGACGGAGATCGTCTCCGAATTTGATCCTCAGGGCTCCGTGCTCGTCGTCACCGACGCGGCAAAGATCTATATCCCGATGGCGGAACTCGTCGACGTCGAAGCGGAGATTGCCCGCCTCAACAAGGAGCTCGCCCAGTGCGAGAAGGATGCCGGAGGAATCGCCGCCCGCCTTGAAAACCCCGGCTTCGTCGATAAGGCGCCGGAACGGGTCGTCAGCGGCGAGCGCGACAAGCTCGCAAAGCTGCAGGAACGCATCACGAAGCTCCACGAGAGCATCGCGGCCTTCTCCTGAAAAAACAAAATGGTTGCGTACCCGGAAATCCGTTTCGGTTTCCGGGTACATTTTTTGTGTTTTCTCCAAAAACAGACTTTTTCCGTCAAAAAATCCCTTCCGGTTGTCTCCGGGAGGGATTTTTATGATGTGGCTTTTATGCCGCGCCGCTTATGGAATGGAACAAGCATGAGGCGCATGAACGGTAAAAAATCTCTTGGGTCTTTTCCGGGAGCATCCGGCAGATGTCCTTTCTGTTTCCATTCGTATTGCCGCCGGCCATATCGGTGAAAGATATGCTTTTGTTTATGAACATGAGGCGTATGACACGGCAAAAGAACCTTTTGGGCCTTTTCCGGGAGCATCCGGCAGATGCCCTTTCTGTTTTCCGCTTTCCGCAAAAACGGCGGGTTTTATGGGTTGGCGCCGTCTTCCGGAAGCTCCGGGGGTTCCGGAGGCTTCGGAATTTTATCCGTGACGGGCAGATCGAACCAGAAGACGCTGCCCTGACCGACCGTGCTCATCACGCCGTAGGTGCCGTGATGCAGTTCGACGATTGCGCGAACGATGGCGAGCCCAAGCCCGGTGCCGCTGCGGTTTTCGCTGCGGGAGCCCTTGCGGTAGCGCTCCCAGATCTGCTGGAGCTCCTCCTGCGGGATGCCGGGGCCGCAATCCGCGACGGAGATCCGCACATGGCCGTCGGAGAGGTTCTGAAAGACCGTGACGGTGTCGTCGCGCTTGCTGTGGGCGACGGCGTTGGCGATGAGGTTATACACAACCTGAGCAATCCTCGTCTCGTCCGCCTCCACATAAACGCTGCCGTTGTTGATGAAGCGCAAATGGATGCCATCCGGTGCGACAAGCTTGGCGTACCGGTCGACGATGCCCTCCACGGCGGCGGTGATGGAGTAGACGGTGAGATTCAGCATTTCGTTGCCGCTCTGGAGCTTCGAGAGATCAAGCAGATTGTTGACGAGCTTTGTCAGCCGGTTGGATTCGTCGATGATGATCTGGACGTTTTCCGGCGTGTTTTCGCCCGGGATGTCGCGCATCATCTCGCCGTAGCCGGTGATCATCGTCAGCGGCGTGCGCAGGTCGTGGCTGATGTTGGCGATCAGCTCCCTGCGCAGGTGATCCACCTTGGAGAGTTCGCCTTCCGCGTAATTCAGCGCGTCGGAGAGATCCGTGATCTCCCGGCAGCCTCCGCCGGTGAAGGCCGCGTCGTATTTGCCGTTCGCAAGTTCCCTTGCGGAGGCGGAAAGCCCGACCAGCGGACGGGAAAATCTCCTTGCGATCACAAACGCGAGCAGGAGGGAAAGCGCGAACATAATCAGGCTGACGATAATCAGGATGACCCTGAGCACCTTCACGGTGGAATCCATCGGCTGAAGATAGGCGCTGAGCACCACGAGCATCTCGCCGCCGCCGTCCGTCTCCGCAATCTTCGCGCAGACAATGCCGTCCTTTTCAAACTGCTCGGCGCGCGGCACCGGGCCGCTGAAATGGCCGGGATCGTACGGCAGTTCTCTGCCGCTGTCGTTGATTAAGCCGCTGGTTTCAATTTCCTCAATATAGGTTCCGTCGTTTTCCGCAGCCAGTTCCCACAGGTCGTACATGTCCTTTGTCGCCCTGCCCGCGGAGATGCCGGGCATCCACTGCGCGGAATAAAGAACCAACCCATTCTCGTCGACGATATAGGCCGAGATGGAGTATTCCTGCGAGATGCCGACGACAAGGCTTTCCAATTCCTCGTTGTCGATATTGGAGACGATCACGTCCGCCTGCGTATGGACGGTGCGTTCTTTCATGGAGCTGTAGATGTCCTCCAGAAAGACGGTCTGCACGAGCCACAGCAGACAGAGCAGAACAAACGCGAATCCGGTGAAATAGAGAAACATCCTCCATCGGATCGAAAGCCGGTCATTCTTCAAAGCGGTATCCGACTCCTCTCAGGGTTGTGATGCAGCGGGCGTACGGGCCGAGGATTTTGCGGAGCTGTTTGATATGCGTGTCGATGGTGCGGTCGTCCCCAAAGAAATCATAGCCCCAGACCTCGTTGATCAGCTTTTCCCGGGAAA
>Ga0116151_10000326_pt1 | contig 43465 bp, 33 predicted proteins | sample AD_UKC117_MetaG_FD_89893 | JGI IMG/M metagenome (GOLD analysis project Ga0116151, IMG submission 89893) | Active sludge microbial communities of municipal wastewater-treating anaerobic digesters from Hong Kong - AD_UKC117_MetaG | ecosystem: Engineered > Bioreactor > Anaerobic > Digestate...
AGGGAGTGGCGCTGTTGAAGGTCTGGCGGCGGCAAGTTCCTTATATCGTGCTGGCCCTACTAACCCTGGGGCCAATGGTAGCGCTGGGCGTCTGGCGATCGGGAGCTGCGGCCTTGGTTACCGCAATTTTGGCGATTGGGCTGTTGGGTACGGCCGTCGTGTACAGCGATGTGGCCGACAGGGTGGCAGGGTGATGGGGTGACATGAACGCGAATATCGAATGGTCACAGATTTTTGTAAACGCGCTGGCGGAGGCGGGGTTAACGGCCGTATGCATCTCCCCCGGCTCGCGTTCCACCCCGCTGACGCTGGCCTTTGCCGCGCAGGAAGGCATCGAGATTTACCGCCACCTGGATGAGCGCAGCGCGGGCTTTTTTGCCCTGGGGCTGGCCGTGGCCACCGGCAAGCCGGTAGCCCTGGTGTGTACGTCGGGCACGGCCGTGGCCAACTACTTCCCGGCTATCGTCGAGGCCCACATGAGCCAGGTGCCGCTGCTGGTCCTGACGAGCGACCGGCCGCACGAACTGCGCCACAGCGGGGCCAACCAGACCATCGACCAGGTGAAAATCTTCGGCGACCACGTCCTCTGGGCCGTAGACATGCCCATTCCGCAGGCCGACGCGCCGGACGTGGCCCTGCGCCACGTGCAAACCACCGCCGCCCGCGCCTACGCCGCCGCCAACGGCCGTCGCCCCGGCCCCGTCCACGTCAACTTCCCCTTCCGCAAACCGCTGGAGCCGGAAACGCGGAACGCGGAACGCGGAACGCAGAACGCAGCCCTCCCCATTCCGCACTCCGCAATCCGAAATCCGAAATCCGAAATCATCCTCTCTCGCGGCCAGCAAGAAGACCTGACGGCCGTCATCAACCGTCACGAGCGCGGGTTGATCGTGTGCGGGCCAAGATGTCCCGGCGGGAATTTCCCGCAGGCGGTGGCCGGGCTGTCGCAGATCAGCGGCTGGCCCATTCTGGCCGACCCGCTGTCCGGCGTGCGTTTTGGGCTGCACGCCGCTGGCACGATCATCTCCGGGGCATACGAGACCTACATGCAGGGCCAGCTTGATTGGCCGGAGCCGGAAGTGATTTTGCGCTTCGGCGCGGTGCCCACGTCCAAATGGCTCAACGCCTACCTGGAGCACAGCCGCCCCGCCCACCGCATCCACATCCGCGCCAGCGGCGTCTGGGCCGACGATGCCCACCAGACGACGTGGTTTGTGGCCGCCGACGAGGAGCAGGCGTGTTACCAGATGGCCCAGGGCGTGACGCCGCGTCTGTCGTCGGGGTGGCTGGATCGGGTGTTTGCCACGGAAACGGCCGTGTGGCAAAAAATCGGGGCGCTGTCCACAGATTTCACGGATTTCACAGATTTTTGGGCGGTGATGGATGTTGTGGAGATGATGCCGCCGAATGGGCGGCTGTTTGCGGGCAACAGCTTGCCGGTGCGGCACGTGGATCAGTTTGCCCGGCCGTCTACCAAACCCCTGCACGTTTACGCCAATCGCGGCGCATCGGGCATCGACGGCAACGTCTCCACCACCCTTGGCTTCGGCGCCGCCGGCCGCTCGCCGCTGGTCGCCCTGCTGGGCGACATCACCTTTTTCCATGACATGAACGGCCTGTTGTATTTAACGCAGAGGCGCACAGGCGCAGAGGGGCACTCCGCACTCCGCAATCCGCAATCCGCAATCCCTCCCGTTACCTTTGTGGTTATCAACAACAACGGCGGCGGCATCTTCCGGCGGCTGCCCATCAGCGAATTTGAGCCGGAGTTTACCGATCTATTCCTGACGCCGCATAACCTGGATTTTGTCCACGCGGCCCGGTTGTACGGGCTGGAGTACGTGCGCGTGACCGACCGGGCGACGTTTCGGGATGCGTTGGGCAAGAGTATGTTTGAGGTACGGCCGTTTCTGATTGAGGTGGTGACAAACGGCCGTTATGACGACCAACGCCGCCGCGAAGTCAACCGCCTCGTTTTGGAGGCGCTGCGTGATTGAGGCCGAGAGCCGGGTTGATTGGCTGGCCGCGCGGGCAGCGCTGACGCCGGACAAGCTGGCCCTGATGATCGGCCAGCGGCGCTGGACCTATGGCGAATTGGACCGGCTGGTAAATGGTCTGGCGGCCCATTTGCAAGCGCAGGGTGTGCAGCCCGGCGATTTTGTGGCCGTGCTGCTGCCCAACAGCCTGGCATACGTCTGCCTCATCCACGCTCTGGCACGCCTCGACGCCGTGCTCATCCCCCTCAACACCCGCCTGACCGCTGAAGAGATCGCCTGGCAAGTGGGGCACGTGGGCGCGCAATGGCTTGTGGCGCAAGAAAAAATGGCGGGCGTGACCGGCCGATGGCTAACAATCGACGACGGTGGCTGGCAAAGCGCCCATCCGCCAGCCGTTGACCGCCAACCATTGGCTCTTGACCAGTTGCAGTGCGTTGTTTTTACTTCCGGCACTTCCGGCCGGCCCAAAGGGGCGATGCTGACGTATGGCAATCATTACGCCAGCGCGCAGGCTTCGGCGGCGCGGCTAGGCGTGCAGGCAAACGATTTGTGGCTGAGTGTGCTGCCGCTGTACCACGTGGGCGGGTTGGCGGTGGTGTGGCGGAGTTGTTTGGTCGGCACGGCCGTTGATCTGCATGCGCGCTTCGACCTGGAGGCCATCAACCAGGCGCTCGACAGCAATCCCATCACCCTGATTTCGCTGGTGCCCACCATGCTGCATCGCCTGCTGGAATCGCGCACCACCTGGCCGGACACGCTGCGGCTGATCTTGCTGGGCGGGGCGGCCGCTTCGCCGGAACTGCTGCAGCAGGCGCAGGCTGCCCAGTTACCGGTGGCCACAACCTATGGCCTGACGGAAGCCGCCTCGCAGGTGGCGACCATGCTGCCCCCTGACGTGGCCCGCAAACCGGGCAGCGCGGGCAAGCCCCTGCCCGGCACAACGATAGACATTGTGGACGAAAACGGCCGTTCCCTCCCCCCGCACACCATCGGCGAAATCATCGTGGCCGGGCCAACGGTGATGGCGGGATATTGGAGTGCGGAGTGCGGAGCGCGGAGTGTGGAATATCGGCTCCGCACTCCGCACTCCGCACTCCGCACTCACGCCACGGGCGACATGGGCTACCTGGACGAGGACGGCGACCTGTGGGTGGTGCAGCGGCGCAGCGATTTGATTGTGAGCGGCGGCGAAAACGTCTATCCGGCGGAGGTGGAGGCGGCACTAAAAGCGCATACGACCGTGGCCAATGCCTGCGTGGTGGGCGTGCCCGACCCGGAATGGGGCCAGATCGTGGCCGCCCTGGTGCAGCTCAAACCCGATCAGACCGTTACCGAAGCGGCGCTGCTGGCCTTTTTGCGGGAGCAGCTGGCGGGCTATAAGCAGCCGCGCCGACTGCGCTTCACGGCCGAACTGCCGCAAACAGCCTCCGGCAAAATCGCCCGCAGCGCCGTCACCCAAATAATGGCCGGGCCAGAGGTGAAGGGATGAGCGACGACTTTTCCCTCGTGACGGCCGTCATGACCGGCGGACTGGCCGAGCTACGACTGAGCCATCCGCCCGGCACGTTTGCCCTGACGCCCGCCAGCCGCATTGCGCTGACGGCCGTCGGCCAAAATCGCCATCTGCTGCACGGCCGTGGCCTGGATTGGGGCAGCGGCGTGGGGGGATTGGCGATTCTGGCGGCGAAGATAACGGCCGTTTCCCAGGTGTTCGGGCTGGAGATTGCCGCCGGCAACGTGGTCGCCGCTCAAGAAAATGCCCGCGCCAACGGCGTGGCCGACAAAGTGCGCTTTGTCTTATCCGATGGCTATGCGCCGCTGGCGGAGATAGACGGCCGTTTCCTCGACACCTTCATCGGCCAGACCGATTTTATCTTAGCCAATCCGCCCTCCAGCGAAGGCGACGATGGGTTTAACTTCCGGCGGTTGGTGCTGGTGGGCGGACGGCGCTTTTTGCGGCCGGGCGGCGTGGTTTTTCTGAATATTTCGTCGCAGTACGGTCGGGCGCGCATTCGCGGCTTGCTGGATGACGCGCCGGGCTATACCTACGGCGGCCTGTTAGTCAGCAGCGATTGGGTCCCCTTCGATCAACAGCGGCCCGATTTGCGCCAAAATCTGACTGATTATGTCAATACCGAGAAAGCAGGCGGGCGGCGCTACGAATTCGCCCGGCCGTCGCCTACCGAGGAGTTTATCGACGCGCAAACGGCGCAGGCGTGGTATGCGCAAACGGGCGAAAGCCCCTTATCTCGCTGGCAAGTGCATCTGTTCCGCCGCACGGCGGCCAAATGAGGACACCATGGTCAAACTGACAATCCACGACGTGCAGTACAATTTTGAGATTTCGGGACAGGGGGAACGGCCGTTGCTCCTTTTGCATGGGTTCACCGGCAGCAGCCAAAACTGGCAGACCATATTGCCACAGCTGGAACCACGATTCCTCAGCATTGCGGTGGACTTGCTGGGCCACGGCCGCAGCGCCGCGCCGCCCCGTCCCGCCCGCTACCTGATGGAGGCGGCGGCGGCCGATCTGATCGACCTGCTCGACCAGCTCGACATCGAACAAACCAGTGTGTTGGGCTATTCGATGGGCGGGCGGCTGGCGCTGTACCTGGCCAGCCAATACCCGCAGCGCTGCCAGGCGCTCATCCTGGAAAGCGCCTCGCCCGGCCTGGCCGATAAAACCGCCCGCGCCGAACGCCGCCAGCAAGACAACGCCCTGGCGCAGCGCATTGAAGCGGAAGGCATGGAGTCGTTTGTCGATTACTGGGAGAGCCTACCCTTGTGGGCCAGCCAGGCCCAACTGTCTGATGAAAGCCGCGCCCGGCTGCGCGCCCAGCGGCTGCAAAATAACCCGATCGGGCTGGCGAACAGCCTGCGGGGCATGGGCACTGGGGCGCAACTGTCGCTGTGGTCGCGCCTGCCCCGGCTGACCATGCCGGTTTTGTTGATTACCGGGGAGCTAGACGCCAAATTTGTGGCGATCAATCAAGAGATGGCCGGGCATATTCCGGAGGCGCGGCTGGCGGTGGTGCCGGAAGCGGGGCATGCGGTGCATTGGGAACGGCCGTTGCGCTACGCAGAATTGGTGCGGGGCTTTTTGGAATTTAATACCAGGTGAGATGGCCGCAAGATTGGTCCAATCTGCGAGATTGGACCAATCTGAAAGTCACAAAATCTGGCCCAGGCCGAAGGTGAAGACAAAAACCAGCGTGCTGAGCGAGAGCTGTTTGAGCATGGGATTGAGCTTGAGAGGATCGGTGGTGCGGGCAACGGCCGTGCCGTTGCGCCACAACAACGGCCAGGAAAGCACAAATAAAAACTGCCACGGGCTACGATAATTCAGCCCGATATAGGCCAGCGCAAACACAATCGACCCGCTCAATAAAATCCAATGGTAGATGCCCGCCCGGCGCGGCCCAATGCGCACCGGAATGGAGCGCTTGCCCGCCTTACGATCCGACTCGATGTCGCGGATGTTGTTGACGTTGAGCACGGCTACCGACAACAGCCCGACACTGGTCGCCGGCAAAAAGACGAGCCAGTTCCAGGCTTGCGCCTGCAAAAAATATGTGCCCAACGTGCCCACCCAACCAAAAAAGATCAGCACAAACAGGTCACCCAGGCCCACGTAGCCATAGGGCTTGCTGCTGGCCGTGTAGCTGACGGCCGCCCAGATGGCCGCGCCGCCCAGCAGCACAAACAGCAGCACCAGCGGCAGCGCCCCCACGCCCAGGGCCACAATCACCAGCGCCAGCCCAGACACGGCCGACAGCCCGGCAAAGAGGGCCATCGCCCGCTTCATTTGGGCCGAGGTGATCAGGCCGGATTGGACAGCGCGTTTGGGTCCGGCGCGCTCGATGTGGTCGGCTCCGTGGACGGAATCGCCGTAGTCGTTGGCAAGATTGGAGAGGATTTGCAGGAACACGGCCGTTAGCACACACAGCAGCGTTACCGACCAGCTAAACACACTACTGGCCGCGGCCATAAATCCGCCTAGAATGCTGCTGGCGACAGCCAGAGGCAGTGTGCGCGGCCGCATGGCGGCAATCCAGGCCTGAGCAGGGGTTGGGGCAGAGGGTGATTGGGTCATGGCGGGGAATTATACTCAAGACGGCCGTAAAGGAACACGTTCATAAATGAGCAAGCTGGATGATCCACGAAAGGAAGCTATCTACAGAGGCGATTGAGCCAAAAATTACGGGTTTCCCCCGTTGTGTTTTTACCAAAGTTAAGGCACAATGGTGCCACGCAGGCGAAGTCTTTTTGATTCCAACCAAGTTTTAACCCACCATGCTTCATCGCAGGCCGAAATTGTAAATACCTTGCCCACGAGCATCGGCCTCTTCAAATCCTGATGCCCATCTTTCGCAAAACCTGATCGCCAAGGATATTCCAGTTTTTTAGGAGTGTCCTGCTTTGGAAACCGGTCTTTTGTTTACATAAGGAGTTTGACGATATGGAAATTACGACCTCCCAGGCCAACGGCCGTGTCCCCGTTACCATCTTTCATCTCCAGGGTGACTTGATGGATGAAGAACCCTTGCACAAGTTAGCGGCAGAGGCTGTTGCCAATGGCAGCCAATATATTTTGTTAGATCTGAATAAAGTGCCGTACATCAGCAGCGCCGGTTTGCGGGCGATTCAATTTGTCTTTCAAACGCTGCAAACCAACGGCCACGTGGACAACGAGGCAATGAAACGCGGCATCATCGACGGCACCTACCGATCACCATATCTTAAATTACTGAACCCGACGAAAAATGCCGCCAAAGCGATTGGGGTGGCCGGTTATGATATGTTTATTGAAGTTCATCACGATCTGCGCACGGCCGTAAACTCATTTTAATGGAACAACTTTAAGTAATCAGTAGAAAGTTTCAGAAGACCCGAAGGGTTTGAAACCGAGGATACTCGACTCAATTGGTGCAAAACCCTTCGGGTCTAACTCCCAAAACCTTTTGCGGTTTACTCAAGTAATCAGTAGAAAGTTTTCAGAAGACCCGAAGGGTTTGAAACTGAGAATACTCGACTAAATTGATGCAAAACCCTTCGGGTCTAACTCCCTAAACCTATTCCGGTTTACTTATGTAAAGCAGGAGAGAACATGAACCTTATCGTTGAAAAAGCACAGACCCCAACCCCTCTCACCATCCTGAAAATTCAAGGCGATCTGGATGGCAGTTCCTACCAGAGCCTCATCAAAAAGGCCCAAGAATTGTACGACTCAGGTGTGCGCCGCCTGCTGCTGGATGTCAGCGAGATGCCTTTCATGTCCAGCGCCGGCCTGGTTGGCCTGCATACCGTCGTCACCGTCATGCACGGCCAGCAGCCGCCCGATATGGAAGGCGGATGGAGCGTCATCCACGAGATTACCCACAATATGGACACCCAGGTGACGTTTGATCCGAACTGCAAACTGCTGCAGCCACAGCCACGCGTGCAAAAAACCCTGGATATTACCGGATTCTCCAGCATCATAGAAGTATTTACCGACCGGGAAACGGCCGTCGCCAGCTTCTAATCTTTTCGCCCACCAATTATGGCTTTGCAAGAGATCATTCCTTATTTGAAGGACAGCGAGCAGACGCATTTCGCAGCCGGTCAAACCATTTTTAACGCCGGTGATATTGGCTACGGCATGTATTTTATCGTCGAGGGGGAAGTGCACATCTCGCTGCAAAGCCGGGTGCTTGATCATCTGGAAGTCGGGCAAGTTTTTGGCGAAATGGCCCTGGTAGATGATCAGGTGCGCAGCGCCACAGCGATAGCGGCTACCGATTGCGTCTTGGCCCATATCGACAAAACCCGCTTTACGGCCCTCACGCAGCAACGGCCGTCTTTTGCCGCCGAACTCATGGTGATTATGTCTACAAGGCTGCGCCGCTTTATCGAAGAAGAGGTTAAGCGGCAGCGCCTGGAGCAGGAACTGGCGATAGGCCGGCAAATCCAACTGAGCTTGCTGCCGGAAAGCTGCCCCTTCCGGTCGGGGTGGGATTTTGCCGCTTTTTATCGCGCCGCCCGCCAGGTCGGCGGCGACCTTTACGACTTCATTTCCGACCCAGACCAGCCCGATTTGCTCCACATCGTCATTGCCGACGTGACGGGTAAAGGCGTGCCGGCGGCCATGTTCATGGCCCTTTGCCGCACTGTCATCCGCACCGAAGCGCGCAACGGCCGTACCCCCGCCGACCTCCTGCGGCGCACCAATCAATTCCTGGTAAACGAGCAGCAGTCTCGCACCTTTCTGACAGCCTTTTTTGCCAGCCTCAACGTCCAGACAGGCGAGATGAGGTACGCTATTGGCGGCCACGAACGGCCGTATTGGCGGCAAGCGGAGAACGGCCGTTTGCAGCAGCTAACAGGCCAGGGGATGCTTCTCGGCGCCTTTCCCACCATTCGCGTGGAGGAAAACACCATCGTCCTGGCGCCCGGCGACACACTCATCCTCTACACCGATGGCATCACCGAAGCCCGGCGTGGGCCGGAACTCTTCGACGAAGCACGGCTGGAGGAGGTTATCGCTGCCCAGGCTAACCCATCTGCCCAGCAGCTCTCGCAAAAAATTCTGGAAGCGGTCGATCAATTTAGCGGCGACACCCCCCAATCTGATGATATTACCCTGGTTATCCTAAAACGCTGGGAATGAGGCGCTGCGTTTGCGCAGCGCCTATCAGTTTGCCCGTTTTATCACTTCATCATCGGCTCGCCGACCGTCTCGGCAAGGAGGAACTGTGTTAGATGCCAATCATTTCTGGCTGCTGTCCACGGCGCTATTGTCCGGCGTTTTCTGGTTGATTGCCTACATCCTGATCATTTATCGCGGCTTTAAGGATAAATCGTATGGAATGCCGATTGTGGCCCTATGCGGCAACCTGGCCTGGGAAATCATTTTTGGGCTGGGCATCGAATCGGGCTGCCCTGCCAGTTGGGGTTCCTGCCCGGCGGCCGTTATTCAGGGGCGCAACTTCATCTGGATGGTGTTTGATTTTGTGATTTTGTACACGGTGCTGAAATACGGCCATCACTTTTTCACCCAACCCTTCTTCAAAAAACAGTACACCTGGGTGGTGCTCGGCGGCATCCTGGCCGCCTTTCTGACGATTTACACCATCATCCAGGAATTATGGATTCGCAACCTGTGGCAGGTCGTCGTGAATGGCCAGATTCCCGACTTTCTGCCTCTCAAAATACAGGGCGGCAGCTATTACACCGGGTTTGGCCTCAACGTCATCATGTCCGTGCTGTTTGTGGTGCTGTTTTATCGGCGGGACAACCTGGAAGGACAATCGTTTTACATTGCCCTCAACAAGTGGCTGGGCAGCCTGGCTGCCTATGGGTTCATGCTGGCCGACGGCATCCAGACGCCGGTTGTCAACGTGTTGTACGCCATCGTCTTCATTTTTGACGTGGCCTACATGGTGCTGGTGTACCGCCAATGCCGCAGTCTGGGCATTAACCCCTGGCGGCGCGCTTGAACGGGAAAAAGGAGCGTGTGAGGGTTACGGCCGTTAGCCTCTTCGATCCATTGTCTTCACCAACCATTGCCGTGTCAGCGCCTGCTCATGGGCCATGCCCAGGGCCGCAGCCTGCGCTTCGCTTTTACGCCACAGCTTTTGCGCCTGCGCCTGCCTGCCGGCCAACCAGGCATACTGCCCCTGGCAGCGCAGCGCCCGCGGGCGCGCAAAGGGGTAAGTACGGGCATATTGATTCAACACGCGGCAGCCCTGGCGGGCTTCTCTTGGCTCGGCAAGACCCTGTTCCCACAAAGACAGGAACACCTCGGCGCTGGCCGAAAACACGTCAAGTAAATCAAATTTCAGACGGGCGCGGCCGATAGCCGCGACAAGCTCGTGGGCCAGGTCGCGGGCCTCGGCCCACTGCTGCCCGTGGAGCGCGCGCACGGCGCGAAGCGCGTACCACAACCGTTCTTCGACAGGCTGCATCTCTGGATTTTCTTGCAACAAGGCGGTGACCGCATCGACGCAGGCAAAAGCTTCCGCCGGCTGCGCCAGAGTCAGGAAATTGAACATTTGTCCGCCGCGGCTGCGAACCTGATGCCGGGTATCCTGGCTGCTCAGGGCCACGTCATACAATTCAGCCCATCGCTCGCGTGCCTGGTCGAGGTCGGCCTGGCTCTGGGCGACCTGGGGCCAGACCCAGGCGGCTACGCACCAATGCCGCCAATCGCCCAATCGAGCATAAATTGCCAGCGCTTCATTGATTTCCGCTTCGGCGCGCTGCCAGGCGCCCACCCATAAACTGTAGGAGGAAAAGGGTATTTGGATGTATGCCTTGGTTGGCAAGTCGTTGAGGTCGGCGGCCATAGACAGAGCGCGTTCCCGATATCTGGCGGCCAGCCCGTGCAGCGAAACCGTCCCCAGCGTGGCGCACATGTTGGCACAGCTGCGCACCAGGTCCGGGGATGGGCCGGCCTGTTCCGCCAGATTAAGCGCCGACATAACGCAGTAAAACGTCGTCAGGAAGTCGCCGGTATTGTAATAAATTTCCGAAACGCCTTCATAGGCGCGGGCGGCTTCCAACAGAGCGCTCTGATCGGATGGCGGCATGGCTTTGGCCGGCGAATGGGCGCGGCGGGCGCGGCGATAGTGGCGCACCTGGCGACCCAGCTCTTGCAGCAGGCCGAGGATGCGCAGTGGAATAGCAGAGGGTAACGGCCGTTCCAAAAGCCCCAGAGCGTCCAGGTAATGGGCCTGGCTTTTTTCCATAAACGTCAGCCGATACGCGGCTTCGCCCATTTGCCGCTGCCAGCGCGCCCGCCGCGCCGGCGGTTGAGACTCGCCGCTGAGGGCCAATGCCTGCGAGAAAAAGCGAATGGCTTCCTGGTTGGCGTAATCGCGGAAGGCGTTTTCGCCAGCTTTTTCGTAATACATCACTGCCTTCTCGACATCACCGGCTTGATGCCAGTGATGGGCCAACAGCGGGTAATGGCGGCTCAAGTCACCGCTCTGGTTTTGTTCGTACCAGACGGCCGTATGCTGGTGCAGCTGCTGGCGTTGGGCAAAGGTCATCAGGTTATACACCACTTCCTGAGTGACCAGATGCTTAAAAATATAAGCCAGATTGGGGTCCGGAGTTTCCAGAGGCGTGATGTCCAGCCGCTCCAGATGGGCCAGGTCGTCGCGCAGCTGCGCCGGATCGGTCTGCACCGGATAGATGCCATGCAGCAGGCTAAAGGCAAAGATGCGCCCAATGACACTGGCTACCTTCACGGTCAGCTGCTGAGTAGGGGCCAACCGATCAATGCGGCTGGTGATGACGCCCTGGATCGTATTGGGAAAATCTAAAGAATTGAAGTCGTCGAGTCTGGCGGCCAGATGGCATTCGCCATCGGCAATCCGGATCAGGCCGGCGTCGCGCAGCGCGTAGGCCAATTCTTCGCTGAAAAAGGGGTGTCCTTCCGCTTTGGTATGAATCAGATCGGCCACGGCCGTTGGCAGTCGCGACACGCCCAGGCGCTGGCAGACCAGCTCATTGACGGCCGTAGAAGGCAGCACATCCAGAGTCATGCGCTGCGTCGTGGCCTTTTCCAGAAGATCGATGTACAGGGCCGGGATCATATCGCCTTCAGAAAACGGCCGGGCGACCAGCACCAGCAGCAGCGGCTGCACCTGCCGCCGCACGCGCGCCAGCAGCGTCCACGAGGCCGAGTCTAACCAGTGCGCGTCTTCGAGAACCAGAACTGCCGGTGGGGTAACGGCCGTTTCCAGCACACTGACCAGAAGCCGTTGGGTGTTCTCCTGGCGGGCTTCACCTGTCAACTGGGCCGTCAGGTCAGTTTCCGGCAGGTCCAGCGGCAGCACAGCCCGCAGCAGCGGCAGCAAATCGTACAGCGCCGGGTCGATGGCGGCTTTTAGGTGATCGAGGGAAAAGTCGTCATGGCCCAGGCCGGCGAAATCCGGCTCCAGGCTAAACAGCGACGCAAAGACCGGACGCCAGGCATGATATGGGGTGGATTGTTCGATGGCGTCGCCGCTGCCCAGAAGAACTTTCACGGCCTGCGGGTCGATCATGTCCAGTAGTTCTTGGACCAGGCGGGTTTTGCCGATGCCGGCCTGTCCTTCGATCAGCACGGTGGCGGAACGGCCGTTGCCCAACTGCTCCAGAGCGGCGGCAATCTGCTGCCGTTCCGCCTGGCGTCCCATCATGGGGGCAGTCGTCGTTTTAGGGCGCACCGGCTGGCTGGTCTTACGGCCATGCAGCTCCCACAACGGCAGCGGCTCCTGCACACCCTTCAGCACCACCGCGGGCAGCGCTTCCAGCTCATAAGCCGCCTGGATCGCTTCTGCAATGCGCAGCGATACCAAAATTTGTCCCGGCCGGGCCGTGGTCATCAGCCGGGCCGATATGTTCACCTCGTTGCCCATAACGGCATAAGTGCGTCGAATCGAACCACCGTAGGCGCCGCTGTGGGTTAATCCCTGGCTAATCCCAATTTGCAGCGGCTGTAAAAAAGGAAAGTGTACTGGCAGCTTTAGCAGCTCCAGCGCCGCCGCTGCCGCCCGGGAAGCGTCATTTTCGTGGGCGATGGGCGCGCCAAAGGCGATGTAAAAGTAGCTGCCCTTATCGCCCATCGTCAATTGGATCAGAAAGCCATCGTAATAACCCACGATGGCCTGGGTACGGCGTACAAACGCATCCAATTTCTTCTCCGCTTCGTCGTCGCCATCGTAGTCGATGCCGCTGAAGCGGAGAAAAAGCACCACAGCCGGGCGCAAGTCGGCCAAAAACTCCTCTGACGCCTGCTGCAACCGCGCGGCGACCGGCGGCAAGAGCCACGGTCGGGCGACGTCATCGGCAATTGCCGGCGGGCTTGGATAGGGCAAGGGCGCCGCCGGCTGTGTCAAGCCGCTGACAACCGCATAGCGGTGCCCCTCGTCATCCTGACGCCATTCGGTGATGACCGGAGGAATGGAGAGAGCGTCCAGCGCGTCCGCCGTCAGCACGATTTCGCCCTGGGCGGCCTTTTTTTCGGCGGCGGCCATCTGGTCCAGGGTAACGCCGGCCAGCACTTCGATGACGTACAGTTGGGGATCGCCCACCAGGAAGCGCCGGGCCGGCCCGGCGGCCAGGGCAACCTTCAGGCCTAAATGAATCACTTTGCCCAGGGGCGTACGCACCGCCTCCAGGCGGGCCATCACCTGCTGCAATTGTTGGGCGCAGGCCAGGGCCAGGGTGACGGCGTTTTGTCCGGCCATCGCGGTATCGTCGAACCAACAGGTAATGGCGTCGCCGCTGAAGCCGATCACGTTGCCCCGAAATTGGTGAACCTGAGCGATTAGCTCGGCGAACACGTGGTTGAGCTGGCGGGTGAGTTCTTCTGCGCCGCGGTGCGGGCCGAGTTCTTGGGCTAATACGGCCGTTAACGGGGTAAAGCCAGAAATGTCGGCAAATAGAGCTGCGCCCCGAACTCGATCCGGCAAGATGCGGCCTTCGGCCAGGGCAAAGCGGCGGTCAAGGGGAAGGAAAGCGGAAAATGATTCGGTCATGAGGGTCCAATCCTGAATGCGCCATTGATAAAGAATCATAACACGCTTTTGCTTTTTTATCTGCGGCAGACACTGGTTTGCCCTGGGTTTTTCGGCGTCGAATGCGGCAGAATTATGGCGTGTTCTCTCTGGCAGCCCGGAGAAATTCCGATGACATGTGTCATAGTGATTTGATGACAGTCTACGCTTCAATTTACCGGCTGAAGGCCTATACTAAAAGTATAGGTATCGGTGAACGACAGAACCTATCCGCACAGCCACACTCGACAGGTTTTGCCAATTAGTCCCACGAGGAAAGCTCATGAAAGTCATAATTGATCGCGATTTGTGTGACGCAAATCTGGCCTACTGTCAGCGCTGTTCGGCGGCATTCTTCCGTTATCCGGAAGGGAGCGACCGGCTTTGCATCCGGGATATCATTGAAGATGGTAAAGATACCCTGACGATTGTGATGCACACAGACGGCCGTGTCCTGGAAATGGAATTAACGGAAGAAGATCGCCAGTTGGCGAGCGTAGAAGGCTGGGAAGCCCTGGCAGATTTTGACCCGGCGCTGTTCCGCAAGGGGGCGTTGGAACGCTGGCGGCAACTTCGCCAGTTACCCACGGCTCATTATCTGTAACCTGGGAAATCATCTGGAGGACGCGATCTTCCAGGAAATGGGTTGACAATCGACAGCTTTAAAACAGCCACCGAACCTGTTATTGAAATCAAATTTCCGGTGGGTCAGTGGGTTATTGTCCACTGCCGCTGAATGAAGAGGCTTAGCAGATGAATTTGTTGGCACTGCTGCAAGAAAGAGAAGCGTTGATTGTGGACGAGGCCACCGAAGCATTGGCGCGTTCCCAATTAACGCATTATGGGCAGGCGGGCCAATCTTGGAACCGACAACGGCTGCAAGATTTATATGATTTGGCACACGCGAGCATCGCCGAGCGAAATTTGATCCCGCTGGTGGAGTATATGGAGCAGATCGCCGAGGAGCGTTTTGCGACCGGGTTTGACATCCATGAAGTGCAAACGGCCGTGAACGTCCTCGAGGAAAGTATCTGGCGCCAGATCAGCCAGAACGTTCCGCCCGATGAGCTGGCCGAAGCGTTTGGCCTGGTCAGCACCGTTTTGGGCGCGGCCAAAGATGCCCTGGCGCGGGCTTACGTGGCCCTGGCCAGCCACAACAAAGCGCCGTCACTCAATCTGACTGCCCTGTTTGCCGGCGCGGCGGCCTGACGGCCGTCGGCAATGTACGGCCGTTGGCAAATTGCCAGCTTTTGCCGCTCATGATTTCTTTCATCAACGGCCGATGACAATCGTCAGGCGACAGACATCGTCAAGTCTTGTATCCTAATGAGGTGCTATCGTTCAGGCGCACCGTTCGGCAGGACTCGCTCCAGGCGAATACCAGGCAAGATACCAAACAATTTACCTAACTCCAGGCAGCAATTTATCCGCTACCGGTCTTAAGCTAAACCTTAATCCACCCTTGTTAAAGTTTTTTCCATCGGGGTTTACTTTTACAAAGGGGAAGCAATGCAGAAATACCTACACCTCTTTGCCAACACCGGGGACAGCGCTCTGGCAGTTGATGAAAACCAGCGAATTGTTTATTGGAATGCGGCAGCAGAGGAGATTTTAGGCTATACCGCTGAAGAAGCGATTGGGCAGCATTGTTGGGAGCTGCTAAAAGGTCATACCCAGGAAGGCCGTCCTTTTTGCTCGCCTAACTGCGCCATCATGCAGAGAATTTACGCCAACCAACCCATCCAACATTTCAACCTCATCGTCAAAAACCGCCAGCAGCATGATGTGACCATCAACATCAGCACGATCCCGCTGCCCGCAGATAAAGCAGCCCAAAACCGCGCCATCCTGGTGCAGCTTTCGCGTTTATTGGAAATCAGACCGCCGCAGGAAGGCACGCTGCGCATTCACCTGCTTGGCCCCATCGTCGTCTGGCGGCCTGACGGCACCCAGGTAGAAGGCCCGCTTTGGCGGCGCTTAAAAGTGCGCACGCTGCTGGCCTACCTGGCGCTGCAGCACAACCGGGCTATTACCCGTGAACATCTGGCCGAAATGCTCTGGCCGGACCTCCCCTACGATGCCGCTCTGCGCAATTTAAACACCACCGTCTACAATTTGCGGCGCAGTCTGGAACCAAACCTGAAGAATGGCGCGGAGTCGCGATTTGTGATATACGAAGGGGGCCATTACCGGCTGGCAGATACACCTCCCTATTGGCTAGATACGAATAATTTCGAGACCCAAATTCGCCGCGCGCGCTTCGCCAAAGAGGCAAATCAGGCGATTTTGCATTACCAGAAGGCCATCAGCCTGTATCACGGTGATTTTTTGGCCGACCTCTACCAGACGAGTATCTGGTCGCATGGGCAGCATGAGCGCTTTAAAGAGCTTTTTCTGGCCGCTATGGACGAATTGGGCGCGTTGTATGAGATGCAGCAAGAGGAAGCGAAAGCCAAAGAATTGTACTTACAGGCATTGGCGATTGATCCTTGCCGGGAAAAAACGTGCCAAACGTTGATGCGCCTGGCGCTGCGCCAGGGGGACAGGCCAACGGCCGTTGCCCAATGCCGGCGTTTGACCCAGGCGCTGCAGGAAGAGCTAAACGTCCTGCCCAGCCAGGAAACCCGAGCCTTGTGCCAGCAGTTGGACTGTTCTGACTAACTCCCCTGTTATTCTTCGTTCATTCACCCCATATCTGGCTTGCCGGCAAGACCCTGCCGTTGAGGGTTGGTTAAGGAGTGCGGTATAGCCTATGGTCAGGCGCCCCCTTCGACCGTCTACACGGGAGTGAAACAACATCCAGCTACCATCAAAAACTCTCCACTGACAGTCACCATCGGAGTTTGGAGCATGGACGAGCTGCTAAAGATTTTCGCCAACACCACGGACGCAAGTTTTGCCGTCGATCGTCATCAGCGCATCTTAATGTGGAATTCGGCAGCCGAACAATTGTTGGGTGTTCCCGCCGATAAAGCCCTTGGCCGGCCATGCTGGCAGATTTTACAAGGCCAGTCGCTGTCGGAACGGCCGTTCTGCGGCCCCCACTGCCCTGTTCTCCAATCTTTACAGCAAAACAGACCGGTGCCCGCTTTCGACATGCTGATCACCAACGCAGCGCAGCAAACCATCCGCACGAGCATCAGCACCCTGTTTGTGCCGCCAGACCTCCAATGCCAGGCGGTGATCATCCATTTACAGCGTAACCTCGATGATCCATTTCATTGGCCCGATTCTTTTTAGCGGTCAATGACCGCCCCCCGTTGACGAATATCAGCCCCCTTTTCTAAAAATTTCATCTTGCCTGCCGAATAACGGGCGCCGTGGGTTATACGGCCGTTGAGGATTGGTTAAGCGCGCCATAGTACGCTGGTACCAGTTCAAAACCCTGGTCAGGGTTTTCTACCACGTCAGCCGGGTTTTGAAGTCAATTTTATCCGCAACGTTCAATGACTTGGTCTCCCAACGACCTGGAGGGTTTAGGAAAATGAGAAAAAAACATTGGTTAATTTTTGTCATATTGGCCATTGCTCTGCTGACGGTCTCCGCTGAAGAAGGCGTTCTGTTCCGACGGAACATCTCCAAGACACCCGAGGCAGAAACTGAAAAGGCCGCCATCTACATGATGGACTTTTACGTTCCGGCCCAGGCATCCACAGGTGAAGTCAAACCAGTGGCCAACTACTGCCTTGATGAAGACATGGATGAACCCTGGAATGACGACGGCACCTGCGCCGGTGTAGAAGCTTACGAACCCCGCGATTACGCCAAGCCGCTGATCTCGGTCTACATCGATGACATCGGCGGGGAAGAGGTAACCCCGGAGGGCATGGACACCATCCAGGGCGGCATCAGCTTTGGCCACTTTGACGCCTTTGTCGCCGTCTCGCTCGACGACGGGACGACCTGGCGTAACGAAAATCTGTCTCGCTCGCAGGATTTGTCTTCCTTCACCCTGGCCAACGGCCACCCCTACCCTGGCGACGTGCACAACGTAGTTCATCAGGTAGCAGAAGATAAGGTTTTGGCCGTTTGGGCCAGCAAATACTGCCAAAGCGGCTCTCCACTTTACTCTCTCACACCCGATGGAGTCGATGACGACCAGGCCGTTCTGGACTACCTGGATGATTTGGAGACCAATTACGGCAAGAATGCCATGTATTTGTATGACCTGTTTGGCATTGCCGGCGCTCAAGGTTCGGTAAACTACACCGAACAAGGCTTCCCCGAAATCGGCGAGATTCCCTACTCCTGCATCTGGACAGCCCGCGGCAAACTGCTGCCCGGCGATGACCCGAAAACAGTCGACTTTGTCGAAGCTTCACACGTAGTCTGGACCGCGCCCGAACGGCTGACTTCCGGCGCGCGCGACGCCAACCTGCCGGCCGTGGATTGCGCTGGCGGAGCCGGCTGTGCCCTGACCTGGCAGGAAGACCCTGAAGGGCTGCGGCCCGGTAAAGGCCTTGGCCCCGGTGAAGGCTGGTCTGGCGCGATTGCCAACGCCAAAACCGACATCTGGTATTCCTACATCACTTTCGCCGATTTTGACCTTGTAGCAGTTGATCTTAACGAGGACGGCACACCTGATCCTGGTGAGGAAATGCTGATTGAGGACTATGAGGCGCTCCAACTTGCTGAGATGGATCGCCCAAAGCCTTATGTGCCGATGGCTATGCCCGTACGCCTGACCGACAACGATATGTGCAAGGCAAGCCAGACGAACAATAATCCAGAAGACCCGTTCTGCTGGCTCGATTTCGATACTATAAATGATGAAACTGTCGATACCATTGCCGATCGTCTCAACGCGTTGGATGATTTGGATGGGCCGGAAACTGGTGCAGAATTCTGTGCTACGCAAGTGGAATGGACTAACCCTGGCGGTGCAGACCTTGATATCTGTGTCACCGAAGATGGGCGCTGGATGATCGGCCGGGTGGCCTCCACCCGCGTGCGGATGGCCCTGAAGCCCTACGCCCCGGCCGATGAAGTGGATATGGATGGCGACGGGGTGTACGAAAAGAGCGCCTGGTTGAATCTGGCAGCGGAAGAAACGAAAGCGTTGGGGATCACGGCCGTGGTTGATGGCACAGAATATGACCCCGTTGATATCGGCAAAGACGTGTTCTACTACTCCTTTGACTTTGCCAAGCCGTACAATCTGAATATCAACACGGCTCTGGACGTCGACGATCCCTCCCCCTACGTGGTGCAACAGGGCGGCATGCTCAACCAGCCGGCCAAATGCAGCCCGTACTTCATCACCACCGACCAGACCAACCCGGACATCTCCTGCCCGGAAGCTGGCGCATTCTACGACACCGAAATTGACCCCATCACCGGCTACGAATACTATCTGACCGAGATCGCCCGTCGCTTTGCCCTGACCCTCAATAACATCTCCAATATCACCAACGAGGAGATTAACCAGAGCGGTCTCGCCGGTATCCTGATCTACAAGCAGGGTATTATCTGGCAAGGCGGCCCGGCGGACATTATGCTGCGCCGATTGGTGGTCCCGGATGATTTTGACCCCGCCACCGATAATCCCTTCGCCTACGAGAACATGGAATGCGTAAATCCGGATGGCTCAGATGGGTGGTTCTATCCCGAAGACATTACCGGCCAATTCCCGGTTAATCCTTACTATCTCAAAGGTTTATGCATGGCGCCGGCCATTAATATTTCCGGCAGTACCGTCGTCAGCTGCGACGGCGGCGATAGCAATGAAGCCTGCGCGGCCCTTTTCCCTGTAGCTGATGACGGCACGATTCCTGACTCTGAAGGTGACTTCCCCAAAGTGAGGGAGTGGCGGCAGTTGCCCTATGGCGGCACAAGTACTACCGACTCATTCACAGGCGACCTCTATGACGACAACGACCTCGACGACCAGTCCTGGGAGAACCCCTACGACGTAGCCAAGGGTCATCGCGGATTCCTGTACGGCGATATGGTTTTGATGATGTACGCCTGGTCGCCCAACTGGAAATCCAACACTGTCGGTAACGATCACTACAACCTGTACCAGCGTCGCTCCTTTGACGGCGGCCTCACCTGGACAACCACCCCGGCAGAGTTAGGAGGAGTTGGTCTCAACGCACTGGAATACTACTATGCTGACACCACGGGAGATTATATCCCTGCGCTTTGGCAGTACGGTGCCGGCGTTTCTGAACAAGCCCGTAACCTTTCCCTCCTACACGGCAACAAAGTTACTATCCTCGATCCGCGCTACAGCCCGCCCGGCGGCCTGAAGCAGTACGCCACCATCCGCACGAATTGGCTGGATGATAACGCGGACGTAATCAACTTCACTTCGGATGATACCTTACCCTATGAAGATGACGCGGCTATCGATCCCTCCAAATACTACTTGGTGTATGAGACAGGAGACAACACTACCGTGGCTGAGGGTGAGGCCGTTCCACTGAACCTGTATTACAGTCGGGCCACTAACTACGGCGATACTCTTGAATGGTTCGATTACATCAACGACCCGGATGACTGCAACCCAGATCCCATCACCGGGGAGGTTGACTGGGCAACCTGCTTCGAGCCGCGTTGGCCGTGGCTGGAAAATGCGGCCGACGATCTGTCGGGTGAAGCCAGTGTCGTGCTGAACCCCGGCGGCACCTTTGCCTACAATGTCTGGAACCAATGGCAAGAAGAAATCCTGCCGGACGGTCATGAAATGATCTTCGACAGTGACATCTGGTACCGCCGCCTATTGTACCTGCCAGACGATTCTACCCTGGAAGTGAATCCTATCTCTTCCATCCTGTACGTCAATCAGACGGCGCTAAGCCTGGCCAGCAATGACACACTCGTTCTGGTTGGCTCTGCCAGGGGGTTTGGCTCCGACGGCGAGATTGAAGAAACCTTGTGGCTCTTCACACCGTTAGGCTCTGACCAAGATCCAATCGTCGTCGGAACGGAAAAGATGCTGCAAATGCAGGCGCAAGAGATGGTGAACCAACCCGGATGGGCCGGTCAGCCCGGATGGGCCCAGATGACCTTCATGGCCAAAGATAAAGGCGGCCGTTGGTCACCAGGAGTAAACGTCAACATCTGGATTGTAGACGAACTGCACCAAGTTTATATGCCTGTACTTGTGCGCTGAGCAGTCACCCCTATTTGTGGCAGCGGGGACAGAGCCTTGTCCCCGCTGCCTTCTCCTTGACAGCGCATGAGCGGTAAACGCACTTTAGGTCATTGGTTGTTTTGGCTGAGTCTGGTAGGGGGAACGGCCGTTTTCCTCTTCGCGGTCCGTTTCCCCCCAACCATGCTCCAGGCCCTCCTCCTGGCCTGGTACGCCACCGGCGACCAGGTCGGCGAGGAGTACGGCTACGCGGTGGCTTCGGCTGGCGACGTCAACGGCGACGGCTACGACGACATCATCGTCGGCGCGCCGCATTACGATGACGCCGCCTACGCCGGCGGCGCCGCGTTTGTGTTTTATGGGTCGGCCGGTGGTCTGAGCGATCAGCCAGACTGGACCGGCGGCAGCGAATTAAACGGCGCCCGGTTCGGCGCGGCCGTCGCCTCGGCCGGCGACGTCAACCACGACGGCTACGACGACGTGCTGATCGGCGCTTACCGGGCCAACAACGAGCAGCCCGAGGAAGGACGCGCCTACCTCTACCTGGGTTCCGCCCAGGGCTTAGCCACCGTGCCCGCCTGGACGTTTGAAAGCGATCAAAAAGAGGCGCAGTTAGCCTACAGCGTGGCCGGGGCCGGCGACGTGAACAACGATGGCTATGACGACGTCATCATCGGCGCTCGCTGGTATGACGGTGCGCTGGCCAACGAAGGCGCTGCCTTTCTGTTTTTCGGTTCGGCGGCCGGTCTGAGCACTGCGCCGGACTGGACGGCCGTTGGCGGGCAGGTCGGCGCGGCCTTTGGCACGGCCGTCAGCAGCGCCGGCGACACCAACCACGACGGCTACGACGATCTCCTGGTCGGCGCGGCCTTCTACGACGATACGCAGACAGACGAAGGGGCCGCGTTCCTCTTCCTTGGCGGGACCAACCCGGACACCGTCCCCGACTGGCAGGCCGTTGGCGGCCAGGCCGACAGCCTCTTTGGCGCGTCTGTGGCCGCCGCCGATTTCAACCAGGACGGCCGTGCCGACATCCTCGTCGGCGCGCCGCACTTCAGCAATGAAGTAGATGGAGAAGGCGGCGTTTTCCTTTACCTGGGCAGCGAGCAATTGATGAGCAGCACGGCCGTCTGGTCCAATTTCTCCCGGCAGGAAGGAGCGCTGTACGGCACGGCCGTTGCCACTGGCGACCTCAACGGCGATGCCCTGCCAGATTTAATCGTCGGCGCGCCGCAGTACACCCATGACCAGCAGTTCGAAGGCCGGGTATTTCTCTATGTCGGCGCGCCGGGCATGGTTAGCGCGCTGGCCAGTTGGACCGGCGATGGCAACAAAGCGGAAACCGCCTTCGGCCAGAGCGCCGGGCCGGCCGGCGACGTGGACGGCGACGGCTATGGCGATCTGGTGGTGGGCGCGCCGCAATACCGCCTCAATCGTGACCTGGTAGGGCGCGCTCTGGTCTATCAGGGCGCTGAAAAAATCAGCAGCGACCATGTCGTTTTTTTGCCGGTTGTTGTGCAAGAGTAACGGCCGTTGAGGACTGGTTAAGGGGCGACTGGTACGCTGGTACTAGTTTGGGGTTAGTTTAGGGTTAGCTTGGGGTTAGTGGGTTTTGCATCTTTACAAAATCAGGTGACATTATGCTCCGCAAATGGATTTCCCGCCTGGCGACTCCTTTGGGCGCCGGGGCATCCGTGCTAATGATCACAGCCATGATGGTTGGGGTATACATTGTGTATGCACATGCGAACGTCGGCCCATTATCCGCCGTGCATACCACCGGAACCATGTTGGGCGGCTACAATTCGCACGCCGATTTCCAACAAGAGTGTACCCATTGTCATGGCCCAATTCATTGCATCATCGACAATCGCTGCCAGAGCTGCCACGTCGACGTGGCCGAACAACGCGCTCAGGCCATAGGCCTGCACGGCCTCCTGCCGGTAACGTCTGAGTGCCAGAGCTGCCATACCGAACACCAAGGACCAGACGCGCAGATTACCACCTTTGCCTTCAACAACGTGGACCATGCCCTGCTGTCCGGCTTTAGCCTGGCTGAGCATAAAACCGATTACTTCGGCCAGCCGCTGACCTGCGAAAGCTGTCATCAGTTAGGCCAATATGGGCCGGAAAACCTGGACTGCGCCACGTGCCACATCAACCACGCGCCGGAAACCATGGCCGAACATCAGGCCCAATACGGGCCCGACTGCCTGGTCTGCCACCAGGGGCAAGGCAGCCTGGCAAATTTCGACCACAACCAGCATTTTGTGCTGGCGGGGGCGCACACCGAAACAGCCTGTGAGGCATGCCACCGTGATCATCTCTATGCGGGCACGCCGCAGGCCTGCGAAGCGTGCCATCCAGAGCCGGATTTGCACGCCGGGCAATTTGGCCTGGCCTGTGACCGCTGCCATACGGACGCGGCCTGGCTGCCGGCCCAGCTTCTGGAGCACAACTTCCCGCTCGACCATGGCAGCGACAGCCAGCAGGCGTGTGAAACGTGTCACGTTACCAGCTACGCCGAATACCCTTGCGAGATTTGCCATGAATTGGGCGATATGCAAATGGCCCACACGAGCCTGAATGCGGTGGAATTGGCCGATTGTCTGGCCTGCCATCCCTTTGGGCTGGTGGAGAGCACGGCCGTTGCCAGCAGCCAATAGAGGGTGCCGATATGATGCCAGAAAAAACAACCTCATGGGCGGAAGAACGCAGCCAGATGCGCGCTGCGGCCACCAACGCCATCTTGCACTTGCATCCGACCCGCGTCCCGGCGGCCGCTTTACGCTTTGCCTACACCTGGGGACTCGGCGGCATGTCAGCCACTCTGGCCACGCTGCTCATCCTGACCGGCGTCTTGCTGCAGTTCCGCTACGACGCCACCATCGAAGGCGCTTACACCAGCATCCAACTGCTGGAATCGCAGGTTCAGTTTGGCGCGTTGGTCCGCGCTGTGCATCACTGGTCGGCCAATCTGCTGGTGGTGACCGTGTTTTTGCACCTGCTGCGCGTCTTTTTTACGGGCGGCTTCAAACGCGACCGGGCCACCAACTGGGTGATCGGTCTGATACTGCTGCTGACGGTGCTGGCCTTTAACTTTACCGGCTACCTGCTGCCGTGGGATCAACTGGCGTATTGGGCGGCCACTGTGTCGACCAGTTTGATCAGCTATATTCCGCTGGTGGGCACGGCCGTTTCCAACTTCATCCTGGGCGGCACAGAAATCGGCCAGAATACCCTGCGCAACTTTTACGCTCTGCACGTCGCCGTCTTACCGGTCATCCTGATCGCCATCCTCTCTTACCACTTCTGGCGCATCCGCCGCGACGGCGGCATCTCCCAACCGGAAAGCGTGCGCCAGGGCGGGCTGCGCCTGACCACCATCCCCCACCTGGTCCGCCGGGAAGCGGCCGTAGCCGCCGCGCTCATCGCCGGCATCCTCATCTGGTCGATGGCCTTTCCGGCCCCCTTGGGCGAACTGGCCAACCCGGTCCTGTCGCCTAATCCGGCCAAAGCCGCCTGGTACTTCCTGGGCCTGCAAGAGCTGCTGCTCCACATGCACCCGCTGGCCGCCATGAGCCTCGTCAGCATCGTGCTGGTGGGTCTGGTCTTGCTGCCCCGCTGGGACAGGCACGCCGGCGACATCGGCGTCTATTTTCGTTCGCGCCGCGGGCGTATAGCCGCCATCGTGGGCGCGGTATTGGGCCTGCAAATCGTCCCCATCCTGGTGATCGTCGATGAATTTTGGCTGGATTGGGCCGTCTTGTTCCCCAACCAGCCTGCCTTTGTCGTCGATGGGCTGCTGCCGCTGGCGCTGACGCTGCTTGGTCTGGCGACCATTTACGGCGGCCTGCGCCGCCTGCTCCGGGCCGATCACAGCGAGGCGCTGGTGGGGCTTTTTACCTTTGTGATGGTCAGTCTGGTGATGCTGACGGCCGTTGGCGTCTATTTTCGCGGGGCGAACATGGTTTTACTCTGGCCATGGTAACCATTTGAAGGAAAGCGATGATGGAAAGCGAACAAACCGAACAAACCACGCCGGGCCAGATTTCCCGGCGCAACTTCTTGAAAATGGGCATGGGCGCGCTGGGCGCAGCGGCGCTGCTAGAGCTGGGCGGCGCGGGGCTGCTTTACCTCCAGCCGCGCGAAACGGCCGACGCTTTTGGCAAAGTGATCCAGGCAGGGCCGGTGGATAGTTTCCCCACCGGGTCGGTGACGGAGTTTCGTAACGGCCGTTTCTTCCTCGTACGCGGTCAATCAGGCGGTTTCCTGGCCGTTTACCGCCGCTGCCCCCACCTGGGCTGCAACGTCAACTGGCTCCCCGAGGAAAATCATTTCCACTGCCCCTGCCATGCCGCCCGCTTCGACGAATTTGGCGACCTGGAAAGCCCGCCCGTGCCCCGCCCGCTGGATACCTTCCCGGTCGTCATCCAAGATGGCCAGGTAACCGTCGACACCTCGCGGCGGCAGCAGCGCGAACAGTTCGCGCCTGAGCAGCTTGCTTACGCGGCTTAAGGAGACAGCCGATGACCAAATACGACTTGTTAACTATTCTGGCTCTCCTGATCATCATCATAGCCCTGCCGGTGTATGCCTTGCGCGAACCGGCGCGCCTGGCAGCCGCCGACGCCGCCTTGCGCCAGCAATACGTGGCGGAAGGGGCCATTACCTATCTGGACAACTGCGCCGAATGCCACGGACCGGATGGTTCCGGCCTGGGAGCAATGCCCGCCCTCAACGCCTCTGCCCTGACGGACGCCGATCCCGATTTCCTATACAACACCATTGCCCGCGCCGGGCATGGCTCAGAAATGGCTGCCTGGCACCTCGATGAGGGCGGCTCGCTCAATGATTATCAAATTGAAGGGCTGGTCAACCTGATCCGGTTCGCCGATTGGTCGCAGGTGGCCGTCATTGCCGCCGGTCGCAAGCTAGACGACCTGGTGCTGCCGGAGACGACTTTGGTCGATGCCCCGGCCGATGATCCCCACCACTGTGCGGCCTGTCACGAAGAACCCGCCGTGCACATCGACCAGTTTGGCCTGGACTGCGCCCGCTGCCATACGCTAGACGCGTGGGTTCCGGCCCGCCTGACGCGGCACACCTTTGCCCTGGATCATGGCAGCGACGAGCAGGTGCCCTGCCAGGTGTGCCACAGCCGCACTTACGCGGAAAACGATTGTTTTGCCTGCCATGATCATCAACCGGAGGCCATGGCCGCGGCGCATGAGGCCGAGGCCAGTTACCAGCTAGAGAGTTGTACTACCTGTCATCCGACAGGCGAACCGGGCGAAGCAGAACGACTGCTGGCGTCTGGATTGTCGCTGTTGGCGGGCACGGCCGTTGCTCCCATTACCAACGCTCCCTGACCTGCAGCGACTGGAGAAAGGTACGATGAAGAAAACAATTTCTTTTCTCATCCTCATTAATTTTGTGGTTGTAATCCTGGCGCTGGGCTTCTTTTTCCTGGCCGAAGCGCACCCGCTGCGACCAGGCGACGCCTATTACGAAGTGCAGCACGCCGCCCAGCAATGGCGACTGCGCACCACCCTGAAAGCCGCCGACCGGGCCGATCTGGCGCTGCACCTGATGGACGAACGTCTGGCGGATCTGGCCCAGGCCGACGGCCGTCACGACATTCAGCTCAACGTCCAGGCATTCGACAGCGCCTTGAACAAGGCCATTCTCTCGATTGATCGCGCGCCGGGCAGTGAACAGGGGGTGTTATACGGCCGTTTGGCCCAACTGCTCAATCAAGCCACCGTCATTACCGCCGCCCTGGAAAACTCCGCCTACAGCGATCTCGTTGTAGACCTGTCCCAGAAAATCGTCGCCCTGCAATCCGCCGACACCCGCGCCGAAATTGTCGCCGTGGTGCCCCAGCCTGCCGACAGACGTCCTCTGGAAATTGGCCCCGTGCCCGTCGCCTTTTTAGAAGACGACGTCGATCACAACAACTTGCCCCTGCAAGGCGGCCACGACGAAGTGGCGTGCGAAGCCTGCCACAACGACGGCCAATACGTCAGCACCCCCACAGAATGCAGCAGCTGCCACCAGATTTTGCCTGAAGATGTCCTATATCCCGCCCATTTCCCCGGCGAATGCTCCGACTGCCACATCATCGACAACTGGTTCCCCTACCAGTTTAACCACGTCGGCGTCACCGAGTGTGAAACCTGCCATCTTTCACCCACTTTGGCAGAGCTTCTGGTCCCTGAAGCGGCCCGAAAGGAATTTACCCCGGCCGACCATTACCCCACAGCCTGCATCCGCTGCCACCAGGACACGACCGATTGGACGATTACCGCCTTTACCCACAATCTCACCGAAGACTGCCTGACCTGCCACGCGGCTGAAAACCCAGAAAACCATTATGTCGACTTTTCCGGCGACTGTGTGCGCTGCCACACAGACGTCAGCGGCTGGGAGATGGGCGCATTTGACCATTTGCGCATCAACGACTGTGAAAGCTGCCACCTCGCCGAAACGCCAGTGGACCATTACGAAGGCGCCTGCATCAACTGCCACGCCAATACCGGGGATTGGACGGTGGCCGTGTTTGACCATACCGGCTATACCGACTGCCAGCAGTGCCACACGGCCGTTTTACCCGCCGAACATTACGAAGGGCAGTGCAGCAGCTGCCACACCACCACGAACTGGACCACCGTGTCGTTCGACCACACCGGCCAAATCGACTGCCTGAGCTGCCACGCGGCGGAAGCGCCTGCCAGCCACACCTACAGCGGGCAGTGCAGCAACTGCCACAGCACCGACGACTGGCTGGACCCCCTGTTTAACCACCAGGGCTATGATGACTGCGCCAGCTGCCACCAACCGCCAGCCGGCCATTCGCTGGGGTCATGTTTCAACTGCCACTCCACCGAAAATTGGAGCCACCTGGACATCAAGCACAGCAGCACCATGAACTGCATCAGCTGCCACCAAAACGACGCCCCAAATGGGCATTACGAAGGACAATGCTCGCGCTGCCACAGCACGTCCCACTGGAGCGGGGCGCAGATGGACCACACCAATTTGGGTGATTGTGAAACGTGCCATGCCGCGCCGTCCGGACATTACAACGGCCGTTGCGCTTCCTGCCACCTCACCGACAACTGGTACAACGTCAACCCAAACCATCTGGAACTGGCCGACTGCCAGGCCTGCCATATCGCGCCCGCCGCTCATTTTGGCGGCCAATGCTCCCTGTGCCACAGCACCGGGCACTGGTCTGAAGTGCATTTCGACCACGACGGCTTCACCGACTGCCTGAGCTGCCACACGTCCCCGGCTGGGCATTATGACGCCTTGTGTTCGCTGTGCCACAATACCGCCGACTGGTGGGAGGTTTCAGTCGATCATACCGGCCTTACGGACTGCCTGAGCTGCCACGCACCGCCAGACGGCCATTGGCCCGGACAATGCTCCGACTGCCACAGCACAGGCGACTGGGCAGACATAGATTTTGACCATCAAACGTACACCAACTGCAACGCCTGCCATTCGCGGCCGGCCGGCCACCCCCGCGGGCAATGTTCGCGCTGCCATACCACCGATACCTGGATCATTCCGACGCCCACGCCCGCGCCTACGGAAACGACCGTGCCGCCCACGCCCACCCCGCCGTCCGCCAAACCCATCGACACAGCCACGCCGATCCCGCCCACGCCGACGCCTGTGCCCACCACAGAGCCGGTTCTGCCGCCATTAGAACCCGTTGAGCCGGAGCCTCTGCCCACGCAAATACTGTCCAGGCCAACGGCCGTGCCGCCTGTAGAACCGACGTCCGCCGCCATAGAGGAAATAGCCCCGCCTACCGAGCGCTAACCCCGTTTGTTGTTGTACTGGTAGAAATAAGGGCAGCCAGCGCCGGCTGCCCTTATTTTTATGGCGCAGCATTCGATTGTTTTGTGCCGGGTATGGTTTATACTAGCGGAAATTGAAACGGCCGTGTCTGGAGACACCTATGAGCAATTCCCAAAAGAACAAGCCCAGCGAACACGAATACATCCTCCCGCCCAAAAAAGCAGAAGACGCCCAGCCGCCAGCCGGTGAAGCGACTCCCCAAACTCAGGAAACCCAGCCAGAGGCCGACGATCCCTCGCTGGTCAGACGGCTCACCAACCTCACCGGCGATGTCACCGTGGGCGCATTAAAACTGGCCGTCAAAGCCGGCGGCGTGCCCGTGCGCCTGGGCAAATCCATCATCACCGACACCGACAAACTGAAAATGATGATGGAAACAGGCCGCTACCTCCACGACGTGCGCCAGGTCGCCGGCCTCACCATCAACGATCTCAACCACGCCCTGGACCTGGAAGACAAAACGCTGCTAGAAGCCGTCGAAAACGGCACCGCCACCCTGTCTTTTGAGTTGATTTTGCGCCTGGCCGCCCTGCTGGCGCGCCACGACCCCGTCCCCTTCGTCATGCGCATGACGCGCACCTACAACCCCACTATCTGGCGCATCCTCAACGATTGGGGCCTGGGACGGATTCCTTTGCAATACGAGCGTGAGCGCCAATTTGTCAACATCTTCCGCCGCCACGATGCCGCCCGCCGGCTGTCCGATGAAGGGTACGCTGAAGTGCTAAAATTTACCCAGGCAGCCTTTGAGATGGCCTTGCATTTCGTCGTAGAAAAGGAAGGCCTGACAGACACACTCTTGAATGTAGACGAAGAAGAATCTGCATAATCCCAGGGAAAGGAACCCATCAACATGTCTGAGCTAGAGACACAATTTAAAACGGCCGCTGCCGAAGCCCAAACTCTCACCACCCGTCCCAGCAACGACGACCTCCTCAAGCTTTATGCTTACTACAAACAGGCCACAGTCGGCACGGCGTCAGGCAAACGACCCGGCTTCACCGATCCGGTTGGTCGGGCCAAATATGACGCCTGGAAAAACCTTGGCGATCTCTCCGCGGTAGATGCCATGCGCGCCTATGTTGCCCTCGTCGAAAAGCTAAAACAAGCCTGAAAATACGTCTTGCCAGAGATAGAAACCGGGGCGCCCGCCAAAAGGTGACAAAGATCACGCGGTATAAGTGCTATTCGCAACGTTCACCCCTGCCTGACAATTACTACAATCTCACCGTCAACAATATTTTTCATTCCCATGAAAATAAATTTGTTTAGACGATTCTGCGAAGACGACCAGTCTCACCGAAGCAATTTCGCTGATTCACCTGACTTGTTCGTTCATGGGCGCTTAGGATGGCCCAACCTGAACAACCCGACCAGTGTAGTCACGGAGGACATATCCACATGAGTTCCGATACCGCTTATCGCCAGATTGCTCGCAGCGGACGAGCCCATTCAGCGCCTGTCGTTTATTTCAAACGCAGTGTCGAAGAACGTATTCAGGATTTTGAAGAAGTGATCCTGGGCTACGATGACGAGACTGTCATGGCTGAGGCAGCCCGCTGCGTGCAATGCCCAGAACCGCAATGCTGCGTCTTGAACTGCCCGGCCAACAACGATATTCCTGAAGCAGTCTGGCTCATCAGCCAGGGAAAATTTGTCGAAGCAGCCCAGGTTTTTGCGCGTACCAATCCACTTTCCGAAGTTTGCGGCCGGGTTTGCCCCAATTTGTGCCAGACCGGCTGTGTTTTAACCCGCACGTGCGGCGCGGCGGCCATTGGTAAAATGGAAGCCTTTGTGGCCAATAAAGCCCGGGCGGCCGGGGCGCTTATGATTCCGGTACCGGCGCACAAAACCGGCAAGCGCGTGGCCGTGGTCGGTTCGGGTCCGGCGGGCATCACGGTGGCCGAAGATTTGATTAAGGCTGGGCACGACGTCACAATTTATGAAGCGTGGCCGGTGGCCGGCGGCGTTCTGGTGTATGGCATTCCCAGCTTCAAGTTGAACAAGCAGGTTGTAGCCCATAAAATTCGGGATCTGCAAGAGGCGGGCGTGGTCATTAAGACGAACACGCGCATCGGCGAAGCGGTAACCCTGGAAGAATTGCAACAATCGTACGACGCGGTCTTTTTGGGGACCGGCGCCGGCGTTGAAGCGACCATGGGCATTCCCGGAGAGGATTTACCGGGCGTCTACACCTCGACAGATTTTCTGGTACGGGCGAATGTGCCCCAGGATATGCTGCCGCCGGAGAAGCGCGAACTGCCGGAAGTGGGACGGCGGGTAGCTGTTGTGGGCGGCGGCGACACGGCCGTTGACTGCGCCCGCAGCGCCATCCGTTTGGGAGCCGAAGAAGTGACCATCGTTTACCGCCGCACCGAAGCGGAAATGCCGGGTAACAAGACCGAACGCGGCATTGCCCTGGAAGAAGGGGTGCAGATCAAATACCTGCAAGCGCCGGTTGAGTATTTTGGCGACGAAAACGGCCGTCTCCGCGAAATGATGGTCATCGAAATGGCGCTGGGCGAACCGGACAAATCCGGCCGCCGCCGACCCATCCCCAAAGAGGGCTCCGAGTTCATGCAAGAAGTCGACACCGTGGTGCTGGCCGTGGGCTACTGGCCCGACGAAGCCTTGGGCAAACAAACCACCAGCCTGAAAACCCACAAATGGGGCCTTATTTTGGCCGACGAACAGGTTGGGGCTACGAGCATGAAAGGCGTTTTTGCCGCCGGTGACAACGTGCACGGACCCGACCTGGTGATCACGGCCGTGGCCTCCGCCCACACCGCCGCCGACAGCATCCACGCCTTTCTGACAGGGGAAACAACCTACTGGCCTGCTTAGCTTCCCCCTAAAGTTGTTCGTTTTCCAGGGGCGATTTCCGGTTCGGAATCGCCCCTTTTTTTCTCACCCCCATCCCGTTATTCCCCCAAACCCCGTTAGTGATAAATGTCACAAAGAACATGTGACATTCATCCGCACCCACGGAAACGGCCGTCTTCTATACTTCGTGGTATGTATTCGGATAAGCGAATACATACATAAACGGAAAGAGAGATTGGCCCATGTCTGTACCTACCCTCGAAGAATTGACCCTGCTGCACGCCAATATTTGCCAGGCGTTAGGCGACCCTAAACGCATCCAAATCCTGTATGCCTTGTCAGAACATTCCCTACACGTCACCGCCTTAGCCGAAAAACTAGATACCCCCCAACCCACAATTTCACGCCATTTGCGCATATTACGCCAGCGCGGGCTGGTCGACCCGCGCCGCGAAGGCCCCGCCGTTATTTATCAACTCGCCGACCAGCGAATGATCACCATTTTAGATTCCATGCGTCTTGTCTTGCGGGACAACCTGGAAAAACAATCGCGGGTTTTAGCCTGAAACCCCACAATCTCCATTGAGTCGAGGCAACATGAAAGATTTTAAGTACATCTGGATTATTGGACTAATTGTCACCCTTCTCATCGTTATCGTTCCCACCGTGCTCTTTGTCACCAGAGACACCGTCGCCGCCGATGACCCCTGGGTCAACGTCCCGGTGCGCGCCCCCCACGTAGACCACACCGACTTGATCGAAGGCCCCCTGGAAACCGGTTCCGACGTGACCCGCGCCTGCCTGAAATGCCATGAAGACGCGGCCCATCAAGTCGCCCAAACCGTCCACTGGACCTGGGAAAGCGAACCGGTGATGCTGCCTGGCCGAGACGAACCCGTGACCATTGGCAAGAAAAATCAGATCAACAATTTCTGCATTGGCATCCAGGGCAACTGGACCGGCTGCACGCGCTGCCACGCCGGTTATGGTTGGGACAGCGCCGATTTTGATTTTTCCCAGGAAGAGAATGTAGACTGCCTGGTTTGCCATGATCAATCTGGGACATACACCAAATCAAACGCCGGCCTACCGGCCGATGGCGTCGATCTGGTGTTAGCCGCCCAGAGTGTCGCCACACCCACCCGCCGCAACTGTGGCAGCTGCCACTTCAACGGCGGCGGCGGCAATGCCGTCAAACATGGCGACCTAGACAGCAGTCTCTTCTACCCGACAGCCGACGTGGACGTCCACATGGGTCGTTACGATTTCCAGTGCGTGGACTGCCACCAGACGGAAGACCACCAGGTGAAGGGACATATGATTTCGGTGAGCGCCGACAATCAAAATGCCCTGGGCTGCGCCGATTGTCACAACGAAACGCCGCATGAAGACGACCGCATCAACGCCCACACCGACGCGGTTGCCTGCCAGACCTGCCACATTCCAGAAGGCGCTGTACGCGACGCCACGAAGATGGACTGGGACTGGTCACAGGCCGGTCAAGATTTGCCGGAAAACCCCCACGAGTATCTAAAAATTAAGGGGCGCTTTGTTTACGAGAGCAATTTCATGCCCGACTACCTGTGGTTCAACGGCTCAGCCGACCGCTACATCCTGGGCGACCAGATGGATCCCACGCAGGTAACGCCCATCAACACGCCGCTGGGCGACATCAACGACCCCACGGCTAAAATCTGGCCCTTCAAAATTCACACGGCCAACCAGATTTATGACTCGGTCTACAACATTTTGTTACAGCCGAAAACTGTAGGGGAAGGCGGCTATTGGACCGAGTTTGACTGGGACCTGGCGGCCCGGCTGGGCGCGGAAGCGGCCGGTATTCCTTACAGCGGCGAGTATGGTTTTGCAGCGACGGAAATGTACTGGTCGCTAACGCACCTGGTGCAGCCCAAAGAGGAAGCCTTGCAATGCACGGACTGCCATAGTGAAAACGGCCGTATGGACTGGGAAGCCCTCGGTTATTATGGCGACCCGATGAAATGGGGCGGCCGTGAACAAGAAGCCATCAGCCAAAAATAGAGCAACCATGATGAACAGACGAACTTATCACCGCTTAACTGCCCACTGGACCCGCTACGGCCTGGCCGCCGTCACGCTGCTGCTAGCCCTGCTGCTGGTCCTCAACCAGACCGTGATTGCCCAGGAGGGCGAGACCAACCCGGACGATACGGCCGTTGAGGAAACGCCAACCGTCTCGCCGCTGCATCCCACCTTCCCCCTGCTGGACGCAAACGGCGGCAGCGTGCTGGAAACCGGCCAACCGGTATCCACCATGCAAACGTGCGGCTCCTGCCACGACGCCGAATTCATCGTCAGCCACAGCTTCCACGCCGACGTGGGGTTGAATGAATTTGGCCCGGCCGGCGAAGTGGAAAACGGCCGTGTCTGGGACAGCAGCCCCGGCCTCTTCGGCAAATGGAACCCGCTCACCTACCGCTTCCTCTCGCCCGTCGGCGACCAAACCGTAGACCTGACCACGGCCGACTGGATTCGCGCTTTTGGCGCCCGCCACGTGGGCGGCGGCCCGGCCGTCACCAGCCGCGACGGCTACCCGTTGGCCAATCTGCCCGCCGACGCCAATCCCATGGACACCCAGGCCACCGATCCAGCCACCGGCGAACTCGTCCCCTGGGATTGGGCAAAATCTGGCGTCGTGGAAATGAACTGCTTCCTCTGCCACACGCCCACACCCAACAACGATGCCCGCATCGCCGCCTTACAGGCCGGGGACTTCCAGTGGGCCAACACCGCCACGCTGCTGGGAACCGGCATCGTCAAACAGGTCAACGGTGCCTGGCAGTGGAATCCAACCGCCTTTGGGGAAGATGGGGAATTAGCCGCCGATTTTGTCAACATCCAAGACCCGAGCAACGATAACTGCGCCCAATGCCACGGGCTGGTGCACGCCGACGCGCAAACGCCTTTGGTCCTGAACGATTGTTCACCCACCCAGTGGAGCACCATTACCACCGGCCAGATCTTTTCGCCGCAGCGCCTCTCCAGCTCTGGCGTCAATCTGGAAAACAAAGAAGAACTGACCCGCTCCTGGGACATCCACGCCGAACGAGTGATTGGCTGCACGGACTGCCATTACTCGCTAAACAACCCGGTTTATTATCGGGAAGACCCCGAATCACAGCCGGATCACCTGACCTTCGACCCGCGCCGCATTGATTTTGGCGAATATTTGTACCGCCCGCTGCACGAGTTCGCCAAAGGGCAAAGCTCACAAAACACCCTGGCCCCGGAATTCGACAATTCGCTGCGGCGCTGCGAATCCTGCCACAGCATTGAAAATACCCACGACTGGCTGCCCTATAAAGAACGGCACACGGCCGTGTTAAGCTGCGAAACCTGCCACACACCCCACATGTACGGCCCGGCCCGCCAAACCAACGACTGGACCGTGCTCAAAGCTGACGGCACGCCGGAAACAGTCTGCCGCGGCGTGGAAGGGGAAGGCGAAACGTTTAGCAACGTCCTCATCACCGGCTTCCAGCCCGTGCTGCTGCCCCGCCTGAACGCCGATGGCACAACCTCGCTGGCCCCCCACAATCTGGTTACTTCCTGGTACTGGGTCTACGGTGAACCGGCCCGGCCTGTGCCCATTCGCAATCTGCAGGCAGCCTGGCTGGATGGCGACAACCAATACGCTGCCGACGTGTTAGCCGCTTTTGATGGCAACGGCGACGGCCGTTTGGACGACAGCGAACTCATCATCGACACCGACGCCAAAACCGCGCTGATTGCCGGCCGTCTGGCAGCCCAGGGCCTGGACAATGCGCGCATCGTCGGCGAAGTGCAGCCCTACAACATCAACCACAACGTCACCCACGGCGATTGGGCCACCAAAGAATGCGCCGACTGCCACAACGACCAATCGCGCATTACCCAGCCCATGCTGCTGGCCAACCAGATTCCCGGCGGCGTGCTGCCCACGTTCTTCAGCAGCAGCGCCACCGCGATGAACGGCGAGCTGGTAGTCAATGAAGACGGGCAGCTCCTCTACCAGCCACAAACAGAAAGCAGCCACCCGCAAGTTGCCAGCCTCTACATCCTGGGCCACGACTCCGTGTACTGGATTGACTGGTTGGGCGCGCTGATCTTCCTGGGCACGTTGGTGGGCGTCCTGGCTCACGGCGGCATGCGCATCGTCGCCGCCCGCCGCAATCCAAGGCCCCACGACCCAGAACTGCGCGACGTGTACATGTACACCGTCTACGAGCGCCTGTGGCACTGGCTGCAAACCCTGGTTATCTTCATCCTGCTCTTTACCGGATTGATTATTCACCGGCCGGCGCAGTTTGGCGTCTTCAGCTTCCGTTACGTGGTGCAGGTACACAACCTGATGGCCTTCATTCTGGTGGTGAATGCGGCCCTGGCGGCCTTCTACCACCTGGCCAGCGGCGAGATCCGGCAGTTCCTGCCCCAGCCGCGCGGCTTCTTCAACGACGCCATCGTCCAGGCCAAATATTACCTGCAGGGCATCTTCCGGGGGGAAGAACATCCGTATGAAAAGACACGCCAGCGCAAAATGAATCCCTTGCAGCAGGCCACCTACTTTGGTCTGTTGAACGTGCTCCTGCCGCTGCAAGTGATTACCGGCATTTTGATGTGGGGCGCGCAGCGCTGGCCGGACATCGCGGCCCAGTTAGGCGGTCTGCCTTTCCTGGCTCCGTTCCACACCCTTATATCCTGGCTGCTGGCTTCGTTCATCGTGGCCCACGTCTATCTGACCACAACCGGCCACACCCCGACGGCCAACATCAAGGCGATGATCATGGGCTGGGACGAAGTTGAAGTCCACAGCGGCAGCGCCACGACGGCGCAGTCGGCAGATTAATGTTTTGAGTTTGAAGATTGGAGTGAGCATGACAACTTTAACACCAACTGAAACGAAACCTTCTTTTTGGCAAACACTGAAGCACGCGCTGACTGCCCGCAAAGAAAAGGCGTATATCAACCCGTATCTGGCCGCGATCTTGCTGGGGGTAGTCTTGTTTGGCGCTTTCTTCGTCACGGGCAACGGCCTGGGCGCTTCTGGCGGGCTGAACCGCATCCTGGTTTACGTACAGGATCTGATCGCCCCGGAGCACACCGATCGGGTGCCTTACCTGATTGCCATGGCCGGCGGCAGCAAAAATGCCCTGGATAACTGGGTTGTGTTCATGACGTTTGGCACGATTGCCGGCGGGTTTGTGGCCGGGTTTCTGAACGGCCGTCTCAAAATCGAGACCAACCGTGGGCCACGCGTTCCGATCAAAATGCGTTGGGTCATGGCCTTTATCGGCGGCAGCCTGATGGGCTATGGGGCGCGTTTCGCCCGCGGCTGCACGTCCGGGCAGGCGCTGTCCGGCGGCGCCGTTCTGTCCGTGGGGAGTTGGGCCTTTATGTTCGCCGTCTTTGCCGGCGCGTATGCCCTGGCCTACTTCTTGCGTAAATTCTGGAATTAACTGGAGGGAAACATGGCACCTTTTCCTGTGCAACTAAGTCCGATTTTTGGCCATTGGGGCGCTTACCTCGTGTACGCGGTGATTGGCTTCGCCTTTGGCTACGTCCTGGAAATCGCCGGGTTTGGCAACTCCAAAAAACTGGCGGCGCAGTTCTACTTCAAAGACATGACCGTGTTGAAGGTGATGTTCGGCGCGATCATTGTGGCCATGGTGCTCATTTTTGGCGCAACGGCCGTTGGCCTGCTCGATTACAATCTCATCTGGGTTAACCCGACGTACCTCTGGCCCGGCATCGTCGGCGGCCTGATTATGGGCTTCGGCTTTATCATCGGCGGCTTTTGCCCGGGCACATCCCTCGTCGGGGCGGCCACGGGCAAGCTGGATGGCGTCTTCTTCGTCCTCGGCGTTTTGTTCGGCATCTTCCTCTTCGGCGAAACGGTGGACAGCTTTGCCATCTTTTGGAATTCCTCCTACATGGGTCGCTACACCCTGCCGGAGTTATTCGGGCTGCCCACTGGTGTAGTCGTATTGGGCGTCGTCCTCATGGCCCTGTTCATGTTCTGGGGCGCGGAAAAATTGGAACAAAAATTTGGCGGGGTAGACGCGAAGGCTGCGCCTAAATGGCGCTACGCGGCCGCCGTCGCCATCGCCTTGGGCGGCATCGTCCTCATTTTCCTGGGCCAACCCACCGCGACTGACCGCTGGGCCAAACTTGAAGCCGAAAAAGGCCAACTCCTGGCCGATCGGGCGGTGCAAATTCACCCCGGCGAACTATTGTCACTCATTGAAGACACCAATATTAAGACGGTGATGCTGGACGTACGCAATGAAAGCGACTATAACCTGTTCCACATTTTGGATGCGCAACACGTTCCATTAGCCGACCTGCCAAACGTCGTCGACGATTTACACTTCGAGCCGGCCAACGCCGTCTTCATCTTGATGAGCAACGATGAGGCCGCCGCCACCGAAGCCTGGAAGTATCTGGTAGCCGAGGCTGTACCCAATGTCTACATTCTCGAAGGCGGCATCAACAACTGGATCGCCCTGTTCGGCGACGACAACCTGACCAAAGGGTTTAACGCCGGGGCAGGCAATGACGAGCTTTGCTACATATTCGATTCGGCTATCGGCGACCGGTATCCGGCTTCCGAGCCAGACCCGGAAGCGTATGAACTGGAGTTCACGCCTAAAGTTCAGCTTGAGCTAAAGCGCGCGCCCACAAGCGGCGGCTGCGGCTAGCTGTTTTGCGGAGAAAGAAGGGTTTACGGGGCGTCTGAACGGGATCAGACGCCCCGTTTTGTTTTCCGGGCGCCGACACGCTGCCAAATCCAATTGATGTAAATTTGGTACAATCTAGAAAAAGGATCAATTTATGCACCAAGACATCATCATTGGCATCGGCAGCATTCTCATCTTAGGCATACTCGCCCAATGGATTGGGTGGCGCTTGAGGCTGCCGGCCATTCTGCCGCTGCTCATCATCGGCTTCCTGGCCGGGCCAGTCACCGGCCTCCTACACCCGGATGAATTAATTGGCGATCTGCTCTTTCCCGTCGTTTCTATTTCCGTGGCCGTGATTCTGTTTGAGGGCGGGCTGAGCCTGAAACGGGAAGAAATGGTGGGCGTGAGTAAAGTGGTCGTTCGGTTGATCAGCGTTGGCGTGCTGGTAACCTGGCTGGGCACCGGCCTGGCGGCTTACCTGGCCTTCGATTTGAGCTTGAGGCTGGCTGCGTTGCTGGGCGCAATTTTGGTGGTCTCCGGGCCGACCGTGGTCCTGCCCATGCTGCGCTCCATCCGTCCAGTGAACCGGGTGCGCTCCATTTTGAAGTGGGAGGGCATTCTGGTGGACCCGGTAGGCGCGACGCTGGCCGTGTTGGTGTTGGGCGTTATCGCCTCCGGCGATCCTGACCATCTCACTATTCCGGCGGTGCTGCTGGGCATCGGCCTCACCTTGTTTGTTGGCGGCTTAATCGGGGCCGTCGTCGCCGGGCTCATTATCTTCTTATTTCAGCGTCACTGGGTGCCGGAATATTTACAGACTGCCTTTTCGCTGATGCTGGTGATTGGCGCGTTTTTGCTGTCGAACAGCCTGCGGACGGAATCTGGCCTGATGGCCGTGACGGTGATGGGCATTGTGCTGGCCAACCAAAAACGGGTGAACATTCAGCACATCGTCTCGTTTAAGGAAGAGCTTGGCGTTTTGCTGCTGTCGGTGTTGTTTATCGTGCTGTCGGCGCGGGTGCGGCTAAACGATTTTGAGGGCATTGGTTGGGAGGCGATTGTTTTTCTGGCCGTGTTGATTTTGGCGATACGGCCGTTAGCCGTCTGGCTGTCAACTATTCGCACTCACCTTCCCTGGCAGGAGCGCGTGTTCATGGCCTGGATGGCTCCCCGTGGCATCGTGGCCGCGTCGGTGGCCTCCTTTTTTGCTCTGGAGCTGAGCGATTTGGGTTATCCGGGCACGGAGCGGCTGGTGGCGCTGACCTTTTTGGTGGTGGTGGGCACAGTCGCAGTGTATGCGCTGACGGCCGGACCGCTGGCCCATGCCCTGGGCGTGGTACAGACCAATCCGCAAGGCACGCTCATCGTTGGGGCGCATGGCTGGGCGCGCGAAATCGCCGCCGCCATTGAAGCCGCCGGCTTTGAGGTGTGGCTGGTGGATACCAACCTGGCCAACGTGCGGGCGGCGGAGTTGGAGGGGTTAACGGCCGTTTACGGCAACATCCTCACCGACGACGTGCTCGACAGCCTGCCCCTGGCGCGCATCGGCCGCCTGCTGGCCCTGACCTCCAACAGCGAACTCAACGCCCTGGCCGGCCTCTCGTTTCAGGAATACCTGGGCCGCGACAATATCTACATGCTGGCGTCGGCCACCGATGGCCTGTCGGACGTGAAGGCCCAACTGCTGCGCGAGCACTGCCTGTTCGACGTAGACAAAGGCTTCGACTACCTGGAGCAGCAGTTCGACGCGGGGGCCACTGTTCAGGTCGTGCCTATCTCCAATGAATTTACCTTTCCGGACTTTCAGGCAAAGTTTGGCGACACGGCCACCCCGTTGTTTATCAGCGACAAGGAAAGTCTGCACGTCATTCTGACGCGAACGGCCGTTAACCCCAAAACCGGCCAGCAGCTCATCAGCGTGCTGCCCGGCAACGGCCAATGGTAATTTTCCACCAAAAGAGTTGCCATTTTGCGGCCCTCGGTTATTCTTACACTTTATGAATCCATTCCACTGGGCTTTCGACAAACTGTATCCGGCCATCCGCTTTACCTACGAGGTGGTGCAGGGGCACGCCTGGTTTGACCAGATTACGCCTGAGGGCGACATTCGGGAAGAACTCTGGCTGGGTGGGGCGCCGACGTATCAACGCGACTACCTGTTCATCAAAGAAAATAACATCGGGGCCGTCGTCAACATTCGCGCCGAACGCGAAGACGACACCATGTATTACGCGGCCAACAACATCAACCACGTGCAGCTGCACGTGTTAGACATCACTATCCCACCCGAACAAATTTTGGATGAGGGTGTGGCCTGGATGCAAGAACAAATCGCCGACGGCCGTTCCGTCCTTATCCACTGCGCCAAAGGGCGCGGCCGTTCCGCCACCCTGCTCGCCGCCTACCTCATGCTGGAACACGGCCTCACCTTCGAGGAAGCCGAAGCCCTGCTCAAAAGCAAACGCGCCCTCACCAAACTGGAAGACCGCCACCGCGACCGCCTGAACCTGTGGGTGGAACTGCGGCGCGATGCCTTGCCGCCGCAAGAAGATAGTGACTAGAGTCTGGAGATTTGCGATTTGCGATTTGCGATTGCAGTCTAGCCAATCTCAAATCTTCAATCGAAAATCGTCAATCCCCCAACGCCTGCCCCACGTCCGCCAGCACGTCATCAGGATGCTCCAGGCCCACCGAGATGCGAATCAGGCCGGGCGTAATGCCCACCGCCCGCCGCTCCGCTTCCGACAGCGAACTGTGCGTCGTGGAAGCGGGATGGGTGGCGATGGTGCGCGTGTCGCCCAGGTTGGCCGTCAGCGAGCAAAGCTGCAAGGCGTCCAGAAAGCGCCGCCCCTGTTCCAACCCGCCGGTTATCTCGAAGGTGACAATGCCGCCGCCGGCCGTCATCTGCCGTTGGGCCAGGGCAAATTGGGGATGAGAGGGCAGATAGGGGTACTTCACCCAGGCGACCTGCGGCTGGCTTTCTAAAAATTCGGCCAGCTTGAGGGCGTTGGCGCAGTGCCGCTCCATCCGCAAGGGCAACGTCTCCAAACTTTTGCTAAACAGCCAGGCGTTAAACGGCGAGAGCGACGGCCCGGTGTGGCGCATAAACACGGCCAGCTCGTCGATGAGCCGGCGGTCGCCCACCAGCACGCCGCCGATGGCCCGCCCCTGGCCGTCGATGTACTTGGTGGCCGAGTGCATGACCAGATGCGCGCCCAGGGCAAACGGCCGTTGCAGCACCGGCGTGGCAAACACATTATCCACCACCAGAACGATGTCCCGCGTGCGACAAAATTCACCCAACCAGGCCAGGTCGATGAGGTCCAGGGCCGGATTGGACGGCGTTTCGACGATGCACAGGCGGGTGGTGGGGCGCACGGCCGTTGCCCAGGTTTCCGGCTGCCCGGCCTCGACATAGGTATGATCAATGCCCCAACGCGGCAAAATGCGCGTCAGAATCTGGTGCGTGGAGCCAAAGACCGAGCGGGAGGCCAGGACGTGGTCGCCGCTGTTCAGCAGCCCGGCCAGCGCCGTAAACACCGCCGACATGCCGGAGGCCAGGGCGATGCCCGCCGGCGCGCCCTCCAACTGGCACATCTTCTCGATAAACTCATCCACGTTGGGATTGCCATAGCGGGTATAAATCTGCCCTTCCGCTTCGCGGGCAAAGAGGGCGCGGGCGTGCTCCGCGTCCTCGAAGGTGAAGCTGGAGGTCATGTAAATGGCGCTGCTGTGTTCGCGGTGCGGGGAAGCGGGGGTCTGGGTGCGGATTACGGCCGTTTCTATTTTTTGCTCACGCTCGGTCATCTTCTTTCTCCCTTGAAAACAATTTAACGCAGAGACGCAGAGGCGCAGAGAAAAATCTGTGTAATCGGCGACATCTGCGCCGCGCCATGAATAGACGGACACCAAGCATACGCCGGAATAAACCAGACGTGCAACCCACCCCGGCACAGAAAAAGTTTTCCTCCCGGTGTGAAAAAGTTTTCCTCTCCGTACAAAAAAATTTTCCCGCCGTGTAAAAAATTTTTCCCGCCGTGTAATCACAAGTTCCCCGCCGAGTAATTGTATGTTCCCCGCCGTGTATTCATCAATTCCCCGCCGGGCAAAAAATCCCTCGTCCTGCCAGATTGCCCCGACCCTTTTCCCATGTTATCATGCGCCCTGCGGAACCATTCAGAACGATAAAGAGTGGGGACTGGAGACTGGAGATTGCAGACTGAATCAATCTCCAGTCTCCAGTCTCCAATCTCAGCCAACGGATAAAAGATGATGACACGACCCAACCCTGAAGTAGATGTTTACCTGGAAATTGGCCAAAAAAAGGTGATTGCCGGGGCGGTGGAATGGCCGGGCTGGTGCCGCATCGCCCGCAGCGAGGCTGAGGCGTTGCAAGCCCTGCTGGATTATGGTCCGCGTTACGCGACGGCCGTTAACCCCACCGACTCCGCCTTTCAGCCCCCCACCCACCTGGCCGACCTGAACGTGGTAGAAAGGCTGGACGGCAGCGCGACCACCGACTTCGGCGCACCGGACGCCATGCCTGAGGCCGACCAACGGCCGTTCACCCCCGCCGATTTGCCCCGTGCCGAACTCATGATGCAGGCGTGTTGGCAGGCTTTTGATACGGCCGTGCAAAACGCCGCCGGCAAAACACTCACCAAAGGCCCGCGCGGCGGTGGCCGCGATCTGGAAGCCATCGTCGCCCACGTCTACGAAGCCGAAAACGCCTACCTGCGCCGCCTGGGCCGTAAACTATCCCCGGACGCCGACTTTAGCCTGACCGAGCGGCTGGCGCAGCAGCGGCAGGCCATTCTAGAAGTCCTCGCCGCCGCTGCTCGCGGCGAACTGCCGGAGCAAGGCCCGCGCGGCGGCAAAATCTGGCCCGCCCGCTACTTTGTGCGCCGCTCCGCCTGGCACATCCTAGACCATGCCTGGGAAATCGAAGACCGCGCCAACATTGCGAACCACGACTAACCCGTTTAAAATCCCCAGCCAATCAACATTCATCATTCATCGTTCATCATTCATCATTCATCATTCATCATTCATCGTTCATCGTTCATCGTTCGGAGTCCTATGCCCTCAACCCCCAAATCCAGCAAAGTCACCCCCAGCCGCCAGCAGTATCTGGACATCAAAGCGCAGCATCCCGACGCCATCGTCTTTTTTCGCCTGGGCGACTTCTACGAAACCTTCGACGACGACGCCGAAGTGGCTGCGCGCGAATTGGACCTGGTGCTGACCAGCCGGCCGCAGGGCAAAGGCGTGCGCACGCCGATGGCCGGCGTACCCCACCACGCCGCCGAAGGCTACATTGCCCGCCTGATTGCCAAGGGGTACAAAGTGGCCCTGGCGGAGCAAATCGGCAGCGACACGGTGAACGGCCTGATGCCCCGCGAGGTAGTGCGCGTCTTTACGGCGGGCACGGTCATCGAGCCGGGCATGTTG
>Ga0116151_10000327_pt1 | contig 43456 bp, 37 predicted proteins | sample AD_UKC117_MetaG_FD_89893 | JGI IMG/M metagenome (GOLD analysis project Ga0116151, IMG submission 89893) | Active sludge microbial communities of municipal wastewater-treating anaerobic digesters from Hong Kong - AD_UKC117_MetaG | ecosystem: Engineered > Bioreactor > Anaerobic > Digestate...
AGGTTCAATAAATGTGCCGGTCTCGCCTTTCAGGGCGCGGGCGATGTTGGCCGGGTCGGTGATGAGGGCTTTTTTGCCGCCGGCTTCCAGGAAGTTGATCACAGCTTCGATTTTCGGCGCCATACTGCCTTTGGCGAAGTGCTTGCCCTCAGCCAGATACTGTTTGGCTTCGGCCAGGGTCATGTGATCCAGCCATTTTTCGTCCGGTTTGCCAAAATTGAGGGCAACTTTTTCAACGGCCGTGCTAATCAACAACAAGTCCGCCTGAATCTGCTGCGCCAGCAGCGCGCTCGCCCGATCCTTGTCAATCACCGCGTACACGCCGCTCAGTTCGCGCAGTTCGCCTTTGGGATTCTGCACCACCGGAATCCCGCCGCCGCCCACGGCAATCACAATATTTCCGGCATTGGTCAGCGTTTGGATGGCGTCTTGCTCTACCACTTCCAATGGAATGGGCGAAGCCACCACACGCCGCCAGCCACGGCCAGCGTCTTCCACAACTTGCCAGCCTTCGGCCTCAAATTTGCGGGCGTCTTCTTCCTCCAAGAAGCTGCCTATCGGCTTCGTTGGATTTTTAAAACCAGGGTCCTCCCGGTCAACCAAAACCTGCGTCACCACGGAAACAACCGGCTTGTCAATGCCCCGGCTGTTGAGTTCATTACGCAGCGCCTGCTGCAGCATGTAACCAATTGACCCTTGTGTATCCGCGCCGATCACGTCCAACGGCGTGGGATGTACCTCGTGCGCCGCCAACTCGTTGCGCCGCAGGATGTAGCCAACCTGTGGCCCATTGCCATGCGTTACAACCAGCGTCCAGCCATCTTCCACCATGTCCGCCAGGTGGCGGCACGTCTCACGCACGGCATCCCATTGATGCGGCACGTCGGGATGATTTTTGTCGGTGATTAACGAGTTGCCGCCGACAGCAACCACAGCCAGTTTATTGCTCATAGTGGGATCTCCTTAGAAAGCAAGAGCTAGAGCCAGAGCGAGAGTGATCTACTCCATCAAGTCACTGGGTTTTGCTAAACTGGTCAAGATGGCGGCGATTTCGTTGGCTTCCTGGTAATGTTTACGATACAAATCTCTATCAAGAAAGCCTCTTTTACCACTCATCACCATCAAACTGACGACTTCATAAACTGAACCTTTGGCAATGCGAAAAAAGTATTGTTTTTCCTTAGTGCTATCTCGTCCGCCACCCTCAGCAATATTTGTGGGGATGCTTAAGGCTGCGCGGCGCAACTGTTCGCCCAACGAAAATTGATATTTTTGAGGTATTTCATCCGCTAGAGAAAACATAGCATCTGCAAAATCAATACTCCGCTTCCAGACTTCCAAAGACTCAAATTTAAAAGCCATCTCACTAGCAACTCTTACTCTAGCTCTCGCTCTCGCTCTCGCTCTAGCTCATGGTAAGCGCCATGACGGCCTTTTGGGCGTGCAGGCGGTTTTCTGCTTCATCGAAGACGACGGAGTGACGGCCGTCTAACACCGAACTCGTCACCTCAATGTCCCGGTCGGCAGGCAGGGGGTGCATGTAGATGACGTCGTCTTTGCCCAACGCCATCAACTCGTCATTGGCGACCCAGTCTTTGTACTGGTCTTGGATGCGCTTGCCCTCATCCGGGTCTTGGGTCGTCAGCAGCGGCCCCCAGGATTTAGCATAGATCACGTCCGCGTCTTTGCAGGCTTCTTTCATGTCATGGACCACGTCAAAACCGGTGTGGTTCTGGCGAGCCAGTTCCTGCGCCTGTTCCATGATGTCGGGCATCAGTTGGAATTCCGGTGGGTGAGCCAGCACCACATCCATGCCAAAGCGCGGCATTTGCAAAATGAGCGACTGCGGCACAGAAATCGGCTTCAGGTAAGAAGACGCATACGCCCAGGAGACGACGATCTTCTTACGGCGCAGGTTGCGCCCTTTCTTTTCCATGATGGTCATCAGGTCAGCCAGGCACTGGTGCGGGTGGTAAATTTCGCACTGCATGTTCAGCACAGGCACGCGGGAAGCCTGGGCGACCAAATTCAGGTACCGGTTGCCCGTGCCATAGGTGACGTGGCGAATGGCAATGCCGTCAAAGTAACGGCCGAAAATCTCGCCCATTTCTGTTTCGGTGTCGCCGTGGGAAATCTGGGTGGTTCGGCTTTCGATGAAGGCCGCGTGGCCGCCCAATTGGGCCATACCGGCCTCAAAACTGCCACGGGTACGCGTGCTGGAGAAGAAGAAAAGCATCGCCAACACCTTGTCGCGCAGCAGCGCGTGCGGCTGGCCCAACGCCCGTTTCATTTTCAGATCCCAGGCCACATCCAGCACGGTTTCCACTTCTTCTTTCGAGAAGTCTAAATCACTAATAAAATCTCTGCCTCTTAAACCGGTTTGCATTTTAAACTCCTTGAGCTGTTAGCTGTTAGCCATCAGCTTTTAGCTTTTCCAGCTTGGCTAATGGCTAAGAGCTAAAGGCTAATCGCTTGTTTACTCAGTAGCTCCGAGAACCAACGCCAGCAGAGCCATGCGCATGACAACGCCGTTGAACGCTTCTTGCCAATAGCGCGACCAGCGGGTGATGTCCACATTGGGCGGAATTTCGTCCATGCGCGGCAGGGAGTGCAGCAGGATGGCGTCCGATTTGGCTTTGTTGACCAGCAGGTCTTTGGTGATTTTGTAGTTGGACGGGGTCATATCCACTTCACCCGTGCGCTCGTCGCGGGATTTGGTGTAGTCGGGCTGCACAACGGGTTCGACGAGGATGACGTCGGCGTCGGCGATGGCCTGCTCGACATGCTCCACTTCGTTGAAATTCAGGCCGTAGTTCTCAAAATCGGCTTTCATTTCATCGGTGAGGCGCTGTCCTTCGGGGGAGACGAAGGTGATGGGGCAGTCGAACTGGGTCAGACCGTAACCGAGGGAGTGCATGGTGCGCATGCGCATATCGCCGACGGCAAGCCATTTTAAGCCATCAATGCGCCCTTTTTCGCGCAGGACGGTGTAGAGGTCGGTGAGAATCTGGGTGGGATGTTCGCCCCAGCCGTCGCCGCCGTTGATGATCGGCACACTGGCCCATTTGGCGGCTTCGTGCGGCGCGCCTTGCTGGAAGTGGCGCATGACGATGACGTCGCCGTAGAACTCCAACATTTTGACGGTGTCTTTGATGGATTCCTGGTAGAAATCGCCAGCACGGGTCATTTTGGCGTCGGAAAAGCCGGTAACCTGACCGCCGAGGCGGATCATGGCGGCTTCGTGAGCCAGACGGGTGCGGGTGGACGGCTGGTAGAAAGCGGTGACCAGTGTCTTTTCTTTGAGCAGGTCGCTGTTGCGACGATTGCGAGCGATGGGCTCCAACTCTTCGGCAATCTCGAAGACGCGGAAAAACTCTTGACGTTCAAAATCTTTGAGGGACAGAATGTCCCGACCGGCAAAACTTCTCATGATAAATCTCCTTTTGATTGTGTTGGGAACGGCCGTGCCGCTCCCGGTTCAACGTGTTAAATTGGGAAACAATCGCCTTACACCGTTGGCCGCCGGATCAGGCGGAAACGAAGCAAATCATCCCGAAAACAGGATGTCGATTTCAAAATAGGGTTGTTGTCGTCGTTGTAGCCGATCTCGTGCAGAGAGATGAGGGGCGTTTGCGGCTGAACGTGCAGAATTTGGGCCAGGTCGGCGTCGGCCACAATGGGGACGATTTCAGACAGATAGTAGCTGAAGTGCTGACGGCCGTTTTCCCACATAAACGTATACACCGGCGTTAAAAAATCTTCCGGGGTGTTTGGCCCTTCGACGAAACGCGTGGGAATGTAATTGAAAGCCAGGATGACCGGCTGATTGTCGGCCAGGAACAGTTTACGCACCACAAAAAGGGCTTCCCCGACGGTCAGGTTTAGTTCGGCGGCAATGTCGTCGTCGGCGGCCTGGGTGGTGATGTCTAAGATGCGGGTGGAAGGGGTGTACCCATGCGCGGCCAGCATTGCCTCATAAGACCAGATTTCGTCCAGCCGCGATTTGATTTGCAGCCCGGCTTCGTTGACAAATGTGCCCGCGCCCTGCTTGCGATACACCACGCCTTCAATTTCCAGGCGGCTCAGGGCGTCGCGGATGGTGGTGCGGCTGACGCCCAGATCGGCGGCCAGTTCGGTTTCGGAGGGGATACGGCCGTCGGCGAACATGTCGTCCAGGATCATCTGTTTGATGTGGGACTTGGCCTGTTCGGTAAGGGAGGGCGTGCGCTTGAGCATTTCGTAATATCGTACTATCGTATGGTTGTATGACGAATTTTACCCCTGCCGCTAAAAGTTTGTCAACTTAATCTACGGTCAATTTTTGTCTTCACCCGGTAAACGTGACATTTGTCATGAAAATGAGATGACAGTGAATACGGCCGTGTTACAGGTATAAAAAAACAGCGCAGGTTTGTGGCCTGCACTGTTTGGCGGGGGACTTCATGAGCAGCATATCCTCCACTGCAAATGAAAATCCGCAGATTTTGCAGATGGCACAGATATCGATCCGTGCTTACCCGCGTTCATCCGTGTCCTATTTTTACAGGAGCAATGTGGCGATGGGAAGGGAAACGGCCGTTCCCCGTTCCCCCTCCCTCCTTCGCCTAAACTTTACTACCGCATTCGCCGCAAAACTTCGCCCCCGGATTCAGTTTAGCGCCACATTCGGTGCAATGGGCCTGGCTCTGGATCTTCGTGCCGCACTCTGGGCAAAACTTCACGTTTCCGGCCAAGGGCGCATTACAACTCGGACAGGTAGCGCGCACACCCGCGCGCCAGCTCTCCTCCTTTAACATCGCCCGGTCATCCTCGGCCATCTGCGAATGCGCCCACACCTCTTCCACCGTGCGGCTGGCCTGCGCCGCGGCCATCTCCACACCCAGGTCCGGAGCGCAGTTCTTACACAGCCCCTTGTTATCATTCCAGCAGCTTTTGCGGCAAACCCAACCGGAACAGCGCGGGCACTGAACAAAGTCAGGCTTCAACTGCTCCATCGCTTCCACAAAGGCGTCATCGTGGGCCTTTTCCCAGGCGGCGGAGCGCGCCCGCTCGCCCAAATCGGCCGCCCGGCCAAAAATGCCACCAAACAAGCCATTGGCCGCGTCTAAAGCGCTGGACATCGTGCCCAACGCCGAAGCGTGAAAGCGGGTACGGTACCCCGTGCCGCAGCGGTCACAATAAAACTCAAACTGAAAGCCCTGGTTCGTGCTTAAATCAGAATAATTACGGGTAAATTCGATTTTTTGGCTCATTGTTGTGCAGTCTCCCACCGGATAGTAGTTTTGCCCGCCGATATCAAACCGGCAAGGTTTGCTCCAATTATATGCTTTCCCCGGCCCGACATAAAGAGATCAGACAACAAAAAGCCTCCGACAGCAAAGGCCGCCGGAGGCAACGATCACCCAACAAGACGCTTAACCAGGGTTAAGGCGTCGTCAACGCCTGCAAGTACCAGTCGTCGATGAACCAGCCGTTGTTCGATTCCTCAAACCGATTGCGGAAGCCAACCCCGATACGCACAGTCTCCGGTCCGGTCAGGGTGAACTCATACGTCACCGTGTTTTTGCGGCCCGCTGGAGCCGACTGCCAGCCTGTGCCGCCGCCATTTTGGATGATCCGATATTCGGCGGCCAGTAAGTCACCATTCCACACCTTTTCGCTGCCGATGTAACCAGAAACGGCGTCTGGGAAAAAGCTGGCGCTAAAGCGATAGGTGCCCGGCTGCAAAGCAACGTCGGTGAAGATGGAGAAATTGGTGGGGGCATCGCCCTTGAAGGCTTTGATGGTATGGTCGCCGTTGAATAAGAACATATCCCGTTCCGCCGGGGGAATGTCGGCGCGGGCCAGCACGCGGATTTCTGGCCGGAAGAAACGGCCGCCGCTGCCGGGCGTCAAATTGTTGGGGCCTTCATCGACGGCTAACTGCCATTGATTGGGCAGCTGCCATTCCGCGACGCCGTTAAAAAAGTACCAGCCTTCTTCGAAGGAGGGATTGGGCAGCAAATTGGCGCCGACAGGCGCAGCCGGCTGAGCCGGTTGGCCGGGCTGGGCTGGGGCGGGACCACCGGCCAGGTCACCGGCCCAACCGGGAATAATCAGTTCTTGTCCCACGGCGATGATGTTGGCGTTGGTCAGGTTGTTGGCCGTCATGATGTCTTCGGCGGCGACGCCGGTTTTGGCGGCGATGGTGGACAGGGTATCGCCGGGCTGTACGGTGTAGGTAGCGCCGGGGGGAAGGGTGGCGGCCGGCACGGCCGTTGCCTGAGCAACCTCAGCGGCGGGGGTGGGCGTGGGCGACTCAACGGCCGTCTCGGCCACCGCTTCGGCCGTCGGCGTGACAACTACCTCCACCGACACTTCTACCATGCGCGTCACCTCCACTGGCACTTCCACCTGGATTTCTTGCGGCACGAGGCGGGTCACTTCCACCGTCACCGGCACTTCATTGTTCACCACACGCGTCACCTCAACAATCTCCGGGTCGGCCGCGCAGGCCGTCCCGATCATCGCCAGGATCACAATTAACAAAATCAGACGAATTTGATTCATCACACTCTACTTAAGCTCCTTCTTCCGCTCAAACTTGTCGTTTGAATGTATGTTAACCGCCAATTTTATCAACTTTTCTGGCCGCGCCTTTGCCTATTTCCCCACGAAACGACGCCGGCTCAAAAAAAAAGGCTGGCCAACAGGCCAACCCTTTTTCAGTTTACAATGTGAGATTTGAAAATCAGACCTTGCGCACCTGCGCCGCCGACGGACCGCGCGGCCCTTCCTCGATGGCAAACTCTACGCGCTGGCCTTCGGCCAGGCTCTTGAACCCTTCGGCCATAATGGCTGAATGGTGGACGAAAACGTCTTTGCCACCCTCGCGGGAAATAAAGCCGTATCCTTTTTGATCGCTAAACCATTTAACGGTCCCGGTAAAACGTTGATCACTCATTTTTGTGAAACTCCTATCATACTCAATCTGCTAAAAAAATTCGCTGCTTATCGTCGTCCTGCCTAACTTACATAAAACGCCGCCCGTGCTTGTGAGTCTGGGCGGCGCTAGAGTGCAACAAGGTCAGAACTTACATAAGACAACGATGAGATCATAGTCTACGTTTCCGAGAATGTCAAATGGAAGCCTGGCCGCGCGAACAGACAGACACTGTCCGGCGGTAATTCCTCATCCCCGGTTAATTTGGCGACGTACCATTTAGTCTGCACGGCCTGTCAGGCAGGCAGGGAACGGCCGTTCGTTGGTCGTGGTGATACGGCCGTTTTTTGCCCAATCCCTTCGCCGCTCACATACACCATCTGCGTGGGATAGGCAAAATCAATGCCTTGCGCCGCAAAACGATCCACCAACGCCAGGTTAATCGCCTGCTGCCGCGCCATGTAAAGATTGTAATCGGCGCTTAACACATAATAGACGATCTCAAAGTCCAGGGAAAAATCGCCAAATCCTTTAAAGTGCGCGCGATCAAACCGCACGTCGTCCAATGAAGCGACGATCGCTTCGACCATTGCCGGAATCCGGCGTAGTTGCTCTGGCGGCGTCTCATAGGTAACACCGACGGTAAACGACACACGGCGCTCTTCCATGCCTTTGTAATTTTTTATGCGGCTGCTGAGCAGGTCGCTGTTGGCAAAGATCAATTCCTCGCCCCACAAACTGCGCAGGCGGGTCGTTTTCAGGCCGATGTGCACGACGGTGCCGGCCAGATCGCCGATGACAATAAAATCTCCGATCACGAAAGGCTTATCCAGGGCGATGGATAGGGAGGCGAATAAGTCACTGAGGATATTTTGCACCGCCAGGGCCACCGCGATGCCGCCGATGCCCAGGCTGGCGATCAACGCCGTCACCTCCACGCCGGGGATGTTGTCCAGCGCCAGCAGAACCAGGATGGCATAAAAAATCAGGCGCAGCACAAAACTGACCGCGTTCATGGTCGTCACGTGCGCCGCGTCATCCTCCAGGTGTTCGGCCCGATTTTGCTCAATCCAGTAGACGATGAGCGCGTTGCCCCAAATACCGGCCTGAAAAAGGACAACGATAAAGGCCAGCGCGCCAATCCACGCCCGGATATTGGGCGGCAAGGCCAGAACGAGCGATCCTACATACAGGGCCAGGAAGAAGAGAACGGCCGTATATGTTCGCTCCGCCAGATCGGCCACCAGATCATCCCAGCGAATGCTTGTGCGCCGGGCAAAGCGATGAAGCCGGCGCATGAGCACCCGCTTCGCCAGCCAAAAGGCAGCCCACACGCCCAACGTGACCAATCCGGCCAGCAGCCAGTCACGTACCGTATTTTGGAAGAGTGTCCAATCCAACCCGTTTAGAATATCTGAAAGGGTGAGGTCGGGTATCATGCGCTGCCGGACTGCCAATAGGGAGAACGGCCGTAATGATCATACAACGCCTCTTCATACGCCCGGCTGACCGGCTTCGCTGGATCATATTCCGGGCTATTTTTGACGGTCTCTTGTCGCAAGTTCACCGCCACGTCCCGCTCCAGCCAATCCACCGTTTCCACCCATTCCAGAGCCAACAGCACCTTTTTGCCCGGCAGCCAATTCCGCGTATCCACCACCAGGTACATCACCGCCCAGGTCTGATCATCCACAATGAATGTCTCCACGTGGCCAATCTCGCCATCCACAGCCCGCAGGTGATAACCGCTTACCTCATTCATGCTGCGCAAATGAGGATCGCGCCCGACTTCCGGCGCTTGCGTTTTTTGCGGGACCGGCTCAAGCAAATGGGCGTCTGTGGCCGGGGGCGGGGCAACCATTCCGCCTGGCGTCTTTTCCAGTCGCACAGGAATAGGCGGCAGCACATTCACCGGGCTGCCCAGGTTGCCCCAATAAGGCGCCCAGCCGTAATATTCGTGCAGTTCCGCTTCATGCTGGCGATAAACCGGCATATCGGTAGCAATGTCCGGGCTGTCTTCTACTTCCTGCCTGGTCAGCGAAACCGGCAGGCGCTCCGACTGCACGTCCGGACGGCGCAAGGCCGCCGGGGCAAGCAACACCTTGCGTCCGGCCAGCCAGCCACCGGTTTTGACAACCAGATAACGCACAGTCCAGGCTTTATCATCAAAATAAATATCATCCACGGCGCCAATTTCGCCATCAGTCGCCTGGATCGTATAGCCTCGTAAATCTTTTACGTTGTGTAACATAGTCAATCAACTCCTTGCTGCACACGTCGGGCCGTCTGGGCTGGCAGCTATTGCAGCTGCCAGGTGACGTTGACGGTGTAATTGATGGTTTGCGTGCCGGCTTGCACAGGCACAGCCGGGGCTTCCGCCGCTGCCAGACTGGCCGCGAAGGGGGCTGGCGTAGAGACGCCGCCTTCGGTGATGACCAGGACAGGGCCAAGCGTGGCGTCCGCCAGATCGGCTAGCTGCGCGGCTTTTTGGCGCGCGTTTTCCATGGCCGCGGTGCGGGCGTCAGTTTCCAGCTCGGCGCGGTTGCTTACCTGAAATTGAATCCCCTCGATGGTATTGCCGCCGGCGCTGATGACGTCGTCGAGCAGCACGCCCAGGTTATCCAGGCTGCGCACAGTGATCTGGACGACGTTGCGGGCGCGGTAGCCGGTTAGCTCCGCAGCGCCGCCATCTGCGGGCTGGTTATACACCGGATTCAGGCTGAGGCCCTGCGTCTGGATGTCGGCTTCGGCTACGTCGGCCGCCAGGGTGGCGCTGATGACTTGCTGCATTTGTTCGCTGTTTTGGCCGAGGGCGTCCACGGCCGTTTCCGCCTCTGTCTCGACGCCGACATTAACCACCGCCATATCCGGCTGGGCCATCACCTGCCCCTGCCCGCTGACAGTGAGCGTGCGCGGCGCGGTGGAGGAGGCCGGGGTGTCTGTCTGGGCTACGGCCGTCTGGCCGGGACCGCCCAGGAAAAAGGCCAGGCCCAGCAGCGCCAGCACCGCCACTGCCAGGGCAAAGATCACTTTTCTCGATTGATTGGTAGCCATCATTTGTTTGCTCCTTTTCGAACCTCACCAGCTCACCAGGATCAGGCCAGGTTCGACACTATTTCGAATCAGTACCATGCAGTGTAGGATAAGCGGCCGTGCCGGGAAATAGACAAAGGTATGAAACTCAGATATAGAACCTGATACATTTGGCTGAATGTATCGCCAGATGTGACCAGAGCGTATACCTCTATCTATTGAGAATTAGCCGTCAATTGGCCATAGTAGCTGTCAGAGTGGCTACGAAAAGTTAGCCACGAAAATTGGCAGCGGCATATGGAATATGGAGGTAATGAGGATTATGACCGACATACTTTCTCCCCAAGAACGGCAGGTTTACACTGAGAAGCTGCATAAAAAAATTCAGGCATGGGAGGCCGCTCTCCTGGACCTGGAGGAACGGGGGCTTGCGGCGGCAGAGATGCCTCTGGAGAACTTCGAGGACGAAGTCGCGGCGCTTAAAGCGCGCCTGCGCGCCTTTCAACTGCGCACAGAAGCGCTCGGTTCGGCCGGCGAAGCCGACTGGGCCAAACTAAGCGAGGGAATGGATGAAGCGTGGGAAGACATGCAGGCAGCCCTACAGCAAGCCCGTACAGAATTTGAGCAGATTTTCGCGGATGAGAAGAGCGGGGAATTAGAGAAGCCGCCTGGGTAAGGTCTTGCCCAGTTAGCGACAAACGGAACAAAATCCGTTCGCTTTGTTAGACGGGCTTTTCCTGTGCGTTGGTAAACTCTCGCCAGGCCTGGTTAAAGGCCTGAACGTGCGCCATGGTTCCATAGCGGGTAACAATTCTGGCCCAACGGCGGTGCTCGTCGGGTTTGCGCCGGCGGCTGTCGCGGCCGAATTTACGCGGGTCCACGTCTGCCAGGGCACGCGCCAGTTTGCCGACGCTGTCCTGCCGTTCTTTCTGTTTCTGCAACCATTCTTTAAATTTCATGTTTCGTTATTCTCCACCGGATTGAGACAATTGAGGTATTCTGTGCGCCTGGCATCCTGAACCACGTTCGAGTTGGTTCAGCATGACCAGGCTTTGGGCGGCATCTCGCCTCACAGATTATTCAGGCACAACGGCCGTTTCTGTTTCTTCGGTTTCGTCTTGTGCCTCTGTCGCGGCATCTTCATCAACAGCCGGGCTTTCCGGCTGCTGCTGGAGCATCCAGTTCACCTCTTCGTTGGTCGAGACGCGCCGCATACTCAGGCCCAGGCGCTCACGGTCCAGGTCGATACTGAGGATGCGTGTCAGCACAGTATCGCCAGGCTGGACGACGCTGTCGGGGCGTTCCAGATATTGGTTGTCGATTTCGCTGATGTGGACCAACCCTTCGACGTTATCGGCCACCAGGACAAAGGCGCCAAAGTCGGTAACGGCCGTTACCACGCCTTCCACCAGTTCACCTTCCTCATGCTGCGCAGCAAATTGTTCCCAGGGGCCAGGCAAAAGCGCTTTGCGATTCAAACTAAGCCGCTCCCGCTCCAGATCTATTTTGTCGATGCGCACCTGCACTTCATCGCCCACCTGAAGGGCATCGGCGGGATGGTCTATATTTTCCCAGCTAATTTTGGAGATGTGCAGCAAGCCAGACACGTGACCCAAATCGATGAATGCGCCATAGGAGGTCAGGTTGACCACCTCGCCCGTGACAATCTGGCCCTCTTCTAATGCCTGCAACTGCTGCAAGCGTTGCTCTTTTTGCGCGGCCGTGGCGCTCATGATTAGCCGCTCGCGGGAGCGGTCAATCTCCACAACTTTTAGAGCCAACGTGCCGCCAATCTTTTTCTGGCGGGCAATCATCCGTTTTTGGCTGTCGTGGATACGCTTCAGGTCGGGTTCGTGCGAATTGGGCACGAAGCCGCGCAGGCGGCCAAATTCCACCAGCAAGCCACCCTTGTTATGCCCCACAATGCGGCACTCAACAGTGCCGTCATTGTCCAGCAATTCCTCGGCGCGCTCCCAATCCAACTGCTGCAGCCCTTTTTCCAGGGATACCAGCAGCTCCTGGTTGCCAACCGGCGTGCGCAGCACGTAAACAGGTACTACGTCGCCTCGGGAATAGTCGCTGAGAAGATCCTCGCCTAATTCGGCTAATTCATCATGGGGCACGATGGCATCTCGTTTGGCCCCAACGTTGATGAACAGGGCATCTTCTTCGATGCGGATGATTTCGCCGTTTAATATTTCGCCCTGCCGGGGGCGAGGGTAGTCATATTGGGCCAGGAGGTCAATCCAGGATGGTTTGGCGGGCTGGTTGTTTTGGGGGGAACGGCCGTTGCCGTCATGGTTTTCCGAGGTGGATAAAGTGTGTACTGGGGAAGTCTGGGTTACGAATTGAAACATATGTCTCCTTGAAAACGAACCATCATCTGGCAAAATGCGCCGCTATCGGCGCGCAAAAGCGGTTGTTTTCCTAAATGTAAGTGAACATGGTTCTCCGGGAACCAGGTTCATAGCCTGATAAACAATGTGGATAAAAAGTGTGTCATGCCTGCTCCAGCTGACGCTGGCAGGCGATGCACAGAGTAGCATAGGGCAGCACCTTCAGCCGTTCCGGATTAATGGCCTGGCCGCATTGGGCGCAACGGCCGTAGGTTCCTTCATCCAGCCGCTGCAAAGCCGCCTCCACCTGCTGCAGTTGCTCTCGTTCCAGTGTGCTGAGGGTCAGATTGCGTTCGCGGCTGGCATACGCCTGCGCCAGGTCTGCCCGATCCGGGTTGCGGCTTTGGCTGCGGCTGCTGCTATCCTGACCGCCGCGCTCCAGCAGGCGCGCCTGCTCTTTCTCCAGCATCTCCCGAAAGCGAAAATTCCGGCTCACGGCCGTATCGCCCAATGTGTCGGTAGATTTCGTGTCCATAAGCCTAAGCCTTCGCCCGCTGCCAACGGATAAAGATCACCGGCAGGACGGCAACGATCATCGTCGCCAAAGCCCAGGTAATCCAATAATCAAAAATGCTGGGAAGCGTGTGGAGTTCGGTCGCTTTCTGCCGGCGTACTTGCAATTCTTCTACAAACGCCTCTGCCCCATCTGGATTATCTACATGATGCCAGTTTAACATGACCGGCGCGAGGCGCAAACCGCCGGCGCGCAGCCAGGCAATGGTTTGGAAGGAATCTTCTTCCAGATTGGCGTCAAAATCTTGCACTGGAATCGGTTCGGCCAGGCGCTGCATAGAGCCGGTGACGATAGGTTTAAGCCAGGTTTGCAGCCTGACTTTTTCCTCGGCATCTTGCCAGGCGTCGAAGGTTTGGGCCACCTGCTTCACCAGCGTTTCGCCCAATTGCAACGCCACGCTGCCATTTTGCAGCGTAAAGGTAGCTATTTTTTCCGGGTCTTCCTGACTTCGTGCAGTGAATGTTAGGGTGTGATCGTTCATGGGTTACTTACCTCCTTACTTGGTAGGGTGGGTAATCTTGGGATCAGGCGCTTTTCGATTTGCGCTTGCACAACATCATCCTTCTCGTCGCGCAGGCTGATATGCACGTCAGCCCGATCGGCCAGGCTGCCGGCGGGCAGCGATGGTGCGGAAACGGCCGTTTCCCCATCGCCCGCCACGGCCACCACAATCAGGTAAGCGCCAAATTGGGCGCGCAGCGTCTGGATCATGGACGGCGTCATGGGTTCTGGCAGACAGATGACCGGCCAATCCCCGGCGCTCTTTTCCAGCCAGGCAACAACCTGGCGCACAAAATACTCCGGCCCGTGCTGGACCAGGCGCTTTTCCGGCGCGTGGTGACCCGTGGGGGCCGGGATTTGTCGCGGTGGGTCTGGCCGGGCTTCTTCTGCGGCAAAAGCGTACGCTGTTTCGGCCACGGCAAGCGTCGGAATGCCATACCGGGTACGCAGCATGGTGGTGAAACGGCGGCAGACGGCCGTTTCACCAACGACGCCGATCATGGTTACCCGCGAGCCATCAGCCATTACTTGGTCGCCGCCTCAGGCGTGGCGTATGGGCTTTTGAACTCGTCGTCCTCCCGGCTTTCGGTCCGGTCAGGCGTGGCGTGAGGGCTTTTATAGCCAGCGTCGGCTGCCGAACGCTCTTCCGGCTCACCCGTGACATAAGGACTTTTGTACGGTTCTTCCGGCGTGGCGTGGCTCAGGCCGGCGCCTTCGGGCGCAGGGGCTGTATAAGGGCTTTTCTCGGCTTCCGCTTCGGCAACGGCGTGCCGTTTCACCTGCGGCTCGGAAAAGAAGGATTTGTCGACAACCCCCATTTCCTGGGATTCGGCGCGCGAAAGCTCGATAGTCATCGCGCCGTCATCCTGGCCGGTATCCAAAACGGCCGTTCGCTTGATAGCCCGATTGCGGGCCACCGGTCCTTCAACATAAACACGATCCAGAGCCACGCCCATCACGGCCCCGGTCTCATCAACGATGATGTCGTCAACCGTGCCGATACGCGTCCCACCAGGGGTGTCTACCTCGCGTCCGCGCAGATAATCGCGGCGCAACCATAAAGGAGACTCTTCCCCTTTTTGCACACTGGCCGACGAGGTTACCAGGATGGTATCCTGGCCAATCGTGGTGATCTGGTTGCGGCTGATGAAGTGCGCCTGGCGGCTGAAGATGCCCTCGCTGCCGAGGTACATGCCTTCAATGATGTGCAGGGGCTTATCGACGTAAACGTCTTTGACATGGCCGAGAATACGGCCGTCTGCCAGACTGACAATCGGATTTCCAATTAACTCTTTTCCTAGCAATAACATGGTTTTTTTCTTCCTTGCCGGAGCACATATCATTTTGTAGTCCGGCCTCAATTTCAATTACGTTTGTTTGGTCATTTGGTTCATTGCGGCCACCAACATCCCTACACCGGGAAACAAGTCGTTGTTGGCCCGATCGTTGCGTGCAGCGGCCGCCGGCGAGGACGAATAGTCGATAAAAACGTCTAACCGACCCAAGGCATCAACAACCCGCTGCACGACGCGCCGGGCAAATTCACGCGTATTGCTCCCCGGTGTGACCGGGATTAACAGACATTCGCGATCGTGCGCTTCCACCTGATGTTTGGTGTCCAGGGCTTCGTGTTGAGCCTGGCTGCTATACACCAGGGCGATGTGCGCGCCTTGCTCGGCCAGGGCGGTGGCCAGGGTACGGCCGTTTTCTCCCGCCCCACCAATAATCAATACCACCTTGTCCACCACACTGCCCCCCGTCTTTTCTGGCGGCGGTAAATGGATGGGTTTTTCTTCCTTTCTAGGCTGTCCATTAGAATTCATGCCATCCTTTATCCTCTAAACCAGTTGTTTACGTTATAATCCTTGTATGATACGAGTCGTTATAGTTCACCAGACCCGCTTGATAGCCAGCCTGATCGCTGTAAGTCTGGATGAAGAGACAGATATCCAGGTGTTAGGACAGGCCAGCAGCCAGGCCGAGGCATTGGCGCTGATTGAAAATAGCACCTGCAATATCGTCCTGGTTTCGGCTACGCTGCCGGATAACGGGGCTCTGAGTCTGACGCAATCTTTAACCCACACCCATCCGGAGATCAAAGTATTGGTCTTTGGCGTGCCCAAATCCAAGTCGCTGATTGTGCAGTATGTCATGGCTGGGGCGGCGGGGTATGTCTTGCAAGAAGTGTCCGCCGATCGCCTATTCGAAAACGTCCGCGCGGCCTACGAGGGCAAGGCGCTAGTCTCGCCAGACATTGCCGCGGCCTTTATGGAGCAAATCACCGAACTGGCTCATCTCTCCTCACAAGTCCATCTGGATCCGTCTGCTTACGAGGCGCTAACGCCGCGTGAAATGGAAGTGTTAGAGCTCATCGACGTCGGGCTGAGCAACCAGCAAATTGCCGGCCGCTTGTTTATCGAAGTGGGCACTGTGAAAAACCACGTACACAACATTTTGCGGAAACTAGACGTCAGCAGCCGGGAAGATGCCGCCGCGCATCTGCCGTTTATCAAAAGTGACGGTGGAGACGCGTAACGGCCGTATTCCCGCCTCATCTTAGCCAATTACCAGCCATCCCCCTGCAAGTGAGCGCGCAGCATCCAGGCCATCTTCTCATGCATCCGCATCAGTCCGGTCAATAAATCGGCCGTGCCCGTGTCGTGGAGTTTGTTGGCGCATACGTCAATGTCCTGGCGCAGCTGGCTGATCATCATTTCGTGATCTTCCAGCAAACGGCCAATCATCGTCCGGGCGTTGGGGTGATCCACCGGCGTTTCCGGCAGACGGGTTCGTTCCAGGAACAAAGTCAGCGTGCCAATGGCCTCGCCGCCTAATTTGCGCACCCGCTCGGCTATCTGATCGGCCGCTGCCTGCAAGCTGTTGTATTGGTCCTCAAATAGGAGGTGCAGGCTGGCAAACATCGGGCCGGTCACGTTCCAATGGAAATCGCGGGTCTTGGTGTACACCATATGCTCATCGGCCAATAAGTTGTTCAATTCTTCGACGATGTGTTGGCGGTCGTCGGTGTTAATGCCGATATTAACAAAAGCGAGATCTTGATTTACTTTTACGTTTGTATTCATTTGGTATTGCCTCCAATAAAAAAATATCAATCAAATTGACATCTTCACTATAACGAAGGCCAAAGCAAAACTCCATGTGTCGAGGTATATGGGGGGGATACATATGGGGATAGGTTCGCGGGATTGAGGGTGAAGATGGGGGTTAATTACGGCCGTTTCCGACCTGAGGCGCTCAGTCCGTTTGCGTGGCGTGCAGGTAACTACGGCCGTCTTTGCCTACCACCGCCAGGGCTTGAATGTGGCGCAGGGTATACGTGATCTTTTGCGCCAGCGCCGGGCGGCAGGGCAGCGCCGCCGCCAACTGGCGGTTGGTGAAAGGCTGCGACAAATCAGGCGGCAGCAGCGCCAGAAAATCCGACCGGTCGGCCAGCGCCAGCCGGCCGGTAACGGCTAAAAGACGGTGGTCGTGCAGGCTCCAGCCTTTGCGCCGCCAGCTTCCCTGGCCGTCGTCGCGCCAGATTTCCTCTTCCTGGGTGAAAATCAGCTCAATTGTCAGGTTAGGGTGCAGCAGCCAGTCGGTCAGGCGCACCAATTCCTGGAAGGCGTCGCCGGGACGGCCGTGTTTGGGCGATTGGCGGCGGCTGATTGGCTGGCCCACGGCCGTTTCTCGCACAATCCACTTCTTCTGGGCAATCGGATGCAAAATCCGCACCGGGTGCTGCGGCAGCAGGCGCGCCAGCTTGCGCTTCATGGCATATAGATGGCGCGTCTGAATTTCCAGCAGTTCCTCGCCCCGCATCAGGTCGACCACAAAGCCGTCTACCGTCACTTCAAACCGGTCACCGGGCTGCGCCGCCCACTCCTTCAGCGCCGCGTGCAGCGACTTTTCGCCCAACGTACCAATCGCCACTACGCGTCTCCAAAACAAATGCCCAGGTCGCGGGCGGTCAGAATGGTGTCGCAGTCCAGGGGAACCGTTTTCATACGGCTGGTGGCTTCCGACAGGGGCACGTAGCGCACCGTGGGCGGGTCCAGGGCCACCATCACCCCGGACTGCCCTTCGTCCAGGGCGCGCACAGCCGCCGCGCCAAAGCGCAGCGAGAGCAGCCGGTCGAACGAGGTTGGCGTGCCGCCGCGCAGCAAATGGCCCAGCACCACCGCCCGCGCTTCTTTGCCGGTGATGGCTTCCAGCGCGGCGGCCACCTGCTGGCCGATGCCGCCCAGGCGCTCCACGTGGCCCGCGCCGGCCGCTTCTTGCACCACGCGGTGGCCGCCCTGCGGCCGCGCCCCTTCGGCCACCACGATCACGGAAAAGTGACGGCCGTTTGCCACCCGTTCGCGCACTTTATCGGCCACTTTGTTGATATCGTAGGGGATTTCCGGGATGAGCACGGCGTCGGCCGTGGCCGAGACGCCAGCGTTGAGGGCAATCCAGCCGGCATACCGTCCCATCACTTCCACCACCATGATGCGCCGATGGGCTTCGGCGGTGGCGTGGAGTCGGTCAATGCATTCCGTGGCGAAGGAAACGGCCGTATCAAAGCCAAACGTAATCACCGTGCCGTCCAGGTCGTTGTCAATCGTCTTGGGCACACCCACCACGTGCAGCCCCTTTTTTGCCAGTTCGTGGGCGATGCCCAACGAGCCGTCGCCGCCAATAGCGATCAGGGCGTCGAAGCCGGCCCCGTGCAGCATGGCTACCAGTTCGCCGGTGCGATCCTGCTCCGTTACCTGCCCGTCCGGCCCAACGACGGGAAAACGGCGCGGGTCGCCCCGGTTGGTGGTGCCCAGGATGGTACCGCCCAGGTGGGTAATGCCGCGCACGGCGTCGCGGGTCAGCGGCAGCAGGCCGCCCTGCGGGAATTCCTCCGGGCGCAGCAGCCCGTTATAGCCCTCGCGTATGCCCACACATTCCCAGCCGCGGTTCATGCCCGCCAGGGCAATGGCCCGAATCACGGCATTCAACCCCGGCGCATCACCGCCGCCTGTGCTGATAGCGATTTTTTGGATTGGTTTCATGGCTGTCTCCTGTAGCGGGTGGCGAGTGGCCAGTCATGCTGCTCGCTACCTTCTTGCCGGCCAAAAATCGTCATTCCCTGCGCGTAGTATACAATGGGCCGGTGATGAGCCTCAAATCCATCTGGCAGGCGCTGCTGCGCTTCGGCTTTCGGCTGCTGTATAACGAGCTAGCCTGGACCTATGACCTGGTTAGCTGGCTGGTGTCGCTGGGCGAATGGCGGGCGTGGCAGCAGGCGGCGCTGCCGTTTGTGGCCGGGCGCGACGTTTTGGAGATTGGTCACGGTCCGGGCCACATGCTGCTGGCGCTGCAAAATGCGCGCTATGACGTGGTCGGGCTGGACCTGTCGCCGTTTATGGGGCGGCGGGCGCAGCGGCGCACGCAGCGCACCGTGCCGCTGGTGCGGGGCAAGGTGCAGGATTTGCCGCTGGCCACGGCCGTTTTCGACACCGTCCTGGCCACCTTTCCCACCGAGTACATCATCGATCCGGCGGCGCTGACGGCCATCGCCCGCGTGCTGCGTGTGAACGGCCGTCTGGTCATTGTGCCGGAAGGGCAGCTCACCGGGCGCGGGCCTCTCCAGCGGGCCATCGAATGGCTGTTTGCCATCACCGGGCAGCGCTATGCGGCGGCGGAAGCGGCTGATGGCCGGGAGACGGCCGTCTGGCAGCAGTTTTTGCCTCGTTTTCGAGCCGCCGGTTTCCAGGTAGCCTTTGTGCGCGTCACCCGGCCGCGCAGCCAGGTCACCGTCATCATCGCCACCAAACAGGCGGGTGAGCAGTGGATGTGAAACGGCCGTCACCCGTTCGACCGCAGACCGCTGCCCTGGTAAAATGCGCTCCGCACCAGGCAAACCAGAGGTAAGTAGACGCTTTATGACGGAATTAGAACAATCCAAGCCAACTTTTCCGGCCAGCGACGCGGCCGATACCGACGCCGGCAAACCACAGCCCGCCACCTGGGCCCAGCGGTTTCTGCCGCTGGCCGTCGCCGCCCTGGTCATCCTGCTGGATCAGGCAACCAAGTTTCTCATCGAGGCCAACATCCCGTACAACACCAGTTGGGCGCCCATCCCCTGGCTGGCGCCTGTTTTCCAGCTCACCCACACGGGCAATACGGGCATTGCCTTTGGTCTGTTCGCCGGGGGCAGCCTGATCTTTGCCATCGTCGCCCTGGTGGTGACGGTGATTATTTTGTTTTACAATTTCACGCTGCCGGCCGGCAACGTGGGACTGCGCCTGGTGTTGGGGCTGCTGCTGGGCGGCGCTTTGGGCAACCTGATCGACCGGGTGCGGCTGGGACACGTGACCGATTTTTTGGATTTTGGCCCCTGGCCGATTTTTAATGTGGCGGATACGGCCGTTGTCGCCGGCGCCCTGGCGCTGGCCTGGCTGATGTGGTCGGAGTCCCGGGCGGAATCCCAGGCGGAATCCCGGGCAAAGTCCCGCTCAGCCGCCGATGACGAGTAAACGGACCTCTGGCAAAACGGATGACAAACGACGATTCTCTCTCTGACCAATCCATCGAACTGAAGCTGGACGACGTGGTCCGCGGCGACCGGTTGGACCACGCCCTGGCCGCCGCCATGCCCGATTTTTCGCGGATGCAGTGGCAGCGGCTGATTATGGACAAGCGGGTGATGGTGAACGGCCGTATCGTTACCAAAGCCAGCCTGCGTCTGAATGGCGGCGAACGGGTAACGGCCGTCATTCCCCCCATCGTGGAAACCGGCCTGATCGCCGAAAACATCCCCCTGGACATCTGTTACGAAGACCGAGACCTGCTCGTCGTCAACAAACCGGCCGGCATGATCACCCATCCCTCGCAGACCAACGAGCAGGGCACGCTGGTGAACGCGGTCCTCTACCACTATCCCAACCTGGAAGGCATCGGCGGCGAGCGGCGGCCGGGCATCGTCCACCGGCTGGATAAGCACACCTCCGGCCTGATCATCATCGCCCGCAATGACCGGGCCTTGTGGTTCATGCAGGATCAGTTTAAGAAACGCACCATTCAGAAAAAATACCTGGCCCTGGTGGAAGGACAAATCCAGCCGCCGGCGGCGCTGATCGATGCGCCGATTGGCCGCGATCCCAACAACCGCAAGAAGATGGCCGTCATTCCACCAAACGTCTCGGCGATGGCCCGCAGCGCCCGCACGCGCTATGAAACGGTGACCCGCTATGACCATTTTACCCTGGTGGCCTGCGCCCCGCTGACGGGACGCACGCACCAGATCCGGGTGCACCTGGCCTACGTGGGCTATCCGATTGTGTGCGACCACATTTACGGCCGTCGCAAAAAATCCTTTGCCGACCTGCGCCGCCACTTTTTACACGCTGCGGAATTAACGTTTAGACGGCCGTCTGACAACACCGAGATCACCGTCACCGCCCCCCTGCCCCCCGAACTGCAAACCATTATCGATTCGCTGACCGCCGCCAGTTAAGCTATATTGGGTCTTTGGGATTTCGTGGGATCTGGCGTGCAGCTTTTCTCACGCATCACGCTTCACGCATCAAGTCTTTCAACTCCCTGAAGCGCCGCTTTATTCCTCGTAGCCGTTAAGATTGACTGGAATGGCAATGTAGAACGTACTGCCCTGCCCCCGCTTGCTCTGGACCCAGGCGCGGCCGCCATGCCGCTCGGCGATAGATTTGACAATCGCCAGCCCTAAACCGGAACCTTTCACTTTTTCCGTGCCGCGTTCCTTCACACGGTAAAAACGTTCAAACAGGCGCATCTGGTCCTGCTCCGGAATGCCCGGACCGTGATCGGCCACGCTGAAAACCACCTCTTCGGCCAGCCGTTCGGCGCACAGCTTCATATCGCCGCTGTCCGGCGCATATTTGATGGCGTTGGTGAGCAAATTGGTCAGCGCCTGCCGCAGCAGCGGCTTATCGGCGATGAGTACCAACTCTTTGGGCTCCACGCCCACCTCCAGCTTGATGCCGTTCAGGTGGGCATGCTGCCAGAATTCTGTGGCCAGGTCGGCCAGCAGCGGTTCCACTTCAATGGCCTGATTGCGCAACTTAACGCCCGATTCAATCCGTCCCAGGTCTAACAAATCGTTGACCAGCTTGGCCATCTGGTCGATGCCGCCCATGATTTTATCCACATAATCTTGCTGTTTGTCGTTCAGTTCGCCCACCATGGGCAGCATGGTGGCGTAGCCGCGCATGAAGGTGAGCGGGCTGCGCAGATCGTGAGAGACCGTACTGACGAAGTCAGATTTCATGGCGTCGATTTCTTTCAGGTGGCTGATGTCGTGCAGGACGGCCACGCGCCCCATCACCTGGCTGTCGCTGCCGATGATGGTGGAAGTGCTGGTATAAAAGACACGGCCGTCGGCCAACGGCACCTCTCGGTTGGGCTGCTGCTCAGACTTGTTGGTCAGGGCATCGACCAGCGATGGCACAGGAATCACGTCGGCGACGGGACGGCCGTTTACCTCGCTGGCCTTCAACTGGAAAAGCTGCTCCGTCGCCCGGTTCACCAACAAAATCCGCTGCGTCCGGTCCGTCACAATCACCGCGTCCGAGGTGCTTTCCAGCACCGCCGAGAGCCGCCGCCGCCCGCTTTCGGCCGTGGCGTACAGACGGGCATTGTCTACCAACACCGCCGCCTGCCCGGCCAGCGTCTTCAGCAAACTACGCTCCGTGGCGTCAAAAGTATGGGGCGAGCGATACCCCAGCCACAACACGCCCTGAAATCGCTCTTTGGCGTACAATGGCAGCGCCAGCAGCGCCGCCACCGGCAGGTCGGCCGTTTCTGCCAACTGCAAAGCCGCCCGGATCTCCTGCGGCGTCTCCAGCAGCAGTTCCGCACTGCGCCGCAGCGCCTTGCGGATGGGCCGGTCTAGAGCGGCCATCTCTTCCACTGCCGCGCCTTCACCGTAGGTGAGGGGGTAGCCGCCGCTGGGGCTGGTGATGACCGCCCGCGCGCCGGCCGCGCCGGAACCGCGAATCGCGCCGCGCAAAATCGCCGGCATGCCCTGGCTGATGTCGATGCTGGTGGACACGTCATGGCTGACGCCCAGCAGCAAGGAGAGTTCATTGAGCCGCTGCTTGATGGAGCGCTGCATGTGGGCAAAGGCTTTGGTCAACTGGCCGATCTCGTCGTCGCGCTCTTCGATGGTTTCGGGCCGCCAGTTGCCGCCCGCAGCCAGTGTCTCTGAGGCGCTGACCAGTTCGGTAATCGGCCGGGTGATGTCGCGCCCCATGAGGGCGAAGATGGCGTAGAAAACGGCCGTGATCAACATCATCGCCAGCGCCAGCGGCACGCCAATACTCACCGCCAACGACAACACCGTCTCATACGGCGCCGTTACCACCACCGTCCAGGGATGCGTTTCGCCGCGAATAAAATAGACCAGTTCCCGGGCATTCGTCTGTCCTTCACGCCCCTGATAGGCCGTGCCGGGAGCCGTCTCGCCGGTAACGATCTGGCGGCCGATTTCCTCCGGCAAGCGCCAGGTGCGCAGCAGTTGGCCGGGATTGGCATGGGCCACAATCTGCCCATTTTCATCCAAAATAAACCCGGCGCCGCGCCCTACCGTGCCTTCCAGCCCCACGATCAAATCATTGAGCGACAGGGAGGGAACGCGGCCGACCAGCACCGCCGCCGGTTCGCCAGCCGCCGAAAGTACCGGTACTACAAAACTCAGGACATATTCGTCATTGGCCGACGGCGCGGTCGTCGTTTCGGCCTGATTGCTTTGCAGCGCGGCGGCTACAGCCACTTTTTCCCGGTCGGACAGCGTCACCTGAGGCGCGTCTGGCGGATAAAAGGCGGTGACGGTCTGGTCGGCATTGACCAGCAGAATGCGCCGGTAGAAGGGATTGACGCGGAATAGTTGCTGCAAAACCTTTTCCGATTCGGCGGCATCGTCCACCAACAGCTGATCGTTGTCGTTGTAAAGGGCGAGTAAATTTTGCAGGTTGGCGCGGAAATCAGGGATTTGGGCGGAGACGGTTTGGGCGTCGTGGGCCATCTGGTTCACCACCAGGCGCGTAGAGACGGTGACGGCAACGTTGTAGACGACAAACACCATCAGGATAAGTACCAGCCCAACAAACAAGACAAAGTTGGTCAGCAGCCGGTAGCGCAGGCTGCGCTGCCAGGGCGTGGGCGTCAGCGGCCGGGGCGTCGGCGCCAACTGCGGCACGCCCAGCAAAATGAGCATGACGATGACGCCGCCTAATAAGCCTTCCAACAGCAGGGGAAGGACGTTGGCCGTGGCGGTGGAGATGGCCAGATCAACGGCCGTTAACGTGCTGACCAGTCCCGCCGCGCCCACAAAGGCCGCCAGCCCCACCGGAATGGCCAGGGCCACCAGGCTGAGCGGCCCGCTCACCACGGGCAGTCGCAGCCAGCGGAATAAGCGCCCCTGGTAATGCTGGCGCAGGAGCCCATAGGCCAGCACGGCCGTAAATCCCCCATGAAAGATGGCCAACAGCTCGTGGGTCTGGCCCAACGCCGTGCCCAGTCCGGTAAACAGGCCCACGCCTAAAACAGCCAATGGGTTTAGGCTGGCAGCGGCCAGAAGGAGGGGAACGGCCGTAAACGGCGCCAACACCGTCATCGGGTTTTGCGCGGCAGCGGCCGGCGCCAACTGATTTTCAAAAAACAGGGGGATGGGGAACAACTGGCTGGTGATTAAACCGGCCGCAGATAAAACAACAAACAACCCCCATTCACGCGAGTTAAATCTGGCATACTCAGCCCGGAAAGCGTAAATGATATACGCCAACAAGCCGACATATAGGAGCAACAAAAGGTATTCGAGAGGGTGGTCAGGCCACGATAAGCCTATCGAGCCTGCCGCCCCCCATAACTCTAGTGGCATCCTGTACCTTTTTTAGGGCCGCGCTACTTCTCGCCAAGCATAGGATATTTTTCAGGGGTCGCAGATTTTTGTCCGCGGCTAACTTTACAATAATGGTCAGATTATAACATGCCCATTTTTGCCCCGCAATTGAGCGGCAGGCGACAAAATCTGCCGGTCTAAGACAACGGGTGTTATAATTTGTCCATCAGTCTAATCGGAACAGCACAGGTACGAGATAAGATTATGTCCGAGTATATCGAAATCGAAACTGAATTTGGCGACGACGGCCGTTCCCTGTTCATTACCACCAACCTCTCGCTCACCGAGGGAGGCGCGGAAACCTACGCCTCCCTGGCAGAGATGGAAGAAGGATCGCCGCTGGCCCAGGCCCTTTCGGTGATAGACGGCATTGACCACCTGACGCTAAACGGCCGTACCCTCACACTGGTCCGCGAGCCAGAAGCCCCCTGGCACCATCTCGTCGCCGACCTATCGGCCGCGTTGAAGGACTTTTTTTTGTAGGCGGTTAGACGGTTAGTCTGGCAGTCTTGTTGTCTGGTAGCCAAGCAACGCGACTACTTGACTACTCGACTACTTGACTACTCGACTACCAGACTACTCGACTACCAGACTAATCGACCACACCCATGCCCCGCAAACCCTCCCCCACCGCCATCCTCGCCGTCGTCGCCTTTGGCGTCTTCGTCGCCGCCGACGACCTGACGGTGGTTTCCACCATGCTGCGGCAAATCGTTTTCGATTTGGGCATCCCCCTGCCCGACGGGTTGGACCAGGCGGCCTGGATCGTCAACGTGTACCTCATCGCTTATGTCGTCGTCATGCCTTTTGTGGGGCGCTTGAGCGATTTGATTGGGCGGCGGGCGGTGTATGTGGGCGCGCTGGTCCTGTTCCTGGCCGGGTCGATCTGGATTCCGCTGGCGGGCAGTTTTAACAGTTTTCTGGCGGGGCGGGTGTTAACGGCCGTTGGCGGCGGCGCCATGGTTCCAGTGGGCATGGCCGTGTTGGGCGACGTGTATCCCCGCGAGAAACGGGCCACGGCGCTCGGCGCGCTGGGCGCCATCGACACCGCCGGCTGGGTTTGGGGGCCGCTCTACGGCGCGCTGCTCATCCGCTTTTTAAGCTGGCAGTGGCAGTTCTACCTCAACATCCCCCTGGCGCTCCTCGGCATCGCCGCCGCCTGGTGGGCGCTGGCCGATCTGCCGCGCCCGACCCACAAAGGACGCATTGACTGGTGGGGAACCATCACCCTTTCCGCCGCTCTGCTGGCCCTGAACATCGCCCTGCTGAACAGCGGCGACGTGCAAAGCGCCGGCGGCTTCGCCAACCTGAACGCCAAGCCACCCGCCCCCGCCTGGCCCTACTTCCTGGCCGCCACCCTCGCCTTCGCCCTCTTCCTCTTTATCGAAGCCCGCCTCACCCCCACCCCCACACCTGCTCAACCCCCCACCCCCACATCTCCGCCCCCGCTCATTCCCCTCTCGCTCTTCCGCCGTCGCAACTTCAGCGCGGCCATGTCCATCAACCTCCTGGTGGGCAGCGTGCTGATCATCGCCATGGTCAACGTGCCGCTAATCATCAACGTTCTGGCGATTGACGTAGAAGAAGCGGCATTGATCAGCGGCGCGCTGCTCAGCGGCATGACGCTGGCGATGGCGATTTTCGCCTATGTGGGCGGCCGCCTGACGGAACGCTGGAATTATCGGCTGGTAACGCTGCCAGGGCTGGCGTTGTGCGCCTTCGCTTTTAATTGGATGGGCCGCTGGCAGGCCACGGCCGTTGGCGACCACACCCCGTACACCCAAATGGCCTGGCAGTTGGTGGTGCTGGGCGTGGGTTTTGGGCTGGTGATTGCGCCGGTGGGAACGGCCGTGATCAACGCCGCCCCCGACGACCAGCGCGGCATCGCCTCCAGTCTGGTCCTTGTCATGCGCCTCATCGGCATGAGCGTGGGGCTGTCTGGACTGACGGCCTGGGGCCTGCGCCGCTTCGACGTCCTGCGCACCCAAATCACCCTGCCCGATCTGCCCCTCAGCGACCCGGCTTACCAGCAAGCCATCGTCGACGGCCTGACCCACGTCACCGTCGCCGTCCTGGCCGAGACGTTCCTCATCTCCATGCTGCTGATGGCGCTGGCCTGGCTCATTGCTCTCACTCTAAAGCCGGATGCGTAGTGTCGGGAGCTCGAAAAACATTTTTAATGTGACATTGCCGTATCTTTACGGCCGTTCATCCGTCTTATAATTTAGATTAGACGGGGGAAGTCATGCATCGTGTCTTGCACTGGATAGCCAGGTGATCGTCAACAGCAAAGCGCAAAACCGGTAGCCCTTGTCAACTGGTGTAGAAAATGCCACCTGAGTTCGAGAGGCAGTATGGTAGACACAAATGGGCTGGCCATTGTGGTAACCGACCAACAAGAGCATGTTGTGGTCGTAGCCAACCGGCAGGCGGAACAGATTCTGGGTTTCCCGCCAGGCGGATTGACCGGGCAAGCGGTCGTGCGCTTCGATCCCAGTTGTGCCTGCTGCGCCAGATGTCCTCTCAGCCTGGCGCTGGGATCGCCATTTTCCACGATCTCCAACGTCCCCATGAAGCGCAGCGACGGCACGTTCGCCAGCGTGAAAATTGTAGCCCATACACAGCTTCTGCAACGGAACGGATTCTGCATACGCGTATTTGACGAATGCGGCAGCCCGGCCACAGGTAGGCATAGTAACGGTCGGATGCTGGCCGAACCTCACGGCCGTTGGTTACACCGAGGCGCTTTCGCTCTGGATCTTGTGACCGAGCAGGCAACCATCGGACAAACTCCGATTAGCCTCACACCTGCCATGTTTGCCTACTTGCGTGTTCTTTTGTCACATGCGCCGGAACAAGTAGGCTGGATTACGCTCGTCTGGCAGGCCCAGTCCTATGCCCTGTGCGCCGCCGAAGCCAAAGAGCTGGCGCGCTGGCATATTCACGAACTGCGTCAGGCCATAGAGCCAGATCCCCGTCATCCTCGCTACATCCTAACCGTGCGTGGGATCGGCTACAAACTGGCTGTCTAAGGTCGCGGCGACAAGCGCGGTAACGATTCTCTACAAAACGCATCCCCGGCTGACGGTTCCAATAATCCCCAATAATTCACACCTCTCCTTCCATATAGAATATGACTAGGTTTCAACCATACGGGCTGTTCAGGGTAGGCTCATCTGCCATGAGGTGAGACCATTTTCCTACACATCCACATCCTGTCCCCCTTTCTGGACCCTCCCACCGGTTGACGAAACCAAACCTTTGTCTAAGTGTCAGACTTTTATTACAACGAGATTTTTTTAATATCACACTTTAGAGCAAAATCGCTGCCTTTTTGAATGCTTTTAGGTCGTTTTTGGCGCCGAAACGCATTCAAACATGATCGATAAAACCGAAGTCTCGTTGTAACCCTAAACAAGGAGAGTAATATGCGTTACCGTAAGTATGCGTTTCTATTGCTACCCCTGTTCCTTTTCGCTTTTGCCTCCACGTTCGCGCACTCCGTTCTTGGCGACCAAAAACGCGCGGATGACGGCTGGTGGCTCAGCGGGGCCAAGGTAATCGAAGAAGGACAATGGCTCAGTTCCGAACAGGGCCTTTTGCTGACCGGCTACAAGGTCGAGGCGCGCGCACATAACGGGGCGGGTTTACCGTTCCAGCAGGGTGTATTTGCGATTGAATTGAGCGCTTTTCAACCTGCCCAGGATATGCCGGGACAGCAAGCAGGCCGCTGGTACGTGAGTGGTAAGTGGACCATTACCGACGCCAGCGCCAGGGGCAATTGGGCGGCGCGCCATGATCCCCAGGTCATTCGGGGCCACGTGCAGTGGGACACGACGCTCTCGCCGTTCAGCCAACAGGCTCCAGAAAACGTACAGGAAATTCCGCTGACGCTGCTGGTGGAGACGCCCGGTGGTTGGAGCCGCAGCCAGGGCACGTTTACCGGTACCATGCCCTTTGACGGTGCGTTGTCGGGCAAAGCGTTGCAGGCTGCAGGAGGTAACTGATGGACAACAAAATCCGCCTATCCTACGGCCGTCAGCCACTGCGGCGGCTGCCGACCCTTGTCCTGGTAATCATACTTACGCTGATCACCGTGATGATTAGTTATGCCGATATTCCTGGTCGCCAGACGCCGCGGGGGACAGTGCCCAACCCCGGTACGCAGCAGCAGGAATTGGCCAACATCACGTTGCCCGCGCCGTACAACGTCTACGAATTTGTAGGCACCTGCGCCGCCTGTCATGGCGGCACCATTGACCAGCAGGCAGGGCATTTTGGGAACTGGGCCGGCTCTAGCATGGCATCGGCCGCCCGCGACCCGATCTTCCGCGCCAACCAGATTGCCGTCAACGAGATTATCAAGAACGCAATTCTGACAGACGGCGATCCTACCAACGACACAGAGGCTGACGGGGCCGGTAACATGTGCTTCCGCTGCCACAGCCCCAACGGCTGGTACTCCGGTCGTTTTGATCCCACTTTGGCCGGCGACCCGCGCGGCACGACGATGATCCACAGCATTCTGCTGTCCACCGACGATGAGGGCATTCTCTGCGAGTATTGCCACCGCTCCATTGGCAACGTCACCTTCATGCGGGCTGACCTGGATCCCAACGATCCGGTCTGGAACATGATGGCCGGCATCGCCGACTGGCCGCACGAGGGCGGGCCTTATGTGGACCAGGCCGGCGATCCGACCATCGCTATCGGCAATCCTTACGGCGACACCACCTTGCAGATCAATGACGGCATGACCTATGCTGGCAAATATTCCGGCTCAGTGGATATGTACTTTGCCGACCTACCCATGGTTGAAGATGCCGTTGAGGGTTGGATTCAGGGCGGGAACTATACTGGCCAAACCTACGGCATTTATCCCGCCGGGTGGACCGGACCGACCAATCTCGTTCCCGCCGGCCTGCCGCAATATGATCCTGCGGGCAACCAACTGACCTACGGGCCGGATGGGTCGCTGCCGATCCACTTTGAAGCGCCTATTGGCGCGCCCATCAACGCCACTACCGGGCAGACGGACTACATGCTGCAGGGTCTGTCGTTGGAGCACCCGACAATTGGCAATCGCCCCGACGGCTACCTGCCGGCCCCGGTGCCGCCGGGTGACCAGTTTATCCAATCTCCGGAGCTGTGCGGCTCCTGCCACGACCTGGTGGTGCCTATCCTCAACAACGGTATGCCCGAACAGCGTACCTATACCGAGTGGAAGTTTAGCGATTTCGGCCGTGATGAGGCGAGCGCGACCTACATGCGCTGCCAGGACTGCCACATGCCGACGATGCAGCACGAGTACGACGACACAGTGGCGGCCAGCCTCAACCCGGATCCCACGGTCAGCGGCTGGTTCCCCTATGCCAAAGACCGTGGACCGCAGGGCGGCACCGCCTTCCACAAGTTTGCCGGCGCCAACCGTGACCTGCCGCAGATGATGAACCTACTCTATCCGGAACCAGATCTGGAGCTGATCGGGGCGACGACGGGCAACGACACCCGCATCTTCCCCGGTATGCTCTCCAACCGCGCGCCGATGTTCCTGCGCACCCAGCGTAACACGGAAATCATGCTGCTCGACGCCGTAGACGTCGAAATCCTGGGCGCGCCGGTCTATAACAGCACAACCGGCAAGTGGGACGTGCAGGTTAAAGTGACCAACAACAGCGGCCACCGCATCCCCTCCGGCTATCCGGACGGCCGTCGCTTCTGGATTAACCTGACAGTAAATGATGGAACCGGCGCGCTCGTCTACGAATCCGGCCACTACGATGCCGCCACAGCCGAGTTATTCACCGACGGCTCGCTGACCGGCTTCCAACGTGCGCTGGAACCTTTCATCGACAGCGACAACAACGCCGTCATGGTCTACGAACGGGTAACCGGCACATGTGATACGTTGATGACCACCTGCACGCCATCGCCCAGCCTGCTCAACAGCCACATCCTCTTCGACAACCGGCTGTTACCGGCGGGCTTCGACTATGCAGCACTGCGTAATGCCGGTGTCAAGTTCTGGAACTACGGCGCGGGCTTCGTGCCCTACGAAGATCTGGACCGTTACCCGGCCGGGCAAAACTACGACATCATCACCTACAGCTTTGCCGCTGCGCCCGACGCGGTCCTGAACGTACGCGCGGAAGCCTACTGGCAGACCCACACGCGGGAGTTCATGGAGCACCTGAAGACGCAGGATACGTCCACCGTGCGCCCGGAAGGACCGCCCAGCATCTTCGAGCCCAACTACCCGCTGGTGCCCAACTATCTCAGCGATGTTATCGGCCTCAGCGCCATCACCGACATGAACGGCCAGCCGCTCAACGACAACTGGGGCGGTATCGCCTATGCAGCGTGGGTGGAAACCGGACAGGGCGTCCCCTATCTGGTAGCGGCGGACAATACCCAGGCAATTGCACCACCGGCCGCACCCGACGGCTTGCTGGTCGTGCCGATTGATCCATTCACGGCACAAATCTACTGGAACGCCGTGCCGGATGCCGACGGGTATCTGGTATGGATCCGCTATGGACTCTCCGACGCCACCGCTGCCTGGGACGAGTTGTCCGTAGTCTACGGAGCCGGCCCGCAGCTCATGTTGGAGAACACGGCAATGAACGTGGGCAAGAGCTATGCGGTGAAGGTGCAGGCGTTCAATGGCGCCGGCTACAGCCCGGACTCGGTCATCGTACCCTTCACCACACCCAGCGATGTGCCGCTGCCGCCGGATAACCTTCAGGTAACCGGCGTGACCCCGTCCACAATTGCTCTGGCCTGGTTCGACACCGCCGACAACGAGTTGTGGTTCGAAATCTGGCGCCAGGACGTACCGATTACGGCCGATTTCGCACTGATCGCCACCATTGACAGCCAGACGGCCGTAGGCGGCACCGGCGGCAACAACTGGACCGATACCGGTCTGACAGCCAGCACATGCTACAACTATCAGGTGCGTGCCGCCAACGCAGTCGGCGTCTCCACCTGGAATACCAATGGGCCAATCATGGGTTGCACCAGCGGCGTGCCCACCGCTCCCACCAACCTTATCGCCACCGCGTTCAGCTCGTCGCAGGTAGATCTGACCTGGACAGCCTCCACAGGCATCGTCGATGGCTACCGCCTCGAGCGAAGCCTGGACGGCATTACCTGGACGCTGCTGGCCAACATCGTAGATCCATTGGCAACCAGCTACAGCGACGTAACAGTCGCGCCAACAACCACTTACTGGTATCGCCTGTTCGCCTACAATACGGGCGGCGTCTCCGATCCGAGCAACACAGTGATGGTTACCACACCTGCGGCGGCGCCGGCAGCCCCGACCGCCCTTGTCGCTACGCCGTCTGAGCTAAGCCCCAATCCGCCGACCGTGCTGTTAACGTGGACAGACAACGCCACTGACGAGACGGGCTTCTATCTGGAACGGGCGCTGGAAGTAGACAACGTCATCGGCCCATATGCCCTCGTGTCCACCCTGCCGGCCAACACCGAAACGTGGCTGGACACGACAGTGGCGCCGAAGACGGCCTACTGGTACCGCATAGCATCCTACAACGCCAACGGCACCTCGTCTTACGCGTATTCCAATCGGGTGGTCACACCGGGTGAACTGCCGGAGGCGCCGGCCGATCTACGTGTGGTGACCACAGGCAAGACCAGCGTCACGCTCGGCTGGCTGGATAAGTCGGACAATGAGCAGGGGTTCTACCTCTACCGCAGCACGGATGGCGTGAATTTCGTGCGCGTAGCGACGATTCCGGCAAACAGCACGCTGTACACTGCCGGCAGCCTAGTCCGCAAGACAACTTACTGGTTCTACCTGACCGCCTTCAACGTCGACGGCGAGTCACAACCAACGAACACAATCACCGTCAGAACGAAGTAACTGCTTTTGCAGCGATGCGCCATCGAACACAATAACTGCAAAGGCGTATTACGCGCTACGATAGTGGACAGGCATTTTGTCCTGTCCACTATCTATAAGATTTGGAGGGAAACGAGATGAACAAAAAGATCAAGTGGACGGCGCTTGGGATTTTGTTACTTGCGCTTCTGCTGCTGGCCCTGCCGGCAAGCGCCGAAGTACCGGACACTGAATTCGCCGAGCTTTATTTTGGTGAGGTAATTTTGAGCGGGGGGATTACCAACGGTCACTTTCCCAACCTATGGAGTATCTCGCCAGCCTGCCCAATGACGCTCCGGGCCAAAATTGACCTGAGTGAGGTGGTGCGCGCCAGCAACACGTTTGCGTGGACGCAGATTGGCGTTCGTGCCTACAGCCTGGCAGACTACAATCCTGACGACGGCGTCTGGCTTCTTGCTGACGCCAATGTGAGCGGCGACAAGCTGCTGCTCCAGAATGTGACCGGCGGAACCGAAACCGCCTACGATCTGCCAGCGGGTACAACCGACAGCATCACCCCGCTCTGGTTTGACCCGGCCGCAACAGAAGGAGTCTACGAGCTTGTACTCAAGCTGACAGCTGACGATGCGGGGGTTGGATCCGCTTACCTGAACATCCGCGGAGTGGATCAGGTGTGGGAAGGTACGACGACATTGGCCGGTCTGAACTTTACGTCCAGCAACATGCATGCGCTGCAGGTCTTCTACGGCCTTTTCGGCGACCCTACGCAGACGGTCAAACTCTCCGACATCTACACCAGCGGGTGTATCGTGCTTGAGGAAGGCATGGTGAACGGCGGCGGTGCTTTCTATGCCGAGGATCATGACGAACTGGACGAAGATGACGGCATCACCCCGTTCGGCAAGGCCACCTTTGCTTTCGTTGCCAAGCGCAAGGATTCCGAGAACCTGGGCCAGCTCAAATTCGTTTACGAACTGGATAATCTGCGCCTGGAAAGCACCAGTTACGACTGGGTGGCCATTAGCTGGGTTCAGGGCGATTTCGAGGGGGTTGGTACGCTGAACGGCGTGGGCGAATACAGATTCAGAGTGCGCGCAGTGGACGGCGACAAACTAAGCACAGGTACTGACCGCTTCGAGATTCGCATCTGGACTGACGGTTCGGACTGGGACCACCCGGTCCACCGTGCTGAAGGGTATGTGACTCAGGGGCAGATTGTTGTGCACAAGAAGTAGGCGCGTTTCGCCCCAACTGAATATCTAGAGGACATGGCGCAGCGGCAGCCGGACGGCTGCTGCTGCGTCATGGATTTTGGGGAGGTCCCATGAAACAATCCCTTTGGGGTTTGGGTTTCTCTATTATTCTGTGTACTGTGATTCTGCTGTACGGCCGTTTTGCGTACCATCCATTCGCTGCTGCTGGCGACACTGTTATTACGGTAACCACGGCCGTTGACGAAATAAACAGCAACGGCAACTGCTCCCTGCGCGAGGCTGTGATGGCGGCCAACAGTGATACGGCCGTAGACAACTGCCCAGCCGGATCTGGTGTCGATACAATCGAGCTGCCCGCCGGAACTTTCACCCTAGCTCTTGCAGGCAAAGGAGAAGACGCCGCAGCCACCGGCGATCTGGATATTTTGGCTCCTGTGACCATCAAAGGGGTAAGCGCAGACGCGACAATTATCGATGGGGCAGGCGTCGACCGGCTGTTCCACCTAGCAGCCCCGGCTGTGGTTACTCTCAGCAATCTTACGCTGCGCGGAGGCAACCCGCATGTTCCAGGCTCAACAGGCCCCGCGTACTCCGGCGGCGCGGTTGCTTTGGCAAGCGGCAGCGACCTGACGCTGGAGCAGATACGGGTGGCGCAGAACAGCGCCTACAGCGGCGGCGGCCTCTACAACAACGGGGGCGCGCTCACCCTGGTAGCGACGCAAGTGGTGAGCAACAGCGCCGACTATGCGGGCGGCATTGCCAGTATGGGCAGCCTGGGGCTAACGGAAAGTACCGTTGACAGCAACTCGGCGACCTACTACGCGGGTGGCGTTCAGGGTGAAGGCACGCTCGCTGTGACCCGCAGCACGATTAGCCGGAATCACGCCGGCACGAATGGCGGCGGCCTCTACCTACCCAGCGGCGCCATAACCATCACCAACAGCACAGTCAGCGGCAACCGGATCAACGGATATATGGGAGGCGGGGTCTGGGTTTATTACCAGGCAGATACAACGCTCAACTTTGTCAATGTGACGATCATTGACAATTATGGCGGCAGCGGCGTTTATACCTACCATGAAGGGGCGGCTGGCGATCTGCCGGCCCCCATTGTCTTTTTCAAGAACAGTCTGTTGGCGGCGAACCTGCCTGGGAACTGCGGCCGCAGCGCCAATGCGCCGCTTATGGGTTCGCTTGGCCACAACCTGGAAAGCGGCGATACCTGCAATTTCCACAGTACGGGCGACCTGAGCAACACCTCGGCCAACACCGGACCTCTGCAGGACAACAGCGGCCCTACATGGACGCATCTGCCAGAACAAACCAGCGCCGTCGTCGATGCGGCGGAGGCAGTGACCTGCCCGGCCACCGACCAGCGCGGCGTCGTCCGGCCGCAGGGCGCTGGCTGCGACATCGGCGCAGTAGAAGTCTGGCAAAGCACCCATACGATTTACCTGAGCTTTGTTCTACGCTAGTGGATCACCCATGCCACACACGCCTGACGGCCCCGCCCGACGGGCACATCTCAGAGGGTACTGGCCTGTTCCTATTACCTCTGACTAAAAAGGCCCGGCAAACACAATCTGCCGGGCCTTTTCTCTATTCGCTCGTTCTCGCGCTGTGCTCTAGCTCTTCGGCTTGTCGCGCAGCGCCAGGGCAATTTGCAGTTCGTCCAGCTGCTTCTGGGCCACTTCCGACGGCGTGTCAGACATCAGGTCGGTGGCCTGGGCAGTCTTGGGGAAGGCCATCACTTCGCGGATGTTGGGTTCGCCGGCCATCAGGGCCACCAGCCGGTCGATGCCGGGGGCGATACCGCCATGGGGTGGCGCGCCGTATTCGAAGGCTTCCAGCATATGGCCGAACTGGTCCATCGCTTCCTCGAAGGAGAAGCCGATGAGTTCCATGATTTTGCGCTGCAACGGCCGTTCATGGATTCTGATACTCCCGCCGGCTACCTCAAACCCATTGCATACCAGGTCATACTGCTCGCTGAGGACCGAACCGGGGTCGGTGTCCAGCAGGGGAATTTGCTCCCGCTTCGGCGAGGTAAACATGTGGTGGCTGGGCGCGTAATGGCCGTCCTCCAGGTGCTCCTCGAACAGCGGGAAATCTACCACCCAACAAAAGGCCAGGGTGTTGGTGTTTTTCAGGCCGAGGCGTGTGCCCATTTCGTCGCGCAGCGCGCCCAGCACGCTGTACACCACGTGCTTCACGTCGCTGGCAAACAGCAGCAGGTCGCCCGGTTTCGCGCCCAGGCGGTCGGTCAGGGCGATGAGTTGATCGACGGTGAAAAACTTGGTGATAAAGCCTTTCATCTCGCCCGTTTCCGGGTCCAGGGCCATCGTCGCCAGCCCCTTCGCCCCGTTGGCTTTAGCAATGTCTTCCAATTCACCAACTTCTTTGCGGCTGTAGCTGCCCGCGCCGGGCACGCAGATGGCCTTCACCGGATGACCGGCGGCCACGTTTTCGGCGAAGACTTTGAAGGCGCTGCTGCCGGCGATGTCGGACACGTCGACCAGTTCCAGGCCATAGCGGATGTCGGGGCGATCGGTGCCGAAGCGGTCCATCGCTTCACGGTAGCTAAGCCGGGGGAAGACGTCGTGAGCCAGGGGGACCAGGCTGGTGTGTTTGACCATGCCCACCATCAAGCCTTCGATGAGGTCCAGAATGTCGTCGCGCTCGACGAAACTCATTTCCATGTCTAGCTGGGTGAATTCTGGCTGGCGGTCGGCGCGCAGGTCTTCGTCGCGGAAGCAGCGGGCGATCTGGAAGTAACGCTCGTAGCCGGCGACCATGAGGAGCTGCTTGAGCTGCTGCGGGCTTTGCGGCAGGGCGTAGAATTTGCCGGGATGGACGCGGCTGGGAACCAGATAATCGCGCGCGCCTTCGGGGGTGGATTTGAAGAGGATGGGGGTTTCCACTTCGATGAAGCCGCGTTCGTCCAAATAATCGCGGATGAATTTGACGGCGCGGTGGCGGATCATCAGGTTGCGCTGCATTTTTTCGCGGCGCAGATCGAGGTAGCGGAATTTGAGGCGCAGGGTTTCGTCCACGACCTCATCGCGGTCGATGAGGAAGGGGGGTGTTTTGGCCGGGTTGAGCACGGTAACGGTGTCGGCGAGGACTTCGATGTCGCCGGTGTCGAGGCTGGGGTTTTCCAGCCCTTCGGGGCGGCGGGAGACTTCGCCGGTAACTTGCAGGACGTATTCGCTGCGTACTTGTTGGGCCAGATTGAAGGCTTCTTGGGAACGGCCGGCGTTGACGACGACCTGGGTTTTGCCATCGCGGTCGCGCAGGTCGATGAAGATGACGCCGCCCATGTCGCGGCGGCGGTTGACCCAACCGGCCAGGGTGACGGTTTGTCCGATATTTTCGGCGCGTAGTTCGCCGCAGGAGTGTGTTTTGAGCATGTTTTCCTTCCTCACGAATCAGGGCGCAATGGATTGCGCCCTGTGAATGTTGGCGGATTTTATCATGGGGTGTAGGTGGTAACAAGGGGATGTGGGAGTGAGTGGGTGTAGGGGTGTGGAGGTGACGGGGTGACAAGGTGACATCGAAAGTGGTCTGGGGTGAGATTGGTCCAATCTGGGCAGATTGGACCAATCTGGAGGGGTTTGCGTATAATCCGGTGATGCGTAAATTGTTCCTTCTCTTCGGTTTGGTGTTTTTGGCGGCTTGCGGCGGCGGGGCGGCGGCCACGGCCGTTCCCAATCTCCCAGCCCCCACCGCCACGCCTGTACCCGCAACGGCCGTACCCACCGCCGAAGCTGCGCCAACAAACGAAGCGCCAACGGCCGTGCCCGCCGGCATCACCATCAACCTGTCCGACAGCTTCCAACCCTTCGATCCGCGCCTGTTGGGGACCAACCTGCCGGCCTGGCTGGGCAGCGGGCGCACCGGCGACGACGCCTTCATCAACCGCGCGGTGGCCGCCGAAACCAGCCTGGTGCGCATCCCCGGCGGCAGTTGGAGCAACGCGTATGATTGGTCGGCCTGCGAGATGGACAACGTCTGCCCCTGGGACTGGGGCGTGCTGACGCCGACCGATTTCCTCAACTTCGTCAACGCCACGGGCATGAAGGCCGTCTACATCGTCAACCCCAACGGCACGGCGCAGGAAGCGGCGGCGCTGGTGGCTTTTTACAATGGCGCACCAGACGACACGCGCGTGATTGGCGCGGATATTCGCGGGCGCGACTGGGGCACGGTGGGACAGTGGGCGCAGCTGCGCGCCGACCACGGCAACCCGGAGCCGTTGGGCATCACCTACTGGGAGTTTGGCAACGAGGTGTATGCGGGGCAGGCGGGCACAGACTGCGTGTCGTGGGGCTGGGAAGAGGTGTGGACGTGCGACGGCCGTGAATACGTGCAGGGCAGCGGCAGCGGCGCGGACCGCCACGAAGGCTACCTGGAGTTTCGGGAAGCGATGCGCGCCGTCGATCCGACCATCAAACTGGGCGCGGTGGGCGTGCCGGTGCAGAGCGATTGGATCAATTGGGGCAACGAGGTCATCGCAGAAGCGGGGGAAGCGCTGGATTTTTACGTCATCCACCAATACGCCTATTTTGAGCCGCCGGGCAGCTATGTAGAGGCGCTGGCCCAACCACAAGCCGCCTGGCGGCCGATGATGGCCGGAATACAGGCGGCGCTGGATCAATTTGGCGACGGCCGTCGCCCGCCCATCGCCGTCACCGAATACAATCTGTTTGCCCAACAAGATCAGGACAACGGCCAGTGGCTGACCCGCGCTGTCAACATGTTGTTTATGGCCGACACCATCGGCCAGATGGCCACGCAGGGCATTTCCATTGCCAACCAGTGGGATTTGGCCAATGGGCTGGCAGGCAACGGCACCGATTACGGCCTGCTCAACGCCGATACGCGGGCACGCTACCCGCAGTATTACGTCTTCCCGCTGTGGGCGCAGTTTGGCTCGCGGCTGCTGCCGACCACCACAACCTTTGCCGCCGACAGCACCCTCAGCGCGTATGGGGGGATGGTCAATGACGGTCGTTTTACCCTGCTGGCCATCAATAAAACCGGCGACCCCATCACCACCGACGTTCTGATCAACGGCGGCCCGGACGGCTTCAGCCGCGGGCTGGCCGACGTGGCCGCCGCGCCATCGCTGGACAGCCAGACGGTTACGTTTAACGGCGTCAGCGACCCCGCCGACGACCTGTCGGACGCGCCCCCGACCGACCTGGGGGCGCTAGGCAACCCGTTTTCCTACACCTTTGCGCCTTATTCGGTTACGCTGCTGCGCCTGGAGCCTTAAGCGAGAGCAAGAGTGGTCGCTTTTTCCGTAGCCGGGGTATCCCTACCCCGCCCTCTCCGACGCGATAAGAAATCGCGACGACAACGATGTGCCGTGTCCCTCATCTGCGGTTAAGGAATACCTGGCCCAATAGTACTATTGCCAGATCATCCCCCGGCACTTCTGCTAGAATGACGGCGATTGTGTACGAAAAACGTTGCAGCCACATACGGCCGTTTTGTTCCCACAGTTACCCCCGCCCTTCTCCCTGAACTAAACGCCTGATCCCCATCGAGCCACCGGCCAAATTTTACCATAACAGGAGGTATTGCCATGCGTCTACCACGACGTGCTTTTGCCCTGCTTGTGCTTGTCACCCTGGTGAGCGTCACCGTTTTTAGCCGACCGGCCGCGCCGGCGGAAGCGGATTCCAGCCAGCAAGATAATCCGACCACGCCCACGGCCAACATCACCATCGACGCCAATGCGGCCGGAACGGCCGTCGACTCCCGCCTGCTGGGCACCAACCTGCCCGCCTGGCTGGGCACCTGGCGCACCGAAAACAGCACCTTCATCAACCGCACCGTCGCGGCCGGGGTGACAATGGTGCGCGTGCCCGGCGGCAGTTGGAGCAACTATTACGATTGGTCCAACTGCGAAATCAACAACGTCTGCCCCTGGGATTGGGGCGTGCTCAAACCGACCGATTTCATCAATTTTAGCCAGGCCGCCGGCGCAGAGTTGATGTACACCGTCAACCAGAACGGCACGGCCAAAGAAGCCGCCGCCCTGGTGGCCTTCTTCAACGGCTCCGTCAACGACAACACCGTCATCGGCGTCGACGTCAAAGGGCACGATTGGGGCACGGTGGCCCAGTGGGCGCAGCTGCGCGCCGACCACGGCAACGCCGCGCCCCATCCCATCACCTATTGGGAAATTGGCAATGAAATTTACGGCGGCATTTCCGGCACAGATTGTTCTGGCTGGGGCTGGGAAGAGGTGTGGACGTGCGACGGCCGTGAGTATGTCAACGGCATCGGCTCCGGGAGCAACCGCCACGAAGGCTACCTGGAATTCCGCAGCGAAATGAAGCGCATCGACCCCTCCATCCAGGTCGGCGCCGTAGGCGTGGCCCCGCAAGATAGTTGGAACAACTGGGGCAACGAGGTGATCGAAGAAGCGGGCGACGTGATGGACTTTTACGTCATCCACCAGTACGCCTACTTCACCCCGCCCGGCTCATACCAGGAAGCCCTGGCTCAGCCGCAGTCGGGCTGGAACTGGATTCGGACCGACTATGATACGGCGCTGGCGCAGTACGCCAACGGCCGTGCCATCCCCGTGGCCTTCACCGAGCACAACCTCTTCTCCGTACAAGACCAGGACAACGGCCAATGGATGACCCGCGCCGTCAACATGCTGTTCATGGCCGATACCATCGGCCAGATGGCGAAATACCAGTTCAACATCGCCAACCAGTGGGATCTGGCCAACGGGCAGGCGTGGAACGGCACCGATTACGGCCTGCTGAACGCCGACGACTACAGCCGCAGCCCGCAGTATTACGTCTTTCCGCTCTGGTCGCGTTTTGGCGACACCCTGCTGCCGGTCACATCGTCCTACGACGCCGCCACAACCCTCAGCGTCTACGCCGGGCGCATCGACGCCTCGACCATTTCGGTGCTGGCCGTCAACAAGACCGGCAGCGCCATCGCCAGCACCATCCAGATCAACGGCACCTCGCAAATCAGCAGCGGCCTGGCCGATGTGGCAAAAGCCGGTTCGCTGGACAGCCAGAGCGCCACCTTTAACAACGTGAGCAGCCCCAACGACAGCCTGTCCAACGCGCCCTCTATCGTGTTGAGCAATCTGAGCAACCCGCTGGCGTACACGTTTGCGCCGTATTCGGTGACGCTGCTGCGCCTGGGGGTGGACGAACCGCCGCCCGGACTAAGTGTGGCGGACATGGCCGTTACCGAAGGCAACAGCGGCGCCAGCAGCGCCACCTTCACCGTCTCTCTTTCCCCGGCCAGTGCCAATACCGTCACGGTCAACTACGCCACGGCCAATGACACGGCACAGGCGGGCAGCGACTATACGGCCGTTAGCGGCAGCCTCACCTTCACCCCCGGCCAGACCAGCAAAACCGTGCAGGTTCCCATCCTGGGCGACGTGGTGGACGAGGGCAGCAGCGAGCGCTTCTTTTTTAACCTGAGCGGCGCCAGCGTCGACGTGGCCGACGGACAGGCTGTGGGCACAATCCAGGACGACGACACGGCCATCCTGACCATCACCCCCGGCCCTTCGGTGCTGGAAGGCGACAGTGGCACGGTAACGGCCGTCTTCAACGTCACCCTCTCCACCCCGGCCGCTTTCCCCGTGACGGTGGACTATGCCAGCGGCGGCGGCAGCCCCATCCAGGCCACGCCCGGCGTAGACTACACGCCAGTATCCGGCTCGCTCACCTTTGCCGCCGGGCAGACGGCCAAAACCATCTCGGTGCTGGTGCTGGGCGACACCCAATTTGAAGGCGTGGAGAATTTCAACGTCACGCTGAGCAACGCTGCGCCGGTGGCCATCGCCAGCAGCGTCAGCGCCGGCCACATCCTCAACGACGACCCCGCCAGCGATTATCTGTTCATGCCGGCCATCATGGGCAATTGATCCGCGAACTGGCGGATTTCATGGGGTTTACGGTGTAGCGAGCTGCGTGGTGCGTGAGGCGTGACCGATCTCGCCTCACGCATGAGCGGTTGCCACGCCCCTGAATCCCCCAAGTGCCTTCAATCGCGGACCATTAAGCCTGGCGAGCCAGGCAGCCTGGCTAAAATTGTTGACGCCTCTTGGCCGGCGGCATATACTGAATTAGGTTCGTTTGGAGCTTCTATCAATCAACAACGGTTTCCGAGTTTTCTACAAAAAGGAGGTTTCCTGTGTCCATAACAATTACCTGGCATGGTCATGGAACGTTTTCGTTGAATATTGGCGGCACGGCCGTCGTCGTTGATCCATTTTTTGCCGGCAACAACCCCGCCGCCAAGACCAAAGCCGACGACGTCAGCGCCGATTTCATTTTGCAAACCCACGGCCACGGCGACCACATTGCCGACACCGTGCCGCTGGCCAAGCGTACCGGGGCCACCGTCATCGCCAACTTTGAGATTTGCAGCTGGATCGCCGCCAAAGGCCACGAGAAAACCCACGGCATGAACACCGGCGGCGGCTGGAACTTCCCCTTTGGCCGCGTAAAGATGACGCCCGCCCTGCACAGCTCCGGCCTGCCGGACGGCGCCTATGGCGGCGATCCCGGCGGCTTTGTGCTGACGGCCGAAAGCAAGCACATCTACATCGCCGGCGACACGGCCCTGTTCTCCGACATGGCCCTCATCGGCAAAATCGGCCTGGACGTGGCCATTTTACCCATCGGCGATAATTTCACGATGGGGCCGGGCGACGCCCTGGAAGCCGTTAAGCTGCTCAAGCCCAAGGTGGTGATTCCCTGCCACTACAACACCTGGCCGCTCATTGCCGTCGATGCGCCTGCCTGGGCCAAACTGGTGGCGGCGGAAACGGCCGTTACCCCCGTCGTATTAGGCGTTGACGAAACTTATACGGTCTGATTCCGTACTGGGCCTTACATTGGATGAGGGCAGAGGGATTCTGGTCCCTCTGCCCTTTTTACTTTACCCATCGGCAACCGGCTACCGGCTGCCAATGGACACAACCAACCTGTACAAGGAGAATTTTCACATGAAACGCATTTTTTGGATACTAACCCTGGCCCTGCTTAGCCTGGCGCTGGTGGCTTGCGGCGGCGGCGAAGAAGCCGCTCCCGCTGAGACAGCCCCGGCAGCCGCAAACACCAACAGCGAATCAGCTGCCCCGGCGGCCACCGAAGCGCCCACGGCCGAGCCTACGGCCGTACCCGCACCGACGGCAGAACCTTCTCCCACGGCCGAACCGCAGTCCGCCAAAATTTCCTTCGCCGAACTCAATCCCAACAACCGGCCGGAAAACCTGGACAGCTACCGCTATGATATGATCCTCACCATGAGCGGCGTCAACGACCAGGGCGAAGCGGTCAGCCAGAGCATGACTATGCAAATGGCCCATACCGCCGACCCCAAAGCCTCGTCGATCACCATGGTGACTGAAGGCGTGGCCGACATGGGCGACATCGGCAACCTGGAAATGGTCCAGATCGGCGACACCAATTACATGGTCCTGCCGGGAATGGGCTGCATCAACCTGCCCGCGGAAGGCGAAGATTTGCTGCAAAATTCCATGACCGACGCTTTTACGCCGGAAGAAATGTTCAACAACCTGGAAAACCTGACCCTGGTGGGCGAGGAAACCATCGACGACATTCGGGTGCTGCATTACACGTTTGACGAAACGGCCGTCCCCGCAGCCGACGCCCAGGGCCTGCAATCCATGCAAGGTGACGTGTTCATTGCCAAAGACGGCGGCTACCTTGTCAGAATGTCTGTCGACATGCAGGGCGACACGACCTTCCTGCAAGGGTTTGAAGGGGTCAACGATGCCGTGATGCACGTGGAGTTCAATCTAAAAGACATCAACCAGCCCTTTGAGATCACGCTGCCGGCCAGCTGCGCAGACCAGGGCGCCAACGCCGAGCCGCCGTTCCCGGTGGTGGAAGGGGCCACCGACCTGGTCAACTTCGCCGGCATCATGGGCTATTCCGTCAACATGCCGCTGGCCGACGTGATTGCCTTCTACCAGGAGCAAATGCCCGCCGCCGGTTACACGTATGCCGAGGATCAATCTTTCATAGCCGATGAGGCGGCCAGCCTCTCCTTTACGGGCGACAGTGGCACAGCCC
>Ga0116151_10000330_pt1 | contig 43315 bp, 39 predicted proteins | sample AD_UKC117_MetaG_FD_89893 | JGI IMG/M metagenome (GOLD analysis project Ga0116151, IMG submission 89893) | Active sludge microbial communities of municipal wastewater-treating anaerobic digesters from Hong Kong - AD_UKC117_MetaG | ecosystem: Engineered > Bioreactor > Anaerobic > Digestate...
CCGCTCCCGCGCCAGGGTCTCGTCAGAGCACCGACTTCACTGCCTGCACCACCGCATCCGCGGTGATGCCGAAATACTTGAAGAGCTCGCCCGCCGGGGCCGACTCGCCGAAACGGTCGATGCCGATCACGCGGCCCTCGAGGCCGACGTACTTGTACCAGCCGTCGGTCGTGCCGGCCTCGACCGCGACGCGCGGCAGGCCGGCGGGCAGCACGCTCGCCTTGTATGCGGCGTCCTGGCGGTCGAAGACGTTGGTCGAGGGCATGGACACCACGCGCACCGCGACGCCTTGGTCGGCCAGCGTCTTCTGCGCGGCCATGGCGAGCGCGACCTCGGAGCCGGTGGCGAGGATCACCGCCTGCGGCTTGCCACCCGCAGCCTCGGACAGCACGTAGCCGCCCTTGCGGATGGCCGCGACCTGCTCGGCGCTGCGCGCCTGGAAGGGCAGGTTCTGGCGCGAGAAGCACATCGAGGTGGGGCCATCCTTGCGCTCGATCGCGTTCGCCCATGCCACCGCGGATTCGGTGGTGTCGCAGGGGCGCCACACGTCCATGTTGGGGATCAGGCGCAGCGTCGCGGTCTGTTCCACCGGCTGGTGGGTGGGGCCGTCCTCGCCGAGGCCGATCGAGTCGTGGGTGAACACGAAGATCTGGCGGACCTTCATCAGCGCGGCCATGCGCAGGGCGTTGCGCGCGTACTCGCTGAACATCAGGAAGGTGGCGGTGTAGGGGATGAGGCCGCCGTGCAGCGCGACACCGTTGGCGATCGCGGCCATGCCGAACTCGCGCACGCCGTAGTAGACATAGTTGCCGCCGCTGGTCTTGCCGACGCCCTTGGCGCCCGACCACAGCGTCAGGTTGGAGCCGGCGAGGTCGGCCGAGCCGCCGAGCAGTTCGGGCAGCTTGGGCGCGTAGGCCTCGATGGCGTTCTGGCTGGCTTTGCGGGTGGCGATGGTCTCGGCCTTGTCGGTGACCTTGGCGAGCACAGCGGCGACGTGGGCATCCCAGTCGGCGGGCAGATTGCCGGCCATGCGGCGCTCGAACTCGGCGGCGAGCTCGGGGTGGGCGGCACGGTAGGCGGCGAACGCGGCGTTCCACTGCGCCTCGAGCGAGGCACCCTTGGTGCGGGCATCCCAGGCGGCGTAGATGTCGGCCGGAACGTGGAAGGGCGGGTGGTTCCAGCCGATATGGGCGCGCGCGGCCTCGATCTCGGCGGCGCCGAGCGGGGCGCCGTGCACGTCGTGGCTGTCCTGCTTGTTGGGCGCGCCGGCGCCGATGATGGTCTTGCAGCAGATCAGCGTGGGCTGGGCGGTGTTGGCCTTGGCCTGCTGGATGGCGGCTTCGATGGCGACCGGGTCGTGACCCTGCACGTCGCGGATCACCTGCCAGCCGTAGGCTTCGAACCTTTTCGGCGTGTCGTCGGTGAACCAGCCCTGCACATGGCCGTCGATCGAGATGTTGTTGTCGTCGTAGAAGGCGACCAGCTTGCCCAGGCCCCAGGTGCCGGCGAGCGAGCAGGCTTCGTGCGAGATGCCTTCCATCAGGCAGCCGTCGCCGAGGAAGACATAGGTGTTGTGGTTGACGATGTCGTGGCCGGGACGGTTGAACTCGGCGGCGAGGATCTTCTCGGCCAGCGCCATGCCGACGGCGTTGGTGATGCCCTGGCCGAGCGGGCCGGTGGTGGTCTCGATGCCGGGGGCGTAGCCGTATTCGGGGTGGCCGGGGGTCTTGCTGTGGAGCTGGCGGAAGCGCTTGAGCTCCTCGATCGGCAGGTCGTAGCCGGTGAGGTGGAGGAGCGCGTAGATCAGCATGGAGCCGTGGCCGTTCGACAGCACGAAGCGGTCGCGGTCGGCCCACCTGGGGTTGGCCGGGTTGTGCTTGAGGTGGTGGCGCCAGAGGACTTCGGCGATCTCGGCCATGCCCATGGGTGCGCCCGGGTGGCCGGAGTTGGCCTGCTGCACCGCGTCCATCGCGAGGGCGCGGATGGCGCCGGTGATGGGGTTGAAGACCGGGGGCTGGACGTTGCGGGTCGACTGCATGCTGTTTTCGGGCCGGAGGCCGCCATCGGGAAAGATCGGAATTATCCCTTAAAAGACCCCGGGGATGCCAATGTTGCATTGCGGGAATATTGCGGGAGGTGGAGGCGAGAAGGTGGCAGCTTCGTCGATTCGGTCGCGGGGCCGGGGCGGTGCGCGCCAACTTCAGGAGCGCCGAGGTGGAGGGCGTCGCGGGGGAAACAAGGCGACGCATGTTTGAGGAGCGCAGCGACGAGTTTGCGTCGCCGCCCCCGCGGCGTCCTCCGCCGAGGGCAGCCCTGAGCGCAGCGAAGGGCCGCGAGTGTAGGCGGCGCGCACCGCCCCGGCCCCGCGACCGCGCGCGGGGGGAGGGGGGCTGCCGGGGAGTTCCGTCGGCGGCGTTCGGTCGCGCCTCAAACCCACTGGCGGCGGCGTTCCATCAGCTTCCAGATCAGCGGGGTGAGGATCAGCTGCATTGCGAGGTCGAGCTTGCCGCCGGGGATCACGATGGTGTTGGCGCGGCTCATGAAGGCGTCGTGAATCATGCGCAGCAGGTAGGGGAAGTCGACGCCGCGTGGGTCCTTGAAGCGGATCACCACCATGGACTCGTCCTGGGTGGGGACGTCGCGCGCGATGAAGGGGTTGGAGGTGTCGACCACCGGCACGCGCTGGAAGTTGATGTGGGTGCGGGCGAACTGCGGGACGATGTAGTGCACATAGTCGTGCATGCGGCGCAGGATGGTGTCCTGCACGGCCTCGGCGGTGTAGCCGCGCATCTTGGTGTCGCGGTGCAGTTTCTGGATCCACTCGAGGTTGATGGTGGGGACGACGCCGATCAGCAGGTCGACATGGCCGGCGATGTCCACCGCGTCGGTGACCAGCGCGCCGTGCAGGCCCTCGTAGAAGAGGCAGTCGGTGCCGACCGGGAGGTCTTCCCACTCGGTGAAGGTGCCGAGCGGCAGGTTCCAGCGCATCGCCTCGGCCTCGTTGTGGATGTAGTAGCGGCGGCGGCCGGTGGCGGCGTCGCCGTAGGCGCGGAAGAGGCTTTCGAGCTCGGAGAGCAGGTTGGCCTCCGGGCCGAAGTGGCTGATGCCGCGCCGGCCCTCGCGCTCGGCCTCCTCGATCAGCTGCTTCATCTCCGCGCGGGTGTAGCGGTGGAAACTGTCGCCCTCGACGATCGCGGCGTTGACGTTCTCGCGGTGGAAGATGGCCTCGAAGGTGTGCTTGACCGTGGTGGTGCCGGCGCCGGACGAGCCGGTGACGGCGATGATCGGGTGCTTCATGGACATGGTGGGTTCCGCCGCTGGCGAGTCGGTGTCGACACGGATTTTGCACCGCAATAAAGCGGTGCGCGAGCCCTCAGGAGCGCGCCTTGACCCAGGCCGACCACTCGGTGAACAGCGCCGGGCTGGTGGCAGCGATGACGCCGCGCTTGATCGCTGGGCCGGACATCAGCACGCCGCCGTCGAGCGCCTCGGCGACACCGCCGGCCTCGGCGAGGATCAGGCGGCCGGCGGCGTAGTCCCACAGCATCTGCCCGCCGTGCAGGTAGACGTCGAGGCGGCCGGCGGCGACGAAGCACCATTCGAGGGCGCTGGAGCCGAAGTTGCGCTGCGAGTAGTAGGGCGGGCGCACCGCGAGCTCGTCGCCGAGGTGGTGGCTGATGCGCTTGAAATCGACGCCGGCGACGGCGTCGCGCAGCTCGGTCGCGCCCGCGCGCAGCGGCAGCTCGGTGCCGTTGAGGAAGGCGCCGGCGCCGCGGGCGGCGTAGAAGGATTCGTCGGTGATCGGGTTGTACACCACGCCGATCACCGGCTCGTGGTCGATCAGGTAGGCGATCGACACCGCGAACAGGGGGATGCCGTTGGCGAAGTTGGTGGTGCCGTCGATCGGGTCGATGCACCACAGGCCGCGCGCGCCTTCCTTCCACAGCGCCGCCTGCTCGGCCGCGGTCATCTCCTCGCCGAGCACGGCGCCGGGCAGGAAGGCGGGCAGGGCCTCGCTGAAGCGCTGCTGCGAGGCCATGTCGGCCTCGGTGAACAGCGAGCCGTCGGCCTTGCGGTTGCGCGCGGACTTGAGATAGCGCGGGAGGATCTCGGCGCGTGCGATGTCGCGCACCATCGATTCGAGGGCGCGGGCACGGGCGAGGCGGTGGGCGGCGGTGGGCATGACGGGCTCCTTGCCGGCGGGCGGAGGGAGGGCAGGGCCTATAATCTTACGATGATTTCACGATTCCACTTTCCGGATCGCCTGCCCGCGGGCGGCGAGGTCGCGCTCCCCGATGCGCTCGCCCACCATGCACTGCGCGTGCTGCGCCTGCGTGACGGCGAGGCGGTGGTGCTGTTCGACGGCAGCGGCGGCGAGGTCGAGGCGCGCCTCGCAGTGCGCGGCAAGGCGGTGTTCGCGCAGCTCGGCGAGGCGCGCGCGGTCGAGCGCGAGTCGCCGCTGCGCATCGTGCTGGTACAGGCGCTGGCGTCGGGCGACAAGATGGACTGGGTGGTGCAGAAGGCGGTGGAGCTCGGCGCGCACGCGGTGCAGCCGGTGCAGGCGGAGCGCTCGGTGCTGCGCCTGGCCGGCGAGCGTGCCGACAAGCGCGTGGCGCATTGGCAGCAGGTCGCGGTGGCAGCCTGCGAGCAGTGCGGGCGCAACCGGGTGCCCGAGATCCGTCCCCTGCAGGCGTTGGCACCCTGGCTGGGAGCGCATCGCGATGCGCTCAACTACGTGCTCGCGCCGGGCGGGGCCGCGGGCTTTGCGGACGAGCCCGAGCCGAAGGACGTGGTGCACCTGCTGGTCGGCCCGGAGGGTGGCTGGAGCGAGGTCGAAATCGCTGCCTTCGACGCTGCCGGCTGCCGCCCCGTGCGCCTCGGGCCGCGCGTGCTGCGCACCGAGACGGCGGGCCTCGCCGCGGTGGCTGCGCTGCAGGCGCGCTGGGGCGATTTCTGAGCGTACGCTGGCGCCGCGGCGGTCGTGCTAGTTGCCGTGCAGCACCTTCACCACGCGGCGCAGGCTGCTCTCCTCCGGGTGTGGCTGCACCATGAAGCCCAGGCTGTGCATCAGGCGCAGCATCTTGGCGTTGTTGCCCAGCACGTCGCCGAAGATGTTGCGGTAGCCCTTGTTGCGGGCGACCTCGATGAGCGCGCCCATGAGGCGGCGGCCGAGGCCATGGCGCTGCCAGTCGTCGGAGACGACGAGGGCGAACTCGACCGACTCGCCGTCGGCGGCGAGCGCGTAGCGGGCGATGCCGATCATCCGCTCGGCGTCCTTGTCCGCGATGGTGGTGGCGATCAAGGCCATCTCGCAGTCGTAATCGATCTGGGTGAAGCGCGCCACCATTGCCGGGCTGAGCTCGTCCAGCTCCTCCATGAAGCGCATGAAGCGCGTCTCGGGGCTCAGCGCGTCGAAGAAGCCGAGCAGCAGCTTGGCGTCCTCGGGGCGCACCGGGCGCGTGCGCACCGGCCTGCCGTCGCCGACCTTCCAGTCCTGGATCAGGTGCAGCGGATAGGGATGGATCGCCATGTGGGCGTAGCGGTCGCTGCCCGCGGGGAGGCCCTGGTCGATGACCACGCGGGCATCGGCCGCGATGGCGCCGTCGCCATCGATGAGGAGGGGGTCGATCGCGAGCTCGCGCACCCACGGCAACTCGCACACGAGGTCGGAAACCGACACCAGCACCTGCTCGATCGCCGCGCGGTTGAGCGCGCCCGCCCGGCTGCGCGGCCCCTGCGCGGCGACCGGCGTCGCCGAGTCGATGAGGTCGCGCGCCAGTACCGCGTTCAGCGGCGGCAGCGCGAAGGTGCGCGGGGCGGAGGCGTCCTGCGCGCCGAGGCTGATCACCGGGCCGAAGATCGCGTCGCGATGCACCTGGATGCTGAACGCACGTGACTGCGGGCGATACAGGTAGGGCTCGATCGACACGCCGTTGATGCGGGCCTCGGGGCGGCGCTGGCGTACCGTCTCGATGATGTCGTGGTAGGCGCTCCACACCGCCTCGGTGGTGTTGAGATTGAGCCGCACGCCGCCGGATTCGGACTTGCTCGCGAGCTCCGGCGCGTCGACCTTCAGGGCCACCGGAAAGCCGGTCTGCTCGGCGACGAACAAGGCCTCGGTGGCGTCGCGGGCGACGGTGGTGTGCGTGACCGGGATGCCGAAGCTGCGCAGCAGCGCCTTGGACTCCATTGCCGACAGGACGTGGCGGCGCTGGTTGAGCAGGGTCTCGATCAGCACGCGCGCGCCACCCGTGCGGCGATACGCGGTGGCGCTGCCGCCGGCGGTCTGCAGCAGCAGGGTCTGGCTGTGGTGGAAGCGCGAGATGTTGTGGAACAGCTCGATCGCCGCCTCGGGCGAGCTGAACACCGGCAGCCCGGCCTGGGCGAGCAGCGTGCGCGCCTCCGCGACCTGGCCGCCGCCCATCCAGCAGCAGCACAGCTTGAGCCGCACCTGGGCGGCGAGGTCGATGATGTCCTGCGCCACCTCGACCGGATCGACGAGCGCGTGCGGCGACAGGATCACCAGCAGGTTGGACACCGCGGCGTCCTCGGCGAGGGCGAGGATGGCGTCGCGATAGAGCTTCGCGCTGGCGTCGCCGCCGAGGTCGAGCGGGTTGTGCGAGCGCCGCTCGCGGCCGCCGAGGCGCTCGAGCGTGGCCACCGTCGCCGAGCCCAGGCTGACGAGCTCCGTGCCGAGGTCCTTGGCGCGGTCGGCGGCGAGGTCGGCCGGGCCGCTGCCGTTGGAGACGATGGCGAGGCTGTCCTCGCGCGGCCGAAAGCCGCAGGACAAGGCCTTGGCTGCGAAGAAGAGCTGGTCGATGTTCTGCACGCGCACCACGCCCGCGCGTCGCATCGCGGCGTCGAAGACCACGTCGGCGAGCCCGGCGTTGTCGACCTCGGGGGCGTTGTTGTCGCCGCGTCCGTGGCGGCCGGCCTTGAGCAGGATGATCGGCTTGACGCGCGAGGCCGAGCGCAGCGCGCTCATGAAGCGGCGCGCGTTGCGGACGTGATCCACGTACAGCAGGATGTAGCGCGTCTGCGCGTCGTGGATCAGGTACTCCAGCGTCTCGCCGTAGTCGATGTCCACCGTGCCGCCGAGCGAGATCACCGACGAGAAGCCGACGTCGTTGGTCAGTGCCCAGTCGAGCACGACCGAGCACATCGCGCCCGACTGCGAGACCAGGGCGATCTCGCCGGGCTTGACCGCGATGCGGGTGAGCGCGGCGTTGATCCCGCTGCCCGGGCGGGCGATGCCCAGGCTGCCCGGGCCGATCAGGCGCAGCCGGCTCTCGCGCGCGGTCTCGATGATGCGGCGCTCGAGGGCGTTGCCGCTGGCGCTGACGATGACCGCGTTGCGCACGCCGCTGCGCCCGCACTGCGCGGTGACGGTGTGCAGCATGCGCGCGGGGGTGGCGATGATGGCGAGATCGACCGGCCGGCCGATGTCCTCGACCGAGCGGTGGCAGGGGTGGTCCTGGATGCTGTCGTACTTCGGATTGACCGCGTACAGCGCGCCGCGATAGCCACCCTCGACGAGGTTGCGGAAGATGACCCGGCCCACCGAGCCGGGGGCGTCGGATGCGCCGATGACGGCGATCGAGGACGGTTCGAAGGCGGTGCCGAGAGCGTGGGAGCCGGCCATGGTCTGCGCGCTGGAAAGTGTGGATGAAGTCTGAAGGGATAGCAGGCCGCCACCGATTCGGCAAGGACCTGCATCAGGGGAGGGGGGGCGCGTTGCCGTCCGCCAATGAAAACGGCCGTCGAGACGGCCGTCCGAAGGTGTCGCGGGCGTGCGGACTTCGTCGGTCCGCAGGCCGTGTCAGCGCTCGTCGAAGCTGATCTTCAGGCGCTTGGTGGTGGCGCGCGCCTGGCAGCTCAGCACGTAGCCCTGCGCGACCTCGTCCGCCTCGAGGGTGAAGTTCTTGTCCATCACGACCTCGCCCTCGGTGACCTTGGCGCGGCAGGTGCAGCACACGCCGGCCTTGCACGAGAAGGGCAGGTCGAGGCCGGCGTTGAGGCCGGCGTCGAGCAGGTGCTCGTCGGGACCGATCGCGATCTCGTGCTCCTTGCCGTCGAGCACCAGGACCATGGTGATGTCCTTGGTCGCGGCCTCGGCGGCCTCGGCAGTGCTCGAGACCCCGACCGGATGCGCGCCGGCGGGCAGGTGGGTGGTGAAGCGCTCGGTGCGGATGCGGTCGGCGGGCACGCCGGCCTCGACCAGCGCGTTTTCGGTGGCGGTGATCATCTCGTCCGGGCCGCAGATGAAGACCTCGTCCATGCTGCCGACCGGCAGCAGGGCGTCGATGATCGCACGCACCTTGGCGCCGTCGATGCGGCCCTGCAGCAGGTCCACTTCCTGGGCCTGGCGCGACAGCACGTGGATCATGGTAAGGCGGTCGCGGAAGCGGTCCTTGAGGTCCTGCAGGTCCTCGTTGAACATCACCGTGGACATGCGGCGGTTGCCGTAGATCAGCGTGAACTTGGAGTCGGGCTGCTCTTCCAGCGTCGTGGCCGCGATCGAAAGGATCGGCGTGATCCCCGAGCCGGCGGCGAAGCCGACGCGGTGGATGGCACGCTTCTTCTTCACCACGAAGCGGCCGTCGGGCGGCATCACCTGGAGGGTGTCGCCGGCCTTGATGGCGCGCGCGGCCCAGTTCGAGAACAGCCCGCCTTCGACCGGGCGGATGCCGATCTCGAGCTCGCCCTCGCGCGTCAGGCGGCTGCGCGGGCTGCTGATCGAATAGTTGCGGCGCACGTCCTGGCCGTCGATGGTGGCGCGCAGGGTGAGGAACTGGCCCGGCTCGAAGGCGAAGCGTTCGCGCTCGGCCTCGGGGATGGCGAAGGTGATCGCCACTGCGCCGGCAGCCTCGGGGCTCACGCGCTTGACGGCGACTTCTTGGAAACGGGGGGCTGACATGGCGTCTGGCTCCGGCTCTTAATAGGGTTTGAAATAGTCGAAGGGCTCCTGGCAGTCGAGGCACTTGTACAGCGCCTTGCAGGCCGTGGAACCGAACTCGGAGGTGACGACGGTGTGGGTGGAGCCGCACTGCGGACAGGCGACCGGCTCGGTCGGCTGCCGGCGCACGAACTTGAGCACGCTGACCTCGCCGGCACCGGCGCGGCTGCCGCACGTGCGGTGCGGCGGGGCGATGCCGTAGGCGCGCAGCTTCTCCTTGGCCTCGTCGCTCATCCAGTCGGTGGTCCAGGCCGGCGCGAGCTGGGTGATCACCCGCGCCTCGATGCCGGCCTGTTCCAGGCTCGCCCGCACGTCGTCCTCGATCTGCCCCATGGCGGGGCAGCCGCTGTAGGTCGGGGTGATGACAACCTCGAGACCCGTCGGCGTCTCCCGCACATCGCGCAGGATGCCCAGCTCGCGCAGGGTCACCACCGGGATCTCCGGGTCCGTCAGGGGCTCGAGGGTGGCCCAGACCTTGTCCACGACGCTGCTCATGGCCTTCGTCCTTTTACCAGGTGGCGCCCGGGTGGGCGCGGGCCAGCCCCTGCATCTCGCCGAGCAGGTAGCTCAGATGCTCGGAGTGCAGGCCGATCTTGCCCTCGGTGATGTAGCCGTGGAAGTTCGGGCGGGTCAGCGTGGCTTCGGCGAGCGCGTCGTTCACCAGCGCGTCCCAGGCCGGGCGCAGCGCCCACACGTCGATCGCGACCTTGGCCGCCACCGCGGCGCCCTCGGCCGGACTGGTGGTCCAGAACTCCTCGGTGTAGGGCATGAGGTGGTTCACCGCCGCCTGCGCGCGGGCGTGCGATTCCTCTGTGCCGTCGCCCATGCGCACCAGCCAGTCGCGCGAGTGGTGCAGGTGGTAACTGGTCTCCTTGAGCGACTTGGCGGCGATCGCGGCGAGGGCGGGGTCGGCGGACTGCTGCAGCCCGTCCCAAACGTGCACCATCAGCGCCGAGTACAGGAAGTTGCGCACGATGGTGGTGGCGTAGTCGCGGTCGGCCGCGGCGTAGCCCACCAGCGCGCCGTGGTGCGGGAGCTCCAGCAGCGTGTAGTTGCGAAACTCGTGCGGGCCGCGGAAGTAGGCCAGCTTGTCCTCGGTGGCGTCGCCGCCCATCAGCTCGGCGGCGCGCTGGTACAGCAGGCGCGCCTGGCCGATGAGGTCGAGGCTGACGTTGGCCAGCGCCATGTCTTCCTCGAGGATGGGGCCGTGCCCGCACCATTCGGCGTTGCGCTGGCCGAGCACGACGGCGTTGTCGGCCAGGTGCAGCAGGTAGTCGATCGGCGTGCTCATTACATGTGCCCCACTTCTTCAGGGATCTCGTAGAAGGTCGGATGGCGGTAGATCTTGTCGGCGGCGGGGTCGAAGAGTTCGCCCTTGTCGTCCGGGTTGCTGGCGGTGATCGCCACCGAGGGCACCACCCAGATGCTCACGCCTTCCTGGCGGCGGGTGTAGACGTCGCGCGCCATGTGCAGGGCCTGGGCGGCGTCGGCCGCGTGCAGGCTGCCGCAGTGCTTGTGCTCGAGGCCTTGCTTGCTGCGGACGAAGACTTCCCAGAGGGGCCAATCCTTGAGTGCGGGGGTGTTCATGCTGCCTCCTTCAGTGCGCGTTCTTTTTGCTTGCGGGCATAGGCCTGGGCCGCGTCGCGGACCCACTGCCCATCGTTGTGTGCCTTGACCCGGGTGGCTAGGCGCTCCTTGTTGCACGGTCCGTTGCCTTCGACGGTGTTCCAGAACTCGGCCCAGTCGATCTGGCCGTAGTCGTAGTGGCCGCGCGCCTCGTTCCACTTCAGGGCGGGGTCGGGCAGGGTCACGCCCAGCACCTTGGCCTGCGGCACGGTGGCGTCGATGAACTTCTGGCGCAGGTCGTCGTTGCTGATGCGCTTGATGCCCCAGCGCATGCCTTGCGCGCTGTGCGGGCTGTCCGCATCCGGCGGCCCGAACATGGCCAGGCACTTCCACCAGTAGCGGTTGACCGCGTCCTGCACCATCGCGCGCTGTTCGTCGGTGCCCTTCATCATCACCAGCAGGGCCTCGTAGCCCTGGCGCTGGTGGAAGGATTCCTCCTTGCACACGCGCACCATGGCGCGCGCATAGGGGCCGTAGGAGCAGCGGCACAGCGGGACCTGGTTCATGATCGCCGCGCCATCGACCAGCCAGCCGATCACGCCGACGTCGGCCCAGTTCAGGGTCGGGTAGTTGAAGATCGAGCTGTACTTGGCCTTGCCCGAGTGCAGGCCTTCGAGCATCTGGTCGCGGCTGGTGCCGAGCGTCTCGGCGGCCGAGTACAGGTAGAGGCCGTGGCCGCCCTCGTCCTGGACCTTGGCGATCAGGATGGCCTTGCGCTTGAGGCTCGGGGCGCGCGAGATCCAGTTGCCCTCCGGCAGCATGCCGACGATCTCGCTGTGGGCGTGCTGGCTGATCTGGCGCACCAGGGTCTTGCGGTAGGCCTCGGGCATCCAGTCCTGCGGCTCGATGCGGCCGTCGGCGTCGATGCGGGCCTCGAAGGCGGCTTCCTGCTCGCTCGGGGCGTTGGAGACCGCGGCCAGTTTCTTCCCGGAATCGTCCGGAATGTCCATTGCCTGGGTGTACATGTGTTTCCTCCTAGCAAACACCGCACCGGGAAATACCGGTGCGGAACGCGGGGTGCGCATGGCTGTGACCCCGCCTCCTCCTCAAAGGTCCGCCACGCCCGGGGCGTGGCGGGTGTTCATTGCATCCAGGCCGGCGAGCGCTTGTCGAAGAAGGCGGCGAAGCCTTCGCGCGCCTCCTCGGTGGCGCGCTGGCGCGCGATGCGACCGGCGGTCTCCTCGGCGACGGCGTCGTCGATCGGACGTCCGGCCAGTGCGGCGATCAGCTGCTTGGCGGCGATCTGGGCCTGCGGTCCGCAGGCGAGCAGCGCCTGCACGAGGCGATCGACCGCAGCGTCGAGTTCATCTACCGCGACGACCTCGCCGACCAGGCCCATGGCCTTGGCCTCGGCGGCGCCGAAGCGCTCCGCGCTCTGGAAGTAACGCAGGGCGTGGCGCGGGCCGATGGCGCGCAGCACGTAGGGGCTGATCACCGCGGGGATGATGCCGAACTTGACCTCGGAGGTCGCGAAGCTGGCGTCGTCCGCCGCGATCGCCATGTCGCAGGCCGCGGTCAGGCCGGTGCCGCCACCGAGCGCGGCGCCCTGCACGCGCGCGATGGTCGGCTTGGACATCGCCGACAGGGTGCGCAGCATGGCGGCGAACTTGCGCGAGTCGGCGAGGTTCTCGGCCTCGGTGCTGTCCGAGGCGCGACGCATCCAGTTGAGGTCGGCGCCGGCCGAGAAGTGCCTGCCGCGACCGGCGAGCACCACCACGCGCACGCTGGCGTCGGCGTCGAGTTCGGCGCAGGCGGCAGCGAGCTCGGCGATGAGCTGCTCGTTGAAGGCGTTGAACACCTCCGGCCGATCCATCCAGATGGTGGCGACGGCGCCGCGGCGCTCGATGGCGAGGGTTTCGTAGGTCATGTCGCTGTCCCGTGCCTCAGACGCGCTCGATGATCATCGCGATGCCCTGGCCGACGCCGATGCACATGGTGCATAGCGCGTAGCGGCCGTTGCGGCGCTGCAGCTCGTAGGCCGCGGTGGTGACCAGGCGCGCGCCGCTCATGCCGAGCGGGTGGCCCATGGCGATGGCGCCGCCGTTGGGGTTCACGCGCGCCTCGTCGTCGGCCAGGCCGAGGTCGCGCAGCACGGCGAGCGCCTGCGCGGCGAAGGCTTCGTTGAGCTCGATGACGTCCATCTGGTCGAGGCTGAGGCCGGTCTTGGCGAGCACCTTGCGCACCGCGGGCGCCGGGCCGAAGCCCATGATGCGCGGCGCCACGCCGGCGGTGGCCATGGCGACGACGCGCGCGCGCGGGGTCAGGCCATGCCGGGCGGCGGCGGCCTCGGAGGCCAGCAGCAGCGCGCAGGCGCCGTCATTGACGCCCGAGGCGTTGCCGGCGGTGACGCTGAGCTCGGGGCCATTGACGCCCTTGAGCTTGGCCAGCATCTCCAGCGTGGTGTCGGGGCGCGGGTGCTCGTCGGTGTCGAAGACGATCGGCTCGCCCTTCTTGCGCGGGATCTCGACCGGCACCAGCTCGTCCTTGAAGCGGCCGGCGGCGTGGGCCGCCGCCCAGCGCTGCTGCGATCGCAGCGCGAAGGCGTCCTGATCGGCGCGCGCGATGTTGAAGTCGGCGGCGACGTTGTCCGCGGTCTGCGGCATCGAGTGCGTCTCGTACAGCTTCTTCATCAGCGGGTTGATGAAGCGCCAGCCGATGGTGGTGTCGTAGATCGCCGCGCTGCGCGAGAAGGCCGACTCGGCCTTGCCCATCACGAAGGGCGCGCGCGACATGCTCTCGACGCCGCCGGCGATCATCAGCTCGGTGTCGTCGGCCTTGATCGAGCGTGCGGCCAGGCCGATGGCGTCCATGCCCGAGCCGCACAGGCGGTTCACCGTGGTGCCGGGCACCTCGATCGGCAGCCCGGCGAGCAGGCCGGACATGCGCGCGACGTTGCGGTTGTCCTCGCCGGCCTGGTTGGCGCAGCCGTAGAGGATGTCTTCCACCGCGGCCCAGTCGACCTGGGGGTTGCGCGCCATCAGCGCCTTGAGGGGAACGGCGCCGAGGTCGTCGGCGCGCACCGCCGCCAGGGTGCCGCCGTAGCGGCCGATGGGGGTGCGGATGGCGTCGCAAATGAAGGCTTGAGTCATCGTGCGCTCCTTACAGCTGCTTCGGGCGCTGGTCGATGACGCGGCGAGCCTTGCCGGTCAGCGTGCGCGGAATGGCTTCGAACTCCATCACGTTCACCTTGGTGCTGATGCCGATGATGGTCTTGATGTGGTGCTGCAGCTCGCGCGCGATGTTCTCGGTCTCGGTGCGGCTGAGCTTGCCCGACAGATCGCGCTGGACCTCGACGCGGATCTCGACGTTGTCGAGGTGGCCGTCGCGCGTCAGCACGATCTGGTAGTTCCCCGACAGGCGGCGGTCGCGCATGATCTGCTCCTCGATCTGGGTCGGGAACACGTTCACGCCGCGCACGATCAGCATGTCGTCGGAGCGCCCGGTGATCTTGCCGATGCGGCGGAACGAGCGCGCGGTCGGCGGCAGCAGGCGGGTGAGGTCGCGGGTGCGGTAGCGGATGACCGGGAAGGCCTCCTTGGTCAGCGAGGTGAACACCAGCTCGCCTTCCTCGCCGTCGGGCAGCACCTCGCCGGTGTCGGGGTCGATGATCTCGGGGTAGAAGTGGTCTTCCCAGATCACCGGGCCGTCCTTGGTCTCGATGCACTCGCTGGCCACGCCCGGGCCCATGACCTCGGTGAGGCCGTAGATGTCGATGGCGTCGATGCCGAGCTTGCGCTCGATCTCGGCGCGCATGCCCTCGCCCCAGGGCTCGGCGCCGAAGATGCCGATCTTGAGCGAGATGTCTTCCGGGGCGATCTTCAGGCGTTCGAACTCCTCGGCGATGACCAGCGAGTAGGACGGCGTGACCATGATCGCGTCGGGGCGGAAGTCCATGATCTGCTGGACCTGCTTCTCGGTCTGGCCGCCGGACATCGGCACCACGGTGCAGCCGGCGCGCTCGATGCCGTAGTGGGCGCCGAGGCCGCCGGTGAACATGCCGTAGCCGTAGGCGTTGTGCACCATGTCGCCCGCACGCACGCCGGCCGCGCGCAGCGAACGTGCGACGACGTCGGCCCAGTTGTCGAGGTCGTTCTTCGTGTAGCCGACCACCACCGACTTGCCGGTGGTGCCGCTCGAGGCGTGCAGGCGGGCGACCTTGTCGCGCGGCACGGCGAAGAGGCCGAAGGGGTAGTTGTCGCGCAGGTCCGTCTTGGTCATGAAGGGGAACCTGGCCAGGTCGGCGAGCGACTTGAGGTCGTCGGGATGTACGCCCGCTTCCTCGCAGCGCTTGCGGTAGGGCGCGACGTTGTCGTAGGTGTGGCGTACGGACCACTGCAGGCGTTGCAGCTGCAGCGCGGTGATCTCGTCGCGACTGGCGGTCTCGATCGGGTCGAGGTCGCCGGGGCGGGGGCTCTTCACGGGCATGGTGTGGTCTCCTCTGTCTCTCTCTGGTTGTGCGTGGGGCCGCGCGGACCCGTCTAGGGAAGCTCTGATCTATTCAGAGCCGGTAAAATACTGAAGTCATAACCCGCGCTGCCACCATGAAGCAAACGACCTTCGCCTCGCTGGCTTTCGAACGGAAGAAGAAACAGACTCGCCGGGAGCGCTTCCTGGCCGAGATGGAGAAGGTCGTGCCTTGGACAGCGCTGCTGGCAGTAATCGAGCCGCACTACCCGACGACGGGCCGGCGCGGGCGTCCGCCGATGCCGCTCGCGACGATGCTGCGGATCTACTTCATGCAGCAGTGGTACGCGCTGTCGGATCCGGCGATGGAAGATGCGCTCTACGAGGTCGAGTCGATGCGCCGCTTTGCGGGGCTCGACCTGACCAACGACGCGATGCCCGACGAGACGACGATCCTCAAGTTTCGCCACCTGCTCGAGAAGCACGCGCTGACGTCCCAGATGATGAACATCATCAACGACACGCTCGAGCAACGTGGGCTCTTGCTCAAGGGCGGCACGATGGTCGACGCCACGATCATCCATGCGCCGCCCTCGACGAAGAACCAGGAACGCAAGCGCGACCCTGAGATGCATCAGACCAAGAAGGGCAACCAGTGGTACTTCGGCATGAAGGTCCATGTGGGCGCCGACGTCAATTCCGGGCTTGTGCATACCGTTTCGGTTACGCCTGCCAATGTCTCGGACATCAACCAGTTGCCGCACCTGGTGCGTGAGGATGACCGGGCGGTGTTCGGCGACAAGGGCTACGTGAACAACAAGCTCAAGCGCGTCGCGCGCAAGGCGGGCCTGTTCTGGGGTGTGTCGCTCAAGGCCAGCAAGCAGCACCCGCTGACCGAGGCGAACAAGCGTTTCAACCACAAGATGTCCTCGATCCGCGCGCGGGTGGAGCATGTCTTCCGCGTCATCAAGCGCCAGTTCGGCTACACGAAGGTGCGCTACAAGGGGATCGCGAAGAACGCCGCCCAGGTGTTCTCGCTGATCGGACTGACCAACCTTTACTTGGCGAGGCGAGCCTTGATGAGTTGATGGGCGAAATCCGCCCGCTGCACCCGAAAACGGGTGCTCGGGGCCGAAAAGGCCTCGAAAAACAGCGGTAGGCGCGGAAAAATCGATCATCGGAGTCGGCGAAAGCGGTTGGCTTGGGTGAGCGTGCTCAGAACATCAGTTGATCAGGGGTTCCCTAGGCGTTCTCTGCGGCGAGTCCGGCGATCACCTCGCCGGAGATGCGGTAGCTCTTGCCCCGGAACAGGGCGATCGTGTTGCCTGCGCTGTCGCGCACGGTGACGTCGTAGACGCCGGTGCGTCCGGCGAGGGTGCGCTCCACGGCCTCGGCCTGCAAGGTGTCGCCCTCGCGCCCGGTGGCGACGAAGTCGATGTTGCATCCGGACGCCACGGTGTTGCGGTTGTAGGCGTTGCAGGCGTACGCGAAGGCAGTGTCGGCGAGGGTGAAGATGAGGCCGCCGTGGCAGATGTGATGGCCATTCACCATGTCGCCGCGCACCGTCATGCGCACGGTGGCGCGGCCGGGGCCGACGGACTCGATGCGCATGCCGAGCGACTGGGCGGTGCGATCGCGCGACCACATCGCCGCGGTGACGGCCTCGGCAAGGGCTTGCGGATCGGTGGGGACGGGCTGCACGTCAGTCATGGATCTTCTTTCCGGCGAAGACGCGCTGCTGGATCAGCGGCGATACGCGATAGCGGTCCTCGCCGTAGAAGCGGGCGAGGTTGGAGAGCACGGCGCCGATCACCGGCAGGCCGACGCGGTCGGCCCATTCCAGCGGTCCGCGCGGGTAATTCACCCCGAGCTTCATCGCCGCATCGGCGCCGGCAGCGTCGCACACGCCCTGGCTGACCGCGTCGGCCGCCTCGTTGGCGAGCATCGCCACCGTGCGCATCACCGCCAGGCCCGGCGTGTCGCCCAGCCGGCAGACCTCGAAGCCGGCGGCCTGGAGCAGGCTGATCGCGGCGCCGACGGCGGGCGCGAAGCAGTTGATCGCGGCGCCCACCGCGATGCGGGGTGCGGTGGCGTAGTCCAGCGCGAGGTCGATCAGCACCACATTGGCGATCCCCATCTCGGCGGCGCGCTGGGTGGCGGTGCGGCCGTCGGTGACGAAGATCACCGCGCCGCCCGTCTCGGCGATGCGACCATCGTTGGCCTCGCCCCAGGTGTGCGGGATGTTGCGCTCGAAGAGCCGGTCGGCGAGCGCATGCACCGCGGCGGAATGGCCGTGCAGCACGATCTCGTCGGGTGCGTTCTGGGCCACCGCGACGTGGGGTGCGGGCCGCGCCGCGCCTTCGCGGTAGTCGTAGAAGCCGCGGCCCGACTTGCGGCCGTAGAAGCCGGCGTCGACCAGCTCCTGCTGGATCAGCGAGGGGGTGAAGCGGGGGTCGTTGTAGAAGGCGTTCCAGACCGAGCGCGTGACGGCGAAATTGACGTCGTGGCCGATCATGTCCATGAGCTCGAACGGGCCCATGCGGAAACCGCCGGCGTCGCGCAGGATCGCGTCGAGCGTGGCGCAGTCGCTGCCACCCTCGTTGAGGATGCGCAGCGCCTCGGCGTAATAGGGGCGGGCCACGCGGTTGACGATGAAGCCCGGCGTCGAGCGCGCGTGCACCGGCGTCTTGCCCCAGGCTGCCGCGGTCGCGAACAGGGTGTCGGCGACGCTGCGCGCGGTGGCGAGGCCGGCGACGATCTCGACCAGCTTCATCAGCGGCGCCGGGTTGAAGAAGTGCAGGCCGGCGAGGCGCTCGGGGCGCTGCAGGGCGGCGCCGATCGAGGTCACCGAGATCGACGAGGTGTTGGTGCCGAAGATGCAGTCGGCGCCGACGATGTCCTCGAGGTCGCGATACAGCTTCTGCTTGGCCTCGAGGTTCTCGACGATGGCCTCGACCACCAGCGCGGCGTCGGCCAGCTCGGCGAGCTGCTCGACGGCGACCAGGCGCGTGCCCGCCGCCTGCGCGGCTTCGGCGCTCAGCTTGCCCTTGTCGGCGAGCTTGCCGAACTGGGCGCGGATGCCCTCGATCGCCTTGGCGGCGGCGCCCGGGCGATTGTCGAGCAGCTTGACCACGTGGCCGGCCGCGGCCGCCACCTGGGCAATGCCGGCGCCCATGGCGCCGGTGCCGACCACGGCGATGACGGCCGAGGGCGGCAGGGGCTGCACTGCAGGCGTGGAGGTCTCGATATCGGTCACGCTCATTCCCCGGTGAACTTCGGTGCGCGCTTTTCCATGAAGGCGGCGACGCCTTCGGCGTAGTCCGGGCTCCAGCCCAGCTCGCGCATGAAGCCGCCCTCGAAGGAGAGCTGCTGTTCGAGCGTGTGACCGGCCGCGGCGTGCATCGCCTGGCGGGTGCGCACCAGCGCCTTGGTCGGCATGGCCGCCAGTTGCGCCGCGAGCGCGTCGACCCTGGCGCCGAATTCGGCGTCGTCGTACGCCGCCCAGATCAGGCCCCAGTCGGCGGCCTTCTCGGCGGGCAGCTTGTCGGCCAGCATCGCCAGGCCCATCGCGCGTGCCATGCCGACACGCTGCGGCAGGAACCAGGTGCCGCCGGTGTCTGGCACCAGGCCGATCTTGCTGAAGGCCTGCAGGAAGGAGGCCGACTTCGTCGCCACCACCAGGTCGCAGGCCAGCGCCACGCTGGCGCCGGCGCCGGCGGCGATGCCATTGACCGCGGCGATGGTGGGCACGCGCAGGTTCTGCAGGCGCAGCACCAGCGGCTTGTAGTTGTTCTCGACGACGTTGCCGATGTCGGGCATCTTGCCGCCCACCGTCGCCATGTCGGGATCGGCGAGGTCCTGGCCGGCGCAGAAGGCGCGCCCGGCGCCGGTGAGCACGAGCACGCGCGCGGCCTTGTCGGCCTGCACGCGGTCGAGCGCGTCACGCAGCTCGGCGTGCATCTCGCCGGTGAAGCTGTTGAGCTTGTCGGGGCGGTTCAGGGTAAGGCGGGCGATGCCCGCCTCCACGGCGAACTGGATGTTGGCGTATTCCACGGGCGGCTCCTCAGACGTGGTGACGGCGCTGGACGACGCGGAAGCGGTTGGCGACGAAGGCCGAGTCCGAGTACGAGGCGTTGGCCGAGGGGTTGCCGCCGGTGCCGTGGTAGTCGGAGAAGGCCGCCGACTGGTTCACGAACACCCCGCCGGTGAGGTTGATCGACAGCGCCACCTTGCCGCGCCAGGTGGCCTCGGTCATCGCGTCGATGACGTCCTGCTTCGTCGAGTACAGGCCGACGGTGAGCGCGCCGTGCGTCCGCACCACGCGCTCGGAGAGCGCGATGCCGGCGGCGGTGTCGGCGACCTTGACGATGAAGCTGATCGGGCCGAAGCGCTCTTCCATGTAGGCCTTCTCGTCGGCGGCGTCGCAGGCGAGCAGCACCGGCGTGCGCACCTTGGCGCCCGGGAACTCGGGGTTGTCGAGCTTCTGCGAGGCCAGCACGACCTTGCCGAGCGCGCCGCTGTTGGCGATGTCGATGCGCTCGGCGGTGTCGGCGGACTGGATCGCGCCGAGCACGGCGTGCGCGACCTCGGGCTTGGACAGGAAGCGCTCGACGGCGCGCGCGAGGTCGGCGCAGACCTCGTCGTAGCTCTTGTGGCCATCCTCGGTGTCGATGCCGCCGGCGGGCACGAAGATCGCCTGCGAGGTGGTGCACATCTGGCCCGAGTACAGCGACAGCGTGAAGGCGAGGTTGCCCAGCATCGCCTTGTAGGCATCCGTGGAGTCGATGACGATGTTGTTCACGCCGGCGAGTTCGGCATAGACCTGCGCCTGGCGGCAGTTGTCGATCAGCCACTGGCCGAAGACGTTGCTGCCGGTGAAGTCGACCGACTGCACCGCCGGGTGGGTGGCGAGCGCCTGGGTGACGCTGCGCTGGGTGGCCACGCACAGCGACACCAGGTTGGGGTCGATGCCGTTCTCGGCGAGCACGGCGCGGATGGTGCGCACGGTGATCGCGGCCGGCAGGATGGCGTTGCTGTGCGCCTTGATGATGACCGCGTTGCCGGTGGAGAGCGCGGCGAACAGGCCCGGGTAGGTGTTCCAGGTCGGGAAGGTGCCGCAGCCGATCACCAGGCCCACGCCACGGCCGACGATCTGATAGTTCTTCTTCATGACCAGCGGCGGGTTCTTGCCCTGCGGCTTCTCCCAGGTGGCCTCGGACGGGACGAAGCTCTGCTCGCGCCAGGCGTAGGTGACGGCCTCGAGGCCACGGTCCTGGGCGTGCGGGCCGCCGGCCTGGAAGGCCATCATCCAGCCCTGGCCGGTCGTCATCATGACCGCGTGGGCGATCTCGAAGCTCTGCTTGTTCAGGCGCTCGAGGATCTCGAGGCAGATGCCGGTGCGGCCGTCTGCGCCCACCGCCTGCCAGCCCTTCATGGCCTCGAGCGCGGCGGCGATCAGCACGTCGGGATCGCACACAGGGTAGCTGACCCCCAGCTCCACGCCGTAGGGCGAGCTCTCGCCGCCATGCCAGCCGGTCTGGCCCGGCTGCCCGAGCTCGAACTGCTTGCCCAGGTGGGCCTCGAAGGCGCGCTTGCCCTCATCGGGTGCCGTTTCACCGTAGAGCTTGGGGCTCGGCATCTCGGGGAAGGGAGACCAGTAGCCACGCGTGGCGATGGCGTTCAGGGCGCTGTCGAGCGTGGCGCGGTGCTTGTCGAGCAAGGGGTGGGGCATGAGTCTCTCCGGCTGGGTGGTCTTGTGAGTCAAACGATACAAATGTATTCGTTATATGTCAATACAAAGTATCTAATCGATGAGGGGTTGTCGTCCTGTGTTTTGATAGGCAGAACGTGTTTAGGAATGCGTAAACATTGAATAAACAGTTAGTTATGATTTTTTTGCAGGGGTCGTCCGACTGCTTCCATCAGCGCAAGATTCTTTGAGGAGCAATGCTGGATTCTCAATGCGATACAAAAAATATTCAAAGAAGCAAACGAATGTATCGGTTTGCTTGTTGGTGCGCTGCCCTCTGGCGGACGGTCCGGCCGGCTTCTCCCCGGGCTGACGAAGCTGGCGGCACGCCCGCTCGGTCGCTGCGCGGCGGCGGCCGCGGTCGCCTTGACAACGGGCGCCGGCGCTATGCGCATCCCCGCGGAATCGATAGACTTCGGGCCCCAGCCGCAGGTCGAAGAATCCCGCCCGTGACCACTCCCATCCAAGACCGCCTCGACGCATTTCGCAAGCAGGACCGCGTTCAGGCCGGTTCGCTGATCATCTCCGTCTTCGGTGACGCGGTGCTGCCTCGGGGCGGACGCATCTGGCTGGGCAGCCTGATCCGCCTGCTCGAGCCGCTCGGCCTCAATGAGCGCCTCGTGCGCACCTCGGTGTTTCGGCTGGCGCGCGACGAATGGCTGGTGAGCGAGCCTTGCGGTCGCCGCACCGACTATAAGCTGACTCCCTCCGGTCTGCAGCGCATCGAGGAGGCCTCGCGGCGCATCTATGCTTCGAGCGCGCAAGGCTGGGATCGTCGCTGGCGCCTGATCCTCGCGGTCGGCGAGCTCGCAGCCAGGGATCGCGAGCGCCTGCGCAGGGCGCTGTTCTGGCAAGGCTTCGGCATGCTCGACGGGGACTGCTTCGTGCATCCGAGTGCCGACCTGATCGTGGCCTTCGACGCGCTGGTCGGGGAGGGGTTGGGCGAGCTGCTGCCGCAGCTCAAGCCCTTGATGGCGGCGGATGCGGCCCTGGGCGCGGCGGCCAGCGACGCCGACCTGGTGCATGCAGCCTGGAATCTCGAGCGCCTGGCGCAGATGTACCGCGATTTCGTCGACCGCTACCAGCCGGTGCTGGCCCAGCTTCGGGACGGCGCCGGAGACTGTGGCGACGAGAGCGCCTTCCTGCTGCGGATGCTGTTGATCCACGACTACCGCCGCCTGCTGCTGCGCGACCCCGGGCTGCCCGACGTGCTGCTGGCGAGCGACTGGCCGGGGCAGCGCGCGCGGCTGCTCTGCCGCGAACTCTATCGTCGGCTGCTGGCGTCTTCCGAGCGCCATCTCGACGCGCACCTGCAGCTCGCCGACGGCCACGCACCCGAGGCGTCGAGCTCTCTGCTGCGACGCTTCCAGGACGCCGACCCGCTGCGCGGCGCCCGCTGAGCGCCGGACGCATCGCCTGGTGCCGAGCGGGGGAGAGGGCGTGCGGGCTGCGGCCAAGTCCTTGTCGTCCGTCGCGCGCCGCGGAGCTCAAGCTTCGCGCCGGCGCAGTTCCACCAGCGGGACCACGTCGGGCATGTGAATGCGCTTGCGGTCCGTCTCCACCGCGGTCAGCGGCACGGTTTCCTCCATCGTGGCCAGGCTGCGGCGGGTGAGGTCCTGATAGGTCGCGGTGCCGGCACTCTTCCAGCGCATCTCCTCGTCGGTGAGCGGACGGATCGCCTTGGCCGGCACGCCGGCGACGAGCATGCGCGGTGGAATCTCGACGCCCGCCTTGACGAAGGCTGCCGCGGCGACGATCGAGGATTCGCCGATCACCGCGTTGTCCATGATCACCGTGTTCATGCCGACGAGGGCGTTGCGCCCCACCCGGCAGCCGTGCAGCACGGCGCCGTGACCGATGTGCCCGTCCTCCTCGACCACCGTGTCGGTGCCGGGGAAGCCGTGCATCACGCAGGTGTCCTGCAGGTTCGAGCCGCGCTCCAGGATCAGTCGCCCGAAGTCGCCACGCAGGCAAGCGCAGGGCCCCACGTAACAGTCCGGACCGACGATCACGTCGCCGATCAGCACCGCCGACGGGTGCACATAGGCGGTCGGATCCACCACGGGCACGATGCCGTCGATCGCATAGACTTTCAGCTGCTTCATCCTTGTTCTCCTCCGCTTGGACTTATGTTACATATAACGGAAGATATTCTTCAATAAGTAATTTTTAGGAGGGTGCTTCGATGAGCGACGAGATCGACGGCAAGCATGGCGTTCAGTCCCTCGAGGTGGGCATGAGCATTCTGCGCGCGATGGTCGCCGGCAAGCGCTCCATGATGCTCAAGGACATCGCCCAGGCGGCCGACATGCCGCCCTCGAAGGCGCACCGCTACCTGGTCAGCCTGATCCGCAGCGGGCTCGTCGAGCAGGATCGGCTCACCTCGCGCTACGACCTTGGCCCCTTCGCCCTCAACCTCGGCCTGGTCGCCCTCGACCGGGTCGACCGCATCCGGCTCGGCCTGAATGCGATCAGCGAGCTGCGCGATCTGACCAACGAGACGGTCGCGCTCGCGGTGTGGAGTGATCGGGGACCGGTGATCGTGCGCTGGGAGCGCCCGCGCCGCCCGATCACCGTCAACGTGCTGACCGGCACCAGCCTGAGCCTGCTGAGCTCGGCCGCCGGGCGCGTCTTCGCCGCGTGGCTGCCCGAGGCGCAGACGGACGCCCTGCTGCGCGCGGAGATCGAGTCCGGCCGGGTTCCCGCGGGCATCGCGACCCTCGGCGACGCGCGCCGCCAACTTGCCGAGGTCCGCGCGCAAGGGCTGGCGGTGATCTCCAGCGGCTATTTCGCCCGCGGCGTGGAGGCGGCGGCGGGTCCGGTGTTCAACTTCAAGAACGAGATCAACATGAGCATCGCGCTCGTGGGCGTGGAAGGCACGCTGGATCTGCGACCGCAGAGCCCGGTGCTGCTTGCGCTGAGGGATGCCTGCGATGCGCTGTCGCTGCGACTCGGCGCCACCGCCATCCCGGGGGTCGAGCCGGGCAGCCAGGCGGGCTGAGGCGCGCTTCCGCGGCAGGCGGACGCAGCGAAATAGGCGCACTCCTTGAATTGATACAAAGTTTTCGCTTGACGGGCTCTTTTGTATCAATTCTAATAACCGGAACGCGTTCTATATTGCAGAATTGCTGCAGTTCGAGCGCGGCCCCGACATGCCCGGCTCCGCATCGGGCATCCGCACAAGCACTGGAGGAGACACCATGAAGCTGCGCAACACCCTGCTGGCCGCCCTCGGCCTCGCCTTTGCCGCCACTGCCGCCCACGCCGACATCAAGGTCGGCGTCGTGCTCTCGGCCACCGGTCCCGCGGCCTCGCTGGGCATCCCGGAGAAGAACACGATCGGGCTGCTGCCCACGACCATCGGTGGTGAGAAGGTCAGCTACATCGTGCTCGACGACGCTTCCGACACCACCACCGCGGTCAAGAACGCCCGCAAGCTGACCGTGGAGGACGGTGTCGACGTGATCATCGGCTCCACCACCAGCCCGGCTTCGCTGGCCATGGTCGACGTCGCCGCCGAAACGAAGACGCCGATGATCTCGATGGCCGCCTCCGCGCGCATCGTGGCGCCGATGGACGACAAGAAGCGCTGGGTCTTCAAGACCCCGCAGAACGACCAGCAGATGGCGTCGGCGATCATCGGGCACATGAGCGCCAACAACGTCAGGAAGGTCTCGTTCATCGGCTTCGCCAACGCCTACGGCGAGGGCTGGTACGAGCAGTTCAAGAAGCTGGCCGAAGCCAAGGGCATCGAGGTCGCCGCCAGCGAGCGCTTCAATCCCGCCGATACCTCGGTGACCGGCCAGGCGCTCAAGCTCATGTCGGTGAAGCCGGACGCGGTGTTCATCGCCGGCTCGGGCACGCCCGCGGCACTACCCCAGAAGACCCTGCGCGAGCGCGGCTACAAGGGCCCGATCTACCAGACCCACGGTGTGGCCAACAACGACTTCCTGCGCATCTGCGGCAAGGACTGCGAAGGCACGCTGCTGCCGGTCGGGCCGGTGCAGATGGCGCGCAGCCTGCCCGACAGCCATCCCGTCAAGGCGAGCGCGCTGGCCTACGTCGAGAAGTACGAGGCCGCCAACGGCGCGGGCTCGGTGTCGAGCTTCGGCGCCTACGCCTGGGATGCAGGCGTCCTGCTGGAGGCGGCCGTTCCCGCCGCGCTCAAGGTGGCCAAGCCGGGTTCGGCCGAGTTCCGCGCGGCGCTGCGCGATGCGCTCGAGGGCGTCAAGGAAGTCGCCGGCGCCACCGGTATCTACTCCATGAGCGCCGAGGATCACCTCGGCCTCGATGACCGCTCGCGCGTGATGATCGAGATCCGCAACGGCACCTGGTCGCTTCTCAAGTAAGCATCCCCCTCCGCGGCGGGGCGCCTGGCGTCCCGCCGCGCGTCTGTCGGGGCTTCCCCGTACATCGAATCAATCGCGGCGGTCCGCAAGGTACCGCCCGGACGAGGCATTTCCATGGATATGGCAATTGCATTGATCCTGTCCCAGGACGGCATCACCAACGGCGCGATCTACGCGCTCTTGGCGCTGGCGCTGGTGCTGGTGTTCGCGGTCACGCGGGTGATCTTCATCCAGCAGGGCGAGTTCGTGGCCTATGGTGCGCTGACGCTGGCGATGATGCAGTCGGGCGTGCTGCCGGCCACGGTGTGGATGCTGGTGGTGATGGGGGCGCTGGTCACGGTGCTCGACGGCGGGCTCGCGCTCAAGGCCGGTCAGGGGCGGCGCGCCGCGGGCGTGGCGGGCTGGAACCTGGGCTATCCGCTGGCGCTCGCCGCGGTGGTGGGCGGGCTGGCGGTCGACGCGCTGCCGCTGGCGCTGCAGGTGCTGCTGACGCTGGCGATCGTGGTGCCGATGGGGCCGATGATGTACCGCCTGATGTACCAGCCGATCGCCTCGGCGCCGGTGCTGGTGCTGCTGATCGTGTCGGTGGCGCTGCACATCGCGATGGTGGGCCTGGGGCTGCTGTTCTTCGGTGCCGAGGGCCAGCGCACGCCGGCGTTCAGCGAGTTCAGCCTGGAGCTCGGCCCGCTGATGGTCTCCGCGCAGACGCTGTGGGTGGTGGCGGTGTCGGTGCTGCTGATCGTGGCGCTGTACCAGTTCTTCGGGCGCACGCTGTACGGCAAGGCGCTGCGCGCGACCGCGATCAACCGCGTGGGCGCGCAGCTGATGGGGATCTCGCCCACGCTCGCGGGCAAGCTGACCTTCTTCCTCGCCGCCTTCATCGGCGCGCTCTCGGGCGTGCTGATCGCCCCGATCACCACGATCTACTACGACACCGGCTTTCTCATCGGCCTGAAGGGTTTCGTGGCCGCGATCATCGGCGGGCTGGCGAGCTATCCGCTGGCCGCGGCGGGTGCGCTCGCCGTGGGGCTGCTCGAGGCCTTCGCCTCGTTCTGGGCCAGTGCCTACAAGGAGGTCATCGTGTTCACCCTGATCATTCCCGTGCTGCTGTGGCGCTCGCTGACCAGCCACCACGTGGAGGAAGAAGAATGAGAACCGACCGTCTGGTCCTGGGGGCCTTTGTCGCCCTGCTGCTGCTGGTGCCGGCGATCCTGTCGCCGTACTACGTGACGCTGTTGAACTACATCGGCCTGTACGCGATGGTCGCGCTCGGGCTGGTGCTGCTGACCGGCGTGGGCGGGCTGACCAGCTTCGGCCAGGCCGCCTTCGTGGGCCTGGGCGCCTACACCACCGCGGCGCTCACCACCGCCACCGACCTGCCCGGCTGGCTCGCCTGGGCGGGGGCCTCGCCCTGGCTCACGCTGCTGGTCGGGCTGCTGCTGACCGCCGCGGTGGCGGTGCTGATCGGCTCGCTCACGCTCAAGCTCTCGGGCCACTTCCTGCCCCTGGGCACGATCGCGTGGGGCATCAGCCTGTACTTCCTCTTCGGCACCATGGAGAGCCTGGGCGGGCACACCGGCATCAGCGGCATCCCGGCCATCGCCCTGTTCGGCTGGACGCTCGACGAGGGCGGCGAGATCTACTACCTGATCTGGGCCTTCCTGCTCGTGGCCATGCTCACCACCCACAACCTGCTCGACTCGCGCGAGGGGCGTGCGATCCGCGCGCTCAAGGGTGGGCGGGTGATGGCCGAGGCGATGGGCGTGGACACCTCGCGCTCGCGCATGGTGATCTTCGTGATCGCGGCGCTGCTGGCGTGCGCCTCGGGCTGGCTGTATGCGCACATGCAGCGCTTCGTGAACCCGACCCCGTTCGGCGTGCACATCGGCATCGAGTACCTGTTCATGGCGGTGGTCGGCGGCGCCGGCTACGTATGGGGGGCGATCGTGGGCGCGGGGGTGATCACCGTGCTCAAGCAGTGGCTGCAGAACTGGCTGCCCAGCCTACTCGGCGCCACGGGCAACTTCGAGACCATCGTGTTCGGCCTGCTCATGGTGCTGGTGCTGCACCGCGCCCGCGAGGGCCTGTGGCCGATCCTCAGGAAGCTGGTGCCGGTGCGCACGGTGCGCAGGACGCTCGACGCCGACGCCGAGCCGCTGCCGCGGCGCACGCTGCCCAAGGCGGGCGAGCTGATCCTCGAGGCCAAGGAGGTCACGCGCAGGTTCGGCGGCCTGGTCGCCAACAACAACATGAGCCTGGAGGTGCGCGCCGGCGAGATCCTCGCCCTCATCGGCCCCAACGGCGCGGGCAAGAGCACGATGTTCAACCAGATCTCCGGGGTGGACACGCCGACCTCGGGCGAGGTGCGCTTCCTCGGCAAGCCGGTGGCTGGCCACGACTCGCGCGAGATCGCCCGCATGGGCATGAGCCGCACCTTCCAGCACGTGAAGCTGCTGCCGACGATGAGCGTGCTCGAGAACGTGGCGATCGGCGCGCACCTGAGGAGCAACAAGGGCGTGCTGAGCTCGGCGTGGCGCCTGGACCGCGCGGAAGAGGCGCGCATCCTCAAGGAGGCCGCCCGCCAGATCGAGCGCGTGGGCCTGGCCGAGCACATGTACGAGGAGGCCGGCAGCCTCGCCCTGGGCCAGCAGCGCATCCTCGAGATCGCGCGCGCGCTGTGCGCCGACCCCTGCCTGCTGCTGCTCGACGAGCCCGCGGCCGGCCTGCGCTTCAAGGAGAAGGAGGCGCTCGGCGAGCTGTTGAAGAAGCTGCGCGCCGAGGGCATGGCCACGCTGATCGTGGAGCACGACATGGACTTCGTGATGAGCCTGGTCGATCGCGTGGTGGTGATGGAGTTCGGCCAGAAGATCGCCGAGGGCCTGCCCGACGAGATCCAGCAGAACCCGGCGGTGCTCGAGGCCTATCTGGGCGGTGTGGAATGAGCGGAGAGAACGCGATGACACAGCAAAAGCAAGACAGCGCCGCCGCCTCGAACGCGGGCGCGAAGAACCCGGTGCTCGAGGTCCGCGACCTGTGCGTGTCCTACGGCAAGGTCGAGGCGCTCACCGACGCCAGCCTCACCGTGGGCGAGGGCCAGATCGTCACCGTGATCGGCCCCAACGGCGCGGGCAAGACGACGATGCTGTCGGCGATCATGGGCGTGCTCGGCTCGCGCGGCCAGGTCGCCTTCGACGGCCGCGTGGAAGGCGTGCCCGAGGTCGAGCGCATGGTGGCGCGCGGCATGACGCTGGTGCCCGAGAAGCGCGAGCTCTTCGGCGAGATGAGCGTCGAGGACAACCTGGTGCTGGGCGCCTTCCAGCGCTACCGCATGGGCAAGCGCGACCACGCGCAGACGCTCGAGGAGGTCTATGCGCTGTTTCCCCGCCTCAAGGAGCGCCGCGACCAGGCCGCCGGCACGATGTCGGGCGGCGAGCGCCAGATGCTGGCGGTGGGCCGCGCGCTGATGGCCAAACCGAAGCTGCTGATGCTCGACGAGCCCAGCCTGGGGCTGGCGCCGCTGATCGTGCGCGAGATCTTCCGCATCATCGGCGAGCTGCGCCGGCGCGGCGTGTCGATCCTGCTCGTCGAGCAGAACGCGCGCGCTGCGCTGCAGGTGGCCGACTACGCCTACGTGCTCGAGACCGGCCAGATCGCCATGCAGGGCCCGGCGCACGAACTGGCGGACGACCCGCGCGTGATCGAGGCCTACCTCGGGCTCGGCGGCAAGCACCAGGCGATGCTGTCGACCTGAGCCACGAGCCCCTCTGCCCCCTACGGAAAAGGACCAGACCATGGACGCGATGCGCATCCTGATGGACGAACACCAGTCGCTGGCGGCGATCATCCACGCCATCCGGCACATGATCGGCGAGATCGAGGCCGGCCGCCTGCAGCCGGACCACAAGCTGCTCGAGGCGATGGTGCATTACCTCGAGGCCTACCCCGAGAAACGCCACCACCCCAAGGAGGACGCCTTCCTCTTCGGCCCGCTGCGCGCGCGCACGCACGACGCGGACGCCGCGCTCGACAGGCTCGAGGCCGAGCACGCCGACGCCGACGCCCGCATCGCGGTGCTCGAGGCGGCGGTCCAGGGCTACGCGCACGACCCCGCCGGCGGCTTCGCGGCCTTCAAGGCCGCCTTCAACGACTACGCCGCCTTCTACCGCAACCACATGATGACCGAGGAGCGCGAGGTGCTGCCGCAGATCCGCAAGCACTTCACCGCCGAGGACTGGGCGCGCGCCAACGCCGGCTTCGTCGCCGACGACCCGCTCAGCGGCACGCGCGCCACCGCCCGCGCCGGCGAGGAGGACTTCGCGCAGATCTTCTCCAGGCTCGTCGCCGCCGCGCCCGCCCCGATCGGACTCGGCGCGGGGCCGTACAAGGGCTGAAAGCGCGCGCACCCGCGTTCCACGCCGGCGCCCGGCCGGGCTAGAATCCGTCATCGATTCCAGTCCGCCGGGTCGCCCCGTGCGTGTCCGGCCCCAACAGCGGTGAATGCGTGAGCGCCGAAAACAGCAGTTCCAGTTCCGAAACCTCCTCTCCCTCCGCGGCGGTTCCACGCGTGGATGACGCCACGGCCCAGTTCGTGGCCTGGGTGCGCGGCGCCGCGCCCTACATCCACGCCTTCCGCGGCCGTACCTTCGTCGTCGGCTTCGGCGGCGAGGTCGCCGCCGGCAAGCGCGCGCAGAGCCTCGCCTACGACTGCAACCTGCTCGCCGCGCTCGGCATCCGCCTGGTGCTGGTGCATGGCGCGCGCCCGCAGATCGACGCCGAGCAGGCGCGTCGCGGGCTGGAGCCGCGCTTCCACCATGGCCTGCGGGTGACCGATCCCGAGGCGCTGGAGTGCGTCAAGTCGGCGATGGCGGTGACCCGCTTCGAGGTCGAGGCGCTGCTGTCGCAGGGCCTGCCCAACACGCCGATGGCGGGCAGCTACATCCGCGTCACCGGGGGCAACTTCATCACCGCGCGGCCGGTCGGCGTGGTTGATGGCGTCGATTACCAATACACCGGCGCGGTGCGCAAGATCATCGCCGAGGAGATCAACGCCGACCTCGACCAGCAGAACGTGGTGCTGATCACCCCGCTCGGCGTCTCGCCGGCGGGCGAGATCTTCAACCTCGCGATGGAGGAGGTGGCCGAGGCGGTGGCGGTGGCGCTCAAGGCCGAGAAGCTGATCTACCTGTGCGACGCCCCCGGGCTGCTCGGCGAGGATGGCCAGCTGGTCGAGTCGGTCACCGCCGACGAGGCGCAGAGCAAGCTCGATACCGGCGAGGGCCTCACCGAGGACCTTCACCTGTTCCTGCCGTGCGCGATCCGCGCGGTGCGCAAGGGTGTGGCGCGCTGCCACCTCATCGACCACGACCTCGACGGCGGCCTGCTGCTCGAGTTCTTCACGCACGCGGGCGTGGGCACCGTGGTGTCGCGCGACCCGCTGTTCCGCCTGCGCGAGGCCACGGTCGAGGACGTCGCCGCCCTGGTGGCGCTGATCTCGCCGATGGAGGCCGACGGCACCCTGGTGCGGCGCGGGCGCGAACTGCTCGAGCAGGAGATCGAGCGCTTCACCGTGGTCGAGCACGACGGCGTGCTGGTGGGCTGCGCTGCGCTGTATCCGTTCAGCGAGGACAACGCCGCCGAGCTCGCCTGCCTCGCCGTGACGCCCGAGTACCGCCGCGCCGGTCTCGGCGACCAGCTCCTCAAGCGCATCGAGCGGCGCGCGCGCGTGCAGCGTCTCGAGCGTCTGTTCGTGCTCACGACCCGCACCGCGCACTGGTTCCGCGAGCGCGGTTTCAGCGAGATCGGCCCGGAGGCGCTGCCGCGGCAGAAGCGCGAGCTGTACAACTTCCAGCGCCGTTCCAAGGTGTTCGTCAAGCCGCTATGAGCGCCTGCCCGGCTCCCGGCGCTCGGGAAGACGCCGAACTGCTCGCCGAGATCGCGCTCGGTGTGCGCAGCGTCGAGGCGGTCTTCCTGCCGGGTTTGGCGTTGCGCTGGATCAGCCCCTCGATCGAGGCGCTCACCGGCTTCAGCGCGCAGGACTGCGTCGGCGCGGCCGATCCCTTCGAACTGCTGGTGTTCGAGGACGACCGCGTGTTCTGCCGGCGCATGGCGCAGCGGGTCGAGGCGGAAGGCATCGAGCAGGCCTTCGAGCTGCGCCTGCGCACGCGCGACGACCACACCGTCTGGGTGCAGACGCACTGGCGTCCGCGCGCCGGGGGCGGTGTGCGCCTGTCCGCCGAGCATATCCAGGCGCGCAAGGAGACCGAGTTCACCTTGCTCGAGACGGTGGCCGAGCTGCGCCGCCAGGAGGCTCTGCGCGAGCTCTACCTCGTGCGCAGCAACGACGAGCGCCAGCGCCTGGCTGCGCTGCTCAACCTGATCCGGATCGGCATCCTGTTCATCGACCAGGACCGCCGCGTGCTCTACCACAACCGCGCGATGCTGGAGATCTGGGGCTATCCGCCCGAGACCTTGCTGGTCGGCTGCCGCGACGCGGTGCTCAAGGAGCGGGCGCCGGTGGTGCTTTCCGATCCTGCAGCCTACCTCGCGCACATCGACCGCACCGTGCGTGGCAAGCAGGCGATCAGCGATGAATACGAGTTCCACTTCACCGATGGTCGCATCGCCACGGACCGCTCGGCGGTGGTCGCGGCCGAGGAGGCCGGGCGGCGCATCGGTCGCTTGTGGATCTACGAGGATGTCACGGTGGCGCGCCGGACCTCGATGCGGCTGGTGGAGCTGGCCGAGCGCGACGAGCTCACCGGCCTCTACAACCGCCGCCGTTTCCACGAGGAGCTCGGTCGCATGCTGGCCGACGCCGAGCGCCGTGGCAGTCGCCTCGGCCTGCTCGCCTTCGACCTCGACGGCTTCAAGCCGATCAACGACTCCTTCGGCCACCAGGCCGGCGACGAGGTGCTGGTGCGCCTGGCGGTCGAGCTCGGCCGCACCGTGCGCCGCAACGAGACGCTCTTCCGGGTCGGCGGCGACGAGTTCGCCCTGCTGGTGCCCGAGGGCAGCGCGGAGGGCCTGCGCGAACTCGCCCACCGCCTGGTGGAGACGGTGGCCGCGATGCGCTTCGTCTTCGACGGCCGCGAGGCCGCGGTGACCGCGAGCGTGGGCATCGCGCGCTTCCCCGACAACGCGCGCGAGGGCGAGGCGCTGGTGGCCGCCGCCGACGAGGCGCTCTATCGCGCCAAGTCCGAGGGACGCAATCGCGCTGCGGTGTCCGGGAGGCGGGGCGGTGAATCGGCTAGAATGCCGTCCTCGAACCCCGATGAACCCGCAAGCAGAGAGGATTGAACATGGCTCGCATGGTGAACTGCGTGAAACTCGGTCGCGAGGCCGAAGGCCTGGACCTGCCACCGGTGCCCGGCGCGCTCGGCAAGCGCATCTTCGAGAACGTCTCGAAGGAAGCCTGGCAGCAGTGGGTCAAGTACCAGACCATGCTGATCAACGAGAACCGCCTGAACCTGATGGATGCGCGCGCGCGCAAGTATCTGGCCGAGCAGATGGAGAAGCACTTCTTCGAGGGCGGCGCCGACCAGATCGCCGGCTACGTCCCGCCGCAACCCTGAGCCGGTAATGTGCAGCATGAAAAAGGGGACCCGAGGGTCCCCTTTTTCATGCCTGACGGCTGAAGCCTCACCCCTTGCCGAGCTTCGCCTGCGTGTTCTCGAAGCGCACGTCCTCGCCGCGCGCCACGAACACCACGTGCTCGGCGATGTTCATCGCGTGGTCGCCGACGCGCTCGATCGCCTTGGCAATGAACAGCATCTCGAGGCAGCTGGAGATCGTGCGCGGGTCTTCCATCATGTAGGTGATGAGCTGGCGCATCACGCCCTTGAAGCCGGCGTCGATCTCCGCGTCCTTGCGGCGCAGGTCTTCGATGCCTTCCGGATTGACCCGGGCGAAGGCGTCGAGCGAAGCGCGCAAGAGCTCGAGCGCGAGCTCGACCGCCTGGGTGAGTCCCACGCGCGGCACGAAGGGGGCCTCCGCGCTGTGCAGGCGACGCGCGGCCTTGGCGATCTTCTTGGCCTCGTCGCCGATGCGCTCGAGGTCGGAGGCGATCTTGATCACCGAGAGCACGAGGCGCAGATCGCCCGCGGCCGGCTGGCGCTTGGCGATGATGTGGCTGCAGTCGTCGTCGAGCTCGATCTGCGCCAGGTTGATCGGCTTGTCGCCTTCGATCACGGTGTCGAGCAGGTCGAGCTGGCCGCTGCGCAGGCCCTCGATCGCCTTGACCACCTGGGTTTCCGCCAGGCCGCCCATGTTGAGGACGCCACGGCGGACTTCTTCGAGTTCGATGTCGTACTGCCTGAGAGTGTGTTCGGTCATGTTCGCCACGATCCAGTCCGGGAAGCGTGCAGGCTAACAGGCGATTGTTAAGGTTTTGTTGCCTGCAACACGCCTGCCATGCAGGGCGCTCAGCGCGCGTCCAGCCTTTGCACGCCGCCGGGGGCGGCGAGCAGCAGCACGTCGGCGCCGCGCACGGCGAAAAGACCGTTGGTGACCACGCCGACGATCTGGTTGATGCGCGTCTCGGTGGCCACCGGATCGCTGATCGACAGCCCATGCACGTCGAGGATCAGGTTGCCGTTGTCGGTGACGAAGCCCTCCCGCAGCCGGGGCTCGCCGCCGATGGCGCGCAGCTCGCGGGCGACGTGGCTGCGCGCCATCGGGATCACCTCGACCGGCAGCGGGAAGCGGCCGAGCACGTCAACCTTCTTGCTCGCGTCGCAGATGCAGACGAAGCGCGCGGAGACCGCGGCGACGATCTTCTCGCGAGTGAGCGCGCCGCCGCCGCCCTTGATCATCGCGAAGCCGCCGTCGATCTCGTCGGCGCCGTCCACATACACCGGCAGCGACTCGATGCCGTTGAGGTCGAAGACCTCGATGCCGTGCGCGCGCAGGCGCTGCGTGCTCGCCTCGGAGCTGGAGACCGCGCCGCGGATGCGATCGCGCATGCCCGCGAGCGCGTCGATGAAGTGGTTGACGGTGGAGCCGGTGCCGACGCCGACGATGCTGTCTTCGACCACATGGTCGAGGGCGGCGTGGGCGGCAGCTTTCTTGAGTTCGTCCTGGGTCATGTGCGCGGGGAAGGGAATGAGGTGAGGAGGAAGGTGCGGCAGGGTGCTCAGACGATGCCGTGGAAGGGTTGCACGAGCACGGTGTCGCCCTCCTGCACTGCGGTGCAGTCGGCCGGCAGGACGACGAAGCAGTCGGCCTCGGACATCGAGCTCAGCACGCCGGAGCCCTGCGCGCCGGCGAGCGCCACGGCAAGTGTCCCGCCGTCGCGCTGCAGTCGGCCGCGCAGGTATTCGACGCGGCCGGGCTGCTTGCGCATCGAGAAGGCGGCGCGCACCGGGAAGCGCTCGGGCGCAGGCAGCGGCGCGACCCCCATGAGCTGGAGCAGGGCATCCTGCACGAACTGGTAGAAGGTGACCATCACCGCCACCGGGTTGCCCGGAAGCCCGAACAGCACGGCGTCGCCGATGCGGCCGAAGGCCATCGGCCGCCCGGGCTTGATCGCGAGCTTCCAGAACGCCACCTCGCCCATGCGGTTCATCATCTCGCGGATGAAGTCGGCCTCGCCAACCGACACGCCGCCGCTGGTGATGATCACGTCGGCGGCCTGAGAGGCCTCGCGGAAGGCCTCCTCGAGCGCCTCCGGGCGGTCGGGCACGACGCCGAGGTCGAGCAGCTCGCAGCCCAGCCGGGTGAGCACGCCGTGCAGGGTGTAGCGGTTGCTGTCGTAGACCTCGCCGGGGCCGAGCGGGCGCCCGATCGAGGCGATCTCGTCGCCGGTGGACATCACCGCCACGCGCAGGCGGCGGCGCACGCACACCTCGGCGATGCCGAGCGAGGCGATGAGGCCGAGCTCGGCGGGGCCGCAGCGCTTGCCGGCGGCGATCGCCACCCCGCCCTCGGCGAGGTCCTCGCCGGCGTGGCGCAGGTTCTGGCCCTTCTTCTGACCGGCGGGGATGAACACGCGATCGTGCTCGCGGCGGGCCATTTCCTGCACGACGATGGTGTCGGCGCCCTGCGGGATGGTGGCGCCGGTCATGATGCGCACCGCCTGGCCGGTGCCGACCATGCCGGAGAAGGGGCGGCCGGCGAAGGCGGTGCCGACCACCGCGAGCGCGCTTTCACCCTCGGCGCGGAGGTCGGCGGCGCGCACGGCGTAGCCGTCCATCGCGGAGTTGTCGTGCGCGGGCACGTTGCACGGCGCGATCACGTCCTCGGCGAGCACGCGGCCGAGCGCGGCGCGCACGGCCACGCGCTCGCGCCCGGAGATGGGGGCGAGCGCGCCGAGGATCGCCGCGCGTGCGGCATCGACGGCGAGGAAGCTGCGGTCGTCGCCGCCTGCGGGGTTGGGATTCATGCTTCGGGTCCGTCCTCGATGGGCGACCGCGCTGCGAGCCTCGGCACGCTTACAGCGCGCCGTAGGAGTGCAGGCCGGTCAGGAACATGTTCACGCCGACGAAGGCGAAGGTGGTGACGAGCAGGCCCACCACCGCCCACCACGCCAGCACCGCGCCGCGCAGGCCCTTGGTCAGGCGCATGTGCAGCCAGGTCGCGTAATTGAGCCACACGATCAGCGCCCAGGTCTCCTTCGGGTCCCACTGCCAGTAGGTGCCCCAGGCCTCGGCTGCCCACAGCGCGCCGAGGATGGTGGCGATGGTGAAGAAGGCGAAGCCGATCGCGATCGCCTTGTACATCACGTCCTCGAGCACGCGCAAGGCCGGCAGGCGGCTGGCGGGGATGCCGCGCGCGGCGAGCAGGTAGGCGGTGCCGACCATGGCCGAGACCGCGAAGGCGCCGTAGCCGATGAAGTTGGTGGGGACGTGCACCTTCATCCAGTAGGACTGCAGGGCCGGGATCAGCGGCTGGATCTCGTGCGCCTCGCGGGTGAAGGTGTACCAGAGCAGGAAGGCGACCGCGGTCGAGATCACGATCATCACGAAGGCGCCCATGCGCCGGGTGGCGTAGCGGCCCTCGTAGTAGAGGTAGAGCAGCGCCGTCATCAGCGTGAACAGCACGAAGACCTCGTACAGGTTGCTGATCGGGATGTGGCCGATCTCCGGGCCGAGCAGGTAGGACTCGTACCAGCGCACGAAGAGGCCGGTGGTGCCCATGGTCGCGGCGATCCAGGTCAGCGCCGAGCCGGTGCGCTCGCCGAAGTCGCTGCGCCCGATGAGGCCCAGCCAGTAGGCGCCGGTGGCGATGAAGATCAGCGCGCTCATCCACATGATCGCGGTCTGGCTGGAGATCAGGTACTTGAGCAGGAAGGTCTGTTCGGCGCGCGCGAGATCGCCCTGGTAAAGCGCGATGCTCGCCAGCGCCAGCAGCGCCACCGCGGCGAGGAAGGCGCGGAAGGGCTTCCAGTGCCAGCCGATCACCGCCAGCACGGGCACGTGCAGCACCAGGATGAGGTCGTCGTAGACGTCCATCGCCGTGTGGTAGCGGTAGAGCGCGAAGGCGGCGCCCAACGCCAGCGCGAGTGCGTACAGCCAGTCGAGGGCGTCGAGCCGGCGCAGCAGCGGGGTGCGCGGCGCGAGCGCGGCCGGGGGCAGGACGGGAGGCTGCGGCCTGGAGGGCGTGCCGGGCGAGGGCGTGCGGGGGGAGGGGCGGGCGATTTCCATCAGGCACCTTCTCTGGAGTCGGATGCGGGCACGGGGGCGCCGAGCACGGCGGCGAGGCCTTCGACGTGCTGGCGGAAGGTCTCGTCGACGTCGAGCGTCCTGCGGTTGGAAGACATCGCGACCAGCGCCTCGTTCGGCTTCACCAGCACGAAGAGGCGGCGCTCGCGGATGTAGAGCATGGCGAAAACGCCCAGCACCAGCAGCAGCGCGCCCAGGTAGACGAGCGGCATGCCCGGCGAGCGCGTCGCCTGCAGCACGGTGGCGTGGCGCTCTTCGAAGGCGTCGAGCTGCAGCCAGGCAGGGGCGCCGTAGAAGTGGCTGTCCGAGATCGCCGCGATGGTGTCGTTGAGGAAGGTGGCGCGCGCCGGGTTCAACTCGAGCGCAGCTTCGCCGGTGGTCTCGCGGTGCAGCGTCCACGCCTCGAACGCGAGTCCCTGCAGGATGCTCACCAGCACGTCGGCGGCCTGGCCGCGCTCGGCCTCGGGCACCGACTTCTCGATGAAGCCGCCGAGTGTCTCGTAGCCCTTCTCGGCGAACAGGCCGAGCGTCTGCCGCGCCGACTGCGCCAGCGCCTCGCGCATCGCGTCCTGGCCGCGGCCCGCGGGGAAGCTGCGCGCGGCGAAGCGACCGACCAGGGTGTCGCGCTGCGCGGGGTCGAGCAGGCGGTCGCGGATCGCGAACCAGGAATCGACGCTGCCGCGCTCGTCGAGCGGGATGCGCATGTAGCGGAAGGCGTCGGCCTGTGCGTCGCGCAGGCCGGTATACAGGAACCAGCGTTCGCCCTGCTCGATCGGCAGCATGTAGTTGTGGAACTCGCGTGCCTGGCCGGCCGGGTCGCGCAGCTTGAAGGTGAAGCTGGGGCCGATGTTGCGCATGTCGCGGTCCTCGGCACCCTTGGCGCCGCTGCCCAGATGGCGCTGCAGCTTGTCCATGCCGCGCGGGGCGTCGTCGCCTTGCCCGCCCTCGCTGCCGCGCATGTCCTCGACATTGAAGGCCTTGAAGTCGGTGAATTCCAGCGTGTAGGAAAAGCCCGCGGTGGCGTCGGCGAACGCAAGGCTCTCGCCCACCACGCCCTCGATCTCGCGCAGTACGCCGGGGCGCCCCGGCAGCAGGCTGCGTGCCTTGATCGTGAGCCTGGAGCCGCCGTCCTCGAAGCTCGACTGGTAGAGCGTGATGCCATCGACGGTGAGCGGGCGGTTGACCTCGATCGTGTGTTGCGTGGTCTTGCCGCTCGAGCGGTCGGTGACCCTGATGTCGCTGGCGAAGCGCTTGGGCATGCCGTTCTCGTAGTGCTCGATGTGGAATTTGTCGAGCGCGACGTTGAAGGGCAGCTCCTGCAGCAGGATGCCGTCGGCGAGCCCGAGCACGGCGAAGCTGGTGGTGCGACCCTCGGGGATGAAGACGTCGCCGCGGAAGCTCGGGTTGCCGGTGCCGAGCCGGGCCGACTCGGGGATGTCGGCGATGAGCTGGTTGCCAGTGGTCGTGTGCTTGTCGCCCAGCCAGACCTGCAGGCGCAGTGGCAGGTTGCCGTCGAGCAGGCCGCCCACGCAGATCAGCACGATCGCGCCGTGGGCGAGGAAGTAGCCGATGCGCCCGGCGCTGCCCTGGCGGGCGGCGAGCAGGGTGCCTTCGCCGTTGTCGGCCACCCGGCTGGCGAAGCCCGCGTGCGCGAGGTAGGCCCGCGCGCGCTCGATCGTGTCGGCCTCGGGCACTGCCGGCACGAGGATGGCGCGGTGGGCGAAGCTGCGCAGCGAGGCCTCGCGCGCGCGCTCGCGGAAGCTGCGCATCTCGCGCAGCATCGGTGCGGTCTGGCGCACGATGCAGAGCGTGGTCGACAGCACCAGGAAGGCGAGGATGACGAGGAACCAGCCGGCGTTGTACACCGAGTACAGGCCGAGCTTCTCGAACACGGGGAACCAGAACGGACCGAACTGGTTGAGATAGGCGTTGAAAGGCTCGTTCTGGCGAACGACCGTTCCCACCACCGAGGCGATCGACAGGATCGTCAGCAGGGAGATGGCAAATCGCATCGAGCTGAGCAGCTCGAAGAGGGCGCGCGCGATGCCGCTATGCATCCGGACCTCGGAGAAAAAACGGACGCCGGCACCGCAGGCCAGGCGGTGCGGCGGGCGATCGAGCCGCGCCTTGCGGGCGGCGGGCGCGAGTCGCGCCGGAAAGCGGAAACATGCTCGCGCCCGCCTTCGCGGGCGCGCACATCCTGACGTGGCGAGGCGTCCCGCCGGCCCGAAGGCCGGGCAGACAGCGGGTCAGCGCAGGCCGGTCGCGTAGTCGGCGACGGCCTTGATTTCCGGGTCCGTCATCTTGATCGCGATCATGCGCATCATGCTGTTCGGATCGTTCAGGCGCACGCCGTCGCGGAAGGCCTTCATCTGCGCCTCGGTGTATTCGGCGAACTGGCCGGACAGGCGCGGATACTGCGCGGGCATGCCGGCGCCCGCGGGGCCGTGGCAGGCTGCACAGGCGGGCACGCCCTTCTCGGCGATGCCAGCGCGCCAGATCTTCTGGCCGAGCTCGATGGTGCCCAGGCTCTTGGCCGGCTCGGGCTTCAGCTCGTTGGAGGCGAAGTACTTCGCGAGGCCGCGCATGTCGGCCTCCTCGAGGCCGGCGACCATCGCGCCCATGATCGCGTTTTCACGCACCGGGGGGTTGCCGTTCCAGCCCTTGAACTCGCGCAGCTGCTTGAAGAGGTAGTCCTCGTGCTGGCCGGCGATCTTCGGGTTGGCCGGGAGCTGGCTGTTGCCATCGGCGCTGTGACAGGCCGCGCAGACCGTCTCGGCGGTCTGCTTGGCCTTTTCGAGGTCCGGGGCCTGGTCCTGGGCCTGAAGGCCGCCGGCGACCAGCAGAAGCGACGAGAGCAGCAGGGAACGCTTGATCATGATGTCCTCGGAAAGCCGTGAGTGATTGTTTCAAACGAGGTATTCTAATACACGAACGCCTGATTGCGCGATGCGATGAGGTCTGTTTGCCGCGCAAGGCGCGGTTTCCGGTGATCTTTATCCATGCCTCTGTTCCGCAACGCAACATTCGAAATCTCGATCGCCAAGCCTTCGGGGCTGCCGCCACCCTCGGGGGCGGAGATCGCCTTCGCAGGGCGCTCCAACGCCGGCAAGTCGAGCGCGATCAATACCCTCGCAGGCCATGTGCGCCTGGCCTACGTGTCGAAGACGCCCGGGCGCACCCAGCTGATCAACTTCTTCCGCCTCAACAACGGCGCCTTGCTCGTCGATCTGCCCGGCTACGGCTACGCCGCAGTGCCCGAAAAGATCCGCCGCCAGTGGTCGGGGCTGATCGAGACCTACCTGCGCACGCGCGAGAGCCTGATCGGACTCGTGCTGATCATGGACAGCCGTCATCCGCTCACGCCTCTCGACCGCAACATGATCGATTGGTTCGCGCCCTCGGGCCGGCCCATGCACGTGCTGCTCACCAAGAGCGACAAGCTCTCGCGCGGGGCTGCCGCGGCGACCCTGCAGGAGGTGCGGCGCGCGCTCGAGCCGCTCGGGCCGCAGGTCAGCGTGCAGCTGTTCTCCAGTCTCAAGAAGAGCGGGGTGGAGGAGGTCGAGCGCGTGATCGGCGGCTGGCTGGTGCCGCCCGGCGCGGCTTCCGAGGACGCGGCCGGCACGCCTGCCGCCGCGGGCGATGCTTTGCCGGCCGCAAAAACAAAAGCCCCCGACCAGGGGACGTAGTCGGGGGCAAAAATGCCTCACCAGGCGTGAGGCACCCGCTCAGGGAGGTGAAGCGGGAGATGGCCGGCCTGGGGGCACGGCGCCATCTGCCTGCTAAGATGACTCCCTCACCTGAAAGTTCCGCAAGCCGCGCGCCAGGTCCCTCCGCCGCGCGCCGGCGTGCGCGAGGGGACTGCACGCGCGTGGCGGCTGGCACTCGCCGCCGCACGTTCCCGGTGTGCGTCCCCGCCCCACGTTCCAACACGACCTGCAAGAGACCGAGATGCGACCCACTGGAGCCTTTCCCTCGACCCGCATGCGCCGCATGCGCCGCGACGAATTTTCCCGCCGCCTGATGCGCGAGCACGTGCTCACCGCCAACGACCTCATCTACCCGGTGTTCGTGCTCGACGGCGCCGACCGCAGCGAGGCCGTGCCCTCGATGCCCGGCGTGGAGCGCGTGAGCATCGACCGCCTGCTGCGCGTGGCCGAGGAGGCGGTGCGCCTGGGCGTGCCGGCGCTGGCGCTGTTCCCGGTGATCGACCTCGCCGGCAAGACCCCCGGCGCGGAGGAGGCCTGGAACCCCGAGGGCCTGGTGCCGCGCACCGTGCAGGCGCTCAAGGCGAACTTCCCCGAGCTGGGCGTGATCACCGACGTGGCGCTCGACCCCTACACCAGCCACGGCCAGGACGGCCTCATCGACCCCGCCGATCCGCGCGGCTACGTGATGAACGACGAGACCCTGGAGGCGCTCGCCAAGCAGGCCCTGTGCCATGCCCAGGCGGGTGCCGACGTGGTCGCACCCTCCGACATGATGGACGGCCGCATCGGCCGCATCCGTGCGGAGCTGGACGGCGCCGGCCACATCCACACCCGCATCCTGGCCTACTCGGCGAAATACGCCTCGAGCTTCTACGGTCCCTTCCGCGACGCGGTGGGCTCGGCAGGCAACCTCGGCAAGGGCAACAAGCACACCTACCAGATGGACCCGGGCAACAGCGACGAGGCCATCCGCGAGGTCGAGCTCGACATCGCCGAGGGCGCCGACATGTTCATGGTCAAGCCCGGCATGCCCTACCTGGACATCGTGCGCAGGGTGAAGCAGGAGCTGCAGGTGCCGACCTACGCCTATCAGGTGAGCGGCGAGTACGCCATGCTCAAGGCCGCTGCGGCCAACGGCTGGCTGGACGAGAAGGCGTGCGCGCTGGAGGCGCTGCTGTCCTTCAAGCGCGCCGGCGCCGACGGCATCCTCACCTATTTCGCGCTCGACGCGGCGCGCTGGCTGAAAGCCGGCGCGTGACGATGGCGCACGCGGCGGCCGCGCGGCCGGTCCTGCGGCCGCTGCGTGCGGACGACCTGCCCGCCGTGCTGGCGATCCAGCGTGCGGCCTACGGCGACGGCTATCAGGAGTCGGCCGCGGTGCTCGGGCGCAAGCTCGCGCTGGCGCCGCAGGCGTGCTGGCTCGCGCAGTCGGATGGTGGGGTGGTGGGCTACGTGTTCGCCCATCCCTGGGGCGACGCCGGCGCGCCGCCCCTGCATGCGCCGCTGCAGGCGCTGCCCGCGCGCGCCGCGCATGGCTTCGTGCACGACCTCGCGGTCTCGCCGGCGGCGCGCGGGCTGGGCGTTGCGGCGGCGCTGTTCGGCCGCGTGCGCGACTGGTCGGATGGCGCGGGGCATCGTGGGATGCGGCTGGTGGCGCTCGCCGACGCGCTGCCGTTCTGGGTGCGCCAGGGCTTCGCCGTGGTGCCGGGGGCGCTGCCGCCTGGCTATGGCGAGGGCGCCTGCCTGATGGAGCGGGCAGTGCGCGACTGAGGTTGCGGGCGGTGGGGCGCCATCGCCGCGCCGCCGTTCGCCCGTGTCTTCCCCCCTCAGCGCACCTGCAGGCGCCCGAGCTGGCGGCGCAGCGCCAGGATGTTGGGGATGCGCAGGTCCACGTAGGCCGGCGTGCGTAGCCCGCCGCCCACCAGCACGGTGCGCATGCCGAGGCGCTTCGCGGTGCGCAGGTTCACGGCCGAATCTTCCAGCATGATGCATTGCGCGGCGTTCAGGCGTCGGCGCTGGAGCAGGCTGCGGTAGGCGCGGATGCCGGGCTTGGGGTGGTAGTCGAGGTCCTCGATGCCGACCACGTCCTCGAACAGCCGGCGCACGCCCATGATCTCCAGCACCGCCTCGGCGTAGTGACGTGGTGCGTTGGAGAACACGATGCGCCGGCCCGGCAGGGCGCGCAGCATGCCGCGCAGCGCGCGCTCGAACACCATCATTTCGTGCAGGCGGTCGAAGCGGTGGGTCTCGACCAGGAAGTGGTCGGGGTCGGTGCCGTGGTGGCGCATCAGGCCGAGCATCGTGGCGCCGTAGCGGTGCCAGTACTGCATGCGCAACGCGTTGGCCTCGTCGAGGCCGAGCCCGAGGTGCTGCTCGAGGTAGCGCGTCATGCTGCGGTTGATGTGCGGGAAGATGTGCGGGCTGGCGTTGTGCAGGGTGTTGTCGAGGTCGAACAGCCAGACGGGACGGGTGGGCATCTTCTTCGCTCGGGGCAGGGTGGGGGCTCAGCGGGCGGGCGGGCGCGGCTGGAAGCGCACGATCGCGCGGCCGTCCTCGGTGGTCTTCGGCGCGGCCTTCCAGGCGTGGCCCTGGATGATCTCGAAGCTCGCCGGCAGGCGGCCGTCGCGGCGCAGGCGCTCGTAGGTGGCGCGCGCGGCCTCCCAGCCGCTGCGACCGGAGAGCCCGCGCGGGCGAGTGCTGGCGGCGTTGTTGCCACCGCACGCACGCAGGTCGGCGAAGAGGCCGTCGAGGTCGGCGTAGGTCAGGGTCAGCATCTCCATGTCCATGACCGGGTCGCTGAAGCCGGCCTGCACCAGCGCATCGCCGAGGTCGTGCATGTCGATGAAGCGATGCACCCGCTCGCC
>Ga0116151_10000331_pt1 | contig 43265 bp, 27 predicted proteins | sample AD_UKC117_MetaG_FD_89893 | JGI IMG/M metagenome (GOLD analysis project Ga0116151, IMG submission 89893) | Active sludge microbial communities of municipal wastewater-treating anaerobic digesters from Hong Kong - AD_UKC117_MetaG | ecosystem: Engineered > Bioreactor > Anaerobic > Digestate...
CAGGCGATTCTCGCCGAATGCCCCGCCCTGGAGCGGGAAAGCGACCTGAACATGCATAACGAGGGCGTCACGATCGTCCTTCTGTAACGGCCCCGTCCGCACGCCCACTCGCGGCAAACCCCGCCCCGCCCGCCTCACCAACACTGTCATCGCCGCTCTTGGCGCTCCCCTCGGACGGACGCGCGGGTCCGCGCACAATTCTCCAAAGAATGATATGTTGCATATTATGACATACTATGTATAATCAATGGGATCATGAATAAGGAAAAGCGACAAACGGCCATTCGGAGCCTGGTCCGCCGAGTGAGCATTCGGACCCAGGCGGACCTGATCACGCAGTTACGGGCGCGTGGGCTGGAAGTGGATCAGTCGACGCTCAGCCGGGACCTGGCCGAACTCGGCATCCGGAAGTCGGGCGGTCGCTACACCGCCCCGGGCGCCAACGGCGAGGAACCGCCGCACGAGATCGACTACTCGCCCGTCGTGCATTCGTTCGGGGCCTGCGGCCCGAACATCATCGTGATCAAGACGGACATCGGTCAGGCGCAACCCGTCTCGATCGCCATCGAAGGGAAGAAAGAGCCAACGATCTTCGGCACGCTGGCCGGAGACGACACGATTTACGTCACAACCAAGACCAAGCGAGCCCAGGCCGTTGCCCTGCGGCGGCTGGCGGACTGGTTCGGAGAAAAGAATGAAAGCTAAGCAGTGTGTGTTGGCGTATTCCGGCGGACTCGACACGTCGGCGATTGTCTATTGGCTCGTGGAACACGGCTATGAGGTCCACGCCGTGCTGGTCGATGTCGGCCAGAACGACGACTTCGACGCCCTCTGCCAGAAGGCCGTGCGACACGGCGCGGCGTCGGCCGTCGTCCGTGACGCGAAGCCGGCGATGTGCGCCACGATCCTGCCGTTCGCGGCCGGGCTCGGGGCCACATACGAGGGCTGCTATCGCCTGGGAACGGCCCTGGCGCGACCCTTCATCGCCCTCGAGCAGGTGCGTCGCGCCAAGGAGCTCGGCGGCGCGACGCTCGTCCATGGCGCGACGGGCAAGGGCAACGACCAGATCCGCTTCGAGTTCGCCTATCGCTCGCTGGCGCCGGAATGCCCGGTCCTGGCGCCGTGGAAAGTCTGGTCGCTGTCAGGTCGTGAAGATCTCGTGAACTACCTCAGGAAGCGCGGCTGCACGGACAGCTTCGAGGTCACGAAGACCTACAGCCTCGACGAGAATCTGTGGCACCTGAGCATCGAGGGCGGCGCGCTGGAGGATCCGGGATCGCTCATCGACGTTGAATCGATCATCGCGACGGTCCGCGGCAAGTCCGAGCCGACGACAGACGGCGGCGAACTCGTCCGGATCACGTTCGAGCAGGGTGTTCCCGTCGGCCTGAACGGCCGGGAGATCGGCGTCGGCGGCGTCATTGACGCGCTGAACGCCTCCTACGCGGGCGCCCCGTGGGCCTGGGACATGCTGATCGAGAACCGATTCACGGGCATCAAGTCGCGCGGCGTGTACATCAACCCGGCGGCGAAGCTCCTGCACATGGGCGCCGACGCCCTGGCCCGCTGCATGCTCAACAAGCCGAGCTATGATCAGTATCTGTCCTTCGGCCGAACCTACGGCGCGATGATCTATCGCGGCGAGTACTTCTCGGATCAGCGGCTGACGCTGGAGGCCGCGGCCCGCACGCTGATGGCGAAGATGACAGGAACGGCGACGATCCGCGTCGGCGGCAATCCCTACGTCGCGAGCATCGACATCAGCGATTCGATCTTCAAGTCGGATCTGGCCACGTTTGAGAAGAGCAGCTTCGATCAATCGTCCGCGAAGGGCTTCATTGATCTGACATGGTTGTCCTCCATCGGACGGCCCTTCACGGAGGCGGGAAATGAACACGCTCTGGACGCAGCGCACGCCCCATCATCCGACGTTTGCGGCAATCAACCGGTGCATGGAGGAGGACTGGTTTCTTCTGCCGTTTGAGCTTCGCCTGCAGCGGGCGCATGTCGTCGCGCTGCACGCCGCCGGCATTGTTTCTTCCGGCGAGAAGTCCGCGCTCGACGCCGCTCTGGACGGCGTCGAGTCGGACTTCGTCGGTCGGCCATGCCCCGAGACGCCCGCCGAGGACATTCACACATGGCTGGAAACGCTCGTCACGGAAAAGGCGGGCGAGGCCGGCAAGAAGCTGCATACCGGCCGATCGCGGAACGACCAGGTCGCAACGCTGCTGAAGCTCTACACGATCGACGCCGGCGAGCGAATCGCCGAGGCGCTGGCGGGGCTGACGCGGGCCTTCAGCAATCAGGCGATCGCCTGGGCGGAGGTCGTGGCGCCGATGCAGACGCACGCCCAGTTCGCCGCCCCGGGCTCAATGGGGTTCTGGTCGCTGCGATACGCGGCGGCCTTCCGGGCGGCGCGTCGCATATTATGCGGCATGATGGACATATGGCGCAGCGAGTGCCCCCTGGGAAGCGGCGCCGTGGCCGGTTCGAGCATTCCGATTGATCGAACGATCCAGGCGAAGGAACTCGGCTTTGCCGGCCCCTCACCCAACGCGCTCTACTCGACGACGTCGCGCGATGAAATCCTGCAGGTGTTGTCGAGCTGTTCGCAGATCGCCCTGCACCTGCAGTCCCTCGCGGCGGACGTCCTCGCCTTCTGCCAGACGCCCTTCGGCTGGGTGAACTACCCGATGGCCTACGGCACGGGTTCGTCGATGATGCCCAATAAGGCGAACCCCGACGCCATGGAACTCCTGCGAGGTCGCGGCTGTGCGATCACGTCGGCCTACATCGAAATGACGCTTCTGATCAAGGGGACGCCGAGCGGATACAACCGCGATCTTCAGCAGTGCAAGCCGCTGCTCAGTCGAACCATCGACGAGACGCTCTCCCTGTGCGGCCTCGCGGCGGATTTCATCGGCGAACTTTCCTTCCGGGAGGATCGCCTGCGCGACGCGGCCCGGGCGGGATCGATCGGCGCGACACTGGCGATGGAGGCGCTCGTCACGAAAGGCGTTCCCCTGCGAGACGCCCATCGACAGGTCAGCGACGCCCTCGCGCAGGGAGACGCCTGCGCCCTGGCGATCGACCAATACAAAACCCTCGGCGGCGCCGGCCCCGGCGAAACGCGGCGCGTCGCCGAGTCGTTCATGAGCGAACTGGAGCAGAGTCCTTAGATGGTCAATACCATGGCCCCCGCTTTGCAAAACCGATCCATCGGAAAGATACACCGCGCCGTCGTGAAGGTCGGCAGCGGTATCATCGCGGCCGAAGGCGTCCTGCGACTCGACGCCGTCGAGCGGCTCGCGGGCGACGTGATGGCGCTGCGCGAGAACGGCGTGCAGGTGCTGATGGTCGTGTCGGGCGCCGTCGCCGGCGGCTATCGCGACCTTGGCTGCCCGAAGCCGCCGACGCTGGTCGTTGAACGCCAGGCGGCCGCCTCGATCGGCCAGTACAAGCTGATGTCGCACTTCGCGGCGGCCTTCGGTAAGTATGGCGTCAACGTCGCGCAGCTCCTGATGACGGAGGACGATATCGAGAACCGTCGCCGATTCATCAGCGCACGTCACACGATGAACATGCTGCTCGAGCGCGGTGTCGTCCCGATCATCAACGAGAACGATCCGCTGGCGGACGACGAGGCCAAGGTCGGCGACAACGACCACCTCGCGGCGCTGATCACGAACATCTCCACCTCGGAGCTGCTGATCATTCTCAGCAGCGTGGCCGGCGTCTACCGCAACAAGGAACAGGGCGAAGTGATTCACGACGTAGCCGTCAACGATCATCTCGTGGAGCACATTTCGACAAACCGCACGGCGACGGGAGTCGGCGGCATGACGGCGAAAGTCTCCGCCGCCAAGCTGGCCAGCCGCTGGGGCGTGCCGACAATCATCGCGGATGGCGCGACTGCGGGACTGCTGCCGCGAATCGTGTCGGGCGAGCCGATCGGCACCATGTTCCATCCCGGCAGGGATCGGCTCAGTTCGCGCAAGCGCTGGATCGCGATTCGCCATAAGTCGCGCGGTACGATTCACGTGGATGACGGCGCGCACAAGGCGATCGTCGAGCGCGGCGCCAGCCTGCTGCCGGCGGGCATCACGAACGTCGACGGCGACTTCGCCATCGGCGCCCGCGTGAACATTGTCAACGGCCAGGGACAGGTCTTCGCCGTCGGGCTCGTTTCCTACGCCGCCGGCGAGATCAAGCGGATGCAGGGACACACGAAGGCGGACTACGAGAAGGTGCTTGGCTACAAGTACGTGGATGAGATCATCGATCGCGACGACCTCGTGTTGATGACGCGCGACGAAATCAAAGAGATCGACGAATGACGGACCACATCGAATCAACGGCCGCGGCGGCGCGCCAGGCGGCGTCCGCCGTCGCCGTTCTGACAACGGAACAGAAGAACGCCGTCCTCCTCGACCTGGCGGATCGCATTGATCGCGCCACGAATTCCATCCTCAAGGCCAACCAGGCGGATCTGGACGCCGCGACCGCCAACGGCGTCACAGGCCCCAAGCTCAAGCGACTCACGCTGACGGCGAGCTCCGTCGGCCAGATGGTCGAGGGTTTGCGCCAGATTGCCGCCCTGCCGGATCCCGTCGGCGGCGTCACGAAAAGCTACGACGTCCCGAGTGGTCTTGCGGTTCGCAAGCAGCGCTGCCCCATCGGCGTCATCATGATGATCTACGAGGCGCGACCGAACGTAACGATCGACGCCTTCAGCCTCTGCTTCAAGGCGGGCAACGCCTGCATTCTCAAGGGCGGGCGCGAAGCGGCCACCTCCAACGAGATCCTCGCTTCGATTGCGCGCGACGCGCTGGAGGCCGCAGGTGTTCCACGGGAGACGCTGACGCTGCTGACGACCTCCGATCGTGCGACGATCCAGCGCCTGCTGGCGATGGAGCAGTACATCGATCTCGTGATACCGCGCGGCGGGACGGAGCTGATTCGCTTCGTCCACGAACACGCCCGCATTCCGACGGTCCAGCACTTCCACGGCGTCTGCCATCTGTACGTCGATAAGGATGTCGATCTCGACAAGGCCGTTCACGTGTGCGCGACGGCGAAGACGTCGGCGCCGGCGACATGCAACGCGGCGGAAGCGGTCCTCGTCCACGCGGATGTCGCGGCCGCGTTTGTTCCGAAGCTCGCCGAGCGGCTGAGCGCCGACGGCGTCGAACTTCGAGGCGACGCGGGCGTGTGCAAACTGGCGCCGAGCGCCAGGGCCGCGACGGACGACGACTGGGGTCACGAGTATCTCGATCTGATCATGGCGGTCCGGGTGGTTCCTTCACTTGACGCCGCCATAGAGCACATCCATCGCTACGGGTCCAACCATACGGATGCGATTCTGACGACAAGCGAACAGGCGGCCGCGAAGTTCACGCAGCGCGTCCAGTCATCGTGCGTGCTGGTCAACGCCTCGACGCGATTCAACGACGGCTTCCAGCTTGGGCTTGGCGCCGAGATCGGCATCAGCACGTCGAAGATCCACGCCTACGGACCGATGGGGCTCGAAGAGCTGACGACGCAGCGATACGTGGTTCAGGGCGACTGGCAGACGCGCTGACGCGCGCAAGCATCGGCGTGGAGTGTGCGGCGTGGGCGCCGCTCGCCGGGGCGCTCGGGTTACAAGCCCTCGCGTTATCTATCGATTACAAGAGCCCACGAACACGGACGGGATACCGGCGAGCGGCGACCACCCTACGGCCGGGTGACGCGCAATATCGGCGATGCGTGCGAGAAGGGATTCTCGCACGAGCGGATTCGGTGGCGTGCGAGATGGGAAACTCGCACGAGCGGGATCGGCGACGTGCGGGAAGGGATTCCCGCACAAGCGGGGGCGGCCTGGGCGGACGTCGCCATCGTCAGTGGGCGCGGGTAGAATTCGCGCCCATGAGCAACAAGCAAGCGACTATCGACACGATCCTCGAACGCCGCGCCAGCGCGATTCTGCGAACCAACGACATGGAGCTCGCCCGCGACGCGATGCGGGCTGTCGTCAACGGCGGCTTCCGGATGATCGAGTTCACTCTGACGATTCCGAACGCGTTTGACCTGATCGCCGAGTTCGCCTCGGACGATTCACTGCTGGTCGGCGCCGGGACGGTCCTGACGGCGAGCGACGCGCGGCGGGCCGTCGAGGCCGGGGCGCAATTCCTCGTTTCGCCCGTGTGCGACTCGGAGGTCATCGAGGCCGCCCATCATCTCGGCGTCGTGAGTATTCCGGGGACTGTCACGCCGACAGAGATGATGACGGCGCACAAGCTTGGCGCGGACTTTCTCAAGTTCTTCCCGGCGCAGGGCGACGTCGCGAGCTATGTCCGCAGCATCCTGGGACCCCTGCCCTTCCTGCGGATCTTCCCGACCAGCGGTGTGACGGTCGAGAATTTCGTGAACATCCTCGCCGCCGGCGCTGCGGGCGTCGGCTTTGTGGGCTCGATCTTCGAACCGCGCGACATGGAATCGAAGAACTTCAGCGAACTCGAGGCGCGGGCGAAGCGGATTCAGGCGACGCTTTAATCCAATTGACGGGCTCGGGCGTGCGCTTCGGGTAGGCGCGTCGCGCGGTATCGCTGCGCCGCTGGCCCCCTCTCTTTCGGTCGCGGTTCGGTTTTGTCACAGGGCGTAGGGCAGGATGCGAATTGCGCGTCGGGGGGTTGTCGGGCACTGTTCCTGGCAGACACCACAGCCGGTACAGCCTTTGCCGTCGTGGCGCGGGTCGATGACGCGAATACGGTTGTTCTCGATGCGGATGGCGTCGGCGCCATAGGGGCACACATCGACGCAGATCCGGCAGTTGTGCGGTCCCCGCTCGCTCTCGGCCGTGGCGCTGTCGGGCGGTTCGAGATTGGTGTCGCGTGTGCACGTCCCGGGGTCCCAGACGGCGAGACCGATGCGAATTGCTGTGCGATCGACGAGCTTCAGGGCGCCGCTTGGACAGACTTTCATGCACGACAGATCGTCGCAGACGACACAGGCCCGACGATTCGGGTCGATTGCCGGCGTTCCGTTCAGGCGTTCGTCCTCGGACTTCAACAGCGTGATCGCGTCGGCCGGGCAGTGATCGGCGCAGCTGCCGCAGCGATAGCAGAGGTCGAGGAACTCGGGTTCAGGCGCGGCGCCCGGTGGACGCAGAGGTCGTCCGACGGCGCCGGGCGCGGACGGCCCCGGGAGCTTCGACTCCAGGTAGTTCGCCGCCGGCCGCATGAGCCGCGACAGGCCTTGTCGAAAGAACGCGCGCCGATCGTGCGGCGAGTCGGATGACGGATCCCGTTTGGACATTCGCCCCTATTGTAGCGTCGGGCGATGCGCGACGACTACGGCGCCACATGGCCCGGCCATGACGGGCCGGGCTCGGAACGGGGAGGACGCGGCGCCGAATGACCTTGCGCGGACCATCGCTCCCCTTGCCCGCATAAAGCCTATGCCCCATCATGCAATCGATGCCGACGAGTCTGCCCAGCGCCCAACGTGATGAACTGCTGCGAACGGCGGAGAATCTCTTCCGGGAGTTTCTTCGTGATCGTGGGCTGAAGTACACGGGCGAGCGCGAGAACATCCTCGGCGCCGTGATGGGGACGGACGAGCACTTCGAGGCGGAGCAGCTGCTCTTTCTCATGCGGCAGAAGAACCTGCGCGTCGGCAAGGCGACGGTCTATCGAACGCTGAAGCTGCTCGTGGAATGCGGCATCGTGAAAGAGGTGCACTTCTCGAACAAGCAGGTGCACTACGAGCATACCTACGGCCAGGATCCGCACGATCACATGGTCTGCCGGCGGTGCGGTCGTATTATCGAGTTTGACGCGAAGGATGTGACTCGGCTGCGCACGCTGATCGCCGCGGAACATGGGTTCCACGCGCTGGCGCATCGATTTCAGATCATGGGGTTGTGCGGAACGTGCACAAAGAGCTGCCCGATCGGCCTGCAGGCGAGGCTCGTGGGCGCCCGAAAGGCGACACGAAAGACTAGCAAAGGGCCAGGTAGGCGAAGAACGTGAGCACGAGAATCTTCGTTCGGGGCTCAACGACTTCAATCAGTCGGTTGGCGGCATTGACGGCGAGAATCATCTGACTTTCCCCTGATTCGGAAGACGCTTATTCTACCGCTACGCCGAGGCGATTTTCGCGTGTCGGCGGCGAAAAAAGAGATGTGCAACCGGCGCGCCGTCGGGCGCCGCGGATGACGAGAAATCGTCCGCGGATTTTTCGGACACTCCAAGCAATGAGATTGCAGGGGTTTACGGCCGAACGCGCGATAACGCGCCGCGCGGGCAATTCATCGGGCCGCTGAAGGCTCGCGAATCGTGTTGCGTTGCGGCATCATTCGTGGTCAGGCGACGACGGCGAAACAACGTCAAACGTTGACACGACGCCTCATGGCTAAGGCGGATTCGATTAAGAGAAGTCCGCTTTATCATGAAGGCGCGAATTGATGATCGGCGAAACGTGAAAGCCAGACCGACCACGCGACCAGCAACATGCTCCCCTTGAGGGGGGAGCATGGCGCCCGGCGCCAAGCGGCATGCTCCCGGCCGAGATATTGGGGCGCGCCACCTGCATGCTCCCCTTTGAGGGGGAGCATGGCGCCCAGTTCCCCTTTGAGGGGGAGCATGGCGTCCAGTACCCCTTTGAGGGGGAGCATCGCGCTTGGTTCCCCCTGGAGGGGGAGCGTGGCGCCCGGCACGACAACATCGCCCCGGAGACGTAAGACAGGCCGGCGCCCCAACGGGGCGATACAAGTCAGCCCAGGGTCAGCGACGATCGCGAAGCGGTCGGAGCGCAACCCTGGGACGCAATCGAAGGAAACAGGACAAGCCCTGAAAGGGCGTTACAACAATAGAGCGCAGCAGGCGAAGCCCGGGAAAAGAGACACATGGCGAAATCCACCGAGAAGATGGAAAAGATCGTATCCCTCTGCAAGCGCCGAGGCTTCATCTTTCAGTCGAGCGAGATCTACGGCGGCATCGGCGGCTTCTGGGACTACGGTCCCCTGGGTGTCGAGCTGAAGCGCAATATCAAGGACGCCTGGTGGCGCGACATGGTGCAGAACCCGCCGATCGGCCCCGACGGCAAGCAGGTCCAGATGGTCGGCGTCGACTGCTCGCTCATCATGAACCCGAAGGTCTGGGAGGCGAGCGGCCACGTCGGGGGTTTCAGCGATCCGATGGTCGACTGCAAAGAGTCGAAAGGTCGCTATCGCGCCGATCAGATCAATGTCGTCGTCGCCGCCAACGACGATGGCGCCGGCAAGATGTACGCCTACGTCACGGGCGACGAGGAAACGCAGGCCAAGGCGCTGAAGAACCTCGCGAAGTACATGAAGGCCAAGACGCTGGAGCCCGGCCAGTATGTCGAACGGCCGCTGATGGAGATTGACGTCGCCCAGTTCGCCCGCGTCGTCGGACCGCACGCGAAGGAGCCCGGCTCGCTGACGGAACCCCGCGCATTCAACCTGATGTTCCAGACCTACGTCGGCGCCCTGCAGGATTCCAGCAGCGTCGCGTATCTGCGGCCGGAAACGGCGCAGGGCATCTTCGCCAACTTCAAGAATGTCTGCGACTCGTCGCGCGTGAAGGTCCCCTTCGGTATCGCACAGATCGGCAAGGCCTTCCGCAACGAGATCAATCCGCGAAACTACACGTTCCGTTCGCGCGAGTTCGAGCAGATGGAGATCGAGTTCTTCTGCCACGACAGCGAGGCGATGGAGTGGTGGAAGTGGTGGCGCGACACTCGCATCAACTGGTACAAGTCGCTCGGCCTGGCCGGCGAGAACCTGCTGCCACGAAACCAGGAAGGCGACGAGCTCGCCCACTACAGCAAGGCGTGCACGGACATCGAATACCTGTTCCCGTTCGCTGACGAACCGCAGGAGCTCGAAGGCGTCGCGCATCGCGGCTGCTTCGATCTCACGGCGCACCAGACGCACAGCGGCAAGGACCTGACCTACTTCGACGACGAGCGCAAGGAGCGATTCCTCCCGACGGTCATCGAGCCCTCGGCCGGCGCCGATCGCAGCACGCTCGCCTTTATCTGCGAGGCGTATCACTACGACGAGTCGCGCGCCAGCAAGGAGTTCATGACATTCCATCCGCGGCTGGCGCCGATCAAGGCGGCCATCCTGCCGCTCGTCGCCAAGGACGGCATGCCGGAGATTGCCGAGGAGATCTTCAAGGATCTTCAGAAGCGATGGCCCGTCACGATCGACATCAAGCAGAACATCGGCAAGCGCTACGCCCGCATGGACGAGGCCGGCACGCCCTACTGCTTCACGATCGACGGCCAGACGAAGGAAGACAACACGGTCACCGTCCGCGATCGCGACACGGCGGGCCAGGATCGCATCGACAAGAGCCGGATCGTGGAATACCTGAGCGACAAGCTGGGATCCTGATCCAGACAGGGACATCATGAGCGACACATCCCCAAGGCATGGGCCGATCGCCTGGGTAAAGCGCCATCCGATCGCGACGACGCTTTTTACGCTGTTCGTGAGCGGCGCGTGTACGCTGATCGGACTCGATTTCGCGGCGGAGCGTGGCCTGACGCGTGAGATCGCGGCGATTCGAGCCCGCGGCGAACCTACAAACGTCAACGATCTCCGCGCCCTGCGATCGCCCATCAGCGCCGAAGAGAATCTGGCCATCGCGTTGGCGCAGGCGGCTCGGCCACTCGTCGGCGTCCTTCCGCGGGGAAAGCCGAAACAGCGTCTGCTGCTGCACGGCCTCGATCGGGAAGGCCCGACCGGCCAGCGCATCACGCCCGAGCAACTGGAGACTGCGGAAGCCTTCCTCAGCCAGAACGCCGACGCGATCCAGTCAATCCACGACGCGTGCAGACTGGAGACCGGCCGGTGTCCCTTCGCCTGGGCGTCACCTTTGATCGACATCGAATTCGACGAACCGAGCGAGATTCGACTTGCCGCCTCGATCCTCTCGCTCGAATCGCTGGTCGCCGCGGAGCGAGGCGACGCGGACGGCGCCGCGCGATCGCTCCTCGAGTGCTTTCACTGCGCGCACGCGTTTGACGGCAATACCTACCTTCCCATGATTGTCTGGCTCACCCGATCCGGCATGATCGTGATCGCACAGAAAAGGGCGGAACGTGTCATCAATCTGTGCGGCCTCTCCTCGGACGCGCTGATCAAGGCGCAGACCGAATCCCGGCGTTGGAGTCATCTTGTCGGACTGCCGGAGTTAGTCATGCTGGACCGAGTCGAGGTCCTGGACTGGTTCAACGAGTTAATTCGCGGCCCCAACGGAATCTCGGAGCCCGGCTATCGCCTGATGCGCATGTTCCGAGGCGACGATGAGCTCTATTGTATTCGCCTGCAGAATGAGCTCATCGACATTCTCAGGCGACAGGAGACTGATTTCATTCCGGCCATCGACGATCGTCGCAGTTCGCTGGCGATTCCCGTCTCCATGACTTACACGCGCCTCAGCTTTCCCGCGAGACTTGACACCGTCGAAGGCTGCATCGAGCGGGCGACACAGTCGCGCGCGTTCGTCGCCGCGATTGCCTGCGAGCGGTTTCGACAGAAACACGATCGATGGCCCGAGACCCTCAATGCGATCGTTCCCGAATTTCTCGACGACGTACCGATCGATCTGTTCGACGGCAATCGGATCAGATATGCGACGATCCCCGAGGGAATAAAGACATGGTCCATCGGCAAGGATCGTGTGGATGACGGCGGCGATGTGATGCGGCTGAATCGCCCGGCGTCGCCAAACTCGTCGAAGCCACGAGATGTGGGCTGGGTCATCCTGAATCCGGATCGACGCGTGATGGCGGCCCCAAATGACTGACACGCCTTCCATGACTGAGCCAATCGCCATCACAGCGACAGACCATCCGACCTGCCCGATCTGTGACGAGAAGCTGACCGCCGACTGGGCGGGTCAGCTTTACGGTATCCGGGTCTGCGAGAGCTGCCGGCGCGCGTTCGCGCGACGACGATACTGGGCGTTCATTTTCGATGTGCTGGTTCTTTTCGTCATCATTGAGGCCCTCCAATTCGTCGTCTGGCTTGTCGATAAACCGAGCCTCGATCGGGTCTTCAAATTCGCCGCAGCGATTCTTGAGCTGGCGTTCCTGCTCCGTGACGGCTTCAACGGTCAGTCCCCCGGCAAACAATTGTTCGATCTTCAGGCGACACGCGTTGCGACCGGCGCCCCCGCGGGGCTCAGCGCCGGCCTTCTGCGCAATCTGCCGATTCTGCTCCCGCCCATCACGCTATACATCTTCGCCGAATTGAAGTTCGGACCACGCATCGGTGACGGTCTCGCAAAGACCAAGGTCATCTGGAAACACTATCGCGACAAGGCGCCCTTCCGACCCCCAGGCTCGAACTGCCATCAATGCGGATACGATCTGACGGGAAACACGTCGGGACAATGCCCGGAATGCGGGACGACAACGATCGGCGCCGCGCCGCTGGCGGATCTCGCCGCAGACGAGGCGCGAGAAGGGAGGCGAGTGGCGTGACCCAGTCGAACGAGCCATCATCGTCGCGTCGGCCGTGTTGTCCGTTGTGCGAGGAGTCGTTCGGCGACCTGCAATTCAGGTTCCTTTACGAGCGCCCCGTCTGCGTTCCCTGTCTCAACGCCTTCGCGCGACGACGCATCCGGGCCTTCGTCGTGGATTGCCTCCTCCTCGCCGGTCTCGCGCTGATCGGCGTCCTGATCGGACTGCTCGTCGATCATCCGACGCTCTGGCGACTGCTGGGGCTGGGCGCAATCCCCCTGCTCGCGATGTTCCTCATCAAGGACGGATTCGACGGGCAGTCGCCGGGGAAGCGACTGTTCGACCTTCAGACGATTCATGCGCAAACCGGGGCGCCGGTCCGCTTCCGACACAGCGTTACTCGCAATCAGCCTTTCCTGGTTCCGCCGCTGATCCTCTGGATGTTCGCGCAATTGAAATCCGGTCCCCGAATGGGAGACAATATTGCGGGCGTGAAAGTCATCTGGAAGTCCCATCGCGACAAACCGCCCTTCCTGCCGAACACGGCCCGATGACCGAGGCGCCGGCCTTCATCATTGAAAATCGCCGGCCGGAACGAGTAGAATCTCGCTTTCTGGTGGGTTCGAGCCGTTTCTGACTCCATTCCATTGCCGCCGTTTCACTCGGGGGACTGACACATGACGACAAACGTCTGCTTTCGCGCGGTCGCGCTCTGCGCGCTGATACTGACAACCGGCGCGGGCGCTCGCCCGCTCTTTGCCCAATGCGATCATCTCAACCCGCCCGTTGCAACGGACGCGCCGGACGACGCGTTTGACGACAGCAACAACGACGGGATCGACGGCATGGCCTGCGGACCGATCTTCGTGTCGCCGCTGGGCGATGATCGCAACCTGGGAACGATCGACGCGCCGATGAAGACACTCGGCGCCGCGGTCCTGGCGGCCAGGTGGTTCTCGCCGCCACGAAGCGTGTATGTCGCAAGTACCGGGGTCTACAGCGAGACTCTGATCTTTGTTGATGGTGTCAACGTGTACGCCGGCTATGACGACACACTGGCGTGGTCCCGCGGCAATGCAAAGGCGATCATCGAGGGCGGGCAAGTCGCGACGCGCATCGCCGGTCCGACGCCGGCCCTGACGCTCGATCGCCTGACGATCAACGCCGCCGACAATCTGTCGCCGGGCGGACTGTCCGTCGGTCTGCTGGCGGATCCGATGGGCGGAACGATTGAGCTGCGTCATTGCGAGATCTTCGCGGGCGCCGTCTCGAACGGACAGTCAGGCGGAATGGGCGCGGCGGGCGTGATGGGCGGACAAGGCGGAAATGGACTGCCGGGAACCTGTGATGGCTCTCCCTTCGGGACTGGCGGCGCGGGCGGGAGTTCTCCCGCCGGAAACATCGGCGGCATGGGCGGTCGCGGCGGCGCCGAAGGCGCGAACAACGGCGTGATGGGTGGTCCCGGCGTCGGAACCGGCGGCGGGCAAGGTGGCTCGTCGGGCGCCGGCGGAAGCGTGGGCGGCCCCGGCGGTCCCGGCATGCCGGGCGGCGTGGGCGCGAATGGCGTCAACGGCGCGGGCGGCGCGACGTTCTATGCGGCGGGCGGTACCGGTTCGCAGGGCGCGAGCGGCGCCGGCGGCGGTGGCGGTGGCGGCGGCGGCGGTCAGAACGAGGTGTTTGCCGGTGACGGCTCGGGCAACGGCGGCGGCGGCGGTGGCGGCGGCGGAAGTGGTGGCCAGGGCGGCGCCGGAGGCGGCCAGGGCGGGAGTTCCTACGGCGTTCTTGCAACTGACGCCGTGATCAATGCGACAGACTGCTTCATTCAGGCGGCGAATGGCGCGACAGGCGGCGCCGGCGGAGTGGGCGGCGTGGGTGGCCCCGGCGGCCCGGGAGGACCTGGCGCCGCGATGTGCATCGACGAGATTGGTCGCGGCGGCAATGGCGGCGTGGGCGGCGCGGGCGCCAATGGCGGTCACGGCGGCGGCGGTGTCGGTGGCAATTCGATCGCCGTCCTGCGAGAACACGGCGCGACGCTGAACGCCATGACGACGACACTTGTGACGGGTTCAGCGGGAACGGGCGGCGCGAGCGCCGGAATCAACGGCGCCGATGGCGTCGCGGCGCAGGACTTTGACTGGGCGGGCGAAACGACGGTCCCTGCGATTGCTGCGCCGACAGCGACGTACGCGCTGATCGTGACGAACCAGGATCAGGCCGCGTCGCCCGTGATACCGCTGGTGGCGGACGAAGCCGCGTTTGCGCATACCTTCACGATCACGACGCTCGCCGCGCATGGCGCCGCAGGTGTCGCGGGGAATCTACTGACATATTCACCGCAGCCGGGGTATTTCGGCGCGGATTCCTTCGGCTTCCGCGCAACGCGCAACGGATCGACGGAATTCGTCGATGGCATTGCCGTCGTCGTCGTTCAGGAAACGGCGTGCGTCGGCCCGGAGAATCTGGATTTCAACTGCGATGGCGTTGTCGATGGACTGGATATTCAGATCTTCGTCAATCGACTGCTTGAATAGGCGCCAATTCGCTACTGTTTGAGGCGACATCTGACAGTGTGACTTACGCAGCCTCGCGCATCGCAATTCCCATTGCGAATGTCGCGGGGCTGTTGCTATTCACGGGGCCAATCCACATAATCACTGTCGTCCAGGTCGGGCGAGCTCTGTAATTCGAGAAATCTCAAGGGAGCCCATCCGGCGAATGGTCCGCCAATTCGACCACTGAGCGCCGCATCGCCACTGCGATCGGCGCCAGGCGCGAACCAGACGCCGCCCATCTTTGCTCCCACTCGAGACAGGAGTGTAGGGTATGCGACGTCGCTTTGTTATTTGTGTTTTTGCCGTGATTGTGCTTGCGCCGTTGGTTCGCATCAGTGCGAGCGTCTCAGACTGTGCGCTGAGAAACTACATCGAACTGACGCCGAATGCCCCGACACCGAACGCCAGCTTCGGCTTGTGTGTCGCAACCGACGGCGATGTCGCCGTTGTCGGGGCGCCGGGAGACACGTACGAGGGCGTCACGAGTGGCGCCGCGTACGTTTATGATCGCATCGATGGCGAGTGGAGCCCGGCCGCCAAGTTGACACCCTCGGACGCGACAATCGGCCAGGGATTTGGTCTCTGTGTCGCCGTCGAGGGGAACACAATTGTTGTCGGAAGCCGTCTGACAATCGCCGGCTACACGAGTCGCTGCGCCGCCTACGTGTTTCGGAGGACGGACGGCATGTGGGAACAAGTCGCCCACCTGTCGAATTCGCTGGGTTCGGGACCTGAATACAACAAGATGGTCGTGGCGGTCCACGGCAATAGCGTCGCCGTCGGATCGCCCCAGTCGGCCATGCGCGGCGCCGTCTTTCTCTTCACAGAGGTTGACGGTCTGTGGCTTTCAACGGTCTTTTCCGCGCCCGATACGATGCACGGAAACACGGCATTCGGCGCCGGCGTCGCTCTCACGGATGACCAACTCCTTGTCGGGGCGCCGTACGGCGTGCGGAGCGATGATCTCCGCAGTGGCCTTGTGTACCTGTATCGCAAGACCGGCGTGGGCTGGAGCAGCATCCCCCAGATCCTGAGCCCCGGCGACGTAACGAGCGACATGCGCTTCGGCTCACCGATCGTCGTCTCAGACGGCCGGATGGTTGTTGGCGAAATGTCCTATCTGACCTCCGGCGTCTCGACATCGCCGATTCGGCGTATCTACGCCTATGAAGCGTCCGGCGCCTCGTGGACCCTGCGTGAAACGCTGACGGCGCCCGAGGATATCAATATCAGGGACTTTGGACGCAGCATTGCGGTTCACGGAAATCAGATCGCGCTGGGTTCCACGACATACGGGACGCCCAATGTTGACTCCGTCTTCATCTACGAGGACACGGGAGGATATGAGCTGATCGCGAACATGGCGCTCGACGGCGACATTTACAACGTGGGCTTTGGTGACGCAATCGCCCTCGGACCACACGCGCTGCTCGCCGGCGCCGTTCGCACCAACTACGTGTCCGGCTATGTTGGCGCCGCCGCCGTGTTCGATCTGGGTCTCCTCGCTTTCGACTGCAATGGCAACGGCGTTCGCGACGCCTGCGACATCGCGTCGGGCGACAGTGAGGACTGCAACGGAAATCAGATTCCGGACGAATGTGACTTTGCGTCACATGTCAGCTCCGACTGCAATGGCAACGGCCAGCCGGATGAATGCGAACCCGACGGCCAGACTGAAATCGCGGCCATCGAATCACCATCGCAAACACATAACTACTTTGGCTGGAGCGTCTCAATGAGCGGCGCGACCGCCATCGTCGGCGCCCCCTACAGCGACGAATTCGCACCGAATGGCGGCGCCGCGTACATCTGTCGCAACGGCGAAAACGGCTGGGAGGCGATCGCGACACTTCATGCGTCCGACATTGCCGAAAACGACCTGTTCGGCGACGCCGTTGGGATCAGCGGCAATACGGCTGTCGTCGGCGTCAGCTACGATGACGACCTGGGCGACCTGAGCGGTTCGGTCTATGTGTTCCGCGAAATTGACGGGCTCTGGCAGGAGATCGCAAAACTCACGGCGAGCGACGGCGCGGCCGGCAATCGACTGGGCTGGAAAGTTGCCATCAGCGGCGGAACGATTGTTGTGGGTACCTATAGCGCCCGCAAGGCCTACGTTTTCCGGGAAGTCGATGGTCAGTGGCAGGAGGTTCAGATCCTGACCAGTCCATCCGGAGACAACGCGGGCGCCTTTGGGCATAACGTCGCGATTGACGGAGATCGCATCGTCGTCGCGCAGCCCAGCGGAAGCCTTGCTCCCGGCGGACAGGCTTACGTACTCAGGGAAATCGACGACCACTGGGACCTGGAATCCACGATCATCGCGCCGGACGCTGAACCGCAGTCGGGGGATTTCTTCGGCCGCGCCGTGGCAATCAGTCAGGAAACGATCGCCATCAGCGTCATGCCTGGTTTCGGACTCCCCTTTACGCCAACCGGTGAGCCACGCGTATGCGTGTACCGATTTGATGGAAACGACTGGAACCAGGAGACGACGCTGTCGTCCGATGTCGAATCGATCAGCGATCGGTTCGGGGGCAGCCTCGACCTGCACGCCGATGTACTGGCCGTGGGTGACACAAGGGAGTATGTCGGCGCACCGACCGCGAGTCATGGACCGGTCCACGTATTCCGTCATATCGACGGCGAATGGCGCCGAACGCTCAAGTTGCAGCCATCGAGCCAGAACGAGTACACGCGTTTTGGCGGCGCCGTCGCGACGGACGGTCTGAATGTCCTGTCAGGAATGGCGATCACAGACCTGAACGAACCACAGCTCCCCGCCGTGTACGTTCATGACATTCGCGACCTGTCCTACACGGGCGATCTGAATGACGATGGTGTAGTCGATTCCGACGACGCCGACATTCTCGTCGAGATTCTCCTCGGGATTGATGTGGATCCGTTACACGTGTCGCGGGCCGACGCCAATTGTTCGGGCGATGTGGACGGGCTGGACCTGCAGGCGTTCATGACCCGATTGCTGGCTGGGTAGTTTCTTCGCATTTCATGCGTTCACTCGCCGAATGAGGGACAGCCGTGTCCGGGCCGACGACATTCCGAGGATCAACGCGACTGCGGCCGACGCGCCGAACTCGACGCCCGGGATCGCACAGTTCATCCAGCCTTGCCGGATCACGCCGCGATTCCGGGCGCCATCCCGTGGCGTTTCGCAGTCGCGGCGATCGAGAGATGGAGGTTCACTCATGCCGCGTATTCTGACCATCGGGATTGTGACATTATGCTCGCTGATGAGTTCCATGGCGGTCGCGGACACAGTTCCATGTGAACCTGCGGAGACGCACCGCTGGACAGAATCGGACCTGCTGAGCGACTCGCGATTCGGATACGCCGTCGCCATCGACAGCGGCGTCGCCATTGTCGGCGCCCCAAACGCCCCATCGATCGGCGCGACTGTCCTCGGAACGGGCGCGGCCTACATCGTCAGCGTGACATCGGAGTCCACGGAGCCCCTGCAGACGCTCCATCCGGACACTTCTTACAGCGAAGTCTTCGGTTTCAGCGTCGCCATCAGCCAGGACACGATCGTTGTCGGCGCTCCCGGCGGACGCACGAACGGTATTCGAACAGGTCTGGTGTATGTCTATGAGCGGATTGACGGACAATGGGAACGCGACGCCGTCCTTTCGATGAACGACGCGAGACTGGGCGACGCCCTGGGCTGGAGCGTCGCGATTCACGGGGAGACAATCGTCGCCGGCGCACACGGCCGCACGACGGACGCAACAACAACGGGCGCCGTGGCCGTGTTTCAGAAGTCCAACGGATTGTGGGAACAGGTCTCGGAACTTGCGTCGCCGAACACCGACAGCAATGGCCGCTTCGGCGACGCCGTCGCGGTTCGTCACGGCGCGATCGCCGTCGGGGCGTACGCGGATTCATCAGACGTGTTCAATGGGGGAAGCGTCTACGTCTATCAACTGCATGGCGCGGAATGTGTGCTGGTCCAGCGCCTCGCGCCGTCGAACATTTCGCCCGATTCCCATTTTGGCCGTCGCCTGTCGATGTCTGACGCCGTCCTGGCGGTCACGGCGCCGGACTACCAGGACGTGAACCAATACGCCGGCCGTGTATTCATCTTCGAGCCGGCGATGGGCCTCCAGTGGTCTGAGTCGTTCGCATACGCGCCCCCCGTCCCCCCGATGACGTCGCCTCAACTTCTGCAATTTGGCGTCGACGTAGTCGCGGACGCGGATCGCGTCGTCGTCGGCGCGGCGACGGGCGCAGACGACCTGGCTCGGGCATTCTATGTTTGTCGGATCAACGGGACATGGACGCCGCTCGGTCAATTCACGACGGAGATCTACTCCCCGAACGCGTACGCCCCCGTCGCGCTGAGCGATGACATCGCCCTTGTCGGTGATCCATCGACGAACGCCGAGTCCCCGCAGGGACATATTTCGGTCTTCTCCAATATTCAGGAGATCGGCGACTGCAACGCCAACAACATCCCGGATCTCTGCGATATCGCCGCGGGCGCCGCCATTGACTGCAACGCGAACGGGGCCCCCGACGAATGCGACATCGCCCAGCACCTCAGCGAAGACTGTAACGCGAACGGCATTCCGGATTCGTGTGAGACGGCCGGCGGCGCGGCCGAGGATTGCAACGCCAACGGCGTCCCCGACGAATGCGATATCGCTCGCCACGTCAGCATGGATTGCAACGAGGACGGCGTGCCGGATGAGTGCGCCGGGGCGTCCGGCTCGGCGCCGGACTGCAACGGCAACGGCATTCCGGACGACTGTGATATCGCCAACCAGACCAGCGCCGACTGCGACGGAGATGGAACGCCCGACGAATGCGGTGTCCTGACGCTGTTCGAGACACAGCGCCTGGTACCGGATGACGCCAACCCGGGGCAGCGGCTCGGCGCCGCGGTAGCCCTTTCGGAGAACCTCGCTGTCGTGGGCACGGCGTCAAGCGATGAGGCGTACATCTTCGAACAGACGGACAACGGCTGGAGCCAGGTCGCCCGGCTCAGCCAACCCGGCACACCAAGTTCGTTCTTCGGTCGGGCGGTTGCCACTGACGGCGATACAGTCGTCATCGGCGCACTGGGCGATGACCAATACGCCACGAATTCCGGCGCCGCCTACGTCTTTGAGCGCGTCGACGACGAATGGGTGCAACGCGCCAAGCTGAAGGCGAGTGACGCTGCGACGTATGATCAGTTCGGAACCTCGGTGGCGGTCCAAGGCGCCACGATCATCGTTGGAGCGCCCGGCGCGTATGTCACTGGCGGTGGGGTCGGCGCCGTCTATGTGTTCCACAACGACGCCGGCGTGTGGGTGGAAGACCAGAAGTTGGCGTCGCCGATCCCGCCCACTGGCTACGCATTCGGCGTGAGCCTGGCCTTTGACGGGCAGACCGCGGCGATAGCCACCCGAAGCGGCATATCAAGCGCCACTGATGGCGCCGCGTATCTCTTTCGGGAAGAACAGGACGGCTGGCGGCTGTTCGCAGAATTGCCCGTCTCCGGACACGGTGGCTACGCGAGCATTCGACGTCATGTTGCCATCGATGGCGATACGCTCGCCGTGAATACCTGGTTACCCGATCCCGATGGCGGCGCCGACATTGGACACGTTTTCGTCTTTGAGCAGGACAGCGGCGTATGGGTTCAGACCGCCGATCTAACGGAGGAATCAATGACTGTCAGATCCTGGTTCGGAAACGGCCTGGCGCTGAACGCCGGTACGATCGCCGTGGGCGTGACATACGATTCGCCTGTATCAGCGATTTCCGCCAATCGGCCCGTACGCGTGTATCAGAAGATCGATGGCGCGTGGTCCAAGGTGTTGAAACTCGACACGGCGGACCGGTCCGCGACCAATCGCTTCGGCGGAGACATCGCGATCAGCGGCGAAGTGGTTCTGACGGGCGCTACCGCGGCGTCGCCGCCCGAGGCGATGGGCGCCGCCTATCTTCACGACCTTTCGCGTGTTCCGACGCCGGGCGATCTGGACGGAGATCGCTCCATCGATTTCGACGACGTAGCGATCCTCATCGATGTGCTGCTGGGGCTTGATATCGATGCCGTGCATGTGGCCCGGGCGGATGTCAATTGCTCCGGCGAAGTCGATGCCCGCGATTTGCGATACTTCATCGATGCGCTGCTGGGCGGCGTCTGATCTTGCGTACGCAACACGATTGGACCTTTTGAAGAGACGTCATGAACGAATCCAGTGTTCAATGATCGCGGATGATCGGCGCCCATTCACCTGGGAATCTCTGAATCGACGTGGCAAGGCCCGACGGGCATTTGAGGAGAGTTGAGTATGCATACGAAAAAATGGGGCATCGCCGCGAGCGCACTTCTTTTGGTCGGTTCGCATCACGTCCGGGCGACGGAGCAGTGCGTCCTGCCGGAGTACGCGGAAATCACCGCGAGCGATCCCACGTATTTCGCGCGATATGGACGGAGTGTCGCGCTCTCGGGTGATCTCGCCGCCATCGGGGCGCCGTATCACGAATTCAATGGAGGTCAGAGCGGGAGCGCCTACGTGCTGCGACGCGACGGCTTCGAATGGGAGGAAATCGCCGAGCTCAATCCAGACAATCCCACACCCGGCGACGAATTCGGCGCCAGCGTTGCGATCGATGGAGACGTCATCGTCGTCGGCGCCTGGCGCGACTCCGGCCCGGGTCCGAGATTCGGCGCCGCCTACGTATTCGAGCGCGTCAACGGCGCCTGGTCACAGGTCGCGACCCTGTCGGCCTCCGATGGCGAGATTCTGGCGGCGTTCGGGGCCTGCGTCGCGATCAGAGGTGACACGATCGTCGTGACGGCTCAGAACGATGGTATGACACTGGGCGCCGCATACATATTTCGCAGAGTCGACGGCGTCTGGACGGAAACGGCGGTACTCCGCGCCGATGATCCGGCGTCGGCGCGCGGATTCGGTATCAGCGCCGCATTCGACGGAACCACGCTCGTCGTCGGGGCGCCTTCCGCAACGCCAGTCGTCAGCGTCCCCACGGGCGCCGCCTACATCTTCCATGAGGTCAACGGCGTCTGGACGCAGACGGCGCGATTGCTGGCGGACGACGCTTCAAGCAACGATCGATTCGGCGAAAGCGTGGCGATCAGCGGCCCCGACATCATTGTCGGAGCGATCGCGGCGCCGACACCGACCGGCGATCGCGGCGCCGCCTACATCTTCCAATCCGGTTCGGGGCAGTGGACTCAGGTCAGGAAACTGGTCCCGCCCGCGGGATCGTACGCCGTGCGATTTGGAATCAATGTTGCGGCGGACAACGGCGTATTCGCCATCGCAAGTGAGCGCGACCATTGGGGGCGCTACATCGCCAGCGGTTCCGTGTTCGTTCTTGAGGCCGAAGAGGCATGGATGAACGACGTGATATTGACCGCGCCGGACGCGGCGGACTTGGACCAGTTCGGATCATCTGTCGCGATCGCCGAAGGTGTTGTCATCGTGGGCGCGGACGGCAGTAATCGTACCGTCAATTGGGAAGGATCCGTACACGCGTTTGATCTGTTCACGGGATCGACGGACTGTAACGCCAATGGGCGTCCTGACGAATGCGACATCCAGATCGGCGTCAGCCAGGACTGCAACGCCAACGGTCTCCCGGACGAGTGTGACATCGCCAGCCAGGTCGGCGCGGACTGCGACGGCGACGGTCTGCTGGACGAGTGCGTGATTCCGACGCTGCTGGAGTATGACACATTGGCGCCGGATGACTTGGCCCTCAATCAGCGATTCGGGCGAAGCGTTGATCTGTCGGGCGATCTCGCCGCCGGAAGCGTTCACGACGCCGATGTCGCGTACGTCTTTGAAAACGGTGACGGCGTCTGGACGCAGTCGGCGGAATTGACGCCGGCGCCCGCCTTTCCTGAAGCTGAGTTCGGGGGCGCCGTCGTTATCAACGGCGAGAGCGTCATTGTCAGCGCCCATGGGGATGATGAAACCCACGAAGACTCCGGCGCCGTCTATGTCTTTGACAAGCTGGATGGCGTCTGGAGCCAGAGTGCGAAGCTGAAGGCGGAGGACGCGGACGCGTTCGACAACTTCGGGTTCGCAGTCGCCGTAAGCGGAGCGACGATGCTCATCGGCGCGCCGGGAGATGACGAGGCGGGCGACGACGCCGGCGCCGTCTATGTCTTCCGAAAGATCGGGGGCGTCTGGAGCCAGACCGCCAAGCTGCTGGCCGATGCGACAGCCGGCGTCGATCGATTCGGCGTGACAGTCGCAATCGATGGATCGATCGCCGCAATTGCGGCCGACATTGTCAATTCGACAACCGGAACGGGCGCCGTGTTCGTGTTTCGCGAATCGAACGGCGCCTGGACGCAGGACGTCCAATTGCCATCCCCCCCCGCACAGGGATCGGTCCTTCGCTTTGGCCGCTTCCTCGGGATCAGCGGCAATACCATTGCGTCATACATGGAGATATTTCCGGTCACGGGCGGTCCGACGACCAGCTACGTCGTCCTTTACGAGGAGGCTGGGGGAATCTGGATAAAGGCGCCCTTCGACATTCGGTATCCGTCGTTCAACGCATTTGGGGATCGAAGCGGATTCGATTTCAGCGCCGACGCGCTCATCGTCGGACTGACGCGCGACCTGGGCGCGGCCCCGGGCGCCGACACGTTTCCGGCGGAGGTCTATCGGAAAGTGAACGGCCAATGGTCGCAGGTCGCCATGCTGTCAACCAGCGATGGCTCGACGTCCAATGGCTTCGGCGGCGCGATCGCGATCGATGGCGCAAGGGTACTGACCGCCGCCGCCTGGACGCCTGTCGGCGACTCGCTCGGCGCCGCCTATTTCCACGATCTCTCGATCGTTCGAACGCCTGGCGACCTGAACGGGAACTCCTACGTCGATTTCGACGATGCGACGATCCTCGTCGACGTGCTGCTCGATTTCGACAGCGATCCGAATCACGCCGCCCGCGCCGACGTGAACTGTTCCGGCGAAGTCGATGGTCGCGACCTGCGATTCTTCATTGACGCCTTGCTAGGCGGCGCTTGATCGATTGAACGATCGTCGGCAATCGGCGCACGCGGCCGATGCGTGAGACGCAAGTGGAGTTGGCCGATTGCGGCTCCGGAATGAGGCGAGACGATGAAACGAGCGGTCTGTCTGATCACTGTATTGGCGTTTTGAATGACGATTGCGCCATTCGCTTCGGCGGATACGCAATGCGTGCTGCCGAGCTACATTGAAATGAACCCGGACGACGCGCCGGCCCATGCGCGATTCGGCGCCGACATCGCTGTGTTCGGCGACTACGCCATCTTCGGCGCGCCGTATGACATCACTGAGGTATCCAGCGGCGGCGCGGCGTACCAGGATCTCCATACGCCCGAGCAAACGAGCGCCGTCTATATCCACGACATCCGTGACCTGTCCTTTGTCGGCGATCTCAACGACGACGGCGCGATCGATTTCGACGACGCGGAGCTGTTCGCCGGCGTCCTGCTCGGCGTTGACGCCGACCCGCTCCACGTCGCTCGGGCGGATACGAATTGCTCAGGCGCTGTCGATGGTCGCGATTTGCAGTTTTTTGTCGAGTCCCTGATCGGCGACTGAAGCTCGCACGCCGCAAGGTCCTATCGGCGGCAACGAATGCAAGATGACCGCGGTCCCCGGAAATCGACACGTCGATTCCCGGGGCCGCGGCCATTGACCTGCACAACCGCGCCAAACCCGGATGTATTTCGCTACTCGACGGACACGAGGCCGGCGTCGATGTACTGGCCGCCGTTGGTCTGATGGCAGTGAATGGCGATCACGTTCTCGCCCGTCTTCATCGCCCGAATCGCCGTGTCGTCCATCGCGACGACGCTGTAGTCCGTCGTGTACTCCTTCAGCGAAGCGACGCGTGTTCCGTTGATAAACACCTCGGCGTCCTCGTCGTGATGGATGTTCAGTTCGACGGCGCTGGGAATCGCGTCCAGCGTAAATCGACGCCGGATCCAGATATCGCCCGTGCCCCATGTCGTGCCGACTTTGGCGCCGGGCGTGCCGCGCGTGCCGAAGCCGCCTTTACCCTTGGTCCACGTCGAGTCGTCGAACGTCGGTTGAGCCCAGTCGGCGTCGGGTCTCGTCGTCGTGTATCGCCACATGGCGCCGCTCTCAGCGGACGTCGGGAGAATCGTCGTCACCTTCGGCGGTGTCGTATAGAGCCTGTTGGCCGCGGCCGCCGCACGGGCCTCGTCCATCTTCAGCACGCTGCGATCGTAGGTCATCAGACCGTTGACTTCGCCTTCGACGTCCGTTGTCTGTGTGTACACCGCCGCGGCGACGCCGCGTCCAACAAGACGATGCAGGTCGCCAAGCATGTTGCAGTAGGCGTCCGTCAGCGCCGCCTGCGTCTCATAGGTGCGATAGCCCCAGTTGTCCTTCTCCTGCCACAAGTGTCCCTTCATCGGGAGCCCCAGACCACCGAACTCGCCGTTGACCACGGCTCGCCGGTCATCCAGCCTGTCGATGCGTGGCGCCGGATAGCTGTGGATGTCGAGCACATCGCCGACGTTTCGATCCGCCCAGCCGCTCGTGTTGTCGACGAGGCGCGTGGAATCGAGACCACGAACGAACTCAACGATCCTCGCCGTCTCCCACTGGCCCCAGCCTTCGTTATACGGAACCCACATGACGATGCAGGGATGGTTGTACAGGCCCTCGATCATACGCCGAAGTTCGCGTTCGAAGTTGTAGCCGGACTGCGCCGTCCGCCTGATGTCCGGCTGCTGTGAGTTGATGTAGGCGTCGCCCGACGGCATGTCCTGCCAGACGAGCAGGCCCAGCTTGTCGCACCAGTAATACCATCGCGCCGGCTCGACTTTGACGTGCTTTCGCACCATGTTGAAGCCGAGTCGCTTCGTCACTTCCAGGTCGTACTTCAGCGCCTCGTCCGTCGGCGCCGTGTAGAGACCTTCGGGCCACCAGCCCTGGTCCAGGGGACCGTACTGAAAGAGAGGTTCGCCGTTCAGAAACAGCCGGTTGACGCCCGCGCTGTCCTTGCGGATTTCGATCGAGCGAAAGCCGAAGTAGCTGCCGACGTGATCGATCGTGTTGCCCCTGGCGTCCTTCAGCTCAATCGTGAACTCATGAAGCGTCGGCTCCGTCGGCGACCAGACAGGGATGCGTGTCTCCGGCGTCAGCGTCAGTGGCTCGCCGGCCTTCGCCTTCGCGTGATAGCTGAGCCCCCCGATCATCGTGTCGAGCTCGAGCGAATACCCCGCCGTCTCCCCTGCGGTCTCGACGCCGACCTTCAGCGTGTTCGCCGCGAAGTCGGTATCGATGCGAAGGGCGTGGATGAATGTCCGCGGAACAGTCTCCATCCAGACAGTCCCCCAGATACCCGTGACGGCCGTATACCAGATCCCGTTGGGGTTGAGCGTCTGCTTGCCCCGCGGCTGATAGCCGGCGCCCGTCGGATCCCAGACGCGGACAACGAGTTCGTTGTCGCCGTCCTGCAGCGCGTCCGTGATGTCGAATGAGAAGGCGTCATATCCGCCCTGGTGCGCGCCGACGCGCTTGCCGTTCACGTAGGCGTAGGCCTTCCAGTCGGCGGCGCCGAAGTGCAGCAGTGTTCGCCGATCCTTCCAGCCGTCGGGCGCCCTGAAGGTTCGATGGTACCACAACTCGTTTTCCGGCCCGACGCGCCCCGCCACACCGCTGAGGTCCGACTCGATGCAGAATGGGACGAGAATCTTCCCCGCCCAGCTCGTCGGCTTGTCAGTTCCGCGCGGCGTGATGGCGTAGTCCCAGTGACCGTTGAGGTTCGTCCAGGCCCGCCGTGTCATCTGCGGTCGCGGGTATTCCGGCAGGACGCTGTCCGCCTTCACCTGATCGGCCCATGTCGTTCGGATCGGGGCCGCGGCGTAAACCGCCATCGGGCTCAGCATCACACCGCTTAGAACCCACATCAGCTTGCGCCATGCGCTTCGCGTTCTCATCTCGGATACCTCCAGGAGCGATCGACGCGCTGCGGCGCCGATATGGTCTTCCCCATCACCGGGCGGTCCCCCGACCCGGCGATCGGCCGTTTTTCGATGATCAAGTGTAAAATCGTGACGCCGATCTGTGGTTGGGACAGATGTACGATCTTCGGGATTCCTGCATGAAATGTCGGATTCCACGGCCCGCAGGGACAAGCCGAGGGCGCCTCGGCATCTGATCGGCGATTTGATTGCGGCGCCCCGCTCCGGTTCCTGCCCTGACTGATGAAGGTCCATTTGCCGCCGACTCCGATGAGCCGGCAGTTATTTTTGAAATCTGACGCGCCGGCGCGTTAGATCGAATTCGATTATGTCGCTTCAACACGAACGGGAGACGCCCCAATGAAACGGATGACCTGTTTACGGATCGCGATACTCGGCTGGCCGACGGCCCTGTTGATGACACTGACGACGGCGCCATTCGCCGTCGCCGTGGACATCCCGATCGTGAACGCGGGGTTCGAGGACAACCCCGTCGCGATGGGCTGCTTCGCCGTGTTTACGCCGAACGGCTGGAACATCTTCGATCCGGGCGGCATCCAGGGCGGCGGCGACGTCGTCGGTGGGCTGCATCCGGCGGGAGGCCCCTACTTCCCGGCGGCGCCCGAGGGCGATCATGTTGCGATCGTGTTCCTGCAGGGTGACGTCGGCGGGAGCCCGATGGGGCTCTCGCAATCGCTCGGCGAAACACTTCAACCCAATCAACGCTACACGCTCTCCGTCGAGATCGGCGACATTGCGTCGGGGACAGGTCCGCCCCCCTGCGATGTCTTCGGCTTCTTCGATCTCGATGGCTTTCCGGGCTACCAGGTTCAGTTGCTGGCGGGCGGCGGCATCATCGCGCAGGACGAGAACAGCCTCGCGCCCCTGCTCGACGACGGTGTCTTCATGGAAACTACGATCGAAGTCGTAATCGATGATGAACACCCGCTGCTCGGCCAGCAACTGGAAATTCGCCTGATCAACCTCAACATGATCGACACGCCGGAACATCCGGGCATCGAGGTCGACTTCGACAACGTGCGGCTCACGCGCGAATGCGCCAACGGCGGTGATATCGACAACGACACGCTGATCGACGCCAGTGACGTGACGATCTTCGTTGATGTATTGCTCGGAAACGACACGGACGCGGCGCACGTCGCGCGATCCGATCTCGACTGCTCCGGCGACGTCAACGGTCTCGATGTCGCTGTCATGGTCGCGCGACTGCTCGAATAGGCGTCAAGGCCCCGCCACGCCAACCGCCGATGGCGATCGCTCTTTCACACGCCGTAAGGCCCAATGCGCGTGAATCGCAAGCACATTGACGAACGCCAGACCGGCGCCAAGCCAGGCGAGTGTGCGAATACCATCGACAGCCGGCCCGGCGAGGTATTTTCCACCCTCGGGTCGGATCTTTGACGTATCACGATACATCGGATCGAACGTCGCCATCCCATCGGGATCAATCGCCCCGGCGCGATCGAGGGCGGTGAACCGCATCGAGATGGACAGTTGCGCCAACTCCGGCCGGATCACCCCCCAGAGCGCCGAAGACGAGCATGGCCAACACGTTGATCGCGTAGAGGATCTTCAACCGGACCTCCAATCTCCCGTCGAACCCATAATTTCAAACGAATTGGCGTACGACTTCTATCGCATTCGTTCGCGCCGACTCGGCATCCACTCTCTCGACTCACTGGAGAATCGCCGCAATCAGAACAATTGACGATTCAGCACAGGGATTCAGGGTCAAATCAGTGGGAATCAGGCCCTCGACGCGTTGAACGAGGCGTCGATCGTCCAGTATGATACGGGATCAGACGTCCGTGAGTCGGGCCGCATGGCGTCAGGTTGAGCGCATCAGCCGTGGCGCAACATTTCCAGCAGGGAGTGCGCCGGATGGAAATCCACCGAACCATCGTCACACCAGTCCGCGTGGCCATTGCGATGGTCCTGTTGCTGTCAGCCGCAACCAGCGTCCGCGCCCAGGATTGCAACGGCAACGGAGTTCCCGACGTACAGGACATCGATCCCGCCGATCCGGATGGCAATGGCGAAGTGAGTCCCGACTGCAACGGGAATGGCGCGCCGGATGAGTGCGAATTCTCACCCTCCTTTCTCGCCGACTTCACGCAGCCCTCCTCCGCGTTCAACGAGTTCGGAAACGCTGTCGCCATCGACGGAGACTTCGCGGTCGTTGGCGACCTTGAAGACGACGAACGCGCACAGAACGCCGGCGCCGCCTACATCTTCAAACGCGTTAATGGAGTCTGGACGCAGGTGACGAAATTGACGCTGGCGTCCGGACAGCAGAACGACTATTTCGGCTGTTCTGTGGCGATCGACGGCGACACGGCGATGGTCGGCGCCTATTGGGAAGACCCGAACGGCGTTTTCAATGGCGGCGCCGTTTACGTATACGAGGAAGCGGATGGCTCGTGGCCGCAGGTGGCGATGATTACGCCCGATGACTCGGCGACGAATCGCGATTTCGGATGGCGCGTCGCGCTTCACGGGACAACGTGCGCGATCTCCACAAGCGGCGTTCCCGCAAGCGGGTTTGATGATACCGCCGTCTATGTGTTCGAAGAGTCCGGTGGCGTCTGGTCCCAGGTTGCCAGGCTGATTCCGGACGATCCGGAGACGTCCGACGGCTTTGGAGACGCCGTCGCGCTTGACGGCGCGACAATCCTCGTCGGCGCCCCTTCGCGTTACAACTACTCATTCGAGGCCGGTGTCGCCTACGCATTTGAGAAAGTCAACGACGTATGGTCGCAGACCGCGAAGTTCTCGGCGCCCGATCCCGGGCAGAATGCGAACTTCGGCGATAGCGTCTCGGTTGACGGTCCCACAGTTGCCATCGCCGCGCCTCGCGCAAGCGGCGGAGGAACCACCTACGGCGGCGCTGTCTATGTGTTCGAGCGACAGGGCGGCGATTGGGGGCCCGCTGAACGGGTTGCGCCGCCGACTTCCGGGGCGTTCCAGTACTTCGGTTCTTCGGTCAGTGTCCGGAACGATCTGCTGCTGGTCGGCGCGGAGGGAGAAGATGGAATCGAAGCAAACGCCGGCGCGGCCTATGTGTTCCGTCATGTTGGAGGCCAGTGGCGCTACGCGTCGCGATTCGAGCCGAGTTCACCGACGGCCGAGTCCGACTTCGGGTATTCCGTCGCGTTCGATGGCGGGATCGCCTGCGTCGGCGCTCCCTTCAGACTCACGAACTCCCTGGGGGGACATGTCTATTTCGTTGACATCTCCAACCTGTCGCTGGACTGCAACGCCAACGGCGTCCCGGACGATTGCGACATCGCGTCGCTGACCAGTGGCGACTGCGACTCGGATGGCGTTCCAGACGAATGCGAGACCGACTGCAATGGAGATGGAACGCCGGATGAGTGCGAGAATCCGCCGCCGATGTGGGTGGACTGCAACGGAAATGGCGCCAGCGATCTCTGCGATCTGTCCTTCGGGGCGGCCATGGACTGTAACGTCAATGGTATTCCCGATTCCTGTGAATTGCCTTCACTTGTCACGTTACTGGAGTCGCCGCTGGCCGAGGGCGGCGGGTTCTTCGGCAGTCAGATCGCGATGGATGGCGACACGGCCGCGATCAGCGCGCCCGGCGTGCAGCTTGGAGAGGACTTCTATCGAGACAGCGGACTTGTTTTCGTGTATCGACATGTCAACGACGAGTGGCTGCTGGAAGCAACGCTCTCGATCGCCGATCCGACGCCGGGAGTTGAGACGCAGTTCGCCGGCCATCTCGCGCTCGATGGCGATCGACTTGTTGTCAGCGGTCGCACCCTTCAGGTCGGCGCCCAGGCCGTCGACGCGGTCTACCTGTTCGAACGCATTGGAGGCGCCTGGCTCCAGACGACGGCGCTCATCGCAGACGGCGCCGATCCGAGCGACAATTTTGGCGCCGCCTTTGATGTGTCCGGCGACACTGTCGTTGTCGGAGCGCCGTATGACGACATGAGCGGAATGAACAATGGATCGGCGTACATTTTCCGCAAGACGGGCGGCGTCTGGACCCAGACGCAGAAACTGGTCCCGGTCTACTCCTTTTCGAACGCGATGCAGGTCTTCGGATACAGCGTCTCACTGGACGGCGCCACGCTCGCCGTCGGCGCCCCGGCGGACGACCAGGACCGGAGCAACAGCGGCGCCGTCTACGTCTTTTCTGAAGATATCGACGGCGTGTGGCGGCAGGTCAGCAAACTGAAGTGCCAGTCACAAAGTATGGACGCCAATCTCGGTTATTCCGTGGCGATCGACGGCCATACGATCGTCGCCGGCGCCCCGTACGAGGGACCCACCTGGCAGGAATTCGGCGCCGTCTATGTGTTCGAGGAGAGCAACGGGGCGTGGCGTCAGACTTTCGAACTCCATGCGCCGGACGAATCGACCAACAGCGCCTTTGGCGGCGTTCTTTCACTAACGGACTCGACACTTGTTGTCGGATACGCGTACATCAGCGATCCCAATGTATCGAGCCGCCCTGTTATTTATGTGTTTCGAAAGAACGCGGGCCTCTGGCGACTCATCAGGGCCGTCGATGACGTCGGCCATGGCCCGGGGCCCAGCGCCGCCACGAACGGGACCACGGTGCTCGCAGGCCTTCCGTCGTGGGGAGCACAGACCTACGCCGGCGCAGTCGCTGTGTTCGATCTCGACTCCGCCGCGACCGACTGTTTTGGCGCGGGGCTTCTCGACGAATGCCAGCCGGACTGCAACGGCGACGGCGTCCCGGACGCCTGCGAACTGCTCAATGAGCCTGGCAGGGACTGCAATGAAAACGGGATCCTCGACGACTGTGAACTCGCCTCCGGAGGCGTCGACTGCAATCAAAACGGCATCCTCGACGAATGTGAGCTGTCCGCCGTTGTGACACAGAAACTGACAGCCGTCGCCGGCGCAAGGTTCGACCAGTTCGGCGCCGCCGTCGCGATCGACCAGGACATCGCCATGATCGGTCCGACGGCAATCTCCACAGGCGGCGCGGTCCAGGTCTACCGTCGAGTGGGTGGCGCCTGGACGTTCATGACGCAGCTGGTCCCTGACGACGCCGCCGGACCGGAGTCCTTCGGATTGGCCATTGCGTTACGCGGCGCGACGGCGGCAATCGCATCGCCGACTGACAGCGACAACGGAAATGCGAGCGGCGCCGTCTATCTCCTGGAAGAGACCACAGGTGAATGGCTGAGCGTCGCCAAGCTGACAGCGGACGACAGCGCCGCGAATGACAAGTTTGGTTCTTCCGTCGCCTTCGATGGCGAGACACTCGTCGTCGGATCGCCGTTCGACGATGACACAGACGCCGACAGCGGCTCGGCCTACGTGTTCCGAAAGACAAACGGCGTTTGGACGCAGCTCGCAAAGCTCACGGCCCAGGACGCCGCCGCGTCCGACCGATTCGGATCCGAAGTGGCGGTGGATCGAGACGTCGTCATCATCGGAGCGCCCTATGTTGACGAGTTCGGTAGCGACAGCGGCGCCGTCTATGTCTTCCATGAAGTAGGCGGCTTCTGGACCCAGATAGCCAAGTGGATTCCTTCGGACGGCGTCAGCGGCGATCGGTTCGGCGAATGCGTCGCGGTCCACGGATCCAGCGCCATCGTCGGCGCCCCCTACCGCGACAACGCAGGAAATTCCAGCGGCGGCGTGTACTTCTTTGAGAGGTTTGGCTCAGATTGGCAACCCGTTCCTTCGCCGGCGCCAAGCGATGCGCAGGCCAATGACCTCTTTGGTTACGCTGTCGCGCTCGAATTCGACACCGCGATCATCGGCGCGACAGGATCACACGACACACTGAGCGGCGCGGGCGCCGCCTATCTCGCGCGCAGGATCAATGGCGCCTGGCGCGTCGTCGATAAGTTTGACGCGCCGGACGCCGGCGCCAGCAGTCAGTTCGGCGCCAGCGTCGCACTGAGCGGCAATTCCGCGGTGGCGGGCGCGTTTGGGGACTATGTCAACGGACTTCCTTTCAGCGGGTCCGCCTACCTTGCAGACCTACCGCCGCGCGACTGCAATGAGAACGGAATCCCGGACGACTGCGAACTGAACGGCGCCGACTGCAATTCCAACGGGCGGCTCGACGCCTGCGAGATTGCGAACGGCGATCTTGACGACTGCAACATGAATGGAACCCCCGACAGCTGCGAGTCGATCCAAACGATCGAGGCCTTTGTCGAAGCGCTGCTGGCGTCGTCGGTGGACGCCGAGGCGATCTGTCTGTTCGACACCGATCGCAACGGAACGCTGGACGCCCGGGACATTCACCAGTTCGTCGTTGACAATCTGGGCGCCTGAAACAGCGACGATATCCACGTCGGCTACCCGAACAGCTCCCCAATCGGCCGCGCCTCTTCATCCTTCACGATGCGGAACGGTCGCTTGTCCGGCGAGTAGTTCGTCTGTTTGTAATCCACGCCGAGCGCCTTGCAGAGTGTCGCGTGCAGGTCGCCGACGCGGACGGCTCGTTCCTTTACGGCGCGTCCCTGATCGCTGGCGCCGATGAGGCGGCCGCTGACGAGACCACCGCCGCCGATGGCGACGCTCCAGACCTGCGGAAAGTGATCGCGCCCCTGGTTCGCGTTGATGCGCGGCGTGCGGCCGAACTCGCTGGCGATGATCACCACCGTTCGATCGTAGAGGTCCTTCCTGATCAGATCAGAAATGAGCGCCGTCGCGCCCTGGTCGAGTTCCGCGCTTTTGGCGGCCACGGCCTCGAAGTTGTTCGCATGCGTGTCCCAGCCGCCAAGCGACACTTCCACGAATCGAACGCCGGCCTGCACGAGCCGTCGCGCCTGAAGGCAGCCCTGACCGAACGCGGACTCGGCGCCGTAGGCCTCGCGCACGGCGGTCGACTCTTCATCCAGGTTGAACACGCGCGCCGTCTTCGGCCGCATCATCAACAGGGCCGCGTTGTAGTGTTCGGCGAAGGCCTTCAACGCGTCGTTCTTGCGGTGCTTCGCCTTGAAGCTGCGATCGAGATCGTTCAACAGCTTCAGGCGTCGCTTGAATCGCTCGCGCCCAATCCCCTGCGGCGGCGACAGCGTTGCGTCGCTCTGACGCGCGTTGCCGATGTAATACGGCGCGTACTTCGGCCCCAGGTAGCCCGCGGCCCAGTCGATGCCGATGCTCACATAGGGCGGCAGATTCTCATCTCGCGGGCTTCGACCCTTGTACTTGGCGATGATCGAGCCGATCGTCGAGTGCTGCATGCTCGCCAGAGGCGGGTAGCCTGTGTGCATGACGTAAGTCGCTCGCGAATGATCCGCTTCGCTGCTCGTCATGCTGCGAATCAGCGACAGGTGTTTGAAGCCTTTGGCCAGGCGCGGCAGATGCTCGCTGATCTGAATCCCCTCGGCGCTCGTGTCGATGGCGGCGTAGGGACCACCGTGGTCCGTGCCCGGCGCCGGATCAAACGTGTCCAGATGGCTCATGCCGCCACCCATCCAGAGGACGACGACACTCTCCGCATCCCGGTCCTTCGCCGGCTTCGCGTAGAGCACGCGCGGATCAAGCAGGCCCAGGAAGCCCGCGCCCCCCGCCGCCCCGACAGCGGCGCGCATCCACTGCCGACGCGTCATCGCGCGATAGCTCTCGCAACCCGTGCAGTCAATACGCTTCATTGCCATGTCTCACACTCGTGGTTCGGTCGCCATCCGCTCCCTTGTGGTCGCGGTTCGGACGAATGCCGCGCCTGTCAGCGAATGAACTGGAACTCCCGCGTGTTGAACAGCGCCCACTGGAGATCTTCCCAACCGGCGTCGCCGCGGCTGTCCGTAATGATGTCCATTGCCCATTTCCGCTCGCGCTTGGTCGGCTCGCGCGTCAGGACCTGATAGAAGATGGCGTCGATCAGTTGTCGACCGTTCAGTTTCCTAGACTCCCGCCAACGCCGAATCGGATGGTTGGCGTGCGATCGAACGGCGCCGTTCACGAAGCCGCCATTCATCAGTGACAGCGCCTGCTGGATACTGCCGTCCGCAACTCCCGTCGGAATCGTCTCGCGATCCGAGGCCCCGAAGATCCGCAGAAAACTGCGCGGGCGCGGCGGGTACATTGTCTGTGCCGAAGGTCGATTTCCCCGATATCCCTGGGAGTAGTATCCCGTGGCGACGAGGATCGAATCGTTGACCTGTTCCGCCGACATTCGCCTGAGGCGCATGCCCTCGAACAGGGAGCCCGGCACAATGTCGTCGGCCTCCGTCGGTGTTTCCTTGTTGTGTCGTACAACGCTCGCCCACGTCGCCAGCGAATCGCTGCTCGACTGCTGATAGGTGCGAGAGAGCGCGATCAGCCGCAGCGTGTGCTTCAGATCGTAGCCGCTTTCGATGAAATCAATGGCGAGCCAGTCGAGCAGTTCGGGATGGGACGGCGGATTCAGCGGGCTGAAGTTGTTCGGCGGGTTGACCAGGCCGACGCCCATCATCCGCTCCCACAGGCGATTCACGATCACTCTTGCGAAGTAGGGGTTCTTCCTCGACGTGATCAGTTCCGCCAGCGCGTCGGGCCCAGCCCCCTGTTCCGACGTCGCCCCCGTCAGGAATCGCCCCTGCGCGCGCCGGCGATCGTGCCGAACGCCCAGCGATTCCCCGGAGAAGTCGCGCCGCGTTCCGCGGTAGAAACCGGCCATGCCCTTGAAGTCATTCTGCGTCCAGTAGTCGAAGGGATGATCGTGGCATTGTGCGCACTTGAGGGAGACGCCGAGGAAGGCGTCCGTGACGGAGACCGCGAGAACATCGGCGTCGAGCCGATCCCGCAGCAGAAACCCCGTCGCCAGATTCTGATTGGGATCGCCGTCGGCCGAGACCAGGTTTCGAACCAGTTCGTCGAAGGCGACGTTGCGCTCCAAAGCCGAATGCAGATAGTCGCGCAGCGCGTTCGTGGGGGCGCCGGGAATACCGCCGCGCTCCCGGAGCAGATCCCCGAAGACGATCGTCCAGCGATCCGCGTAATATCGCTGGTCGAGCAGCAGATCGACCCACTTCTCCCGTCGCTCGCGCTTGTCCCACGCCATGTAACGCTCGAGATCCTCGAGGGCGGGGGTGATCCCCACGAGATCAAGGCTCGCCCGGCGCGCGAAGGTCCAGTCGTCGCACAGCTCCTTGGGGCGGACTTTCTCCTGCTTGATCCGCGCCAGGATGAATCGATCGATGTCGTTGAAGGGCCGAAACGCCCCGAAGCTCACTTCCGGCGGGAGGGGCTTCTCCGCCGGCAGCGGCGCCAGAATCTCCTTCGGACCCGCGGGACGCGTGCTTTTGAAGCTGGGAAACTGGGCGAAGGCCGTGGAGGCGCAGGCGATCACAAAGGCCGTCGACAACGCCGACAGCCGCAGGAAACGACCCTGAGCGAGATCCGCAGTGACTTCCATAAGCGCCCCATGCCGGATACATCCTTAACGCTCATATTCTATGCGGGATTGCAGAGTCATCCCAGGAATTTCCGACAAACGCGCCTCATCCGGCCTGCGCCCTCCCTGACCAATGGAATCGCTCCCCTCAACGGCGGAAATACGCCTCCGACTCACCTCAATCCGGGCGAGGACCGCGCGACAGATTTTCACGGGCGCGGCGATTGTCTTCACGCACACCCAACCGGATCAATCCCGCCACACACTTCGCCAACGGGCGGGCGCACCGTCGATGTCGAGGATTCCGCATCCCGGCGCGCAGCGCGAACTCGAGGGCGCCACGCTGCCAAAGACATGACACTCGCTATCGCCGCAATACCGGATATCTCTATTCGGACATGTTCGCACACTTCAGATCATCGCGGGAGCGCCGGCACAAGAGCTCTCCGTCGATCTTCCGGGCGGGCCGAACCATGACAAAGCTGTCATGTGGATTCGGGGGGGCGTGCCTGCACGCACACAGCGACGTGTACCCTCGCACGGTCATTTGTGCGACCGCACACAACGCCACGCCGATGGCGCCGCAGCGTGTAACAAGCTCGTGCAACATTTGCACATCGGACCAAAAACGAAACACACATCGCGCCTAATGCCCGCAAGGCGTCGTGGCTTCGGCAATGTGTCCTGGCCGCGGCCGCCTCAGGCTAATTTCGACTGGAGACAGAAGTGATGCACGCGATGACAAGTTCCACCCGACCCGCGAAACACCTACTGACGCGACTCAGCTCGAACGCTCGCCGCCTCGCAACAATCGCCTCGTTGGCGATCGCATTTGCATCGACGGCCGCGTTCGCGCAGACCGGCTACACGATCACGGGCGGCATGTCGAACTTCGACTGCGGTAATCACTGCGACGAACCCTGCGACGAATTCGAGGTCGAGATTGAGGGCATCCATCCCGAGGACGTCGTTCACACCTACCACAACAGCAACTATGGCGCCCCGACTGTGACGCTGTCACCCGACGGCGGATCGACGATCGTCGACTATCGCAATCCGCAGCACATGACCGCCGTGGGCGCGATCGAGCACTTCGGCGTCACGCTGCGACAGCTGTCGTCGGCAAATGCCATTTATGTCCGCTGGATGGTCAATGGTCAGACCGCCACGGTCAACGGACAGGTCCCGATCCAGGGCGGCGGTTCGGCGCCTGCCACGCAGCCGATGCTGCCATCCATCTCGACGGACATGACGATCGGCGGCGGCGGTGGCGACGGCATTGCATGCTCCGTCACCAACAACGATCCTCTCCAGTGGATATGGATCCAGCGCCGCGCCCAGGTCACACAGGGAACTGTCACGCTTGAGGAACTGATGCCCAACGATCCCGTCGTGACAACGACGGTCCAGCTCGACGCCGCGCCGATCCTGCTCGCGCCGGGGCAGACGCTGACAGTCGTCAACGATCTCGTGGAGGTGGAAGACAACCAGAGCGTGGTCTTCGCCGCCGAGTATTACCAGGACCTCCGCCAGGTGGGGCCCTTCAACAACTCGCACGCGCTGGGGCCGCAGCTTGGCAACGTTATGACGGCGAGCATCGCCAGCCCGGACAGCGGCTGCGGCGTCTCAAGCCCGATCATTCTCGAACAGCCGCTCAGCGCCACGGCGGACCAGGGATTCAGTGTCGACCTGCGCGTCAACGCCGACGGAAACGACCTGACACTCTCCTACCAATGGCTGAAGGAAGGCCAGCCCCTCGTCGAAGGCGGCGGTGGTGGCATGTTCCACGGCGTGACAAGTGACGAGCTCTCCATCGACGAACTCAATCCCGACACGGAGGGCTTCTACGCGGTGCGCGTTTCAAACACGTGTGGAACCATCGTCTCTGACTCCGCCCTTGTTTTCCTCACCGGCCACAACGATGCGCCGCCGCGCCCCTGCGAAATCGTGAGTGTCGGGGCGCCGGCGAGCGAAACAGACTGCTACAACGGATATGGGTACTTCAGCCTGACCGCCAGCAGTTCGACGCCGATGAGCTACCAATGGCAGATCCAGGCGGACTCGGAAACATGGCTGCCCCTGGGCCTCGACTACGTCGACCTGCCCTGTGGGGGCGCCGCGCTGGCCGACACGGCCGACTCCGCCGATTCCTACATCGAAGTGATTCCCTGCGATGGTGTCGACATCTACAACGTCCGCTGCCTCGTTACGAATGATTGCGGCGACGTTCCCTCGGCGACGACGCAGCTCCTGTTCTATTCGGGTTTGCCAGGTGATGTGAATCACGACGACGCCGTCAACGGAGACGACATACAGACGTTCGTCGGTCTGCTCCTGAGCGCCAACGCGACCGGCGCGGACCTCTGCGCCGCCGACCTCGATATGGATCTCGCGGTGACGAGCGATGATGTCGCCTACCTCGTCGACGAGCTTCTCAACCAGTGATAGGGAACTGACGTCCGGAAATCTCAGGGCGGATGGCCGATCAGGGCCATCCGCCCCATCACCGCCGCCCGGTCCGCTTCATTCGCCATCTCGTATCCACACCCGCCGCAAAATTAGTCCATTCGACAGTAGCCGGAACGGCGATCTCCCACGTCATCAATGTGGAGACGCGACAGCGCCCACGCGCCGGTCGGTTCGCCACGACGGGTCGTTTCGGCGATTCGCGTCTCAGCGCCCGGCGCGTCGCCGGGCGTTTCGCCACCTACGTCGGGGGATATGGCGACGCCGGTCAGGGCCTTCGGGCCAAACCAACGGCGAATCGCCCATCACACGATCACAAAGAGCGGCGGACAGCCGGACCGAGCGTTCGGCGGGTTGTCCCGGAAATCGACAGAGAAGGAACACGCATGAAATCCCACCCAATCAACATCGTCATTGTCATCGCCGCGCTGTTCGCCAGCAGCGCGATTCACGCCTCCATGATTGCCGGCTACGACATCCCCCAGGTGGGATCCGGCTACGCGACGCTGCCGCCGGTCAGCGGCGGCGCCCCCGAAGTCAGCGCGACGAACATGACGGCGACGATCCCCGCGCTCACGCCTCAGACGATCTCGAATCACTATCGGTTCACGGGCTGGCTTTCGAGCGTCAACACGTCGCGCTACATCCGCACGATGCTGACGGTCGCGCCGGGATACACGCTCTCCCTGAGCGATGTGTCCTACTCCGTTGAAGATCTGCCGCATTCGGCCACGCTGTCGACGTTCCATGTCCGCACCAGCCTCGACGGATTCGCCTCGGACGTTGACGCCTTCACGCTGTCCGTCCCGGGCGCCGTGACGGATCGCGTCACGGACCTCAGCGGACTGGGGTCCATCACGGGCGCGATCGAGTTTCGCTTCTACGCGACGACAACGAGCCCCGCCATGACGATGGGCTTTTCCAACCACCTGCCCGGGGGCAGCGGCGCAGGGCTGCCGGATGTCGGTCAGAACATTCGATTCAACGGCGATGTCATCGCCATCCCGGAACCCGGAGCGCTGACGCTGCTGGGACTTGGCGCCACGATCGTGGCGGCACGACGACGCCGCAGCGTTCGCTGATCGCATGAACAATCATTGATCGCGCGAGCGCCGGCGCCCATCAGAGCCGCCGTGTCCTCACGGCGAAGTACTGCTCACGGACACTGGTTGATTCGCCACGCTGAGGACAGCGAGGCTCTGAATCGCGCATTCACTTTGCTCGCCACGCTGGGGACAGCGAGGCTCTGAATGGCGCGTTCACTTCGCGACGCGGCGCCGGCGTCGGGCGCCGATCGATGCGGCAGCGAGCGCGAGCAGGAGCGCCGTTGTTGGTTCCGGGACGAGCGGTTCGAGACGGAAGTTGGCGAAGCCGGACGCGTCGAGATTGCCGACATTCGATTCGGCGATGTTGGTGCAATCCAGGACGAGTTGGAGGCGATAGAGGGCGCCCGCGTACAGGATGGCTTCTCCGCCAACATCGAGCGTGCCGGTCGAAGGCTCGTTGTACAAGACGCCGCCCTCAAGTCGTTCGTGGAACGCGTCTCTGGACGTTCCAAAGTCGCGGATGGCCATGCCGAACAGGACGCCGATTTCCTGATTCGTCGTATGCGAGTACGAAATCGAACCCTCGATCGTCGCCCGCAGATCTTCTGTCGGTTCGATGAAGACCTGCACGCGCGTCACGGTGCTGACATTGAGCGAGCGGATCGCGTGCGAGAGGTCGGTGTCGAATTCTCCGGTTCCGGCGGTTTCGTTCCATTGAAAGGCATAAGTTGATTCGACGATGTTCATGCCGATCTGGGCAAGGCTGTCGTGATTCAGTGGATTGGAAACGATCGAGACGGTTTCAAAGTCAATTTCCGAGTGTGTTGAGACGCCGTCGTCGATCTGAAGCATCGACACGACAAACCCCGCGCTGACGACCTGAGGCGCCGACAGCGCAATAAGTCCAATGATGATGAATGCGATTCGGGTCATGGGTCGAAGTGTCTCTCGTGGGGATTACTGGCGCCCGCCGGCCTGACACCCCGATTTTACGGGCCGCAATTGGCGAATTCAAGCGAACGCGGCGGCGCAACGGAGCACATTTCCCGAAAGTCGGCGCTTTCGGTTGCAAATCGGGCGTCGATGGCATCGTGTCCTAGAAGTCGCCTGGTGACTCCGCCGCCCCGTCGGGGCGGGCTTCTACAAGAAGCAACGCTGACCACGGGTTGCGTTACGACCGCTTCGCGGTCTTCGCTTCACCCGTGGCTACGCGCCGGCGCTCCTTCGGAGCGGGGTCCGCAGGCGGCTCTGTGGGGCGCCATCGTGAACAACGCTGTCTGGCGGCGCCAGTCGGAGCCGCCGTGTCCCTACGGCGAAGTACCGCCCACGGGCGCTGGACGATTCGCCACGCTGAGGACAGCGAGGCTCTGATTGGCGCGTTCACTCCGCGACGCCTCACACACGCGCCACGCCGGCGGCGCCAGTCAGAGCCGCCGTGTCCCCACGGCGAAGTATCGCCCTCGGACGCCGGATGATTCGCCACGCTGAGGACAGCGAGGCTCTGAATCGCGCGTTCACTTCGCGACGCCTCACACACGCGCCACGCCGGCGGCGCCAGTCAGAGCCGCCGTGTCCCCACGGCGAAGTATCGCCCACGGGCGCTGGACGATTCGCCACGCTGGGGACAGCGAGGCTCTGAATGACGCGCTCACTTCGCGACGCCTCACACACGCGCCACGCCGGCGGCGCCAGTCAGAGCCGCCGTGTCCTCACGGCGAAGTATCACGCACGGGCGCCGGATGATTCGCCACGCTGGGGACAGCGAGGCTCGGAATGGCGCGTTCACTTTTCCTCGCCACGCTGGGGACAGCGAGGCTCTGAATGGCGATCGCCTCCTCTGGCGCCAGTTTCCCCTCGACCGCATATCGACATCTGTCAATGTCACATCGTCTTCGCCCCCAACTCTGACGATGCGCCAGTGAGAAAATGCGCATCGTCGATGGACGATTCTTGCTGTCATCCGTCTTCCCGAGGGGCGTTCGTTTCCTCGCGGAGACTGACAATGACAGAAACGGGAACCAGTTTCAGATGGAACATCACCTATCTTCGACTCGCGCTGGCCGGCGCCCTGCTGGTGGGAGTCATCGATCCGGCGCGACTCGCGGCGCAGGCGCCGACCTGCTCCTCCTGCAACGTCGACGTCCCCTGCGACATGGCCGTATCGCAGATCTTCCTCAACGAGGACGGCAAGGCGCCCACAACAACAGTCCACGTCTGCGCCAACGGCAATCAGGATCTGCCCGCCAAACACGCGACACTCATGACATTCCCCGGCGCCACGCACATCGACTACGTCTGCGTCGGCGCCCGCTCCAGTTCCCAGTTCGCCCAGCCATGTGAACTCTTCTACGCCACGCTTGATCCCCTGACGGGCAAGCCCGACTTTGAACAGGGCACCACGCTGTTTTCACTGCCGCCCGGCGGCGCCATTCATCAGATCGTACCCGTCAACTGGACACTCACGGGCACGCGCTGGATCGGTCTTCGATTCCCCGCCGGCGCCTGCACCCTCAGCGAAATGGGCGTGCGACCGCGAACCTCCGGGCAGGCCGCCGTCTGGGTGTCCGGCGACGCGTGGCGCAACTACACGTCCGTCGGCTACGGCGACACGGCGCCCGTCATTCGACCGATCACGAGCTTCCAGGCGCAGAGCGCACCGCAGCTGATCGTCAATCCCGTCAGTCCCCTTCCCCTGACGACGGACGAGAACGGCGCGGCCTTCGATGTCGAAATCTCGCTTTCGTCGGAACCCTGTGACGATGTCTTTGTCTTTATCGATCCCAGCGACTTCTCCGAGGCGATCGCCATACCCGGCCAGCTCACATTCAACGCCCAGACGTGGAACACGCCGCAAATCGTGACGATCATGGGGCTCGACGACCCGCAGGTTGACGGCGATATCCCCTACTCGATCGACATCCAGTCGGTGTCGACGACGCTGCTCTCCACGTGCTACGGCGGTCTGATGGCGTCACTGCCCGCGATCAACAACGACAACGATATGGCGACCTGCCCGCCCCCAGATCTCAACTGGACGATCTCCGTCCATCCGGTTCTGCCGCCACTCGTTGCGCACACGATGGCCTATGACAGCGTTCGCGAGCGCGTGGTTCTCTTCGGCGGACTGGGTCCGAACGGATACAGCAACGAAACCTACGAATGGGATGGCGCCACGTGGACGCTCGCCCACGCCGGCGGGCCTTCGGCCCCGTCGCCTCGCGCCGACGCCGCCATGGCCTTCGATTCGATTCGCGGCGTGACAGTCCTCGTCGGAGGCGCCGACGCATTCGGCGTGAATGACGAAACCTGGGAATGGAACGGCGCCACGTGGACGCTTGTCGCCTCGGGCCCCGGTGCGTCGCCGGGGGGACCGCGATCGAACC
>Ga0116151_10000341_pt1 | contig 42699 bp, 39 predicted proteins | sample AD_UKC117_MetaG_FD_89893 | JGI IMG/M metagenome (GOLD analysis project Ga0116151, IMG submission 89893) | Active sludge microbial communities of municipal wastewater-treating anaerobic digesters from Hong Kong - AD_UKC117_MetaG | ecosystem: Engineered > Bioreactor > Anaerobic > Digestate...
CCCTCGGCAGCCGTGAGGTCGAGCTTGCCTGCCAGGAACGCGCGGCGGCTGAACTCGCCGGGCTCGGCTGGCCTCAGCTCCGGCATCGCGCCGAGCGCCTCGACCAGCGAGCGGGCGACCGCGGCGCCGCCGTGATGCTGGATCTCGAGCACGTCCTCGCCCGTGCTGCTCGACGGCGCCGGAAAGAAGAGCAGCAGGGCACGATCGAGCAGGGCGCCGCTCGCCGGATCGCGAAGTGCGGCGAGCGTCGCCCGGCGCGGCGCCGGAATGTGGCCGGCCAGCCGCTCGGCGACCAGTGCCGCGGCGGGCCCGGAAACGCGCAGGACGCCGAGCGCCGAGCGGCCGGGCGGGGTGGCCGGTGCGTAGACCGTGGCCCGCCGCTCGTTCATCGACAGCCTGTCCTCAGGGCTTGCGGCCCTTGTCGGCGCCACCCTCGTCGCTCGGCTTGCGGTTGCGCTGGACCCCGGCTGCCGCGGCGGCGAGCTGGGTCCACATCGACTGGAACTGCTCGACCCCCTTCATCCCGATCGGCAGCCATTGCTCGAGCATCGCCTTGCCGTCCATCTCGTGCACGGTCTTCTTGAGCTGCGCCTCGATCTCCTCGATCAGCCGCTGCTGCATCGGCGCCACCTCGGGCAGGCCGAGGAAGTGCCGTGCCTCCTCCGGCGTGCATTCGATCTCGATATTGAACTTCAAGGCCGTTCCCCATCCGCTGCTGACGCCGACTCGCCGCGACTATAGGTCAGGAGACCGGGGTGACGCCAGAAACAGCCGGGAGTGGTCGCCGCCGGCCTTGCCCGCGAGCGCGTTCCGGCCTAGCTCCGAAGCCAGCAGACGGAGGGAGCGATCGATGGCGATGCAGATCAAGGTCGGGCGGCACGGCGGGCCCGAGGTGCTCGAGCGGGCGGAAGCCGAGGTGGGAGCGCCCGGGCCCGGGCAGGTCCGGCTCAGGCACACGGCGATCGGCCTGAATTTCATCGACACCTATTTCCGCTCCGGGCTCTACCCGCCACCGGCCGGCCTGCCCTTCGTTCCGGGCCTCGAGGCCGCGGGCGTCGTCGAGGCGGTGGGCGAGGGCGTCGACGGCCTCGAGGTCGGCCAGCGCGTGGCCTATGGCACGGGCCCGCTCGGCGCCTACAGCACCGAGCGGCTGATCCCGGCCGAGAAGGTGGTCGCCATCGGCGACAAGATTGCCGACGAGACGGCGGCGGCGATGATGCTCAAGGGCCTGACCGCCCAGTATCTGCTGCGCCAGACCTATGTGGTGAAGCCGGGCGACACGATCCTCTTCCACGCGGCGGCCGGCGGCGTCGGGCTGATCGCCTGCCAGTGGGCGAAGCATCTGGGCGCCACGGTGATCGGCACGGCAGGCAGCCAGAAGAAGGCCGACCTGGCCAGGGCGCATGGCTGCGACCACGTCATCCTCTACCGTGACGAGGACGTGCCGGCCCGGGTCAAGGAGCTGACCGGCGGCAAGGGCGTGCCCGTGGTCTACGACGGCGTCGGCAAGGACACCTTCGTCATGTCGCTCGACTGCCTCAGGCCCCGCGGCCTTCTGGTCAGCTTCGGCAACGCCTCGGGTGCGGTGGAGGGAGTCAATCTCGGCATCCTCGCCGCCAAGGGCTCGCTCTTCGTCACAAGGCCGACCATCGCCGGCTACACCTCGACCCGGGCCGAGCTCGAGGCCGCCGCCAGGGATGTGGTGGATGTCGTCGGCTCGGGGGCGGTGAAGATCGAGGTCAACCAGCGCTTCCCGCTCGCCCAGGCCGCCGACGCGCACCGGGCGCTCGAGGGCCGCAAGACGACCGGACAGACCGTGCTCCTGCCATGAGCCGACCGGTCTTCTTCGCCCAGGTCTCGGATTTCCACATCCGTCCGCCAGGGGTGATCTTCGCCGACGTGGTCGACACGCTGGCCATGCTGCGGGCGGCCGTCGACACGCTCGTCGGCTTCAGCCCACAGCTCGACGCGGTGCTGGTCTCGGGCGACCTCACCAATGACGGCGAGGCCGAAGCCTATGCGCAGATCGCCCCGGAGCTCGCCCGGCTGCCGATGCCCGTCTATGTGGTGCCGGGCAATCACGATCATCGCGAGCGGATCACCGCACTCGCCGGCGTCGCGGAGGTCGGCCAGGGCAACGCGCACCGGCAGTTCACGGCCGAGCTCGGCTCGCTTCACCTGATCGCCCTCGACAGCCTGGTCGAGGGCGAAGGTCACGGGGCGCTTTGCGCCGAGCGGCTGGCCTGGCTCGAGACCGAGCTCGAGCGGGCCGCCGGGCGGCGGATCCTGATCATGATCCATCACCCGCCGGCCGCCACCGGCATCGATTTCATGGACCGCATCGGGCTCCGGTCGAGCCCGGCGCTGGACGCCCTCATCCGGCGCCACGCCGGCTCGATCGAGCGGATCGTCTGCGGCCATGTGCACCGGCCGATCTTCTATCGCTGGCAGGGTGTCCCGGTGAGCGTGACGCCGGGTGTGGCGCACCAGGTGGTGCTCGGCCTCGACGGGCGCGAGCCCGGCTTCAACCTGGAGCCGCCGGGCTTCCACCTGCACCGCTGGACCGAGACCGAGGGCCTCGTGACTCACCACGTCCATCTCGGCAGCTATCCGGGGCCCTACTACTTCAGCGGCAACCCGGACAGGAAGCCGGCGACCTGAAGGGGCTGCCGGCGGGGGCAGCTACGAGTTCATCGTGCCCCAGAAATCGTCGTTGGTCTTGGCGAGGCGCATCTTGTCCATGAGGAACTCCACCGAATCGGTCGTCCCCATGGGATTGAGGATGCGGCGCAGCACCCACATGCGCTGCAGCGTCGCCTTGTCGACCAGGAGCTCCTCGCGCCGCGTGCCCGACTTGTTGATGTCGAGGGCCGGGAAGACGCGCTTGTCGGCGACCCGACGGTCGAGGACGATCTCGGAATTGCCGGTGCCCTTGAACTCCTCGAAGATCACCTCGTCCATGCGCGAGCCGGTGTCGATCAGGGCCGTCGCGATGATGGTGAGCGAGCCCGCGTCCTCGATGTTGCGCGCGGCGCCGAAGAAGCGCTTGGGGCGCTGCAGGGCATTGGCGTCGACACCACCCGTCAGCACCTTGCCCGAGCTCGGCACAACGGTGTTGTAGGCGCGTGCCAGGCGGGTGATCGAATCCAGCAGGATGACCACGTCGCGGCCGTGCTCGACCAGGCGCTTGGCCTTCTCGATCACCATCTCGGCGACCTGGACGTGGCGCGTCGCCGGCTCGTCGAAGGTCGAGCTGACGACCTCGCCCTTCACCGTCCGCTGCATGTCCGTCACCTCCTCCGGCCGCTCGTCGATGAGCAGGACGATGAGGTAGACCTCCGGATGGTTGGCCGAGATCGCGGTGGCGATGTTCTGCATCAAGACCGTCTTGCCGGTCCGTGGCGGGGCCACGATCAGGGCGCGCTGCCCTTTGCCCAGCGGGCAGACGATGTCGATAATGCGCGTGCTGACGTCCTTCTTGCCGAGCACCTCGAGGTTCAGCTTGCGGGTCGGAAAGTAGGGGACGAGGTTCTCGAAGTGGATGCGGTGACGCGCCACCTCCGGCGGGTCGAGATTGATCGTGTTGGCACGCAGCAAGGCGAAGTAGCGCTCGCCTTCCTTCGGTGCCCTCACCTGACCCTCGACGATGTCGCCGGTGCGCAGCGCGAAGCGGCGGATCTGCGAGGGCGACACATAGACGTCGTCGGGACCGGCGAAATAGTTCATGTCGGGCGAGCGCAGGAAGCCGAAGCCGTCCTGCAGGATCTCCAGCACGCCGTCGCCGGTGATCGGCACGCCGGTCATCGCCAGCTCTTTCAGGACGGCGAAGACGAGGTCGCCCTTCTTCAGCGTGCTGGCGTTCTCGATGCCGATCTCCTCGGCGTAGCGCAGCAGCTCGGCCGCCGGCCGGCGCTTGAGCTCCGTCAGGCTGATCGGCGGCAGATCGGAGCGCACCTCGGGATAGTCGCGCTCGCGCTCCCGGCCGAACTCGCGGTCCCGGTCGCGATTGCCGTCACGCTCACGATTGTGGTCGCGGTCCCGGTTGCTGTCACGGTCCCGGGGCCGCTCCGCCCGCTCGCGGTCGCCCCGGTCGCGATCCCGGGGCCGGTCCCGCTCGCGCGGCTCGCGGGCCTCCCGGGGCTCCCTCGGCTCGCGCATCTCGCGGGCCGGGCGCGGGGCGGATTCCTCCGGCTCGACCATGCCGAAGAGCTCGGCAGGCAGGCCGATCACCCCGTCGTCGGTGTCGTCGCCCTCAGCATTGTCGCCGGCGCCCATGCCCTCCTCGATCGCGGCGAGCAGCGGCTGGTCTTCCTCGACACGGCGAGCCGGCCGCGCCCGAGTGCGCTTGCGGCGGGCCGGTCGGGGCGCGCTCTCGCCCTCGGCGGGCGGTGACGCCTCACCGTCGCCGTCGCTATCGGACCCTTTTGCGCCGGAGCCCGTTGCACCGGACGGGGTGTCCGCCGCGGTCTGCCCGGGCGTGGTCGGCTCGGGCGACTTGTCGTTCGCGTCGTCACGCGGCGTTTCGGCCATCATGTCCTCGGTGTCGTGAATCAATTCTATCTCGATTGTTGCGTTTGCTGGAATTTCTGGCGCTGCGGCCCACGGCTCAGAACGGCCGGAAGACCACCAGAACGACGATGCCCACGAACAGCAGGGTCGGCACTTCGTTGAAGACGCGATACCAGCGGGCCGATCGCGGCCGCTCATCGGCGGCGAACCGCCTGACATCCCGTGCGATGAGCCCGTGGCAGCCGGATATCCCGAGAACCAGCGCCAGCTTGGCGTGCAGCCACCCCTGGTCCCACTGGCTCTGCAAGGTGGCCAGCCAAAGGCCGAAAATGAAGGTGGCAACCATCGCCGGCGTGCCGATCGCCTTCAGCAGGCGCCGCTCCATCACCTTGAAGGTCGCCGATGCCTCACCGCCTACCACCGCATCGCAATGATAGATCAACAGGCGCGGCAGATACCACATCGCCGCCATCCAGGCGGCGAAGGCCATGATATGGAGCGCCAACAACCAGAGAGCGAGGTCAGCCAGGACTGTTCACCATGCGCTGCACCACAGGTGCGGGTCGCCAGAGAGAGGCCGATTTCGCGACAAGGGAAATCGTCAGTGCGCCAATTGCTGGGGACCAACTCATTGTTCGGGGGTGGCGTGGCCGAACGCCACGCAATCGAGTATAATGTCAGTCGCTGCCGGATTTCAAGTGGCGAACGAGATCGAGCACATTCTCGGGTGGCGTTTCCGGCACGACCCCATGCCCGAGATTGAAGATGAACGAACGCTCGCGCCAGGCGGCCAAAATGCGATCGGCGGCGCGGCGCATCGTGTCGCCGCCGGCGACGAGAGCGATGGGGTCGAGATTGCCCTGCAGGCAGAACTCCCCGGGCAGGGAGGCGGCCGCCCAGGCCGGATCGATCGTCGTGTCGATGCCGAGACCGGCCGGGCGAATGGCTGCGGCGAGGTCGACCAGCGCCGGGCCGACACCACGCGCGAAGACGATCACCGGCACGCCAGGGCAGCGCTCGCCCAGCTCCGCCACGATCCGTGCCAGGGGTGCGGTCACCCAGCGCTCACGCTCGTCCGGCGGCAGCGCCCCGGCCCAGCTGTCGAAGACCTGCAGGACCTCGGCTCCGGCGGCGACCTGGCGCTCGAGAAAGGCGATGACGGCCTTGGTCAGGAGATCGACGAGGTCGCCGAAGAGCCGTGGCTCGACCCGGGCGAGCCGGCGGGCCACGGCCCAGTCCTTGGAGCCTCCCCCTTCGACCATGTAGGCGGCAAGGGTCCAGGGGGCACCGGCGAAGCCGATCAGCGTCACCTCGCCGGGCAGCGAGCGGCGCAGCCGGCGCAGCGTCTCGTAAACCGGCTCGAGGTGCTCGTGGAGGCGCTCGGTCGAAAGCCGGCCGAGATCACTGCGATGAGCCAGGGGCGTCAGCCGCGGTCCCTCGCCCTCGTGAAACCCGACATCGGCGCCGAGCGCGTCGGGCACGACGAGGATATCCGAGAACAGGATGGCGGCATCGAGGTCGAACCGCCTGATCGGCTGGAGCGTCACCTCCTCGGCGAGCACCGGATCGTAGCACAGCTCGAGAAAGCCGCCCGTCTTGCGGCGGAGTGCCCGATACTCTGGCAGATAGCGGCCGGCCTGGCGCATCAGCCAGACCGGTGCCCGATCGACCGGCTCGCCGCGCAGGACGCGAAGCAGACGCTTCGGGCTATCGGTGCTCAACGCTCGATCCACGCTGGGGTTCGGTCACTCTTGCTTAACCTTAAGAGAGAAATAAGGAGATGGAGGTTGTAGTATGGCCGTGGACAACGAGGATTAGTCGCCATCCACGAACGATCAACACGATTTGGGCGTTTGGGCCGGGCGGCCGGGCGGCTGTGGACAACGGGCCACGCCGGCGTCGTCCCTGGCGCTGGCACGAGGCTTTTCGACCGTGGTCCTGCCTTTGGCAAGGCTTGGAGAAGTGCTGGAAAAGCACCGGGCGGAGCGGCTTGTCCGCCGGCCCGCGAATGGCCCTCGATGGCGCGAGTCGGGACTGGACGGCGAGCGGCCGATCGGGGAGCATTCGGGAGTCGCTGGCGGTGCCTCGGGATAACCCGGGGCGCTGTCCACAGCTTCCTCCACGCCTCCTCCGTTGCCCTGTCCCTGCGAGGAACCTGAGCCCGTGCGCCTGCATCTCCATCTGATCTCCGATTCCACCGGCGAGACCGTGACCACGGTGGCGCGCGCCGCGGTTTCGCAGTTCGAGGACGTCGTGCCGGTCGAGCATGTCTGGTTCTTCGTGCGGACCCGGGCCCAGCTCGAGAAGGTGCTGACCATCGTCGAGGCCCTGCCGGGCATGGTCATCTACACCCTGGTCTCCCCCGAGCTGCGCTTCCTGCTGCACGAGCGCTGCCGGGCCTTCGCCGTGCCCTGCGTGCCGGTCCTCGATCCCGTGATGAACGCGCTTACCGGCCTGCTGGGCTCGGCCGGACGGCCGCAGATCGGTCGTCAGCATGCCATGGACGACGACTATTTCTCGCGCATCGCCGCCATGGATTTCACCATGCGGCACGACGATGGCCAGTTTCCGGAGGAGCTCGACGAGGCCGACGTCGTGCTGGTCGGCGTGTCCCGGACCTCGAAGACGCCGACCTGCGTCTATCTCGCGCATCGCGGCATCAAGGCGGCCAACGTGCCGCTGGTGCTCGATCTGCCGCAGCTCGCGATCCTCGAGCAGTTGAAGCGGCCGCTCATCGTCGGGCTGACGATCAACCCGGAGCAGCTCATGCATATCCGTCGCAACCGCCAGCAGATGCTCGGCCTGGAGGGGGACGAGACGAGTCGCTTCGGTGGCCGCTACGCCGATCTCGACCATGTGCGCGAGGAGCTGCGCTATGCGCGCCGGCTGTTCGCGCGGCACGGCTGGCCGGAAATCGACGTGACCAAGCGATCGGTTGAAGAAACGGCCGCGACAATCTATCAGTTGGTTCAAGCACGGGCCTTCCCCGAGATCGGCGCGCTGGTCGAGACGGGTCGGGCAGCGGAGTCCGGGGCGGAGTCGGGGCAGGTCGAGAGTGCCGCCCGTTCGTCGGACGCGTGACGCGAGCAACCTCCGGGCGGTTTCCAGGTGAGCTGATCGGCTGAATGAAGCAGCTTTCGACCCTCGGTCGTCGTCGCCGCCTGGCACGGCGGCAGTTCATCTGGAACATGGCGCGGCTGCTGATCGTCGCCGCGCTTCTGGTGCTGTTCGCCGTCGCCGGCTACCAGGCAGGGATCTCCCAGAGCAGCCACGAGGGCGAGCGGCTGGCTGCCGATCTCGCCGCCGCGGCGGCGCGCAATCTCGAGCTCACCGAGCGGCTGGCCATGGCCGAGGATCGCGCCGGGCGGCTGGAGACGCAGCTCCAGGCGCTCCGCCTCGACTACGCGGCGAACGTCCCGCCGGCGGAGTTCAAGCCGCTCCTGGCGCTGCTGCAGGCCCGGGTCCGGGCGGGAGTCGACCGCGCGCGCCTGGCCTTCGTGATCGAGCAGGCCGGCCGCGAGCAGACCTGCGAGCGCGGGGTCCAGACCGCGAGGCTCCTGGTGCGCACGCCCGTGAGCACGGCGCTCGAGAATTCGGTGTCGTTCGCCGACGGTCGGATCACCGTGAGCGGCGACGGGCGGCCGGCGCGGGACGAGGCCGGGTCGCCGCTCGACTGGTACGACCCGGGACAGCCGGTCACCCTGCGCTTTCTGACCATCGCCGGCGATCTCAGCCGCGTCGTCGGGCGGCTGCCGCTGGTCCACTCGGTCATCCTGGGCGATCGCGAGTGGCGATTCCAGGCGACGGCCTCGCGCGAGCCAGGGCGGATCGAGGTGGTGGCGCAGAGCTGCGACTATCCTTGATCGGCAGGTTGCGGGTCGAGCCCGAGGGTGAGCTGGCCCGCCTCGGTCGTGGCGCCGCCGACACCGATCCCGAGCAGCCGGACCGGTGCGGCGAGCGGCGCCCGCAGCAGGAGATGCCGGCCGACGGCGGCGAGCGACTCGGCCGAGCGTGGTGCCTCGCGCAGCGTGGTCTGCCGGGTGCTGATCCTGAAATCGAGGTACTTGATCTTGAGGTGCACCGTCAGCGCCTGGTAGCCGCTTTGCGCCAGCCGGGCGGCGAGATCCCGGGCCAGCTCCTCGAGCGCCGCTGTGAGCTCGGTGACACCGGCGATGTCCTGATCGAACGTGGTCTCCACGCTCAGGGACTTGCGGCTCCGGTCCGGCACGACCGGGCGGTCGTCCCGGCCCTGGGCGAGCCGCCAGTAGTGCGCGCCGCTGCGGCCGAGGCGGTGCACGGCGGCCGCCTCGTCGAGCGCCTGCAGGTCCGCGCCCCGCCTGATGCCGGCAGCGCGCAGCCGGCTGGCGGTCGCCGGGCCGACACCGAAGAACCGCTCGATCGGCAGCTCGGCCAGCACATCCAGCACCTGCGCCGGGCGGATCAGGCAGAGCCCGTCGGGCTTCTCCATGTCGGACGCCAGCTTGGCGAGGAACTTGTTGCAGGAGACGCCGGCCGAGGCGGTGAGGCCCGTCTCGTCGCGGATCTGGTCCTTGATCGCCCGCGCGATGGCGACCGCCGGGAGCGGCCCGTTCGGTGGCTCGGTGACATCGAGATAGGCCTCGTCGAGGGAGAGCGGCTCGACCAGCGTGGCATGCTGCCGGAAGATCGCCCGGATCTGGCGGCTCACCGCCTTGTAGACCTCGAAGCGCGGGCGCACGAACACGAGCTCGGGACAGAGCCGGGCCGCCCGCGCGCCCGGCATCGCCGAGCGCACGCCGAACCGCCTCGCCTCGTAGCTCGCGGTCATCACGACGCCGCGCGTCTGACCGCCGCCGACGGCGATCGGCAGGCCGCGCAACGCCGGCTGGTCGCGCTGCTCGACCGCCGCATAAAAGGCGTCCATGTCGATGTGGACGATCTTGCGCAACGTGGTTCCGATCGGTCCGCTGCTCGGACAGGCTCCCGGGCTCTTTGTGCCATGACGCTGTTGCAGGATGCCAACAAATCGGCTGCATGTCGCCGGGTGACAGCGCGCAGGGCAATGGCGGTCTTGCCAGCGCTGTGACTATCGGCCTACGATTCACCGGGAGTGTCGTCGCCATCATGCCGACCGGGACCGTTGGCGATGGAAGAGGCACGACCTGCGGAGAGAACGGGAGACGGGCCTTGAACCAAGCGAGTCCGGGCTGCACCCTGCGCGGTGTCGTGCTGGTCGCCGTGCTGCTGGCTGCGGGCGGGCTCGGCGCCGATACCGCGCGCGGCGAGGATCTCCGTGAGGCGCTGACCGCCGCCTATCTCAACAACCCGAGGCTCGCCTCGGGGCGCGACCAGTTGCGGGCGACGGACGAGCTGGTGCCGCAGGCCCTGGCCGCCGGTCGACCGAGCCTCTTCCTCGACGGTCGTGTCGAGGGTGTGACCTCCGATACCGACGTTGCCGAGCGTGACAACCGCCTGGGCCGTGGCGTCGCCCTGTCGCTGCGCCAGCCGCTCTACGCGGGCGGCGGGATCGAGGCCGGCATCCGCCGGGCCGAGAACCAGGTCCGTGCCGAACGGGCCTTCCTCCTGTCGACCCAGCAGAGCGTGCTGCTGGCTTCGGTCGATGCCTACACGGCGACCTGGCGCGATCGCGCCGTCCTCGAGCTCGCGCGCACCAACGAGATGCGCCTCAGGCGGCAGCTCGAGGCCACCCGCGACCGGTTCGAGGTCGGTGAGGTGGCGCGCACCGACGTCGCCCAGGCCGAGGCCCGCCTGTCCCGCGCGCGCTCCGACGTCGAGCTCGCCACCGCCGATCTGGCCGCCTCCACGGCCGCCTATCGGGACGTGATCGGCATCGATCCCGGCGTGCTGGTCGATCCGCAGCCCTTGGGCAGGCTGCCGTCGAGCGAGCCGGAGGCCCAGGCCCTGGCGGCCGCCAATCCGGACATCACGACGGCGAGCTTCAATCTGCGGGCCGCCCGCGACAATGTCGATGTCGCCTTCGCCGATATCCTGCCGAGCCTCACCCTGACCGGCGACGTCTCCTATGACCAGCAGCCGAGCCAGGCCCTGGATTCGAGCAACGATGCGAGGATCGGCCTCAACCTTTCGGTGCCGCTCTTTCAGGGCGGCGCCGACTATTCGCGAGTGCGGCAGAATCGCCAGCTGGTGAGCGCCAGGCGCAACGATCTCGAGAACACGCTGCGCGGCGTCCAGCGCTCGGTGACGACGGCCTGGGAGCGGGTGATCGCCGCCCGTGCCGCGATCGATGCGCTGGAGTCGGAGGTCCGCGCCAACGGCATCGCTCTCGAGGGCGTCCAGGAGGAAGCCCTGGTCGGCCAGCGGACCGTGCTCGACGTGCTCGACGCCGAGAACGAGCTGTTCGTCTCGCAGGTCGATCTGGTGCGCGCCCGGCGCGAGTGGGTGCTCGCCACCTATCAGCTCAAGTCCGCCATCGGCGAGCTCACGGTGGCGCGGCTCGACCTGCCGGTCGAGCCTTTCGACGACGAGCGCTACTACAACCGCGTGCGCAATCGGCTGTTCGGCCTGGAATAGGCCCGGGGCCACTGGCCGGCGTTCGGCAATTGGCCGGAAAAACGTCGCGCGCTTAATCCGTCCTTAACGGCGAAAAGCTAGGGTTCCCTCAACTCGGGCGGCACTGGTGCCGTTCCGATATTTCCGATGCGCCGTAGTGGGCGCCACGAAAAGGGACCCCTCGATGACCTCATCCGGCAAGCGCTGTCTCGTCCTCGCCTCCGCCCTCGCCACGTCCTTCGTCGTGCCGGCCCTGGCCGACACCGACACCGACGTCCTCACGGTGATGGTCACCGTGCAGGAAGCCTGCGCCATCAGCGGCTCGACGCTCGACTTCGGCACCTACACGGGCGGCCAGCAGAGCGCGCTGAACGGGCAAGGGCAGATCAGCTACACCGGCTGCGCCGCAGGCACGCTCGTCATCGACTTCGACGGCGGCACCAGCGGCGACGTCCAGGCCCGACGCATGGCCAGCAATGCCGGCGGCACGCTCGGCTACCAGCTCTACCGCAACTCCAGCCGCACCCAGGTCTGGGGCACCGGCGCCAATGCCCAGCAGGTGCAGCTCCTGCAGGCAGGTGCCGGCAACATCCCGGTCTATGGCAGCATCCCCGGCGGGCAGGCCGCCGCCGCCGGCAGCTACACCGACACCGTCAATGTCACGTTGACCTTCTGAGCCCGGGCAACGGACGACCGGCGCGGGCTCGCGCCGGTCGCCCCCGCCGGCCGGGCAATCGCCCGTTTGCGGCGCCTGCTGGTCAGGGCGTCTGTTGGGCGCTCGGCTGGCGGGCCACGGCGTGCGGCCGGGTCAGGTCGTTGCGCCGGGCCTGCGCCGCCATGACGGGCGACATTGGCGGCCGCTCCACATGGCGGCCGGCGCCGCGGGTGACGTCGAGCTGGCCGTTCCGCCAGACCACCTTGCCGTTGGCGATGGTGATCGCCGGAAAGCCCTCGACCTCGATGCCCTCGAAGACGTTGACGTCGAGCTTCGACTGGTGGCTCGCCTGCCGGATGGTGTGGCGCGCCTTCGGATCCCAGACCACGAGATCGGCATCCGAGCCGGCGCGCACCGCTCCCTTGCGCGGGTAGACATTGAAGATTTTCGCGCAGTTGGTGGAGGTCACGGCGACGAACTCCTCGGGCGTCAGGCGGCCGGCATTGACGCCGAAATGCCAGAGGATCTTGAGCCGCTCCTCGAGCCCGCCCGTGCCGTTCGGGATCATCGTGAAGTTGTCCCGGCCCTTGGCCTTCTGCTCGGCGAGGAAGGTGCAGTGGTCGGTCGCCGTGACCTGGAGCTGGCCGTTCATGAGGCCGGCCCAGAGCGCGTCCTGGTGCTCCTTCGAGCGGAAGGGCGGGCTCATCACCCGCGAAGCGGCATAGGCCCAGTCGGGGCTCTGGTAGACGCTGTCGTCGAGGCAGAGATACTGCGCCAGGGGCTCGCCGAAGACGCGCTGCCCCTCGCTCCGTGCCCTGGCAATGGCCTCCACCGTCTCGCGGCAGGAGGTGTGCACGATGTAGAGCGGCACGCCGGTGATCTTGGCCAGCATGATGGCGCGGATCGCGGCCTCGGCCTCGACATGCGGCGGGCGCGACAGCGCATGGCCCTCCGGCCCGGTGATGCCCTGGGCGAGCAGCGACTGCTGCAGGCGGAAGACCGCCTCGCCGTTCTCGGCATGGACGAGCGGCAGGGCGCCGAGCTCGCGGCAGCGCGAGAAGCTCTGGAAGAGGATCTCGTCGTCGACCATCAAGGCGCCCTTGTACGCCATGAAGTGCTTGAAGCTGTTGACGCCGCGGTCGATGACCTCGGCCATCTGCTGCTCGACCCGCTCGGACCACCAGGTGATGGCGACGTGGAAGCCGTAGTCCGCCACCGCCTTCGACGCCCAGTCGCTCCAGTCGTCGAGCGCCGCCGTCAGGCTCTGCTGCGGCGACGGGATGCACATGTCGATGATCATGGTGGTGCCGCCGGCGAGGCCGGAGCAGGTGCCGGAATAGAAGTCCTCGATCGCCACCGTGCCCATGAACGGCATCTGCATGTGGGTGTGCGGGTCGATGCCGCCCGGAATGACCAGGGCCCCGCCGGCGTCGATCACCTCGGCGCCGGTCGGCACGTCGAGATCCGGCCCGACGGCCCGGATCGTGCCGCCCTCGATCAGGACGTCGGCGCGCTCGCTCTGATCGGCATTGACGACTGTCCCACCCTGGATGACGAGGCTCATGGCGTCCCTCTCTTCGTGTCCGTTGCGACTTCCCCTATGGTCGAGCATATCGCCGCCGCCCGGGTCCTGCCAGAGCCGATGCCCTTTGCTGCCACCCTTCGATGAGAGCCGGCTCGCCATGAAAGCCGGCAACCGCACCCTCGGCCTGCGCCTGCGCGTCGTGCTGGAGCCGGACATCGCGATCGGCCCCGGCAAGGCCGATCTGCTCGAGGGCATCGGCGAGACCGGCTCGATCGCCGCCGCCGGCCGACGCATGGGCATGAGCTACAAGCGCGCCTGGCTCCTGGTCGAGACGATGAACCGCTGCTTTCGCGAGCCTTTGGTCCGGACCAGCCGGGGCGGCAGCGCCAGGGGCGGCGCCGTGCTGACCCCGGCAGGTGCCGAGGTGCTCGCCCTCTACCGGCGCATGGAGGAACGCTCCGCCCGCGCAGTCGAGGCGGAGCTCGCTGGCCTGCAGGCGCTCTGCCGCGACCGGACGCCGGAAGAATAACGAAAACAGCGCTTGTCGGCTGGCTGGCCTCACCGATAAGTATCGCGGAACATATCGCTTCGAACCAGGCGGAGGGGGTCTCATGCGGGCCGTGCAGCGCGCAGTCGTCATCGTCGCCGTGGCCGCGCTGGGCCTCGCCGGGACAGGCCAGGCCCGGGCCGCCGAGGTCACCGTCTTCGCGGCCGCGAGCCTCAAGAACGCGCTCGACGAGGTGGCCGCCGGCTGGCAGGCCGCGACCGGCAACACCGTGTCCATCTCCTATGCCGGCAGCGCCCGCCTCGCCCGGCAGATCGAGCAGGGGGCACCGGCGGACCTGTTCATCTCGGCGAACACCGCCTGGATGGATCATCTCGACGAGGCGGGGCTGATCGACGAGGCGAGCCGGCGCGACCTGCTCGGCAACCGCCTCGTCCTCGTGGCGCACGGCCGGGATGTGGCGCCGGTGGACCTCGCACCCGGCGCCGATCTCGCCCATCGGCTCGGCGACGGCCGGCTCGCCATGGCCCTGGTCGACGCGGTCCCGGCCGGCATCTACGGGAAGGCGGCGCTCGAAGGACTGGGCCTCTGGGCCAGCGTCGCCGACCGGCTCGCCCAGACCGACAACGTGCGCGCCGCGCTGGCGCTGGTGGCGCTCGGCGAAGCGCCGCTCGGCATCGTCTACGCGACCGACGCCGTGGCCGAGGACCGGGTGACAGTGGTCGCCACCTTCCCCGAGGACAGCCATCCGCCGATCGTCTATCCGGTGGCGCTGACCGTCGAGGGCACCCGGTCGGCGGCGGTCGACCTCCTGGCCTGGCTCGGCTCGGCCGCGGCGCGCGGGTCGTTCGAGCGCCAGGGCTTCTCCGTCCTCGATTGAGGTGAACCTTGCTGCAGCTTTCGCCCGAGGAATGGACGGCCGTGGCCCTCTCGATCCGGGTCGCCGGCTGGGCGACGCTGCTCAGCCTGCCGCTCGGCATCGCCACGGCGCTGCTGCTCGCCCGCAGGCGGTTCTGGGGGCGCGAGCTGCTCAATGGCCTCGTCCATCTGCCGCTGATCCTGCCGCCCGTCGTCACCGGCTACATGCTGCTCCTGCTGTTCGGCCGGCGCGGCCCGATCGGCAGCCTGCTCGAGGAGACCTTCGGCATCGTCCTCGCCTTTCGCTGGACCGGGGCGGTGCTCGCCTGCGCCATCATGGCGTTTCCCTTGATGGTCCGCGCCATCCGCCTCGCCGTCGAGGCCGTCGACCCGAAGCTCGAGCAGGCGGCCGGCACGCTCGGCGCCAACCGGCTCTGGACCTTCGCCACCATCACCCTGCCGCTGATCCTGCCCGGCGTCATCGCCGGCGCCATCCTCGCCTTCGCCAAGGCGATGGGCGAGTTCGGCGCCACCATCACCTTCGTCTCGAGCATCCCGGGCGAGACCCAGACGATCCCGTCGGCGATCTACGCGCTGATCCAGGTGCCGGGCGGCGAAGCCGGAGCCCTGCGGCTGACCGCCGTCTCGATCGCCGTGGCCATGGCGGCGCTGCTCGCCTCGGAGGCCGTCGCCCGGCTCGTGGCCCGGCGGATCGCCGACCGATGAGCGAGACCCAGCGATGAGCATCGACGTCGCCATCAACCACCGCCTCGGCGGCTTCACGATCGACGCCACCTTCAGGTCCGGCGCCGGCCTCACCGCGCTCTTCGGCCGCTCCGGCGCCGGCAAGACGACGGTGGTCAACGCCGTGGCCGGGCTGCTGCGCCCCGAGCAGGGCCGGGTCACCGTCGACGGCCAGGTGCTGCTCGATACCCAGCGGGGCATCGTGGTGCCGCCGCACCGCCGGCGCATCGGCTATGTCTTCCAGGAAGGCCGGCTCTTCCCGCATCTCAGCGTGCGCCAGAATCTCGGCTTCGGCCGCTGGTTCCAGCGTCACCAACACCGCTTCGGCAGCTTCGCCGACACGGTCGAGCTGCTCGGCATCGGTCACCTCCTGGAGCGCCGTCCGGGCAGTCTCTCGGGCGGCGAGAAGCAGCGCGTGGCGATCGGCCGGGCCCTCCTCGCGAGCCCCAGGCTCCTCCTCATGGACGAGCCGCTCGCCTCGCTCGACGAGGCGCGCAAGGCCGAGATCCTGCCCTATATCGAGCGGCTCAGGGACGCGTTCGGCCTGCCGATCCTCTATGTCAGCCACTCGGTGCCGGAGATCGCGCGCCTCGCCACCACGGTCGTCGTCCTCGCCGATGGCCGCGTCGAGCGGTGCGGCCCACCGGCCGCGCTGATGGCCGACCCCGACCTCTTCCCGCTCATGGGCCGGCACGAGGGCGGCGCCCTCCTCGCCGCCCGCATCCTGGCGCACGACCCGATCGACGAGCTGACCGAGCTCGAGGTCACTGGCGGCCGGCTCTGGGTGCCGCTGGTCGAGGCACCGATCGGCACGCAGCTTCGGGTGCGCATCCGCGCCCGCGACGTCATCCTGGCCGCGGCACCGCCGGTCGGGCTCAGCGCCCTCAACTGCCTGCCGGCCACGGTCGTCGAGATCGGCGCGCTCGACCAGCCGATCGTCGACGTCAAGCTGGTCTCTGGCGACGATTTCATCCTCGCCCGGATCACCCGCCGCTCGCTGCGCGTCCTGGCGCTCGAGCCCGGCCGGCCCGTCCATGCCGTGCTCAAGTCGATCGCCGTCGGCCGCCGCGACATCGGCCGCGACGAGCATCTGGCCGAAGGTGGCTCCGGCAAGGACTGATCAGGGCAGGCGGAAGATCATGCCGTCCAAGGACTGCGACCGCGCCAGTCAGATGCCGATGCCGATGGCTCTTGTCCAGGCTCGCTCCAGTTCGGACTTCGGGCAGCGCAGGCGCTCGGCTCTCGTTCTTCTTTCGGACAGAAGACCGAGAACCCGTTGCTCCATGGCAAAAGCGGATTCCTGGTTCGGCCATTTCTGCTGAAGGGCGGGACCCCAGGCATCAGCAATGATCTCATTGGGGATATGCCAGTTGATCTCCTTGACCCGCTTTTCGAGGTCGACCGCGTGGCCGATCTTCCAGATATCGCTGTCGCCGAAACGCAGGGCGTAAGTGACGGCAGGTTGATCGGTGGTTCTGTTTGTCTCGCCTTGCCAGGCGACAGGCCGCGGTCCGGTCGTCGGACGGTTCGCCCGGAGTGCTGCATCCAGCAACCGGGCTCGTTCCTGTGCCGGACTTTCTGGTATTGCGATCTCCTTCCTGGTCAACGAGAGCACGGCCGCCGCGTCCCTCTCCGAGAGCATGACGGCCTGGGGCGTGGCGTTGTACGGAAGCTGTGCCGCCAGCACGTCGCGCAGCAGAGGCGAAGGATCGAAGGCCCATGCGCGAATCATCAAGAGGCCCTTCGGCCAGCGAAACCTGCCGGCATCGTCGTAGTCCTCGGGTCGAGGCACATCGGGCCTCAACACGTCGAGGGTATCGACGGGCTCCCGCCCGATTTCGGCCATGCCCAAGAGGCGGCCGCGATCGGATTCGGCTGTTGGTGGACTTTGCGTTGCGACGAAGACGATACGATCGCCAGCCGCGGATTCGTTCAACAGCTTGGATCGGTTGCCTGCCAGGCCGAAGTTGATGACCGGCCAGTTGGCCGGGTCGAAACCCCAGACCCGCGTCGCGAAAACCTTCATGGTCGACCCTCTCGACACTTCGAGCGCTGCCAGCGACGGCAACGGGCAGTTCGTCACGCTGAATATCAACTTATCGTTGAATTATAGTTCGTCGGTTATCGACAATTCCAGCGGAATGCGCTTGGTCGATTCGGTTGCACCGACCGCAGACGCGGCAACGCCCGCGACGCCGCCCTACCCCCTCAATACTTCCCCTGCGCCCGTCTGATCGCGGCCTGCTGCTCCGACGCCTCGAAGGCCTGCTTCAGGGTGCGCACGCCGGCCGCCTCGAGGAGGTCGAGGAGCTTGAGCAGGGTGTGGCCGGTGGCCAGCGCGTCGCCGAGGGCCGTGTGGCGCTCCTCGCTGGCGATGCGGATGTCGAACCGCTCGGCGAGGGTGTCGAGGGTCAGGCTCTCCTCGGCGCCGAAGACGGCGGCACCCAGGAGCACGGTGTCGAGCACGGGGTTGGTGAAGACGACACCGGTGGCGTCCTGCTCGAGCGTGAGAAACTTCATGTCGAAGGCGGCGTTGTGCGCGACCAGGACCGCATCGCCGACGAAGCGATGGAAGCGGGGCAGCACGGCTCCTATCGGGTCGGCCGTGGCGACCATGGCGTCGGTGATGCCGTGCACCTTGGCGGCGACGCTGGGGATCGGCCGGCCCGGATGGACGAGGCTGTTGAAGACCTCGCCCCTGAGCAGCCGGCCGTTGACGATGCGCACCCCGGCGAGCTGCACGATCTTGTCGCCGCCCGAGGGCTCGAGGCCCGTGGTCTCGGTGTCGAAGACGACGAAGGTGAGGGCGCGGAGCGGCGCCTCGCCGAGATCGGCCGGCACGCTGCGGCCGAAGAGGTCGAAATCGTAGAACTCGGGCCGCGATTCGAGGCGGACGGCGCCACGCGAACGGTTGGTGTCGATCGCCACCGTCGTCAGCGGCAGGCGGAGCCGGGCGCCGCCGTCGCCCGCGGGCTCGCACCAGAGGTCGGTCTTGTGACGGTTGAGCACGTCGCGGCCGGTGATGGCACCAAGGCCCTCGTCGAGCCGCTCCTCCAGCCAGGCCTCGAGCTCGCGCACCGGCACGGGTGCCCCGACCCAGGCGAGGTCTAGATAGGCCCGGCGCTCGTTGCGCGTCACGGCGAGCGAGAAGGTGGTGATTCCCGCGTGCACCGCTGTCCGGTTGAGCAGGCGGTCGACGAGATCGACCACCGATGCGCTGTCGCAGTGCAGCCAGACGAGGTCGCCACCGGTCTCGACCGCGAGGTTGCGGCCTTCCGAGCGGCGGTCGACGATCAGGTCGAGCAGGGTCTTGGAATGCACCTGGGTCATCGGCCAGGCGGAGGAGAGGAGATCGGAGGAGATCTCGTCGAGCCGGTCGAGCCGCTCCGCCAGGATCCTGCCGTCCGCCAGGAAGGCCTCGCGCGCCGCTGCCAGCTCGTCCGCATCGATCGGCTCGCCCAGGGTGAGCAGATCGCCGATCATGCCGAGATTGGCGATCCGCTGGCGCATGTCGCTGGTCACGTCGTGCAGCATGCGGTCGCGCCAGATGCCGGCGGCGAGCTCGTCGGTGACGTCCTCGAAGATGACGACATAGCCGACCGGCCGCTCCGCGCGCTCGCCCTCCGGCCCGGCCGGGTCGCGGCCGACAGTGAGCGAGACACGGCCCTTGAGCGTGTAGTTGCCGAGCTTCGTGGCGCCGATGACGAGGCAGGCGAGGCCGTCCGGGTGATCGGTGTGCCGGCCGCTGCTGAAACGATTGGCGAGGCGCACCAGCGCGTGACGGAAGGGCTGGGCGGTGACCACGCCGAAGAACGAGCGGCCGAGGCCGATATCGCCCGCCACGTGGAGGATCTCCAGCGCCCGCTGGTTGTAGAGCAGGACCTGATGCTCGAGGTTGCAGATGACGACACCCTGCTGCAGGTCGCGCAGGATGGTGGCGAGCTGCTGCCGCTGCTCCTCCGTCCGCGCGGTCGCCTCCGCGATGGTCCGGTCGACCTCGCGGCGAGCCTCGGCCATGGCCGCCGTCAGCTCGCCGACCGCCGGGCCGAGCGGGCCGAGATCGCGGGCCGTGCCCGCGGGCATCGCCCGCTCGGCCCTGGCGTGGGCGGCCGCCCTCAGGTGATTGGCGACGGCCAGCAGCGGCCGTGCCACGCGCTCGTCGAACTTGAGCCAGACCCAGGTGGCGAGGCCGAGCACGACCGCCGCGGCGGCGCCGCCAAAGAGCACGAAATGATCGAGCCTGAGCGCTTCTCCCTGACGGGCGAGCAGCACCATGGCGCCGATCACCGCCAGCGCACCGCCGATGCCGATCAGCGCGAAGAAGAGGAAGAAGCGGAGCCGGAGACCGGTGCTCTCGCTCCGGGGCCTCTCGCTCCCCGGCCGCTCGCTCAAGGCTCGCCCTTTCCCCGGCCCAGCAGGTCGCGCACGGTCGCCCGGAGCTCGTCCATCGAGAAGGGCTTGGTGAGATAGGCATCGGCACCCATGGCCATGCCCTTCTCGATCTCGATCGCACGGCTCTTGGCGGAAAGCATGCAGACCTTGATCGCGCGCTTCTCCGGATCGCGCTTGATCGCCTCGCAGATCTCGTAGCCGTCGCGGCCGCCGACCATGACGTCGAGCAGGACGAGGTCCGGCGGTGCTGCCTCGATCGAGGCGAGCGCTTCGTCGCCGTCGGCGGCGGTCTGGACGGTGAAGCCGTCGGTGCCGAGCAGGCGCTTCAGATAGAGGCGGATGCCCGGCTCGTCGTCGACCACGAGGATCGTGTTGGCCGCCATGATGGACGTTCCCTGATCGGAGGTGGTTTTTTCATGATTGGCCCGGGCTCGCCCGGCAGACCGCGAGCCGGACCGGGTCGTCCGGTGGCAGCGCCACCCAGACCGGGTCGACCGGCCGGCCCTCGGCATCGACCTCCATGTCGGCGCTGACATCCGCCCGGCGGGGCGTCCTGCAATCGTAGAGCTGGTTCGCCTCGACGGTCGGGTTCCAGCGGGCGACGAGATAGACCACCGCCATGGCCAGGTCCGGCACCTCCGGGTTGTGGCGGATGCGGTTGGTGTCGACGGCGCTGAACCGGTCGATGCGCGGGACAACGAGGGTCCAGGGCTGCAGCGGGTTGCTCGAGGGATAGCCCTGCGCCACGACCACGTGGCCCGGCAGCTCGGCCGTGGTGCGCCTGAACCACGAATAGTCCGTCCAGATGTGGAAGCCGAGCATGGCGATGCCTGCTGCTGCCGGCAGCAGCCAGCGCGGTGCCGGCCGCCCGAGCACGCGGAACAGGACGAGGACCACGCTGGCCGCGGCAACGCCGAGGACGAGGGTGCCGATCAAATTCCAGATCATCGGACAGGCACCTTATGCGCTCCTCGAGCGGAGCGCCGCCTGCATCGACTTGACCACGCCGAAGGCGTCCTTGAGGTAGCGCCGCTCGAGCGCCGAGAGCGAGGCCGGCGCCATGAAGTTGTCGGGCCTGTTGCCGTCGCGGACCTGGCGGGCCTGGTGCTCGAGGCGGATGCGCGAGATGAGGTCGTAGGCGTCGACCAGGTCGCCGGCGCCGGCCTCGCTGAGCGAGCCCGCCGCGCGCGCCGCGATCAGCCGCTCGCGCGTGTTGACCTCCTCGATGCCGCCATCGAGCGCGTAGACCCGGGCGAGATCGACGATCGGCACGACGCCGCTGAGCTTGAGGTCGAGGGTGTTGCGATGCTCGCCCGAGCGGATCAGGGCGAAGCCCTGAAAAAGGCTCAAGGGCGGCGCGTGCTTGAGCGAGTTGGCGATCATGTGCGCGCGGAAGATGCTGTTCTTGCGGGCCGCCTCCAGCGTCTCGCGCTGCAGCCCGGCGAAGAGCGCCGTCTCGCCGGCGATCGGCCTCAGATCGAACATCACCGAGGACAGCATCTGCGCCATCGGGTCCGGCTGGGCGATCCAGCCGCGGAAGTATTCGCGCCAGCGCCGGAGCGGCACGCGCCAGCGCGGGTTGGTCGCCATCATGTCGCCCGGGCAATAATAGTAGCCGCAGGCATCGAGCCCGTCGGAGACGAAGCGGGCGAGCTCGGCGAAATAGGCCTCGTGCGCCTCGCTCGCATAGGCGTCGTCGAGGATCAGGCAGTTGTCCTGGTCGGAGAAGCCGGTCTGCTCGCGCCGGCCCTGGCTGCCGCAGGCGAGCCAGAGCCAGGGCACGGGCGCCGGCCCGAGCCTCGCCTCGGCGAGGACGAGGAGCCGCCTGGTCAGCGCATCGGTGATGCTGGTGACGAGCTGGCCCACCTTGAAGGCCTCGACCCCGGCACCGACGAGCTGGGCCAGGAACACCGGCACGTCGGCGATGACGGTGGCGAGCCGCGCGATCTCGGTCGCCTCGTTGATGTCGCCGATGAGGAAGGCCACCGAGATCGACTGGCGGCGGATCAGGTTGGTGCGGGTCAGGATGCCGACGAGCTCGCCCTTGTCGACGATCGGCAGGTGCCCGATATGCCGCTCGCCCATGAGGAGCAGCGCATCGAAGACGAGCGCCTCGGGCGGCAGGGCCAGGGGCTCGGCGGTCATCACCTCGGCCACCGGCGTCTCGGCCGAAAGGCCCCTCGCAACCACGCGGCCGGTGATGTCGCTGGTCGTCAGGAGGCCGACGAGACCTTTGGCGTCGGCCACCGGCAGGCAGGAGATGCCACGGTCGCGCATCAGCGCCGCCGCTGCCTGGACGGTGGCGGTCGGCGCCACGCTGACCGGCGACCTCGTCATGATGTCGCCGAGCTGGTTGGTGATCAGCGAATCCGCGGTGTCGGCGGCAAAGATCGGCTTGCGGTCGGCAGTGTCGCGCAACCGCTCGAAGAAATGGGCGAAATCGGGATAGGTCGCGAGCAGCTCGAGAAAGAACGCCTTCGGCAAGGCGAGGGCCCGCGTTTCGGCGCCCGCGACGGCGCGGTTCGGGCCGCTGCCGTCCCTCAGCATGCCGCGCGCGCCGATGCCCTCGCCGGGCGAGAAGCGGTTGAGCAGCTCGCCGTCGGGCGAGAGGACGTCGATCGCACCCTCGAGGACGATCGTGAACCTTGTGACCGGCTCACCCTTCTCGTAGAGCACGTCGCCCTGGCCGAAGGTCACGATCTCGCCGCCCGCCACCAGCCCGTCGAGCGCCTCGGGCGGCAAGAGGTCGAAGGGATGGTGCTGGGCCAGGAACGACCCGAGACCCTGCCCTATATCGACCGTGCCGGTCATGCTGTCTCCGAAAAAGATGCGGACCCCGTCCAGATGGGCGGGGTCCGCGGATCACGTCAACCGAAGTGGCTGCCGATCAGTGATCGATCGCCGCACCGGCGCCACGCGGCACCCGGATGCTCTCGACGAGCACCTGGATCTCCTGCGGCGGCTCCTGGGTCGCCTGGGAGGCGAAGTAGGCGACCGCGAAGTTGACCACGGCACCGATGGCGCCGATCGACAACGGCGAGATGCCGAAGACCCAGTATTCGGGCGTGTCCGGGAACTGGGACGTGCCCGGCAGGAAGAACCAGCCCTTGTAGACGAAGATGTAGATGACGGTGAACAAGAGGCCGGCGAGCATGCCGAGGCTGGCGCCCACATTGTTGATGCGCTTGAAGAAGATGCCCATCATCAAGGCGGGGAAGATCGATGCCGCGGCGAGACCGAAGGCCAGCGCCACCGTCTGGGCCGCGAAGCCCGGGGGGTTGAGGCCGAGATAGGTCGCCACCGCGATGGCCGCGGCCATCGAGACGCGCGCCGCCATCAATTCGCCACCCTCCGAGATGTTGGGGTTGATGGTCCCCTTGATCAGGTCGTGGCTGATCGCCGAGGAGATGGCGAGCAGGAGCCCGGCCGCGGTCGAGAGGGCGGCGGCGAGACCGCCGGCGGCGACGAGGGCGATGACCCAGCCCGGCAGGGCCGCGATCTCCGGGTTGGCGAGCACGAGAATGTCGGCGTTGACGGTCAGCTCGTTGCCGCGCCAGCCCCATGCCTCGGCCTCGGTCTCGAAGGCCGTGTTCTTGTCGTTGTAGAACTGGATGCGGCCGTCCTCGTTCTTGTCCTCCCACTTGATCAGGCCGGTCTGTTCCCAGGTCGTGAACCAGGTCGGCACGTCGGCATAGGCGAGGTTGCCTTCCGGGGTGCCGACCTCGCCGGTCTGGATGGTGTTGACCAGGTTGAAGCGGGCCATCGCACCGACGGCCGGGGCCGTCAGGTAGAGGAGGGCGATGAAGACCAGCGCCCAGCCGGCCGACCAGCGGGCGTCCGCCACCTTCGGCACGGTGAAGAAGCGGATGATGACATGCGGCAGGCCGGCCGTGCCGATCATCAGCGACAGGGTGAAAAGCACCATGTTGAGCGTGTTGGTGTGATGCCCGGTGTAGGAGGCGAAGCCGAGATCGGTGATCAGCCCGTCGAGCTCGACGAGCAGCGGCGTGCCCGACGAGACGCTGTCGGAGAAGAGGCCGAGCGGCGGCAGGACCGTGCCCGTGAGCTGCAGCGAGATGAAGATCGCCGGGATGGTGTAGGCGGTGATCAGCACGATGTACTGCGCCACCTGCGTGTAGGTGATGCCCTTCATGCCGCCGAGCACGGCATAGGCGAAGACGATCGCCGCACCGATGTAGAGGCCGGTCGAGGCTTCGACCTGGAGGAAGCGGGCGAAGGTGACGCCGACGCCGGTCATCTGGCCGATGACGTAGGTGACCGAGGCGACGATCAGGCAGATCACGGCGATGATGCGCGCGCTCTGCGAGTAGAACCGGTCACCGATGAACTCGGGCACGGTGTACTTGCCGAACTTGCGCAAATACGGCGCGAGCAGGCAGGCGAGCAGCACGTAGCCGCCGGTCCAGCCCATCAGGTAGGTCGAGTTGTCGTAGCCGACGAAGGCGATCAGGCCGGCCATCGAGATGAAGGAGGCGGCGGACATCCAGTCCGCGGCCGTCGCCATGCCGTTCATGACGGGATGGACGCCCCGGCCGGCGGCGTAGAACTCGCCGGTCGTGCTGGCGCGGGCCCAGATGGCGATGCCGATATAGAGAGCGAATGTGGCACCGACTATGAGGTAGATGAGTGTCTGGGTGGTCATGTTCTGCTTTTCCCTCGTTCCGCCACGATCACTCTTCAGCGCCGAACTTGCGGTCGATCGCATTCATCCTGATGGCGTAATAGAAGATCAGGATGATGAAGATGATGATCGAGCCCTGCTGGGCGAACCAGAAGCCCAGGTCGGTGCCGCCCACGGGAATGCCCGAGAGCAGCGGCCGCAAGAGAATGCCGAAGCCGAACGAGACCAGCGCCCAGATGATCAGGATATTGCGGATCAGGCTGAGGTTGGCCTTCCAATAGGCGTCGTCGGATGATGATCCCTGATGCATGATGCCTCCTAGTCGTCTTTGCCTGCGGCAGATGGTGACCTGCGCCGTGCAGGTTTCGATCGGCCCATCGGCGTCTGCAGGCAAGTGTCGCGGCAGTCGATGACGGCGGAAACTGGTCTAAAGCGCGCAGGGGGCTGCCGGTACGCCCCGGCTGGCCGCGCCCCACGGGCCAAGCGGGGCGGGCGGGAAGGCCCCAGCGCCCCGCGAATGCCGTGAAACCGGGCGGATTCCGGCCCGCCTCGGACGGCGGGCAGCCTGCAACGCGGCAAAAAAACGCAGGCTGGACGATTTCCGCCGCGGACTCGGCGCCATTGGTGGCTCAGGCGGTTTGCCGCCGGTCGAGCAGGCGGCGGATATCGCGGCCGAAGGAGTGCAGCAGGATCAGGAGGCTGCCGGCGGCGAGCCAGGGCGCGACCCGGGCCAGTGGCGGCGCCAGGGTCATGACCAGCAGCAGCAGGGCCGTGCCGCAGGCCGCCCGACGCCATCGGCTCGGGGGCAGGGGCGCGGCGAGCCGCGGCCAGGCCAGACCGGCGGTCACGAAGGCCGGGCGGAGGAGGCCGATGGCCAGCACCCAGGGGGCGAGCCCGACGAACCGCCAGGCGCAGAGCGCAAGGACAATGGCGAGGAAGGTGTCGCTGGCCATGTCGAAGCGCGCGCCGAACGCGCTGGCCTCGCCCCGCCGCCGGGCGAGCCAGCCGTCGATCCCGTCGAGCGCCAGGGCCAGCGCCGCGAGCGCGAACACCGCCCATGCCGGCCGTGCGCCGAGCGGCAGGGGTTCCGGCCCCACCCACACGGCAGCGAGAAGGCACGCGGCGAGGTCGAGACGCAGAAGCGTGACGCCGTTGGCGAGGCCGAAGGGCCGGCGGTGGCCGTTGGCGTGCAACGTGGCCAGCACGCCCGAGGTGACCAGCCCGACCAGCAGCACGCCGGGCAACCACGGCAGGCCGCCGACCCGGGCCAGCGTCAGGGCGGCGATCGCTGCCGGCAGCAGCGAGCCGCCGAGCGCCGCCGCATCCCGCCAGCCGCCGCGCCGTCCCGACCCGGCCACCGATCTTCCGACAGTCATGCCCCGCGTCCACCGGCCGCCCGCCCTCGCCGGCGGCGAGGGTGCAGCCATCAGGGGAAACCGGCAAGGCGGTGCCGGGCTCCCATTCAGCGGCGGCGAAAAACGACCTTCGCCGGCGCGCCGCTGGCAATCACCCGGTCCGGCAGGCTGCCGGTGACGACCGAGCCGGGGCCGACGATCGTGTGATCGCCGATCACGGCGCCATCGGTGACCACCACATTGGCGCCGAGCCACACATCCTTGCCGATCCGGATGCCCTTGGAGACCAGCCCCTGCGTCTGGATCGGCGCGTCCAGCCGGTCGTAGCGGTAGTTGACGCCGACCAGCACGCTGTTGGGGCCGATCATCGTGTGATCGCCGATGCTGAGCCCGCCCTTGTGCGCATCGATGAAGACGCCCGTGGCGATCGTCACCCGCTCGCCGATCTGCAGCGGGCCGTTGCTCGCCTTGATCTTGACGAAGGAGCTGATCTGGGTGCCGCGCCCGATCGTCACGTTCGGAGAAACCTCAACCTCGGCGCGAGTGCTGATCTTGCATCCGAACTTGGCGAAGTAGTAGAGACTGACCACCGGCGCGGGGACGAGGAAGCGGCGGAGCGCAGTTGCGAGGTTCATGGGCGGACTCTTGCCATTGCCGGGTGGCCCATCGATAGTGGGGCCACAACGAGCCGACAAGATCGGGCGCCGCCGGCAGCACCGACCCGCCCCGGCCCTAAAGGGAGCACATCCGCATGAAGATGCCGGCGTGACCGTCCCCCTGAAGCGGGTCGCTCGCGTAGCCGTCGACGGGCCCCGGGAACGCCGGGCCCACGAGGCGCGCTCGTGAACCGGTCGATCTCCTTCGCGCTGAAGCTCGGCCTGGGATTGGGCATCCTCGCCCTGATCGTGTATTTCGTGGATCTCGGCGACACCCTGCGCGCCCTGCACGGCGCCGATCCCGGCTGGCTGCTGCTCTCGCTTGCCTGCTACGTCTCGACGCGCGTGCTGATGGGGGTGAAATGGTGGGTCCTGCTCGGCGGGCGCGGCGAGACCGTCTCCTATGCCACCGTGCAGCGGGCGCTCCTGCTTTCCGACTATCACGGGCTCCTCTTCCCCAACACGCTGGCGATCGATGCCCTGCGCGCGGTGCTGCTGCGCCACCACCCGCGCGGCTGGACCCACACCGCCGCCTCGATCGTCGCCGATCGGGTGATCAACATCGCCGTCGCCGCCCTGGTGGCTCTCCTGGCGCTGGCGGTCTCCACCCTCCTGGTGGCGCACCCGTTCACGCCGCGCGTCACCCTGGCGGTGCTCGCGATCTCCGGCTCGATCGTGGCGGCGGCGCTCGCGGTCGCCTCGCAGCGCCTCTTCGACCTGGTCATCACCGTGCTCCATGCCATCGCCGCGCACGGACCGCTGAAGGGGGTGGTCGGCCGCGTCCTGCGCAAGCTCGGCGAGCTGCACGGCGCCATGCGCACGATGCTCACCAACCCGCAGGTCGTGGTGCAGGCCGTGCTGCTGGCCGTCCTGCTCGTGCTGATGCGCTGCCTCTCGGCCTATTTCGTCTTTCGCGCGATCGGCACGCCGGTCGGGTTCGGCTGGATCCTCACGCTGATGCCGGTCATCACGACCATCGCGCTCCTGCCGCTGACGCTCTTCGGCCTCGGCCTGAAGGACGGCGCCTTCGTCTTCTTCTTCAGCGGCATCGGGGTCGCGGCGAGCGCCGCCCTCGCCGTGTCCTTCGTGACCTATGCGCTGATCATCGTCACGAGCGTCGTGCTCGGCCTGCTGGCGAGCGTCATCGGCCCGCCCTTGCCGGTCGCGGCCAAGGGCGAAGGCTAGGAACGCAGGGCCCGCCACAGCATCGAGGTGATCTTCGACGATTCGCTGCCGATGGTCGTGCCGGCCCGCTCCTCGCGCCGGGCCCGCCAGCTCGTGCGGAGCTTGTAGGGGACGTAGCGCAGCACATCGTGCAGCGCCTCGACGACCAGCCTCGGGCGGCCAGCGGTGGCGATGCGCTGGTAGCCGCTCTGCTCGATGCAGGCACCACCCAGGGCCTCGATCAATCCGACCTGGGCCGGCGTCAGACGCTGCTGCCAGGCGTCGACCGACCGGCGATTGACCGGCTCCCCGACCCCGGCCTTCCAGGGCTCGCCCCTGACCACCCGGTCGGCCCGCCGATGGCCCGCGAGCATCTTCGCCGCGTAGTGGACGTCGATGAACCGGCAGATCCGCCGCAACTGCTGCTCGGTATCCTGGACGAGCGCCTCGTAGTGGACCTCCAGGTACCGTCCATCGCCCACCTTCTCGGTCGCCCTGAAGTCGAACGCGTAGATCATCTCGATCTTCCAGAGCAGCGTGTTGAAGATCACCGACGGCGAGGAGAACGGGTAGCGGACCCGGGAGGAGATGGAATCCCTGGGATCGCGCAGGATGTGGACGACCCGCGCATCCGGAAAGAGCTCGACGATCTCGGCGAGATAGCGGACGTTGGTCGGTGTCTTCTCGCCGACGCGCCCGGCGCCGCGCAGCTCCGCGAACGCCTCGAGCAGCAGCCTGAAGAGCAGGCCGTAGGTCGGCCTCGGGGCTGTGGCGAGGCGGGGCAGGGCGAGATCGAGCGCCCTGTCGATGTCCGGCACGAACCGGCTGGCATGGCAGGTGAGAATGCCCTGGCGCAGAGGCTCGATCGCCCGGCGGTCGACGGGCTCGGGGATGGTCTCGCGCAGGCGCAGGATCTGATCGAAGAAGTGCAGCTCGCCGACCAGTGCTATATCCGGATGGGCATCGATCATCGACTGCAGGAGCGTCGTCCCGGAGCGGGCCGCGCCGACGACGAAGATCGGTCGAAGCCCCGTTTGCGGGTCGGCGCCAGGGGTGGTGCTGGTCATCGAGACGCCCTCCGGCAGGCAGTCGGCAGGAAGGGTGTCGGGGAAGGGTGATGCCGGGGCGACTGAGGCGGGCGATCAGCGGCTATCTGCACGAATGGCAGGCGCTGCGCGGCTGCTATCCCGACTTCGTGCTGCGCGATGTCGATGCGCTGCCCAAGGGCGACGTTCCCGTCTTCACGTTCCATACGATCGAGCCCGAGCCGTTCGAGGCGCAGCTGCGCCATCTCCGGCAGAACGGCTACCGGACCATCGACGGCGCCGCCCTGTTGCGGCATCTCGCCGGCCTCGCTCCGGCGCCGGAGCGCTCGGTCATGCTGACCATCGACGACGGTCGCAAGAGTGTCTGGACGCACGGGCTCCCGCTGTTGCGGCGCTACGGCTTCCGGGCCACCGTGTTCCTCATCCCGGGCTATGTCCAGGATGGGCAGGGCGTCGCCGCCAGCCTCGACGACGTCTGGGCCGGCAGGATCGCCGCGGCCGACCTCGCGATCGCCGATCCGGCGCTGATGAACTGGAACGAGATCCGCGCGCTGCAGGCATCCGGCGTTATCGACTGCCAGTCGCACACGCGCTTTCACCATCGCGTGCCGATCGACACGGCACCCGGCGGCTTCATCGGCCCGACGACGCGGGACGCCTTCTTCGACCTGCCCTTGCCGAGCGGGGAGGAATGGCGGGTCGCCGGGCCCGGGACGGCCGGTGCCTACGGGATGCCGCTCTATCCCTCGGCGTCGCTCATGCTCGCCCGGCCGCGCTATCATCCGCCGACCGCGGTCGTGGCGGCCTGCGTCGATCACGTGCGGCGCCAGGGTGGGGCGGCCTATTTCGCCAGGCGGGACGCCGCGGCGCAACTGCGCCGGGTCCACGACGCGGCGAAGGCGGCGCACGGCCGGGGGCGGATGGAGAGCCCGGCCGAGGCGCTGGCCGCCATCGCCGAGGATCTGGCGGGCTCGCGCGCCCTGATCGAAACGGCGCTCGGCGGCAAGCCCTGCACCCATCTCTGCTTCCCCTATACCGAAGGCACGGCCGCAGCCGTCGAGCTGGCCCGTGAGGCCGGCTTCGAGGCGGCCTATTGGGGCGTGCTGCCGGATCGCCGGATCAACCGGCCCGGCGACGACCCGCTGCGGATCGTCCGGCTGAAGAACGACTACATCCACCGGCTGCCGGGCGCCGGCCGCCGCTCGCTCGGCCGGATCATGCTGGCAAAGGTCCACCGACGCCTCACGGGTGGCCCCATCCACTGACCTGGCGCGCTTTCACGGTGACCGTGGACGAGGAAGGGCCATTGGACTGACCGGGGCGATCGGCGCGCAGCGTGGTCTACCTGCGTGAGCACCGATCGTCCGCAGCCTGACGAAGTATCCGGTCATGGTGAAAGCGCTCTAGACGAATCGGCGCACCAGGCGCCAGTAGCCGGCATAGAAGATGTCGAGCGCCCGCTTGACCCGGGCCCTCCAGCCATGGCGCTCGAGCAGCTCGGCACGGACGGTGATCGCCCCGCAGCCGAGAAAGGCGCTGTCGGGGACACGGCGGAAGGCGGCGACCTGCCGACGTTTCGCGCGCACCTGCGGGAGGCCGCGCAGCACGGCCAGATTGGCGCGCAGATAGGTGCCGAACTCGCCCTGCGCCAGGAGAAAGGCAGCCATCGCGAGCTCGTGGACGAGCAGCGCCGGGGCCAGCAGGAGCAGTGTGCGCAGCCGGTAGAGCCCGAGCATGACCAGCCAGCGGTTGCGGACCTGATAGAAGCCGGCGGAGAGCGCGCGGGGCGTGTAGTCGTGGAGCACCACGGCGCTCGGCACGACAAATGCCCGGTGCCCGGCAATCAGCAGGCGCTGCACCAGCTCGCCGTCCTCGCGGCCGAAGACCAGATATTCGTCGAACCCGCCGACCTCGCGCCATGCCGCACCACGGATCAGCATGCAACCGGCACCGAGGCCGGTGACCTCGTGCGTCGCGTCGGCCACGTCGCCGACCCGCCGGCCGCCATTGAGCTGCACGGCCTCGCCCAGGTAGTGAACGAGCGCGCCGTCGAACTGGATGCGCTGCGGATCGCTCAGGTAGACCACGCGGGCGCCGAAGGCCGCGGCCTCGGGCCGGGCCAGCGCTGCCTCGACCAGCCGCTGAAAGCAGCCGGGCGTGGGGATGCAGTCGTCGTCGAGAATCAGCGCCAGACCGTCGCCGGCGCGCTCGACGATGCGGTTGCGGGCGGGATTGGGGCCGTTGTTCTCGGCCAGCGCGATGAGCTCGACCGCCGGGAACTGCTCGGTGACCAGCTCCCGGGTCCGATCGGTCGAGGCATTGTCGGCGACCAGCACCGTGACCTGCGGGTAATCCTGGGCGTGGATTGCGGCCAGTGTCCGCTCGATGATCTCCTCGCTGTTGCACGTGACCACCCCGACGACGAGCGCCGGCAATCCCCGGCCTTCATCAGCACCTGTCGGCTGGTGTGCGGATGACTGCCCGCGCGCATCCGCCCTGGCCACATTTCCCTCCCGGTCGTAAGCAATATCGAGCGTCACATCGCATTTTGCCCGCGATTGAATCCTGTCATGAGGGCCGGGGTCACGCACCCACGCGGACGCGATCCTCGATCCCTTCACGACTACCATTGGGTACACTTCCCGCCGAATGACCGGGACTTGCGTCCCTGTTGCAACGCTGCCTGGTCGGGCCACCGCACGCCGGCCCCGCCGCCCGCGGGCTTGGCGGCGACCGCGGAACCCGCTAGGCAGCCGGGACAGCCACCGCCTGCGGCCGTCCTCCACCGGAGGCCACGTTTGCCCTCTCGCACGTTCGATCTGACCGTCACCGAGCCGATGCTCGAGGCTTTCGCCGCGCTGAGCGGCGACCGCAACGCGCTGCACATGGATGCAGGGTTCGCCCGTCGCAGCCGATATCGGCAGCGAGTCGCGCACGGCATGCTCGCCTTCGCCCTGCTCGGCCGGCTGGCCGAAGCGCATCCAGAAAAGGAAATTAGGTTCCGCCGGCTCGAAGGCAAGTTCATCCTCCCGATCGCGCTCGGCAACGAGCTGCGCCTCACGGTCGACACCCGGCCGGGCCATGAACGTGCGGCCGACATGGAGGTCGGCCCCGAGGTGCCCTGGGAGGCGACGTGGCGCAATCGCGCCGATGGCCTGACCGTGATCACCGCCACGGGCAGCTACGTCGCCGGTGCTTCGCCAACGCGCGTCCCGCCGAAGGGTTCCGCCTCGCTCCTGGCAAAGCCCGTGGCCGAAGCCGATCGGGGCGCCGAGGCGCTCGCCGACCTGGTCGAGACGCTGCACTGCGTCGTTTCGGCCGATGCCCTGGCCAGCCTCGCCCGGCTGATCGGGCTCGACCCGCCGCTGCTGCCCTGCCCGAACCTCGCGGCGACGCTCCTCCTCTCGACCCTGGTCGGCATGCGCCTGCCCGGCCGGCGTGCCACCTTCACGAGCTTTCGCCTCGACTTCGTGGCCGACCTCGAGCCCGGCCGCCCGGCCGAGCTGGAGGGGCGCGTGACGAAGGTCGCGGTCGCGAGCGAGACGCTGCAGGTGGCCGTCCGCCTGACCGATGCGGGGCGCGAGCTCGCGACCGGCGAGGTCCGCGCCGTGGTCAACCCGGCGCCGCGTGTCATGCTGTCGGCGAGCGAGATCAAGGGCCGCCATCTCGGGCTCGGGCTCGAGGGCCGGACCGTCGTCGTGGTCGGCGCCAGCCGGGGAATCGGCGAGACCGCCGCCAAGCTCTTCGCCATGCACGGTGCCCGGGTCGTCGTGCATTATTTTCGCGGCAGGGCCGACGCCGAGGCGATCGTCGCCGAGATCGGCGAGGCTGGTGGCGAGGCCGTGGCGCTCCATTGCGATATTCGCGACGAGGCGGCGGTGGCGCTGTTCTTCGCCGCGGTCGACGAGGCCTGCGGCGGGCTCGACGTGCTGGTCAACAACGCGGTCCTGGATTTCCGCCCCCGGGCGTGGGGCGAGCTCGGCTGGGCCGACTATCTGGGCGAGCTCGACGTCTCGCTCAGGGGCCTGCATGCCTGCTGCGGCGAGGCGGTCAGCCGGTTCCGGGCGCAGGGCGGCGGCAAGATCGTCAACGTCTCGAGCATCGCGACGAGCCAGCCGGTGCGTGGCCAGAGCCGGTACATCACGGCGAAGAGCGCCATCGAAGGCTATACGAGGAGCCTCGCCGTCGAGCTCCTGAAGGAGAATATCCAGGTCAACATGGTGGTGCCCGCCATGACCGAAACAGATCTCATCGCCGCCATCCCGAGCGATTTCGTTCGCCGCATGGCGGGGGCCCGGGGCATGGGGCGGCATGTGCGGCCGATCGAGGTCGCCCAGGCGATGGTCTACCTCGCTTCGCCCTGGGCGGACGCCTTGTCGGGCCAGGCGATCGTGCTCAATCTGGGTGAGCCGCCGTTCGCCTGATGCAGCATCGACACACCTGTGAGCGTGGCACTTTTCCTCCGAGTATGTAACATCGTGCAGCGCTGGCGGAAGGTCGCTGTGGCTGCGCTGCCGAATCCACGGATGCTGGTTGACCGGGGGACTGGGGTCGGTATTACCCTCGATTAGGGACGGGGCCTCGGCCGTTGAGTTGGGACGGAATACTCCTTGTCGATGCACATGTGCATTGCCATCGCAACCTCGGGCCGGTGGCGTTCCTCGACCACGCCGCGCGAAATTTCTGCGCGGGCGCAACCGCTTGCGGGCTGCGGCCGGCGGTCGGGGTGCTGCTCTTCAGCGAGATGCCCGAGGCGGGCGTGTTCGCCGGGATCGGTGCCTGCGAGCGGGTCGGTGACTGGGCGATCCGGCCGACCGGCGAGGCCGTCTCGCTCATCGCCGAGCGGCCGGGCGCCTTGCCGCTCGTCCTCGTCGCGGGTCGCCAGATCGTGACGCGGGAAGGGCTCGAGATCCTGATCCTGGGTGCGCCCGGTCCCTTTGCCGAATCCGTCGATCTGGCGACCGGGGTCGCCATGGGCCAGGCGGCCGGCGGCCTCGCCGTGCTGCCCTGGGGCTTCGGCAAATGGTGGGGCCGGCGCGGCCGGATCCTCGACCGGTTCCTCGCGACCGCCACCCCGGGCACGGTCTTCCTCGGCGACAATGGCGGCCGCTTCGCCGGTGCCGGGGCACCCGCCCAATTCGCCCTGGCGCGCCGACGCTGCATACCGATCCTGCCGGGCTCCGATCCTCTGCCACTCCCCGGCGACGCCCATCGCGCCGGCAGCTACGGGTTCGTGCTCGACGGCCCGCTCGATTCGACCCGGCCCGCCGCGGCGCTCAAGGCGCGGCTGCTCGCGATGCGCGACCAGCCGCGGGGCTTCGGGCGGCTGCAGCCCCTCTGGCGCTTTCTCGCCAACCAGGTCGGCATGCAGTGGCGCAAGCGGATGCCGGGCTCGTGAGGACCCGCGTCCTCGTCGTGGCGCCGCAGCCTTTCTTCACGCCGCGCGGCACGCCGTTCAGCGTCTACTACCGCACGCTGGTCATGGCCGAGCTCGGCATGGACATCGACGTGCTGACCTATGGCCGGGGCGAGGATGTCGCCATTCCGGGCGTGCGGATCATTCGCATTCCCGCCTTCCATTGGCTCGGGCCGGTCAAGATCGGCCCGTCGATGCTGAAGCTCTGGCTCGATTTCTTCGTCGTGCTCTGGTCCATCGGCTGCCTGATCCGCCATCGCTACGCCATCGTGCACGCGCACGAGGAGGCGGTCTTCTTCCTGCGCTTCCTGAAGCCGATCTTCCAGTTCAAGCTGATCTACGACATGCACTCGAGCCTGCCGGAGCAGCTGCGCAACTACCGCTTCACCACGTCACGGCTGCTGATCGGGATGTTCGAGATGCTGGAGCGGAGCTGCCTCGAGGGTGCGGATGCCGTCATCACCATCTGCCCCGAGCTCGCCCGCTACGCCGAGCCGCTGATGCCCGATCCCGAGCGCCATTTCCTGATCGAGAACAGCATCTTCGAGCCGGTGAAGCTGGCCCGGCCGGCGGCGAGCGGCGAGGCGGCCACGCGCCCGGTCGAGCTGCCGGCCGGTCGCCCCTGCATCTTCTATGCCGGCACCTTCGAGGTCTATCAGGGGCTGGACACGCTGGTCGCGGCCTTCGCCCTGGCGCGCGAGACCTGCCCAAGAGCCTTCCTCGTCCTGATCGGCGGGACCCCGGCACAGGTCGAGGCCATGCGTGCCCTGGCCGACCGCAGCGGAATCGGCGAGCATACCCTGGTCCTCGGGCGGATGCCACAGGCGCTGGCGGCCCGCTACGCGGCCCGGGCGAGCGTGCTGGTCTCGCCACGCAGCCACGGGATCAACACGCCGCTCAAGATCTACGAGCAGCTGGCGAGCGGCATTCCCCTGGTCGCGACCAACATCCTCTCGCACACCCAGGTGCTCGACGACAAGGTCGCCCTCCTGGTCGACCCCGACGCCCCGTCGATGGCGGCGGGGCTGGTTCGGGCTCTCACCGACGACGCGCTCCGCGCACGGCTCTCGGCGAACGCCCGGCAGCTCTATCGGACCGCCTATTCGCGACCGGTCTACGAAGGCAAGATGCGCGCGATGCTCGCCGCTCTAGGGGCCAAGGCCTGGGCCGGGCAAGGCTCGGTCGTCCGGCAAGGTCAGACCTGAGCCGATGGCCCTCGACATCCGTCGACCGGAGCCGGCCGCCGGGCCCGGCGACGTCGAGAGCGCGGCGAAGGAGCGGCTGCGCGCCTATTGGAACGAGCACGTCACCGACTGGCCGATCGCCACGGCCGAGCCGGGCAGCCGGGCGTTCTTCGCCGAGACCGAGGCCTATCGCTTCGAGAAGCTCGACTATCTCGAGCGGCTGATCGACTATGGCGGCCAGGCGGGCAGGGACGTGCTCGACGTCGGCTGCGGGCTCGGCAACGACACGGCGCGCTTCGCCCAGGGCGGTGCCAGGGTCACCGGCATCGACATCGCCCCCCGTGCCATCGAGCTCAGCGAGCGCAATTTCGGGCAGCGCGGGCTCGCCGGCCGGTTCCTCGTCATGGACGGCGAGGCCATGACCTTTCCCGAGGCGAGCTTCGACTTCGTCTACTGCCACACCATCCTGCATTTCACGCCCGATCCCGCGGCGATGATCCGGGAGATCCATCGGGTGCTGCGGCCCGGCGGCACCGCACTCCTCATGTCGGTCAACCGGTATTCCTGGATGCGGCTGATGCATCGGCTCGCCAGGGTCGAGATCGACCACCTGCAGGCACCGGTGTTCCACTGGTTCAGCCCGGACGAGCTGATGGCCATGGCCGCACCCTTCGCCGAGCGGCGCCTCGTCCACGAGCGGTTCCCGGTGGCGACGAAGGTGCACAAGGGCCTCAAGAGCAGGCTCTTCAACACCTGCTTCGTCGGCCTCTTCGACCTCCTCCCGCGGGCGCTGGTCCGGGGCTCTGCGCATCATCTCCTGGTCTTCGCGAGGAAGGCGGAGATCGCACCGTGAAGCGCGATCCGGGCCGCCTGGCCGGGCCCGAGCTCGACGTGCTGGTCATCGGCGGCGGCATCTATGGTGCCTGCATCGCCCGCGACGCGGCGCAGCGCGGGCTGCGGACGGCGCTGGTCGAGCGCGGCGACTTCGGCGGCCTGACCTCCCACAACTCCTTCAAGCTGATCCATGGCGGGCTGCGCTACCTGCAGCAGCTCGACATCCAGCGTTTGCGGCAGTCCGCGCGCGAGCAGCGGATCTGGCTCGGCATCGCCCCGCATCTGGTCCGGCCGCTCCCCTTCGTCATGCCGACCTTCGGCCACGGCTCGCGCGGCCCCGAGGCGCTGCGCCTGGCGCTCCTCGCCTACGAGCTCCTGTCGCGCGGCGGAGCACCCGCCGCCCCGCGCGTGCCGAGCGGCCGGGTGGTCGGCCGGGCCGAGGCGATGGCGCTCCTGCCGGGCCTGCCGCGCAGCGATCTGAACGGTGCCGCCATCTGGTCCGACGTGCAGATGCTGAACGCCGACCGGCTGCTGCTCGAATGCGTCATGGACGCGGCGGCGGAGGGTGCCGTGGTCGCCAACCATGTCGAGGCCCTGGGCTTTCTCGGCACACCCGAGCGGGTCACGGGTGCGAGGGCCCGGGACCGGCTCGGCGACGAGGAATTCGACATCCGGGCGAAGCTCACGATCAATGCCGCGGGGCCCCACGCGGGGCTCCTCCTGGATCGTCTGCCGGCCCGCTCCGGGCGCGACTTCGGCGGCCTCGCGCGCGGCCTGAACATCGTCGTGCGGCGCCCGCTCGCGACCGAGCACGCGCTGGCGGTGAGCAGCCGGCGGCGCTCCGATTCGCTGGTGCCGCGGGCCGACGGCCGGCTCTTCTTCATCCAGCCCTGGCAGGGGCTGACCCTCATCGGCACGAGCCATCTGCCGCATGCCGACGATTCCCCGGAGCTCGTCGTCGACGGGCCCTGGCTCGACGACTTCCTCGCCGAGATCAACGACGCCTGGCCGCCGGCCGCCCTGACGCGCGAGGACGTGCTCTACTGCTATGCCGGCCTCACCCCGGCGGCGAAGGAGGCCCGCGGCAGCGAGGTGGCGCGCACGCGACGCGGCGTCGTGATCGACCACGGGCCGGCGGACGGGATCCAGGGCGTGCTGAGCCTCCAGGGGGTCAAGTACACGACCGCCCGGCTGGTCGCCGAATCGGTCGTCGACCTGGCGCTGGCGAGGCTGGGCCGCCCGGCGGTGCCCTGCCGGAGCTGGCAGGAGCAGTTGCCCGGTGCCCGCGGCTTCGAGGCCGGGGCGGCGCTGGCGGCGGCACGAAGGCGGGCACCCGGGGGCGGGCGGGAGATCGACCGGCTGGTCGCCGACCATGGCGCCGGCTGGGCCGCCGTGCTCGACGATGCCGGCGAAGGCCCGCTCACCGGTGAAACCGTGTTCCGCGCCCGCGTGCGGCACGTCGTCCGGCACGAGATGGCCTGCCGGCTGGACGATGTGCTCGTCCGCCGCCTCGACGAGGTGGCCCGAGGCCGGCTAGACAGGGCGCGCCTGGATGCCGCTGCCGGCGTCATGGCCGAGGAGCTCGGCTGGTCGCCGGCCGAGCGGGCCGCAGCGGTGGCCGATCTCGCCCGCCACGGTCCGGCTTTCGGGCATCATCCGCAAACGACGAAGGACATCGCCGACCATGGAGCCTGAAACGCCGACCGGCGACGCGCCGATCCTGGTGACCGGAGCAACCGGCTTCGCCGGCGGCCATCTGGCGCTGCGCCTGCGCAAGGACGGCCACAAGGTCCGCGCCCTGGTCCGCGACGGCGCCAGGGTCGACCACCTGAAGGCGGCGGGCGTCGAGCTGGCACACGGCGACATCCGCCATGCGGCGGAGGTCGACAAGGCCGTCGCCGGCTGTGCCAAGGTCTACCACATCGCCGCCGTCTTCCGCACGGCGAGCCACCCCGACAGCTACTACGAGGACGTCAATGTCGGCGGCACGGTCAACGTGCTCGAGGCGGCGCGAAAGCACGGCGTCGAGCGGACGATCCACTGCTCGACCATCGGCGTGCATGGCGACGTGCAGGAGTTTCCCTGCACCGAGACGAGCCCCTTCAATCCGGGCGACATCTACCAAAGGACCAAGCTCGAGGGCGAGATGAAGGCGCAGGAAGCCTTCAAGGCCGGCCTGCCCGGCGTGGTCTTCCGCCCGGCCGGCATGTACGGGCCGGGCGACCTGCGCTTCCTCAAGCTCTTCAAGTCCGTGAACAACGGCCGCTTCGTCATGTTCGGCTCGGGCGAGACCTTCTACCACCTCGTCTACGCCGACGACCTGATCGACGGCATCCTGCTCTGCGGCACGCATCCGGCAGCCTTGGGCGGCACCTTCATCATCGCCGGCGACCGCTGGGTCTCGCTGAACGACTGGGTGGGCGAGATCGCCAAAGCGCTGGACGTGCCGCCGCCGAAGCTGCGCCTGCCCTTCTGGACGCTCTCGGCCGGCTCGGCGCTCTGCGAGGCGCTCTGCAAGCCGCTCGGCATCGAGCCGCCGCTGCACCGGCGGCGCGCCTCCTTCTTCATCAAGCACCGCGCCTTCTCGACCGAGCGCGCCCGGACGGTGCTCGGCTACGCGCCCAAGGTCCCGCTCGAGGAAGGCATCCGCCGCACGGCGGCCTGGTACATCGAGAACGGCCACATCACCAGGCGCCGGGCCGCCTGACGCTCGGGCCTCGATCCCGCCCTCAATCGGCCCCTTGAAGAAGAGCTTCTGGGCGAGCCCCCTACGAAATCAGCAGATGCAGTGTCCGAAAGCCGCTGGCGGGATAGGCCGCCGGCGTCGCGGGCCGGTGGGGAGCGATCGCTGAGGTCCTTGCCAGCAACTCCTCCAGGAACACGCGCAGCTCCATGCGGGCGAGCTGTGCGCCGGGGCAGACGTGGATGCCGGCGCCATAGAGCAGGTTGTCGCTCGGGTCGCGATCCAGGCGGAAGACGTCGGGATCCTCGAAGACCCGGGGATCGCGGTTGGCCGCGACCCAGTTGACGGTCACGCGGGCACCGGCCGGGAGGCGGCGGCCGCCGATCTCCACCGGACATGTGGTGACGCGCCGATTGGTGACGAGCGGGCCGTGCAGACGCAGGATCTCGTCGGCGGCCGGTCCGGCCAGCGAAGGGTCGGCACGCAGCCGGCTCTGCAGGCCGACATCGCTGGCGAGGTATTCGGCCAGGATTCCCACCGACGCGGCGATGGTGCCGATCTCGCCCACCGTCCAGTTGCGCAGGATGCTGGTGATCTCGTCCTCGTTCAGGCGCCGGCCGTGGATCGTCTCCTGCGTGAGCGCCACGGCGACGTCGGTCTCGGGCGTCGCCCCGACGGCGATGCGCGCGGCGATGGTGTCGCGGATCAGGTCCTGGAACTCGCCGGCGATGCGGGTCATGGCACCGTGGTCGCGCGCGAGCGTGGCCTCGTGATTGCGCGCGACCCAGCGGCGCAGCGGCTCCGCGAGCTCGTCCGGCCAGCCGAGGAAGGCGCACTGCACGCGAACCGCGAACGGATGGGCGATGGCCCCCATCAGCTCGACCGGGCCCGCCGCGGCGGCGATCAGCGCCGCGGCGATGCCGCGGCAGACGGGCTCGAAGGCGTCGACGCGGCTTCTCGTGAAATACTTCTCGACGATGGGACGCCAGGCGGTGTGCTCGGGCGGGTCCATGCCGTTCGGCACGGTCAGGCGGTTGGAGACGGCGTTGCTGAAGGTCGCGTGGTCCAGCACCGCGCGGGTGACGTCGGCGTTGCGGAAGAGCGACCATTGCATGTAGTCGCTCCAGGCGACCGGGCACGTCTCGCGCATGGCGTCATACGCGGCGCGCTGATCGGACTGCACCTGATGCGAGCGCGGGTCCCAGTCGGCATCTGGCGTGTCGTTCATGGCTCTTGGACCTCCAATGCCGTCGCCTCGGCCCAGTCTGCTACAATCCCCTGTCCGCTCAAAGCCGCATCGCGACCGGGCGGGATGGCGCCTGTCTCGAGGGAGGCGGGGACACGAGAGCCATCCGAAGTCGCCGATGGGTAAGGAGGAAGTCCCATCTCGTCCACAAGGGCGCTATCCCTTCGCGTCGGCGCCGGCGATCGATGCAGCGGGTGAGGCCGATGTCGGAAGGGTGACCGCCGCCTCGAACCCGGACGATTTGCCTGGCCGTGGTGATCTGAGCACGAGCCGGCTGCCGATGCGGTCGGCGATCGCGGCGGCGATGGCGAGGCCGAGGCCGCTGCCGGAGGTGTGCTGGCTGGCGCGCTCGAAGCGGGTGGTCAGGCGGCTCAGCGTCTCGGCTGGCACGACGGGCCCCTCGTTGGCGACGGTCAGCAGGCCGCTTTCGCTCAACGTCACCTCGACGGGAGACGTCGCAGCACCGTGCCGCAGCGCGTTGTCGACGAGGTTACGGCAGAGAATGCCGAAGGCGTCGGGATCGAGGTCCGACATCACCGGCCGACCCGCGAGCGTCAGGGTGACGCGGTCGCGGGTCGGCGTTCGGTCGATGTCGTCCACGACCACGCGGGCCACGAGCCGCAGGTCCGAGCTGCGATCCAGCCGCAGCCGGCCGCCTTCCGCCCGGGCGAGCTGCATGAGGCGCTCGGCGAGGCGGGTGAGCCGCTTGAGCGTCGCCTCGATCTCGCCGGCCCGTCGTTCGGCCTGCGGGTCGGCGGTTTCCGACCGCAGGCGCTGGGCCTGGGCGATCGCACCGGCGAGCGGGGTCCGAAGCTCGTGGGCGGCATTCGCGGCAAAGTTGCGCTCGGCGTCGAAAGCGGCCTTCAGCCGGTCCAGAAGGCCGCTCAGCGTGGCCGCGATCGGGGCGATCTCCGCCGGCAGGTCCCTGGCCGGAACGGGCGACAGATCGCGGGCATGGCGCGCTTCGAGCCTTTCTCGAAAGCGCCGGAGCGGTGCGAGATTCGCCCGCACGGCGAGAACGACCGCCAGGAGCGCCACGGGGATCACGACCAGAACCGGCAGGCCGAGGCCCATCTGGATGTCGCGCGCGATGGCGGCGCGGTGCTCCATTGGCTCCGCCACGGTGATCCGGACGGTGCCCCGCAGCGCCTCCTCGCTGTAGAATCTGTGGGTCGCCGTCTGGGCGAAGCCGGGGCCGTCATAGGTGGGAAAGATCAGGGGATCGGCGGTGTGGGACTGGAGCAGGATTTGTCCGAGGGCGTCCCGCACGACATAGGTGAAGTGCTCGTCGTGCTCGCGGATCTGGGCGAGCCGCTGGGCGTCGTCATCCGCCTCGCGGTCGACGATGTCGAGGACGGCAAGCGGCAGGAGGCGTTGCGCCGTTTCCTGCAGGGTCGAGTCGAAGACCTCCTGCATCTCGTGCCGCAGCACGATCGCCGTCACCGAGGCGGCGGCGATCCAGAGCAGCGTCAGGAGAGCGCCGATCGAGACCCCGAGCCGTGCCTGGAGGCTGCGCGGCAACCTCATGGCGTGCCCAGCCGATAGCCCAAGCCACGCTCGGTCTCGATCACCCCGGCCCCGAGCTTCTTGCGCAGCCGGCTGACATGCACCTCGATCGTGTTGCTCTCGACCTCGGCATCGAAGGCGTAGAGCTTCTCCTCGAGCTGCGCCTTCGACAGGAGCTGGCCGGGCCGTGCGAGGAACGTCTCGAACAGCGCCCATTCGCGCGCGGTGAGCTGGATGGGCCTGCCGGCCCGGCGGATGCTGCGCGCGGCGAGGTCGATGTCGAGCGCGCCGTGGGTGATGATCGGGTTCGGGTTGCCGGTGTAGCGCCGTGCCACCGAGCCGATCCGTGCCGAGAGCTCGGCGAGGTCGAAGGGCTTGACGAGGTAGTCGTCGGCGCCGGCGTTCAGGCCTTCGATCCGGTCGGATACCTGATCGAGCGCTGTCAGGATGATGACGGGCGTGACGTCTCCCCGGACGCGCAGCGCCTTGAGAAAGCCGATGCCCCGGCCATCCGGCAGCATGAGATCGAGCAGGATCAGATCGTAGGCGGCGCTGGCCAGCGCATCGCCCGCCGCATCCAGCCGGGTGACCCAGTCGACGGATTGGCCGTCCCCGGCGATCTGGTCGCGCACGGCGGAGCCGAGGACCGTGTCGTCCTCGATCAGCAGAAGGCGCATGGCTCTCGGCTCCAATTGTTCCGCGTGCCTTCTTATACCTTTCCGGCCTGACGCGAGGCTGACGCTCACCGGGCCGACGCTTCAGGCTGCCGTCAGCTTCAAGGTGCATGCTCCGCGCGAGATGGCCGCAACACGGAGCCCCGCGCATGAGGAAGACCCTGGCAATTCTGGCCTTTTTCGCCGTCCCGCCGGCCGGGGCGGCGCTGGCCGACGACGACTGCACGGTGCCGATGGCCGAGTGGCAGCCGCGCGAGGCGGTTCAGCAGATGGCGGACGCGCAGGGGTGGGCCGTGCGGCGCATCAAGATCGATGACGGCTGCTACGAGATCAAGGGTCGCGATGCGGCCGGTCGCGCCATCAAGGTCAAGATCGATCCCGCGACGCTGATGATCGTCGAGCTCGAGCTCGACGACTGAGAACGTGCCAAATCCCGCTGCCTTCCTGACGTCGAGCTGAAGCGAAAACAGCGCTGCTGTCAGCAAGCCTTCAGGTGGCGGCTCCACATTGATCGCATCGGCTCGAAGGAGACCCGGACCATGAAGAGAAATCGAGGATCACCCACGCTTCAATCAAGGGAGAAGATCATGCGCAC
>Ga0116151_10000342_pt1 | contig 42629 bp, 35 predicted proteins | sample AD_UKC117_MetaG_FD_89893 | JGI IMG/M metagenome (GOLD analysis project Ga0116151, IMG submission 89893) | Active sludge microbial communities of municipal wastewater-treating anaerobic digesters from Hong Kong - AD_UKC117_MetaG | ecosystem: Engineered > Bioreactor > Anaerobic > Digestate...
CACGCCGACCACCTCGACCAGGGGCGCTTCCCCGCCCTCGTGCGGGCCAACCCGGATGCCGTGCTGCATGCCGACCCCCAGTCGGCTGCTCTGCTCGGTGAGCAGGACCTCACGGTGGCGGCGCTGGTCGCCGGCATGGAGGTGACCATCGGCGAGGTCACGCTGAGCCCGCGCGGCGCCCAGCACGCCTTCAACCACGCCGGGGTGCCGACGGTGGCCAACGTCGGCGTGCGGATCGAGGCGCCGGGCGAGCCCTCGCTCTTCCACCCCGGCGATGCCTACGACGCCGAGCCCGGTCAGGTCGACGTGCTGGCCGTGCCGATCAACGCGCCGTGGTGTGCGGTGCGCGACACCATCGACTTCGTGCGCCGGCTCGGGCCGGGCAGCATCCTGCCGATCCACGACGCCTTGCTCGCACCACCTGGCCGCGGCCTCTACCTCACTCACGTGCAGACCCACGGAGGGACCGACCTGACCGTGCACGACCTCGGCCGCGGCGAGAGCGCCACGATCGCCTGACCGCGCTCCGTGGCAGTTGCGACGGTCACCGCAACTGGACGCCGACCTCGGCAGCCACGGCCTCGACCATCGTGATGAGCCGCGCGGTCCGCGCGGGCATCGTCTCCCGGTAGTGCGCGAGGGTCAGCAGGCCAGGACCGACGAACGCCCAGGCGCGCGCCCGCGCCCAGGTCGCCTCGTCCGCGTCCGCTGCGGATCGCAGCACGTCGCGGGCCGGTGGCCCGAGCATGCTCCAGGCGTAGAGGAGGTCGACCGAGCGGTCACCGACCCCGAGGCCACCGAAGTCGATGACCCCGACCAAGGTGCCGTCGTCGTGGACCAGGAGGTTCTCCGACGAGAGGTCGCAGTGCACGAGGCAGGCCGGCCGACGTGCGGGTGGCACCACGCGCAACCGACGCCACGCCTCGAGGACTGCCGCCGGGTCGAACAGGTCGGCCAGCGCGGTCGCCGCCTCCCGCGCCCAGCCGTCGATCGTCTCGGTGACCGGCTCGCCGCACCGGTAGCCCCAGTGCTGCGCCCCGGAGGGCTGACCCTGGGTGTCGAGGGCGTGCAGGGCGCGCAGGAACGAGCCGAGCGAGCGCGCGAGACGGTCCTGTTGCGCCTCATCGAGGTCGGTCGGATGCTCACCTGGAAGCCAGGACACGACGGTCCACGGGAGGGGGAAGGCTGGCCCGGGCCGACCCACGACCTCGATGCTCGGCACGGCGACCGGCAGGATGGCGCCCAGGACCGGGAGCCAGCGGATCTCGTTGCGCAGGTCCGCGGCATACTCAACGCTGCGCGGCAGCCGAACGGCGCGGTCAGCCACGAGCCGGAAGACCCAGTTGCTGCTGCCGGATGACGGGGAGGGCCGCACGGGGAGCTGCGCCAGGTGGGGTGCCTGCTCCCGCAGCAGCTGGGTGACGAACCCGGCGTCCGGCTCGCTCTCCGCGGGCTCACCGTTTGGCGCGCTCATCCGCCCACCTTGGTGGCCGACCGCCACCCGGGCAACCGCTTTTGTGGCTCGGCGCTCAGTCTGCGGCGAGCGCAGCGGCGCCGACGATGCCGGCGGCGTTCTCGAGGGCGGCCGGGATGATCGGCGTGCGCAGCGTGAGCAGCGGCAGGAACTTGTCGGCCTTGCGAGACACCCCGCCGCCGACGACGAACAGGTCCGGCCAGAGCAGGTTCTCAAGCACCGAGTAGTAGCGCTGCAGCCGCGGTGCCCACTCCTTGTAGCTGAGCCCCTCCTTCTCACGGATGCTCGCGGCGGCCCGGGTCTCGGCGTCGTGGCCGTCGATTTCGAGGTGGCCGAGCTCGGCATTGGGGATGAGCACGCCGTTGTGGATCAGCGCGATGCCGATGCCGGTGCCGAGCGTGGTGAGGATGACCAGGCCGTCCTTGCCCTTGGCCGCGCCATAGCGGACCTCGGCGACACCGGCGGCGTCGGCATCGTTGACCAGCAAGCACTTTCGACCGAGCGCCTTGCTGAAGACGGACTCACCGTCGCAGTCGGTCCACGACTTGTCGATGTTGGCGGCGGTGCGCACGACGCCGTGCTGGACGACGCCGGGGATGGTCACGCCGATCGGCGCGTCCTTGGGCAGGTCGTCGGTGAACTCGTCGGCGATCTGGTCGACGATCGCGGCCACGGCCTCAGGAGTCGACCGGGCCGGCGTGGCGATCTTGACCCGCTCGCGGAGGAACTGTCCGGTGCCGAGATCGACCGGTGCCCCCTTGATCCCCGAACCGCCGATGTCGATGCCGAGCGCGACCTGGTGTGCCATGACGGGTGGCCCTCCTTCGTGGTGTCGGGATCGTGAGCCTAGTGGGTCAGGGCAGGGTGAGGATCTCGGCGCCCGAGTCGGTGACGAGGATGGTGTGCTCGAACTGGGCCGAGCGGTGCCGATCACGGGTCACGACGGTCCAGCCGTCGTCCCACATGTCCCACTCGTGGCTGCCGAGGTTGAGCATCGGCTCGATGGTGAAGGTCATCCCGGGCTCGATGAGCGTCGCGTAGTCCGGCGCGCAGTCGTAGTGGGGGACGATGAGCCCGCTGTGGAAGGCCGCCCCGATGCCGTGGCCGGTGAAGTCGCGCACGACGCCGTAGCCGAAGCGCTTGGCGTAGGAGGAGATGACCCGGCCGATGACGTTGATCGGCCGGCCCGGGGCGACCGCGTTGATGCCACGGTGCATCGCCTCGCGGGTGCGCTCGACGAGCAGCCGCGACTCCTCGTCGACCTCGCCGACGAGATAGGTGGCGTCGGTGTCACCGTGCACGCCGTCGAGGTATGCCGTGATGTCGATGTTGACGATGTCGCCGTCCTCGAGCGGTCGAGAGTCCGGGATGCCGTGGCAGACGACCTCGTTGACCGAGGTGCACAGCGACTTGGGGAAGCCCTTGTAGCCCAGCGTCGAGGGGTAGGCGCCGTGGTCGAGGAGGAACTCGTGCCCGACCCGGTCGATCTCGTCCGTGGTGACGCCCGGCGCGATGATGGCCGCGGCGGCCGCCATCGCCTGTGCCGCGACCCGCCCGGCCACGCGCATCCGCTCGATGGTCTCGGCGTCCTTGACCTCGGGTCCGGAATAGCGCTCCGGCGCCTTCTGGTCGACGTACTCGGGTCGCGCGATGGCCGCGGGGACCGAGCGTCGCGGGCTCACCGGGTGGGGGAGGACGGGGCGCGGAGCGACGGGTCGAGCAGGTCCTGACATACCGGCGAGTCTAGGTTCTCCGCCGAGTGGACCATCCCCCGCCGAGTGGACCATCCCCCGCCGAGTGGACCACGCGCTTCCCGAACCGCCCGAACCTGGCCTGTGGATAACGTGAGAGGCGCCCTTGGCGGCCCGAGACTGACACGTTATGGAGACCTTCGAGATCGAACGCGTGCGGTTTGGGCAGCTACCGAGCGCATCCGTTGCCGACTGGACCCCCATCCGCCCGGGCGCCTACTACGAGACCGGCCGTTGGGAGGCGCTGCACCAAGAGCAACGGCATATGGCCCTGATCCTGACCTCCCTCCCAGGCCTTCGACGGCAGGGCGGCTGGGTCCTGTCGCATCGTTCAGCTGCCGTGCTGTGGAATCTCCCCGTCATCGGGACGCGGCGTGAGGCGGTCGAAGTGAGCGCTCGCGCCGATGGGCGCGGCTTCAGCGGCCTGATCGACCGACATCGCGTCGAGCAGATCCCGGACGCAGTGCTGCGCCACGGCATCCCGGTCACCTCGGTCGCCCGGACCGTCATCGACGTCGCGCGCGTCTCCGGGCTGGCGGCTTCACTCGCGGTCGCTGGGTATGCCGCGTCTCCCTCGATCCCGGCGAGGGACGGGGTGCTGGGATCGCGCGCGCCGACTTCGAGTGGGCGGAGCATGGAGTCATCGGTGAGGCCGACGGAGCGGTGAAGCTCGATCCCGAGTTTCGCGGTGATGGCAAGACCCGAGATCAGATCCTGTGGGAACAGCAGGTCCGACAGCGCCGGATCGAGGCGCGCGGCTTGCGGGTGGCCCGATGGGATTGGGACGCCGCCCTGGACGGCGGGCGGATGCAGCGCGCCATCACGACGCTGGGTGTTCCGGCCCTGGGCGAGCCCTGGGTGACGGCGGACGACCTAGCGCAGCTGCTCGGTGTCGCCCAGGTGGCATTGCCCTACCGGCGCACCCGTGGCGAGCGGCGTCGCGGTGTCCGGTGGCTGCTGTAGGGATGGTCCGCTCGGCGTGGGATGGTCCGCTCGGCGGCATACGGTGGTACTGGCAGTGTCAGCTCGACGCGAGGAGACCCAGGTGCAGTACTGGTACAACGTCGCCACCGGCAGGGTGGAGAGCGACGACGAGCGGGCGCCCGGCGCCGACGTGATGGGCCCCTATGGGTCGGCGGACGAGGCGGCGCAGGCGCTCGAGACGGCCCGGCGCAAGACCGAGCAATGGGACGCCGAGGACAAGGCGTGGGACGAGCGCGGTGCGACTCCTGGATGGGACGACACGGAGCTCGAGGACTGAGCCGATGTCGACTCGCCGTTCTCCAGACGCTGGAGAACGGCACACGGGGGGCCCGCGGCGTGGTGTGCCGCAGACCCCCCGTCGCCGTCATCCGGACTGTCAGACCGCAGCGGCCTCCAGCTCGTGGATGCTCGCCGTCCGAACGACACCGATGAGGCCCTGCAGCGACCGCGCAAGCAGCGTGGCGCGCTCAGGACTCACCGGAGCCCGGCCTTGCAACATGGCGGAGACCAGGAGGGCACACACGGCCTGGTCGACCGCCTCGTCGGTGAGAGAGTTCTCCATGAGAGCCTCCACCGCCGGGTTAGCGGAGTTGAGCACGAGCGTCGCCAGCTTGGCCGACTGCGACTGCTTGCCCTTCTCGTCGTCGAAGCGAGCCATCGTCGGCCACCACAGGGCGGCACGCTCGACCGGCTCGAAGGAGCTCACCTGCACGTCGACGTCGGTCACATCGTGCTTCTGCAGGATCTCGACGGCTGACGCCGCCAGCCGCATCGCGGCGCGCCGGTCGGAGGCCGGCGTCGGCTTGATCATGCCGACGAGGGCGTCGATGTCGACCTCGTGCAGCGGCTGACCGGACTCCGCGAGCTTCTTCATCAGCGCACCGTCGTGCGGACCGCTCGCGTTGACGACGAGGGCGCCGGTGTGGGCGGCGATGTCGGCCATCGCGGCGTACTTGTCGCCGTCGGTGATGTAGTGGATCGGGTCGCCGGTGCGGGACAGGTCGACCAGGGTCCGGTCGCCCGCCGTCGTCGGGAAGGTCAGCGTCGAGACGACCAGGTCGCGCAGGTCGCGGTCCTCGACCGACAGCGCCTTCAGGCCGGCCGAGTGCAGGCGCGCGATGTCGTAGTAGACCTCCGGGTAGGCGCCGTGCACGAGGATGAGCTCGGCGAGGATCCGCTGGCCCAGCTGCTCGCGCACGAGGCGCAGTGACGTCGTCTCCTGCAGGGCCTCACGGGAGGCCGTGAGCGGCAGGTCGCCGGCGTCGAGGACGGCGCGGCAGAAGAAGGCCCAGTCCGGCAGCAGCTGCGTGTCGGCGTCGGCGACGAGCATGCCGCGCGCGTAGATCCGGTCACCGGTCCGGTGCCCCGGCTGCGCGGTGTAGGGGAGCACGAAGCCGAGGCCCTTGACGTCGAGCATCGAGACGTTGAGCTGGATGATCCCCATCGGCTCGAAGCCGAGGTTCTCGCGGCACCAGGCGACCTGCTCCTCGACCGGGAGCTGCCACGGGGCGGTGCGCTGGGAGACGAGCTGACCGGCCACCCGCACCGGCACGTCGAGCAGCTCGGCGAAGTCGTGGGTGAGCTGCAGCAGCGTCTCCTCGGAGCACCACCAGCCCTCGCCGTGACGCGGCTTGATCCGCATCTCGGAGCCGGGGGTGTCCAGCGGCTCGCACTCCTCGATGTCGAAGGTGCCGTTGGCGTGCCCGACCCACTTGATCGTCGGGGCGTCGGCCTCCTTGGCCGAGCGCGACCGGACCTCGATCGTGTCCGCGATGAGGAAGCAGGAGAGCAGACCGATACCGAACTGGCCGAGGAACTTCCGCCGGGCGGCGTTGAAGTCCTTGCGCTTGCTCGAGGAGCCGATCGTCGCCAGCAGCTGGCGCATGTCGTCGGCCGACAGGCCGATCCCGTTGTCGCGGACGATCATCGGCTCGTTGCCGTATGCCGGCGTGATGAGGATCTCGCCCTTGACGTCCGGCTCCAGCCGAATGCGCGCCTCGATGGCGTCGCGCGCATTCTGCAGCAGCTCACGCAGATAGACGCGCTCGCTGCTGTAGAGGTGGTGGCTGAGAATGTCGACGATGCCTCGGAGGTCGACCTTGAATTGCTCTCGCGAGTCGCTCATCGAAGCTCCGTCCGTGGATTGTGTTCCGCTCATGGGAAACGCCGTGTGCCCTTCTTTGTCCCCGTGAACTTGCGATCCGGCCGGCTGGCCAGTGCTCGGTGTGGTCGGCCGGCGCCTGGGGAGGCGGGCCGGTCAGCTCGGGTCCCGCTCGCCACCGCACCACCGGCAGCACGCAGAGAACCCATAGGACAGGAGTGTGCTCGCCGCGCTGATGACCCGCATCGGCCGACCACCCCTGGCTCTGTGGACGAAAGGACGATACCTAGCCGGGCAAACCCCGTCCTACGCTTGACGACGTCAGACCCGTGCCACCCGGTACGAGGTTCACCACAGCGCCGGGGGCGCACGCAAACAAATCTCAGAAAGAAGAGCTACGAATGTCGGACTACAACACCGCTCTCAACGAGTGCATGCAGATCGACGGCGCCATGGGTGTCGCCCTCGTCGAGACCGCGACCGGCATGGCGCTGGCCACGGCCGGCAACCCGGTCGGCATCGACCTGACCGTCGCCGCGGCGGGCAACGCCAACGTGATCCAGGCCAAGCTGCGCACCATGAAGGACCTCGGCATCAAGGAGAAGCTCGAGGACGTCCTCATCACGCTGGACTCGCAGTACCACATCCTGCGCACCTTCGGCCGTGAGGACGGCATCTTCCTCTACCTGGTGCTCGACAAGGCCAAGGCCAACCTGGCCATGGCGCGCTTCCGCCTCGCCAAGATCGAGGGCGCGCTGACCCTCTGAGTGTCGCCGGCGCGATCCGCCGGACCCTCACCAGGAACCCCTGTGCGAACTGCACAGGGGCTTCCTGCATGCCCGGCGGCACCCGGGCATCCACGACATCCCTCGCGCCGGCCACACCGGACCGGCCGCCGCGTAACGCCCCCGAAACACCGCTTTGACAGGATCGCGGCATGGACCGCCAGCAAGAGTTCGTCCTGCGCACCATCGAGGAGCGCGACATCCGATTCGTCCGGCTGTGGTTCACCGACGTCGTCGGCGCGCTGAAGTCGGTGGCGATCGCGCCGGCCGAGCTCGAGGGCGCGTTCAGCGAGGGGATCGGCTTCGACGGCTCGGCGATCGAGGGCTTCGCGCGCATCTACGAGGCCGACATGCTCGCCAAGCCCGACCCCGCGACCTTCCAGGTGCTGCCGTGGCGGGGCGAGAAGCCGGGCACCGCCCGGATGTTCTGCGACATCCTCACCCCCGACGGCCAGCCGAGCTTCGCCGACTCACGGCATGTGCTGCGACGCGCGCTGGCCAAGGCGGGCGATCTCGGCTTCACCTTCTACACCCACCCCGAGATCGAGTTCTTCCTGCTCGAGCAGCAGGAGCGCGGGGTGCCGGTCACACCGGTGCCGGTCGACGACGGCGGCTACTTCGACCACGTTCCGCACGGCAGCAGCCACGACTTCCGCCGCGCCGCGATCACCCTGCTCGAGAACATGGGCATCTCGGTCGAGTTCAGCCATCACGAGGGTGCGCCGGGGCAGAACGAGATCGACCTGCGCTATGCCGACGCGCTCTCCACCGCCGACAACATCATGACCTTCCGGGCCGTCGTCAAGGAGGTGGCGCTCGAGCAGGGCGTGCGGGCGTCCTTCATGCCCAAGCCCTTCCGCGAGCATCCCGGCTCGGGCATGCACACCCACCTGTCGCTCTTCGAGGGCGACGCGAACGCCTTCCACGAGGCCGGCGCGCCCTATCAGCTCTCCCGCACTGCCCGGCAGTTCATCGCCGGCCTGCTGCGGCACGGGGCCGAGATCACCGCGGTCACCAACCAGTGGGTCAACTCCTACAAGCGGCTCTGGGGCGGCGGCGAGGCGCCGGCCTATCTCACGTGGGGCCACAACAACCGCTCCGCGCTGATCCGGGTGCCGATGTACAAGCCGGACAAGGGCAACTCGAGCCGGGTCGAGGTCCGCTCCATCGACTCCGCGTGCAACCCCTATCTCGCCTTCGCCGTGCTGCTCGCCGCCGGTCTCAAGGGCGTCGAGGAGGGCTATGAGCTGCCGCCCGAGGCCGAGGACGACGTGTGGCGGCTGACCGACAGCGAACGCCGCGCCATGGGCATCGAGCCGCTGCCGTCCTCACTCGGTCGGGCGCTGGAGCTGATGGAGCGCAGCGAGCTCGTCGCCGAGACGCTGGGCGAGCACGTCTTCGACTTCTTCCTGCGCAACAAGCGCGCCGAGTGGCGCGAATACCGCCAGCAGATCACCCAGTTCGAGCTGGACCGCTATCTCACCCGGCTCTGACGGCAGGCCGGCTCACGAGCGGGTCCGGCCCTCTCGGAGCATCGCCACCGCCTGCTCGGCCCGCCGCGCTCGGGTCTCCGGCTTGACCGCCGTGCCCACCCACTCGGCGAACTCGCGCCGGTGAGTGAAGGCCAGCGCCTGGTATGCCGCCCCGGCCGCCGGATCGCTCGCGAGGGCCTGCTCGAGCTCGACCGGCACCGGCACCTCGCGCGGCGCCTCGTCGAGCGTGAGGACCACAGTCACCTGGTCCCCGATCTGCACCCCGAGATCTGCCCGCGCCGCCTTGCTCAGCCCGACGACGATCACGCCGCCCATGACCGCGACCCGCAGTCGGGCCGTGCGGCCGTCGATGGACACCCGCACGGGGGCGCGCTTGCCGCCGCCGATCGCCGCGACGTCGGCCTCGCTCAGCACGATCGCGGCCGCCGGCCCAAAGCGCTCGATCCGGGTCTGCAGGGTGAGCTCTCCCATGTCCCCAACCCTAGAGCGGCAGCGGCCGGCCGCCCGGTGCCGCCGGCTCACCCTCCGACCTCCCCGCCCGGCCCGCCGGGCCAGCGCGGCAGGATAGGGGCATGGTCTCCCGCTCCTCGAGCGCCGACGCGCAGCTGGCCCGACTCGGCTTTGCGGAGCCCGACCGGGCCACCGGCCTGCTGCGCGAGCCGGCCCTCGTCGGACTCTTCCTCGGGCGCCGGGTCGCGCGCCACGAGGAGCTCGACGAGCTGCTCGCCCAGACTCGGGATGCGCGGGTCTCGGTCGCCGAGGGGATGTCGGTGAGCGCCGACCCAGACCTGGCCGCGATCGGGCTGGTGCGCCTGACGGAGGCACTCGTCGCAGCCGGTATGCCGCCCGCTCACCCCGCGTCGCCGGCGCACCTGGCCCAGCTGCTCGCCTCCGACACCGCCCGTCGGCACCGGCTGCTCGTCACCCTCGGCGGCTCGCGGGCGCTCGTCGACCACCTCGCCGCCCATCCGGAGCACTGGCTGTGCGCCGCCGATGCCGAGCCCCGCACGGCCGACGAGCTGCGCACCGCGCTGACCACGGCAGTCGCGCCGGAGGCGCGAGGCGAGCGGGCGGCATACGACGCCTTGCGGCTGGCCTATCGGCGCGAGCTCATCGGCATCGCCGCCCTCGACCTGGCCAGCGACGACCCGGTGGCCCACCTGCCGACTGCCGCCGAGTCGCTGGCCCAGCTCGCCGAGGCGGCCCTCGATGCGGGCCTCGCGATCGCGCGGGAGGAGTTCGGCCCTGGTCACGAGGACTGCCGGCTGGCGATCATCGGGATGGGTAAGACCGGTGGGGGAGAGCTCAACTACGTCTCCGACGTCGACGTCATCTTCGTCGCCGAGCCGGCCGAGGGGATCGACGAGGAGCGCGCGCTCAAGGTCGGCGCGGCGCTCGCGACGGCGACCATGAAGGCCTGCTCGGCCCAGACCGGCGAGGGCACGCTGTGGCCGGTCGACGCCGCGCTGCGCCCCGAGGGCAAGGCCGGCCCGCTCGTGCGAACCATCGCCAGCCACCGCGCCTACTACGAGCGGTGGGCCAAGACCTGGGAGTTCCAGGCCCTGCTCAAGGCCTGGGTGTCCGCCGGCGACCTCGAGGTCGGCAAGGCCTACAAGGCGGCTGTCGCCCCGTTCATCTGGGGGGCTGCCGGACGGGACAACTTCGTCGAGGACGTCCAGGCGATGCGCCGCCGGGTCGAGCAGCACGTGCCCCCCGCCGAGGCCGCCCGCCAGCTCAAGCTCGGAGCCGGCGGGTTGCGCGACGTCGAGTTCAGCGTCCAGCTCCTGCAGCTCGTGCACGGCCGCACCGACGAGAGCCTGCGCTCGGCGACCACCCTCGAGGCGCTCCGAGCGCTGGCTGCCGGCGGCTACGTGGGGCGCGACGACGCGGCCACGCTCGACGCGGCATACCGGCTGCTGCGCACGCTCGAGCACCGCATCCAGCTCTACCGGCTGCGTCGCACCCACCTCATGCCGACCGCCCCCGACGAGCTGCGCGTGCTCGGCCGAGCCCTACACCTCTGGCAGGACCCCGCGATCACCGTCGTCGAGCAGTGGCAGCGGATGGCCCGCGAGGTGCGCCGGATCCACGAGCGGCTCTTCTACCGCCCGCTGCTCGCCGCGGCAGCCAGGCTCAGCTCCGACGACACCAGCCTGTCCCCGCAACAGGCGCGAGAGCGCTTGGCAGCCTTGGGCTTTCGCGATCCCGCCGGCGCGATGCGACACCTCGAGTCGCTCACGACGGGGGTGTCGCGACGGGCCGCGATCCAGCGCACCCTGCTGCCGGTCATGCTCGGCTGGTTCGCCGACGAGGCCGACCCCGATGCCGGCCTGCTGGCCTTCCGCCGGGTCAGCGACGAGCTCGGCTCGATCCACTGGTATCTCAAGATGCTCCGCGACGAGGGTCAGGCCGCCGAGCGCCTGGCCCACGTGCTCGGTCGCAGCCGGTATGCCGCGGACCTGCTCATCCGCTCGCCGGAGTCGGTGTCGATCCTCGGTGATCCTGACGGCCTGCGGCCCCGCACGCAGGAGGCGCTCGCGCTCACCCTGCGCAGTGCCGCCCGCCGCAAGAGCGTCGCCAAGGACGCGATGGCCGCCGTCGGCGCGTTGCGCCGACACGAGCTGCTGCGGATCGCGCTGGCCGATCTCACCGGTCAGATCGACCGGACCGAGGTGGGGGCAGCCCTGGCCGACCTCGCCGGCGCGACGATCGAGGCCGCGCTCGAGGTGGCTGAGCGGGTCGTCGGCGAGAGCCGCGGCGGCACCCTGCAGGTCGACGTCCTCGTCGTCGGGCTGGGCAGCCTCGGTGGCCGGGAGATGGGCTACGCCTCGGACGCCGATGTCCTGCTCGTGCACCGTGGGCACGAGTGCGTGCCCGACGACGAGGCCCAGCGGCAGGGGGTGGCGGTGGTCCAGGAGCTGGTCCGCCAGCTCGCCGCGTGCGGGCCGGACTCGCTCGCCCTGGACGCCGACCTCCGTCCCGAGGGAAAGAACGGCCCCTTGTCGCGCAGCCTCGCCTCCTATGCCGTCTACTACGAGCGGTGGGCGCTCACCTGGGAGTTCCAGGCATTGCTGCGCGCCCGGCCGATCGCGGGCGACGTGGACCTCGCTGCGGACCTGCTCGCTCTCATCGACCCGCTGCGCTACCGCGCGGCCGGTCTGACCCCGACCCAGGTGCGCGACGTCCGCACGATGAAGGCTCGGGTCGAGTCCGAGCGGCTTCCGCGCGGCGCCGACCCGCGGACCCATCTCAAGCTCGGTCGCGGCGGGCTCACCGACGTCGAGTGGGTCGTCCAGCTGCTCCAGCTCCGGTATGCCGCGGCGCACCCGAGCCTGCAGGTCACCGGCACGCTCGCCGGCCTGGCCGCCGCGCAGGATGCCGGCCTCATCGAGGCCGACGACGCGCAGACGCTGGCGGCGGCATACCGGATGGCGACGTCGTTGCGTGACGCGGGCCTGCTGTGGCGGGGCCGACCCGTCGACGCGGTGCCGGCCGACGTCCGGGAGGCGGACGGGATCGGCCGGATCGTCGGGCGTGAGCCGGGCACCGGCGCCTCGCTCGTCGAGGCCTATCTGCGCCTGGCCCGCCGGGCCCGGGCCGTCGTCGAGCGGGTCTTCTACGAGACGAGCGCGACGGGTTCGGGCTAGCCGGTTAGGCCCACCTCACCTCGCGGGGCCAGGGTGTGGTTCGCTATGACCCGTGACCGTCACCGTCTTTCTGCTCGACGACCACGAGATCGTCCGCCGCGGGCTGCGCGAGCTGCTCGAGGTCGAGGACGACATCGAGGTCATCGGCGAGTCCGGACTGGCCCAGGAGGCCGAGCGGCGCATCCCTGCCCTGCGGCCCCGGGTCTGCGTGCTCGATGCCCGCTTGCCCGACGGCTCGGGCATCGACGTGTGCCGCCATGTCCGGGCCATCGACCCGACCCTGCACTGCCTCATCCTCACCTCCTACGACGACGACCAGGCACTGCGGGCGGCCGTGCTCGCCGGCGCCGCCGGCTACGTGCTCAAGGACATCCGCGGCAACGATCTCGTCGCGGCGATCCGTCGGGTGGCGGCGGGGGAGCAGCTCATCGCCCCGGACGTCGTGGCACGGGTGCGCTCCAGCCTGGGCGAGTCGTCGGTCGACCCTCGGCTGCGGTCACTGACGCCGCAGGAGCGCCGGATCCTCGAGCACATCGCCGAGGGCATGACCAACCGGCAGATCGCCGAGGGCATGTTCCTCGCTGAGAAGACGGTGAAGAACTACGTCACCTCGATCCTCGACAAGCTCGGCATGGACAGTCGCACGCAGGCCGCCGTGTATGCCGCGACACACCCCACGCGCAAGACGCCGCCCAAGCGCGGCTGATCCTGCCTGCGGCGCGCCGCGGGTGACGTGTCCGCCCCTGGGGACCTTTGGCCCTGACACCTCGTGCGGCCCCGGCTGACCATGACCGTGTGAGCATCGTCCGGTCCCACCCAGCGGTCAGGTTCTCGCCGGGGGTCTCCGGCGACGTGGTCGCCGGTCTGCTCAACGACGGGCAGGCCGACGCGGTGGCGGCTGCCGCGGTGACCGAGGCCGTGCGCCGCGGTGCCCGGCTGCGCTTCGTGCAGGTCGTCGACGACGGGCTCAGCCCGGAGGAGCGCGCCGACGCCGACCAGCACACCTTCCGGTCGGCCGTCCGCGCGCTGCGGGGGGTGCGGGGGCTGCCGTGCCGTTTCGAGGTGGTCACCGGCGATCCGACCGACACCCTCATCGAGCTGTCCGCGTCGGCAGCGGCGCTCATCATCGGCGCTCATCGGGGCCGCGGCGCCGAGCTGGCCGACCGGTGCCGGGCCGACGCCCCGTGCCCGGTCATCGTCGTCGACGGACCGTCGGCGGCCTGATCCGCGGCGCCCCGGCACCAAGGCATCCGCGCCAGTCGGCGCCGCGCGGCTAGCATCGCCCCGTGCCTCACCCCTCCGAGCCCTCGCCGAGCGCGGTCCCGCGGCTGGGCGCGGCGCTGCGTCTGCCGCGGTCGGGCGATGCTGCGGCCTCGCTGCTGCATGCCGTGCTCGCGGTCGGACAGGACCTCGACCTGCACGAGGTGCTGCAGCGGATCGTCCGCAGCGCATGCGCGATGGTCGGCGCGCGCTACGGTGCGCTAGGGGTGCTACGACCGGACCGTGAGGGGCTCATCGACTTCATCACCGACGGTCTGCCGCCGGAGCGGATCGCCGAGATCGGCCGGCTGCCCTCCGGGCGCGGCGTCCTCGGTCTGCTCATCCGCGAGCCGCAGCCGCTGCGGTTGGCCGACGTGGCCGCTCATCCGGACTCGATCGGGATGCCGCCCGGCCACCCGCCGATGACCACCTTCCTCGGAGCCCCGGTCCGGGTGCGAGGTGAGGTCTTCGGCAACCTCTATCTCACCGACAAGGTCGGCGGCCTGGAGTTCACCGAGGAGGACGAGGCCCTCGTCGTCGCGCTCGCTGCGGCGGCGGGCATCGCCATCGACAACGCCCGGCTCTTCGAGACCACCCGCCGCCAACAGCAGTGGTCCGAGGCGCTCGGGGCGATGAGCCAGGCCCTGCTGTCCGGGCGGGACCAGCGCGACACGCTCAGTCGTCTCGTCGAACGCGCCTGCGCGGCCGCCGAGGCGGACCTGGCGGCCGTCGCACTCCTCGACGAGGAGGGCGCCCTCGTCATCGAGGCGGCCACCGGGAGTGACGCAGGAGCGAGGTCGGTCGTCGGCACGCCCTTCGCCGAGCCGCATTGGCAAGCCATCCTCGAGTCCGGCGAGCCGCTGCTGCTGGAGAGCAAGGAGGGCGAGACGGTGGCCGACGACGCGGTCGGCACCCTGCGCGAGGCCGCCGGGCTCGCCGCGCACGGCCAGACCGCGATCGTCCCTATGACCGTCGGCTCGGGCAGCATCGGCCTGCTCGTCGTCGGCTGGGAGGCCAGCGGCGGGCCCGGGGGCTACGACGCGGCCGAGCCGCTCAAGCAGTATGCCGACCAGGCTGCGGTCACCCTCGTGGCGGCCTCCGCCCAGCGCGACCGCGAGCGGATGGGGGTGCTGGAGGATCGCGAGCGGATCGCCCGCGACATGCACGACGTCGTCATCCAACGGCTCTTCGCGACCGGTCTGGGCCTGCAGTCGGCGACCCGGCTGGCGACCCACCCGGTGGTGCGCAGTCGGATCGAGGAGGCGGTCGACGAGCTCGACATCGCGATCAAGGACATCCGGGCGATGATCTTCGAGCTGCACCAGCCGGTCACCGAGCCCCTCGACGAGGAGCTCGCCGAGCTGGCCCACGGCTTCACCGAGGCCCTCGGCTTCATCCCTGCGCTGGCCGTCGACGGCGACGTCGACAAGGTTCCCGCGGACCTGCGGCTCGACCTGTTGGCCGTCGTCCGCGAGCTGCTGTCCAACGTCGCGCGGCATGCGCACGCGCGGCATACCGAGGTGTGGGTGCGGGTCGAGCCCGACACGGTCCGGGTCATCGTCGAGGACGACGGGCGCGGCTTCGCCGACACAGGCCGGCGCAGTGGCTTGGACAACCTCTCTCAACGAGCGGTGCGCCGGGGTGGGGACTGCGTTATCGAGCGTGGCGTCCTCGGCGGCACCCGGGTGACCTGGACCTCCAGCTCGAACACGGACTGAGGGAGGATCCAGGCGCTCTTGCGGTGGACCATCGGCTGCGCGAGAAGATCATCGCCGGATCGGCTCTCACGGTCCGTAAATGGTCTAGGGTCACCCCAGGTCCGACGGCGCGCCGCCGCCTGGCCCTTCTCTCTCACCAGGAGCGTGAATGCGACGCAGAATCCTCGGGGGCCTTGGGGTGCTCCCCCTCGTGTTCGCCGGAGTCGGGACGGGAGCTGCCCAGGCGGCCGACGCCCCCACCCCCACCAGCTACACCGACGGCGTCTACATCGTGCAGATGCTCGATGCACCGGTTGCCGCCTATGACGGGTCTCGACCCGGACTGCCGGAGACCGCTCCGAAGGACGGTCGCAAGATCGCCAAGAAGAGCGCCGAGGTGCAGGGGTATGTCAAGCACCTCGAGAAGACCCACGACGATGCGCTGCGCCAGGCCGGTGCGAACGGCAAGGTCTACGACTACTCCTACGCCTTCAACGGCTTCTCCGCGCGCCTCACCGGTGCCGAGGCCGCCAAGCTGGCCAAGCAGCCCGGAGTCGCCATCGTCTCCAAGTCCCAGACCTACACGATCGACACCTCATCGACCCCGCACTTCCTCGGGCTCGACGACCCCAAGTCCGGGCTGTGGACCGCCTTGGGCGGTCCGAGCAAGGCCGGTGAGGACGTGATCATCGGGATCATCGACTCCGGCATCTGGCCCGAGTCGCTGAGCTTCTCCGACAAGGCGGTCAACGGGGTCCCGAGCGCCACCGGGCCGGTTGTCTACGGACCCGCCCCGGCCGGCTGGTCGGGCAGCTGTGACCTCGGGGAGGGCTGGACAGCGACGACCTGCAACAACAAGCTCATCGGCGCGCGGTACTACAACCGAGGCGCGGGTGGGAATGCCGGCGTGGACGCCAGCAAGCCGTGGGAGTACAACTCCGCGCGCGACTACAACGGGCACGGCACGCACACCGCCAGCACGTCGGGCGGCAACTACGCCACGCCGACCACCGGCCCGGCCACCGGCCTCGGTGCCAGCATCAGCGGCATGGCGCCGCGGGCCCGTATCGCGGCCTACAAGGCGCTCTGGTCGACCAAGTCGGGTGACACCGCGTCGGGCTCGGGCGTCGACCTCGTCGCCGCCATCGACCAGGCCGTGGCCGACGGCGTCGACGTGATCAACTACTCGATCAGCGGCAGCAGCACGAACTTCGCCGACCCGGTCGAGATCTCCTTCCTCTTCGCGGCGCGAGCCGGTGTGTTCGTCGCCGCATCGGCCGGCAACAGCGGCCCGGACCCGTCGACCGTCGCGCACCCGTCGCCGTGGATCACCACCGTGGCCGCCGGCACGCACAACCGCAGCGGGACCGGCTCGGTCACCCTGGGCAACGGCGCCACGTACACGGGCGCCTCGATCGCCGCTCCCGTCGGCCCGGCACCCCTCGTGCTCGCCAGGGACGCCGGCCTGGCCGGCGCCGACCCGACCAAGCTGCGGCTCTGCTACTCGGCCGACGATGGCGCGGTCGTGCTCGACCCTGCCAAGGTCGCCGGGAAGGTCGTGGTCTGTGATCGAGGGGTCACGGCGCGCGTCAACAAGAGCGCGGCGGTCAAGGCCGCTGGGGGCGTCGGGATGATCCTCGCCAACACCAGCGCCAACTCGATCAATGCGGACTTCCACTTCGTGCCGACCGTGCACGTCACGGACACCGACGCTGCCGCGATCAAGGCCTATGCCACGTCGTCGGACGCGACCGCGACGATCAACCAGGCGACGATCAGCTACACCGCACCCGCGCCGGGCGTGGCGTCGTTCTCGTCGCGCGGCCCGCTCCTCGCCGGTAGCGGAGACTTGCTCAAGCCCGACCTGATCGCCCCTGGTCAGGACATCCTCGCCGCGGTCTCCCCGGACACCGCACACGGCATGGACTTCAACCTGCTCAGTGGCACCTCGATGTCCTCGCCGCACGTCGCCGGTCTCGCAGCCCTGCTGCGCGCCATGCACCCGACCTGGACGCCGATGGCCATCAAGTCGGCCCTCATGACGACCGGCAAGGACGTGATCGAGGCCGGCACGCTCAAGCGCAACCAGCGCACGTCCGACCCGGAGGTGGTCTTCGCCCAGGGCGCCGGACACGTCCAGCCCAACCTGGCGGCCAACCCTGGGCTGGTCTACGACAGTGGCTGGGCCGACTGGCTGGCCTTCCTGTGCGGCACGACCGACGCGGTTGGGCCGAACACCTGCGCCACCCTGAAGGCGGCTGGCTACTCGACTGACCCGAGTGACCTGAACACCCCGTCGATCGCCATCGGTGATCTCGCCGGCAAGCAGACGGTCACCCGACGGGTCACCAACGTCAGCGACCGCCCGGTCCACTACGACGTCAAGATCTCGGGCATGACCGGCTTCAAGGTGAACGTGAAGCCGTCCAGCTTCAACCTGCGGCCGGGTCAGACGATCGCCTTCCGCGTGACCATCACTCGCACGACGGCGGCGTTGGACACCTACGGAGCCGGCTACCTGACGTGGGACAGCGAGCGCAGTGCCCGCGTGTCCATTCCGATCGTCGTGCGGCCGGTCGCCCTGGCGGCCCCGGCAACCGTGGCCGGAACCGGTGCGCCGATCAGCTACCCGGTGACGTTCGGCTACTCCGGTGCGTTCACCGCCTCTGCCCGCGGACTGGTGGCGGCGACGACGACGCCTGGGTCCGTCACGGACGACCCGGGTGACAAGTTCTCGCCGACCGGCCCGGGGGTGTGGAGCACGACGGTGACCGTCCCCGCCGGGACGACGCTGGCTCGGTTCGCCACCTACGACTGGGCGATGACCGGCAGCAACGACGTGGACATGTACGTCTACAACTCGGCAGGCAAGCAGGTCGGGATGAGCGGTGGCGGGACGTCCGACGAGCACGTCGATCTCGTCGATCCGCCCGCAGGCGTCTACACCGTCTACGTGCACGGCTTCGCCGTGCCGGCCGGCAGCGCCAGCTTCACACTGTTCAGCTGGCTGGTCGACTCCACCGCCGCTGGCAATATGACGGTGGCCGCCCCGGCGACGGCAACCTCCGGCGCCACGGGCACGATCACCCTGTCGTTCACCGGGCTGGCCCCGGCGACGAGGTATCTCGGCTCGGTGGCTTACGGAGGACAGCCGGGTCTGCCCGACCCGACGGTCGTCGAGGTCAACACCCCGTAGCGGAATGCTCGAGGAAGTCCCAGGTCAGGGAGGTCCGCCGCGTGCGGGCCTCCCTGACCTGCCACCGGAGGACGTCGTCGACTGGGCGGCATTGCGCCGGTTGACCCAACCCGCCGCGCACCCGCACGAGTGCAACGTGACTCTGGTCGGGCGGCTCGAACGAGCTGCGGCCGAGTCACGCCCCGTCGTCCTGCGCGGGGACGATGGCCGGCTCTGGGAGCCCCAGTGGCCCGCGACACTCCGTTGGCGTGCCGGCGTTCTGGTCGATCAATCCGGGAGACCGCGGGCACGCCTCGGCGATCGAGTTCGGCTGTTCGGCGTTGTGGGATCCGGGGGCACGAGCTCGCAGGCGGGTGCGGTGCTGGAGGTGTCGGATGTGGAGAGCGCACCAGATGACATACCCTAGGGGGTATAGTTCCGTCATGCGAGTCGTGCGGTCCCTTGCCCTCAGTGCTGCTCTCGTCGTCGGCGCCGCGGGCCTCGGCTCGCTGGCCGCCTGCTCCTCGGGCGGGGCAGCCGGGGGAGTCTCCGGCGCGACCGCGGCGTCGTCGGTACCCACCAACGGCGCAACCTTGGATGCCCCTGCTTTCGCCGCCGCCCTCAAGCGTCCCGGCACGGTCGTCCTCGACGTCCGGACGGCCGACGAGTTCGCGAGCGGGCACCTGGCCGGTGCGCACAACCTCGACGTCAACGCGGCCGACTTCGCCGCCAAGGTCGGCGCGCTCCCCAAGGACGTCCTCTACGCGGTCTACTGCCGCAGTGGGAACCGATCGGCCACCGCGCTGGCGGTGATGAAGCAGCTGGGATTCACCCAGACCTATCACCTCGGCGGCGGCATCGGCGCGTGGACCTCGGCTGGCGGCCAGGTCGTCACCGGCTGACCTGACGCGGCGCGGCATACCCCTGGGGGTATAGTTGTCACATGGCAACCCAAGACCTCACCACGGCCGACTTCGAGACCACCGTCACGAGCAACGACATCGTGCTCGTCGACTTCTGGGCGGCCTGGTGCCAGCCGTGCCGGATGTTCGCCCCGGTCTTCGAGAAGGCCTCGACCGAGCACCCGGACATCGTCTTCGGCAAGGTCGACACCGAGGCCGAGCAGCCGTTGGCCCGGGCGGCCGGCATCACGTCGATCCCGACCCTGATGGCCTTCCGTGAGGGCGTGCTCGTCTTCGCCCAGCCCGGGGCGCTGCCCGCCGCACGGCTGGCGCAGCTCATCGAGCAGGTGCGCGGCCTCGACATGGCCAAGGTGCACGCGACCGTCGCCGCGCAGCAGCCCACCTCCTGACCGACCGGTCGATAGGGTGCCGGGGTGACCGACCGGCGCCTGCACCTGGATCGACGAGCCCTACTGCTCGTCGTGCTGTGCACGGTCGTGTGGGGCTTCGGGCAGCTCGCCTCGAAGGTGGCGCTGGCGCAGATCCCACCGCTCACCCAGGCGGGGCTGCGCTCTGCCGGGGCCGCCCTGCTTGTCATGGCCTGGGCCCGCTATCGGCGAATCCCGTTGTGGGAGAAGGACGGCACGCTCGTGCCGGGCCTCATCGCCGGCCTGCTCTTCGCGGTCGAGTTCGCGGCGGTCTACACCGGCTTGCGCCACACCACGGCCGGCCGGCTCACCGTCTTCCTCTACCTTGCTCCCTTCGTCGTCGCCATCGGGATGGCCTTCATCAGCCGGGCCGAGCGGCTCTCGCCGCGAGCGACGGTCGGCCTCCTCGTCGCCTTCGCCGGCGTCGGGATCGCCTTCGCCGAGGGCTTCTCGGCCGGGCCGGCGATGCCCCAGCAGTGGCTGGGCGACGCCCTCGGCGTCTTCGCGGCCGTTGGCTGGGGGGCGACGACTCTCGTCATCCGGGCCAGCTCCCTGGCTCCGGTCGACCCGGCCAAGACGCTGCTCTATCAGCTCGGCATCTCCGGCATCGGGCTGCCGATCGCCGGCTGGCTTGCCGGGGAGCGCATCGCCACCCCGCTGTCGGGGCTGTCGATCGGATCGTTGCTCTTCCAGATCGTCGTCGTCTCCTCGGCGAGCTACCTCGTCTGGTTCTGGCTGGTGCGCACGTATGCCGCGGCGCGACTGTCCGCCTTCACCCTGCTCACCCCGATCATCGCCCTGCTGGCCGGCGCGGCCCTGCTGAGCGAGCCGCTCACCCCACGGATCGGGGTGGCGGCGCTGGCGGTCGCCGTCGGTCTGGTGGCCGTCAACGCCGGCCCCCGTCGTCGTCGAGATGCCTGAGGCTGAGCTGGGCCCAGAATCTCGGCCGGCCCTAGCGGCCGATCGATGGTCTCTGCGGGAGAGACTGCCGGCATGGGATTCCTCGACCGACTCTTCGGCCGCACCGACCAGCACCGTCCGCAGGGCACGCCGCCGCCGGCACCGCACGCGGGAGGCCGCGCGGCATACCCGGGCGTGCAGGATGCCGCCCCGGGGCAGGCGCCCGGTGACGCCGAGGCGATCGCCCGCTATCGCTACCTGTTGCGCACCGCCCCGCCGGAGCAGATCGAGCAGGCGCACGCCGAGGCCTTCGCCCGGCTGTCGCCGGAGCAGCGCCGCGCCGTGCTCGCCGAGATGGGTCGCACGCTGCCGCCCGAGGAGCTGCCGCGCTCGGCCGACCCGCAGGCGATGGCCCGCACGGCCACTCGGGCCGAGATGATGCGGCCGGGCTATCTCACCCGCACCTTCGGCGGGGTCGGCGTCGGCGGGATGGGGATGGGCGGCGTCTTCGCCTCGTCGATGCTCGGCTCGATCGCCGGCATCGTGGTGGGCTCGGCCATCGCCGGCAGCCTCCTCGACGGCTTCGACAGCTCCCCGGAGGCGGCTGGGGCCGACCTCGCGGCTGGAGACATCGGGGACCAGGCCGACCTTGGGGGGTGACGGCGGCATGGGGCACGGCGCTGACCAGGGCGGCTGGGACGTCGGCCACGATGCCGGGTCTCTCGACTCAGGCGACGGTGGCTGGGGGGATGTCGGAGGCGGCATCGGCGGTGGCGACTTCGGTGGCGACTTCGGGGGAGACCTGGGCGGCTTCTGACTCGTCCTCCGCGAGAAGGCGCGGACCGGAGTCCTCTACCGGCAGGCCCGGGTGACCGAAGGTCCACACTCGAGGCACTTCCGGCCGCCACAGCCCGCGCGGACTGACCGGAAGCCCACAGTCGGTGCTGTTTCTGACGGTCGAGGGATCAGCCGGTCTCGGGCCGCCCGTGGCCCGGCTGGCGCATGGTGAGCGACCCGATCACGCCGGCGATGGCCGCCAGGGCGGCGAGCAGATAGGCCGAGCTGAAGCTGCCGGTGCGCGCGCCGATGATGCCGGCCAAGGCCGGACCGGCCGCCTGTCCGATGCCGAAGAAGATGGTCAGCGCACCGAGCGCCCGCACCGCCTGCTCCGGCGCCATGTAGTCACCGGCGATGGCGCCCATGATGCCGGGCACGCTCCACGCTGCGACGCCGAAGAGGGCGACCGCGAGATAGACGAGGGCGCCGGGCAGCTGCAGGCCGACGACGAGGTAGGCGACCGCGTGCATCGCGAAGACGACGGCCAGGCCCAGCTTGCGGCCCACCCGGTCCGACAGCATCCCGAAGAAGCCGCACAGCAGCGACAGCGCCCCGATGACGAACCAGATCCAGCCGGCCGACGACTCGGGCAGCCCGCGCTGGTCGACCAAGGTGCTGACGATGAAGGTCGCGAAGATCGCGTAGGAGAAGCCGTACATCGCGTAGACGAGGCCGAGCACGATCGTCGTGCGGCGGGCTTCGGCGAGCCGCACCGGCGGGGGCAGAGCGGATGCCGGGCTGGCTCGCCCAGCCGGCGCCAAGCCGAGCCGAACAGGACCATCCCGCAACAGGATTGCTGCGACGACGGCTACGCCGGCGATGATCGCCGCCATCACCCGCCAGCTGGTCCGCCAGCCCTGGCCACTGCCGAGCGAGGCATTGACCGCGGGCACGAGCACGCCGCTGATCATCAGGCCCAGGCCGATGCCGGCGACGACGAGCCCGCTGGCCCAGCCGCGCAGGCTCTTGGCGAACCACCGCGACACCGCCCCGACCATGGCGACGTTGCACAGCCCACTGCCCAGGCCGGTGAGCGTGAAGCATCCGAGCACCGGCCAGAAGCCCTCGGCGCCACTGACGAGCAGCAACCCGACGGCGATGAGCACCAGGGCGCCGGTCACGGCCCGCCGCGGACCGACCTGGCCGGTGAGCGACGCCGCCGAGGACGCGCCGGTCAGGTAGCCGAGGAAGTTGGCGGTCCCGATCCCGCCCATCTGCCCGTAGTCGAGTCCGAGGCCACCACGCATCGACGGCACGAGCATCCCGAAGGCGAAGCGCGCCATCCCGAGGCAGCACATCGACACGAGCACGCCGACCCCGACGATGACCCAGCCGTAGTGGAACGGCACGCGGCCGGGCAGACCGCTCGGCATGGCAGGTGCGGGAGTCGTCATCGGCTCGTCTCGGGTCGGTGCGGTCCCTCGAGGCTATCGGTATGCCGGCCGGTGTTGAGGATTGCGAGCGCAAGGTGCGCCTGGGCTCGCTCCGCAGGCGGCAACGCTCGCCAGGCCCGGTGGCTGGCGGTGAGATGTCTGACAAGAGTCGAGATGCGCGACCCATCCGAGCCCGCGCACGACGCTCGCTCGGCGATCGGTCGTCGATACAGGCGAGCAGGACGGCCGCGTCATGGGCATGGCGAGCAGGATTGCGACTGTCGGCCCGGAGTGCTGCCGCCTAGAGAATGAGAGCGCCGAAGGGTCGGGGCACGGAGATGACGTCGACACGACCCGGAAGATCTCCAGACGCGCGTCGACGGTTCGGCGCAGGGCCTGAGTGCCCCCCTCGAAGCGGAGCATCTCGAAGCCCTTCATGCTCTCGATGACCCGGGTGTGGCATGGTCGGCGATGAGAACGTCGATCTGGTCCTCATGGGTGCTGGCGACGATGTCCACGGCCGCGCTACCCCGAACGAACCGGTGCGCGGTGCGGATGCGAGGGTCGATGCTTGGGGCGAGTCGATAGCCGATGGACTCGAGTGCCCTCGCGACGGCTTGGGGGACGCCGCGGACTGTCTCGATGTGCACGACGATGTCGACGTCATGGGTCGGGCGCACAGCATCGATCCCGCGATGGATAGCGTGCAGCAGCCCCCCGGGGCTGCGGCGACCTCGAGGATCGGTCGGGAGATCATCTCGACACGGCCAGCAGCTTCTGAAGCACAGCGCGCCCGACGCCGTTGGCGCGGGCGTCACTGTTCGTGGCCGCATCGAGTGCCGCGATGGTGCGAGTCGCGACACGTCCACGCGCGTGCTGCAGGTCGAAGCGTGTCACGCGCAGCGTCACATTGCCGTGCGTGCTGATTCGGAGCCCGAGGGACTCGACCAGCCGATCCACCTCGTCCCACGCGAGGTATCCATCGACCGAGCTCTCGCTCAGCGGTGCGATACCGATGACGCCCCAATCGCTGGCGACCACCTTGTCGCGCAATCGGGTGACCGCCGCCCGATGCGCGTCGTAGATCTGAACGACAGTCCGGCCGCGCATCCGCGCCAGCAGATCCTCGACGTCGTGGACATCGCGCAGGCTCCGGCGCAGCCGGGAGGTCTGGCTGGCCCTGAGCCAGCTCGCCGTCTGCCCGGCCAGCAGAGCAGCGGCGGCCCAGGCTGTGTGCTCGGCCCAGGAGCGCGTTCGTCCTCCGAGGTTGGCATCGCGGTAGCGGTCGACCGAATCGCGGTCGATGAGACCACGCGCGGGCTTGCCCAGCACTCCGGCGGCGGCGAGCCGGCGTACTTGCCGATGTGACACGTGGAGGGCCGCCGCGGCGTCCGGAATGGTGAGGAGCTCTCCGCGCTGCATGACAGATGACGTTCACTATCGGACCCAATCTGTCAAGCCGGCGATCGCAGCAGCCCCGTGACAGCGGTATGCCGCCCGCGCGAGGTGCGCGGGCGGCATACCGAATGGTGTTGTGCCAGAACGAGATCGGCTCAGATGTCGAAGTACATCTCAAACTCGTGGGGGTGCGGGCGGAAGCGGATCGGGTCGACCTCGTTCTTGCGCTTCCACTCGATCCACGTCTCGATGAGGTCCTTGGTGAAGACGTCACCCTCGAGCAGGAAGTCGTGGTCGGCCTCTAGCGCGTTGAGCACCTCGGGCAGCGACCCGGGCACCTGCTTGATCTCGGCGTGCTCCTCCGGGGGCAGCTCGTAGAGGTCCTTGTCGACCGGCTCCGGCGGCTCGATCCGGTTCTTGATGCCGTCGAGCCCGGCCATCAGCTGGGCGGCGAAGGCGAGGTAGGGGTTGCACGACGGGTCCGGGATCCGGAACTCGATCCGCTTGGCCTTCGGCGACGCACCGGCGATCGGGATGCGGATGCACGCCGAGCGGTTGCGGGCCGAGTAGACGAGGTTGACCGGCGCCTCGTAGCCCGGGACCAGCCGGTGGTAGGAGTTGACCGTCGGGTTGGTGAAGGCGAGCAGCGCCGGGGCGTGCTTGAGCAGGCCGCCGATGTACCACCGGGCCAGGTCGGACAGGCCGCCGTAGCCGTTCTCGTCGTAGAAGAGCGGCTTGCCGTCCTTCCACAGCGACTGGTGGGTGTGCATGCCCGAGCCGTTGTCGCCGAAGATCGGCTTCGGCATGAAGGTGACCGTCTTGCCGTTGCTCCACGCCGTGTTCTTGATGACGTACTTGAACTTCATCATGTCGTCGCCGGAGTGCAGCAGCGTGTTGAAGCGGTAGTTGATCTCCTGCTGCCCGCCGGAGGCGACCTCGTGGTGGCTGCGCTCGACGTCGATGCCGACCTCGGCCAGCCGCAGGCACATCTCGTCGCGCAGGTCGGCGAAGTGGTCAACGGGGGAGACGGGGAAGTAGCCGCCCTTCATCCGCGGCTTGTAGCCGAGGTTGCCGCCCTCCTCGACCCGCCCGGTGTTCCACACGGCGGCCTTGGAGTCCAGGTAGTAGAACGACTCGTTGGCGGAGGTCTTGAACCGCACGTCGTCGAAGACGAAGAACTCGGCCTCGGCACCGAAGTAGGCGGTGTCAGCGATGCCGGTGGACTGCAGGTAGGCCTCGGCCTTCGCGGCGATGTTGCGCGGGTCGCGGCTGTAGGGCTCGTCGGTGAACGGGTCGACGATCGAGAAGTTCATGACGAGCGTCTTCTCGGTCCGGAACGGGTCGAGGTAGGCCGTCGCGACGTCGGGCAGCAGCTTCATGTCCGACTCGTGGATGGCCTGGAAGCCGCGGATCGAGGAGCCGTCGAAGGCCTGCCCGGTCGTGAAGAAGTCCTCGTCGAGCGTGTGCGCCGGCACATTGAAGTGCTGCATGACACCGGGCAGGTCGCAGAACCGGATGTCGACGAACTTGACGTCCTCGTCCTTGATGTAGGCGAGGACCTCGTCGGCTGAAGTGAACAAACCAACCTCCTGGTAATGGTCCGGACCCGTCCCGACTGCGGTCGGGCGCGCGGGGCCGGCTGGTGCGTCGGGACGACAGTAGGGGGGTCCGGTTTCTCGCCCGTGTTGCCGATGTTTCGGTGGCGTTACACGCATCCGGTATGCCGCCCGCCCACCGTGCGTGGCTCGCGTCCGGCCCCAGCGCTGTGGGGCGGGCGCGGACGCCGCCCGCGCGGCATACCCCGGCTAGCCTTGGGGCGTGGTGGATCGTAGAGACGTCGCATCGTGGCTCGAGGGCCCGAGGTCCCAGACGAGCCAGCCCGGGGAGTATGCCGGGCAGCGACTGGGGCTGCCCCAGGAGGGCGTCGGCTCGATCGCCCGCTTCGGCCGCCGGCTTGTTGCGATCATCATCGACTGGACCATCTGCCAGCTCATCGCGCTCGTCTTCCTCAAGGTACAGCTCGGGCACGGTGGGCCGGGCAGCTTCGCGCCGCTCGGGCTGTTCGCGGTGATGAACGTGCTGCTGCTGCCGACCGCGGGCTCGACGATCGGGATGCGGCTGCTCGGCATCGGCCTGATGTCGGTGAATCGCCGGCCGGCGAGCATCGTGCAGGTGCTGCTGCGCACGATGCTGCTCTGTCTGGCCGTGCCCGCGCTCATCTGGGACCGCGACGGGCGCGGGCTGCACGACAAGGCGGCCGCCACGGTGCTGGTGCGCCGATGAGCCCTCGCGCCGTCGCCGACCTCGCGGACGTCTTGGGCAGCGCGGTCGACGGGGTCTTTCCCGAGGCCGACGGCGGCTGGCAACGGGGCCGGTTGTGGCGGCGCGGGGTGGAGGCGGTCGTGTCCTTCACCGGGCACGCCTATCTCGCGGTCGCCGAGGACCTCTCCGACGTCGAGCTCGAGGCGCTCGGCGTCGACGGCTTCGGCGGCGCCCATCACCCGCACGTCGCCGAGCGGATCCGCGGCTCGGGCTGGGCAGACACGCTCGATGTGCTTCTGCTGCGCACCCCGACTCCGTCTGCGCTGGCCCGCAACCCAGACGTGCTCGACCTCGTCGAGCGAGACGACCTCGCCGCCCACCCGCGGGTCGCCGCCGCTCAGCAGGTGCGCTCGGGGATCCGGGTGCTCGGGCTGCCCGCCCGCCGATCCCGCTCGCTCGTCACGATCGCTGACGGGGTGGGCGGGTTGCCCGAGCTGGGCATCGAGGCGCACGGCGAGCAGTCCGGCCGGCAGCTGCTGCTCAGCGCCCTGCAGTGGTGCGAGGACCATCTGGACCGCGAGGCACCGCTCGTGGCCGCCGTCGCGCCGGGCAATGCCCGCTCGATGCGGCTGTTCCTGCGGACCGGCTTCGTGCCGGTCGGCTCGGTGCAGCTGTTCCGTCCTGAGCGGCATCCCTGGGCGCCGGACTAGGCGTGCGGCCGCCGGCTCTCGTTCGTCCTGGAGAACATGTATCAGCGCGCCCTCGACGCACTCCTTCTTGCGAACGGCCTGGGAGGAGGTGGTGGGCGGTGCGTGAGATCACTCGGCACGAGGGGGGCCGCCCAACAACCCGCGGCCTCGTGCGCCTCGCGGGTCTCGCCGGTGCCGTCGGTGGCGCAGCCCGGATAGGGTTGCCTCACCGACGGCACGGAGGCGATGCATGGGCAGCGGTGGAACCCTCACCGCGCTGGTCCGCGCCGCCGAGAGCGGCGACCAACGTGCTTGGGACGAGATCGTCGAGCGGTTCTCCGGCCTGCTCTGGGCCGTCGCGCGCAGCCATCGCCTCGAGAGCCATCTCGCCGCCGATGTCGTACAGAGCACCTGGCTGCACCTCGTCGAGTCGCTGTCAACGATCGCCGAGCCCGAGGCGCTGCCCGGCTGGCTGCTCACCGTCAGCCGGCGCGAGGCGCTGCGGGTGCTGCGGTCGGTGGGCCGCGAGGCACCGTTCCGCGACGACATCCGGGTGGACCAGCCGGATCCCGACGCCGTCGAGCTCGACGCGCGGCTGCTCGCCGACGAGCGAGACGGTGTGCTGTGGCGGGCCTTCCATCGCCTGGACGAGCGCTGCCGCGCCTTGCTGCGGATCCTGGTCGTCGACGAGCCACCTCCGTATGCCGTCGTGTCCGCCGAGCTCGGCATGCCGATCGGCTCGATCGGCCCGACCCGCGGCCGCTGCCTGGGCAAGCTGCGTGAGCTGCTCGGCCCCCTGGACGGGTCGGACCTCGGGTTGTCGGTTGGTGGGTCATGACTGATCACGAACCCCGACTGCAACTCGATCCAGGCGACGACGCTCTGCTCGGCTGGCTGCGCCGCGTCATCGACCAGGCCGACCCCGAGCCGCCACACCTGCGCGACCTGGGCAGCCTGGCCCTGTCGGTGCGCCGCGTCGACGGCGAGCTGGCGGCGCTCGTCGCCGACTCGGCGACCGCCGGGTCGGTGCGGCGCGCATCCGACGCCACCCCGGGCGGCGTCCGGTTGCTGGCCTTCGAGCTCGACGACGTCGTCGTCGACGTCGAGGCGCGGCCTCTGCCCGGCCACCGGGTGACGCTCGTCGGGGTCGTGGAAGGAGTGACCGGCGACCTCGCCGTCGAGGTCGAGACAGCCGCGGCCGCCACGATCCCCGTGACCGTCGACGGCGTCGGCCGCTTCGCGCTCGACGAGGTGTCCAGCGGGCTCATCCGGCTGCGGGTCCGGACCGGTGAGCTCGACGTGACCACCGAGTGGGTCCGGGTCTAGCTCGGTCGTCGCCGGTCACGGCCCCCACGCGATGAAGCTCGCCGCCGCGGCCCGGGTCGCGGGCTGGCGGCCGCCTGCCCGGCGAGCAGCCAGCCACGCCGTCGCCAGGTCGGATCCCACGGATAGCGACCCGTGCACGTGCGTCAGCGCCTCGGCGGCTGCCTCGTCGGCCACCGGCACGACTGCCGCCAGGATCTCTCGCACGCCGAGCCCTAGCAATCCGGAGACCAGTCCGAGCGCCTCATCGAGGCCGACCGGGTGATTCTCCCCGACGTCGCACGCGGACAGCAGCACGGTGTGCGGTGGGCGGTCCAGCCGGTGCAGGTCGTGCAGGTGAAGGGGCCCGTCGGCGAGCCAGAGTGACGAGAACAGCGGCGCATCGGACCGGAAGGTCCCGTGGGCAGCGATGTGGGCGACGGCCGCGCCGTCGACCGCTCGCGCCACCGCCTGGGAGGTGGCCGCCTCCCCCTCGAGCAGGAGGGGTGCGGCGCTGTCCGGGCCCGACCCGGCATACAGCCGACGGATCGCAGCCAGCTCGCGCCCCGCGGCGGCCAGGCCGGGCCCCGCTGCGGCGACGACCGGTCCGCGGCGTGATGGCTGAGCGGCGGCAACCAGCCACTGCGCGGCCGAGGGCGCCAGGCTCACGACGCGGTCGGCGGCGGCGGGCAGCACTCCCCACGGCACCGCCTGCAAGGTCGCGGGGGGCACGATGACGACGCGCTCCGGCAGGCTCTGGGCCAGTCCCCCGAGCACCGCAGCGGACAGCCGCTCGCCGACGACGTCGAGGTCGACCTGGCGACCGTAGGCCGCCCGACGCAGGGCGAAGCGGGCCTGCTGCCCCTCGGCGATCGCCGCCGACGTCGGGCCGATGCGGTGTCGGCTGACCCGACCCCCGTGCACGAGCAGGGCATAGAGGGTGGCGTCGATCTCGACGAGCGAGAGCAAGGCCACCTCACCGAGCCGGGCGAGCAGCGCGGCGACGTCGAGCCGGGTCGGCGACTGTGGTGAGCTGCGGATCCGGCGATAGTGCCGGCGCACCTCCGCCTCGAAGCGCGTCCGCTCCCGGGTCAGCTGCTCGACGAGCTCGGGCTGATCGGTGGCGTCGGCCAGTCGTCGGGTCGTCTCACGGACGCCCGCGATCGCGGCGGCCAGCTGCGGGTCGTCCGGCGGCAGCACCGGCGGCCGCGCGAGCGCGGAGGCGCGGGCCCGCTCGACCCAGGCGAGCAGCCGGCGCGGCGAGCCGTCGACGACGGTGCGCAGGGCGAGCTCGACGATGGACCGGGCGTGGCTCGTCGACGTCGCCCTCAGCTCCGGGTCGCCCAGGGTGAGCCGGTGCTCGTCGAGGGCGTCCAAGCCGCGGCGACAGGCGAGCAGACGGGTGCGGGTCGTCTCGGCCGACCGGGCCAGCGCGAGCTGCCCGAGCGCACGCTGGAGGGGATGCGAGGAGTGGGCGGATCGCGCGGCAGCAGCCAGCTCCGCCTGTGCCGTCCGGGTCCGTCCGGCCTGGTATGCCGCCTCGGCCGCCGCGAGGTGGGCCGCCGGAGCCTCGGCGCTGCCGTCGGCCTCGAGGGCGGCGGCCACGCGTCGAAGCGCGGTGACGTCGGCACTCCCCGGGTCGCCGGCGGCCTTGGCGCGCAAGGCGATCCACTGGGCGCGGTGAGCCTGCGAGGGTCGCCGCTGGGCGATGAACGCCCGACGGGCCCGCCGCGCCAGGTCATGGGCAGTGTCGTGGTCGCCGGCGGCCAGGGCGGCGCCGGCGGTGACCCGCAGCAGGTCGGCGACGAACGCTGCCGGCAGGTCGTCCTGCTCCAGCGCGCGGGTGCCGACCGCGAGCGCCTCGTCGGCCAGTCCCGCCCCGAGCAGATAGGTGCAGCGCTGGTCGTCGTCGCTGACCAGCCTGCTGCCCAGTCGGCGCATCCGCTCATCGACCTCGTCGAGCAGGGCCAGGGCCCGCGGCAGATCGGCCCGCGACCAGGCCGCGTCGGAGAGATTGTGCACGCAGACGGCCGCCTCGCGTTCCTGGCCCAGCTCGGTGAACAGCTGTCCGGCCTGGCGGTCGTGCCACTCGGCCCGCTCGACGTCCCCGAGCACCCCGTAGGCCCACGCCGTGTTGACCAGGCAGCGCGCCTCCCACAGGCGGTCGTGCCTGGCTCGGGCTGCCGGCAGCGCCTCGTCGAGGTCGGCGAGGGCTGGTGTGGCGCGCCCCAGCCGCAGCAGCGCATAGCTCCGCCGGACGAGCATCCGCGGTCGATGGGCCGGCTCGGACAGCTCCACGGCCGCGGCGAGCTCGCGCAGCCCGGCGGCGGTCGACCCGGCCTCGACGAGGGCGACCCCGAGGGACGCCATGACGTCTGCCTCGCGCTGGGAGTCGTTCGCGCGGCGGGCCAGCCGGCGGGCGGTGCGCAGCCGGGGGATGGCCTCGGCGTCGCCGTGCTCGCGGGCGACGATGCCGATGGTCTGGTGGGCCATCGACGCGACGAGAGCCGACGGTGAGCCGGCCAGCAGCTCCTGTGCGGCGGCCACCGCCTCGGCCGGCCGCGCGAGGGCGAGGTCGAGGATGCGCTGCGCCTCCACCAGCAGCCCCTCGGCGGTGGGCTGCTGCACACGCCTCGGCATGAGCGACACGGTAGTCCTCGCTCGCCGACGACCGATGCGGCCCGACCGCCGGGCGAGGTATCTACCGGGACGTTGCGCGCACTGTCATAGTGCACACCACGAGTGCACGGGAGACGGGAGCACGAACCATGGCCATGGACGGAACTCAGCTGGGCGACCCGGTCGACCCGCGGGAGCCGGTGCAGCCGTCGTCACGGCTGGACGACACGCTGCGCTCGGCCCGGACCGCAGAGCAGGTGCAGGCCATCGTCGACGCACTCGGGGGCACCGATGTCGTCGGCGTCGTGGCAGCTCGCCCCAACCCGAAGCTCGGAGGTCTGGAGGAGTACTCGGCTCGCCCGGAGGACTACGGCGACATGCTGTACATGTTCCGCCGGGGCCGCATCCTCGTGCGCGACCAGGATCTGAGCCGGGTGCTGGCGGTCCCGAACGTCCGGGTCCGCGTGCCGGACGTCCCGGACGGCATCAACGGGCTCACCGTGCTCGAGGCCGACGACACGCTGGCCACCCTCGCGGCCATCGACGGCGCGCTCGGCACCGGGGTCGGCTACCCCGACCACGTCGTCCACGTCACCGACGGGCACGGTGGATCGGCCTGCCCGGCCACCGAGCCTTGGCCGCCCCTCGAGGCCAAGCCCTGGCCGACCCGCGATGCGCACGGCAGCTGCGACGGCGGCGGCGTCCTCGTCGCGCTCGTCGATGCCGGCTTCGACCCGGCTCTCGCTGCCGACACGGCCTGGCTCGCCGGGGTCGACGGGACCCCCGAGCTGTACGACCCCGACCACATCGGCCCCTACACCGGGCATGGCACCTTCGCCGCCGGAGTGGTGCGCCAGATGGCGCCGGGATGCGCGGCATACGTCCACGGGTTCCTTCCGCACGGCGGAGCTCAGTTCGAGAGCGATGTCATCCTCGACGGCTTCGCCAAGGCACTGCGCACCGCGCCGGACATCGTGAGCATCTCAGCCGGCACCTACAGCCGCGAGGACCACGGCATGCTCGGCTTCCGGGTCGCCTGGGAGCAGTTCGGCAGCAAGGGGACCGCGGTCATCGCAGCGGCTGGCAACGACGGGTGGCGCAAGCCGTTCTTCCCCGCCGCCGACTGGTATGCCGTGGGCGTCGGAGCGCTCGTGCCGTCCGCCGATGCTCGTGCCCACTACTCCAACTACGGGTCCTGGGTGGACTGCTACGCGATCGGCAGCGACCACGTCAACGCCTTCCCGCGCGGCACCTACGATTACCGCCAACCGCCGATGAAGGGACGCTTCGCCCACTTCCGCGACGGGCTCGCGCGGTGGAGCGGCACGTCCTTCTCGACACCGCTCGTCTCGGGGGTGGTCGCCGCGCGGATGACGTGGAGCGGCGAGTCAGGGAGAGAGGCAGCCCAGTCGGTGCTGCGCCTGGCGCGCGAGAACGCCCGGCCGCACGTCGGGGCGATCGTCGAGCCGTGGATGGCGTGCAAGCCCGACGGGCAGTGTCAGTAGCAGGCTGGAAAGGGTCTCGGGCCGCAGTCGCGCGACGACGGGCAGCTGACCTGGCGATCGGCGACTGATCTGGCGATCAGCGACTGATCTGACGATTGGCGACTGATCTGACGATCGGCGCTTAGGCCAGTCGCCGATGGTCGATTAAGGCGCCTTTTCGATCCAGCCGCGGATGGTCGACCCTCGTGCCTCGGGCGCGCCGTCGTCAGCGGCGGAGCCGTCTGGGCCGCTTCCTCGGCGCTTCCTCGTGCCTCGGGCGCGCCGTCTTCAGCGGCCGCGCAGCGCCTTGCGGTCCGGGCGGACCCGGGTCGGGTCGATGCCGTGGGGGAGCGGCATCTTCACGCCGCCGAGGGCCTTGAGCCGCTGGTTGACCTTGGCGACCTCGTCCTTGGTGAGCACCGGCTTCATCCGCTGCACCTGGGAGGTGAGCTTGCGGATCTCGACCAGCCCATCGCCCTCTCCCGTGCCGACCCGGTAGGTCGTCACCGGCACGCCGGGCGCCAGCCGCTCGGTCTTCTTGCGCTCGGCGGCGAGCAGTCGCTGTGCGCGCGCCTCCGGCCCCTCGGCGACCAGCACGATGCCCGGCCGCCCGATGGCCCGGAAGACCATCGCCGCATCGCCGATGCCGGTGCGCCGGTCGGCGTCGACGGCCACCGGCTCGGAGTTGGTGAACCAGCCCTGTCGCAGCGCGGTGAGCGCCGCTCCGCTCGCACCCGCCTGGCCCTCGAGCCGCCGGTATGCCGCGCGCTCGGCACGGCGGCTCATCACGATCGTCGCGGCGAGCGCGGCCAGCGGCAGGCCAAGGATCGCGGCATACACGGGAGCATTGAGCCACAGGCCGATGCCGACGCAGACGGCCAGGGTGACGACGAACGCCACCGCCATCCACAGGTAGATCTGCGGGTCGAGCACCTTGCTCTGCTGCAGCACGGCCCGCATCTGGGCCAACCGCCCGGGCTTCTTCGGGGCGGCGGGCTTCGCAGTGTCCTTGGCCATGGGGGTCAGGATACGGGGTCGGCGGCCTGCTCCGACGCCGCTGTCGACCCACCCAGGCCCCGGGAGACGAGAGCGGCGGCCTCCTGCCGGGCCGGCGTGTCCGGGTCGGCACCGAGGTGGGCGAGGTGCTCCGGGATCGGCCGGCCCCACCGGCGCATCGCCTGGGCCCACAACCGGCCGGCGCGGTAGGACGAGCGCACGAGCGGCCCGGCCATGACGCCCTTGAAGCCCAGTCCCTCCGCCACCTGCGACCAGTGCACGAACTCCTCGGGCTTGACCCACCGGTCGATGGGGTGATGCAGGGGAGAGGGGCGCAGGTATTGGGTGATGGTGAGGATGTCGCAGCAGGCATCGGCGAGGTCCCGGATCGCCGCCTCGATCTCGTCGCCGCTCTCGCCCATGCCGAGGATGAGGTTGCTCTTGGTGACCAGTCCGGCGTCGCGGGCCATCGTCAGCACCCGCAGCGACGTGTCATAGCCGAATGCCGGCCGGATCCGCTTGAAGATCCGCGGCACCGTCTCGAGGTTGTGCGCGAAGACCTCGGGCCGCGCGTCGAAGACCTGGCCCACCTGCTCGGGCTTGGCGCCGAAGTCCGGCGGAAGGATCTCGACGCCGGTGTTCGGGTTGAGCTCGTGGATGGCGCGGATCGTCGCGGCATACAGGCTTGCGGCGCCGTCCGGCTGGTCGTCGCGGGCGACGCCGGTCACGGTGGAGTAGCGCAGCCCCATCCGGCGCACCGACTCGGCGACCCGGCGCGGCTCGTCGGGGTCCAGCGGCTGCGGCTTTCCGGTGGCGATGTCGCAGAAGTCGCAGCGCCGCGTGCACGTGTCGCCGCCGATGAGGAAGGTCGCCTCGCGGTCCTCCCAGCACTCGAAGATGTTGGGGCAGCCGGCCTCCTGGCAGACGGTGTGCAGCCCCTCGCCCTTGACCATCGAGTGCATCGCGGAGTAGGCCGGGCCCATCTTCGCGGTCGTGCGGATCCACTCGGGCTTGCGCTCGATGGGCGTCTGCGCGTTGCGCGCCTCGACGCGCAGCAGCTTGCGTCCCTCGGGTGCGATGGTCATTGGCTCAGCCTACGACGGCGGCCGCCGCCCGCCGATTGGGCTGCAGGTCGGCCAGCACGTCGCGCAGGTGCCGCTCGACCAGCGGCAGCACCTCGGGCACCGTGACGTCACGGCCCAGCTCGGCCGACAGCGACGTCACGCCCTTGTCCGGTATGCCGCACGGCACGATCACCTCGGCCCACGCCAAGGTCGGGTTGCAGTTGAGCGCGAAGCCGTGCATGGCCACCTGTCGACTCACCCGCACGCCGATCGCGCCGACCTTGCGGTCCGGCCGCCGGAGCGGGTCGGCCGGATCGGCGAGGATCCACGTGCCGGACTGTCCCGCAACGCGACCCGCCTCGACTCCGAGGTCGCGGCAGACCCGGATCATCATCTCCTCCAGCGCGCGGACATAGCCGACGACGTCGATCGGGGCAGGCAGCCGGACGATCGGATAGCCGGTGATCTGCCCCGGGCCGTGCCAGGTGATCTTGCCCCCGCGGTCGACGTCGACGACGGGGGTGCCGTCGGTCGGCCGCTCGTGCGGCTCGGTCCGCTTGCCCGCCGTGTAGATCGGCCGATGCTCGAGCAGCAGCACGGTGTCCTCGCCGCCGGCCACGACCTGCGCGTGGAGCTCGCGCTGGTGCTGCCAGGCCCACTCGTAGTCGACGAAGTCGGGATCGAGGCCGAGCCGGACGACGCGCATGCCGCTCACCCTACGCGCGATCCGGTATGCCGCCCCGCCCGCCCGATCGCGCGTCCGCACCGTGCGCCGACGCGCGCGGGACACCGTGTGCCGACACTGTTGTCGAGACATGTTTGGATGTGCACATGACCGCACGCAGGGCCCGGTGGCTCGCCGTCCTCGTCGTCCTGATCTGGCTCGGCCTCGGAGGAGTCGGCGGCCCGCTCGTCGGCAAGCTGTCGGAGGTGCAGAAGAACGACAATGCGTCGTTCCTGCCTGCGTCGGCCGAGTCGACCGAGGTCAACCGCTGGATCGAGCGCGCCCAGCCGGTGCGGACCCTGCCCTACTTCGTCGTCCTCGAGCGCGACACGCCGTTCACGCCCGCCGAGCTCGGCACCGTGCAGCAGTGGGCCCAGCAGCTGCCCACCGCGACCTTCCCGGCCGACCGGTCCCGCACCCTGGCCGAGCTGTTGGAGAGCACTCCGCGCGGTGCCGTGCCCAGCCAGGACGGCAAGGCCCTGCTAGTCGTGGTCAGCCTCGACTCGACCAAGTCCGCCGACACCCGGATCGGCGGCAAGACCGCACTGGCCCAGAGCGCCGAGACGCTGCGCACCGCGACCGCGTCGATCGGCTCGCAGCTCGGTGCCGCGGCGCACCTCAGCGGGCCGGGCGGCTTCCTCGCCGACTTCGTCGTCGCCTTCGGCGGCATCGACGGCATCCTGCTCGCCGTCGCGCTCGGGGTGGTCTTCGTCATCCTGCTCGGGGTCTACCGCAGCCCGATCCTGCCGGTCGTCGTGCTGCTCAGCGCGATCTTCGGCCTGGCCGCCGCGGCGCTCGCGGTGTACCCCCTGGCCAAGAACGGCACCATCGCCCTGTCCGGCCAGAGCCAGGGCATCCTGTCCATCCTCGTCGTGGGCGCGGCCACCGACTACGCACTGCTGCTCGTGGCTCGCTTTCGCGAGGAGCTGCACGACACCGACAGCGCCTGGGAGGCGATGCGCCGGGCGTGGCGGGCGGCCGTCGAGCCGATCGTCGCGAGCGCCGCGACGGTCATCCTCGGGCTGCTGTGCCTGCGCCTGTCCGAGCTCAACTCGACCGCGGGGCTCGGTCCGGTCGGGGCCTTCGGCATCGCCGGTGCACTCGTCGCGTCGCTCACCTTCCTGCCCGCCCTGCTGCTCGCGATCGGCCGTCGGGTCTTCTGGCCGGTCGCGCCCAAGGTCGACCACGTCCACGACGTCGACAAGCTCGAGCGGTCGCGCATCTGGGGCCGGGTGGCACGGCTCGTCGGCAGTCACCCGCGCGCGGTCTGGGTGACGACCTTCGCTGCGCTGCTCGTCGGTGCGGCCTTCCTGCCGACCTTCAAGGCATCCGGCGTCGAGCAGAACGACCTGTTCCTCACCCGGGTCGACTCGGTCGTCGGCCAGGAGGCCATCGCCCGACACTTCCCGGCCGGCTCCGGAACGCCGGTCATCGTGCTCGCTCCGAGCGCCAAGGCCGCCGCAGCGCTCGAGGTGGTGAAGGCCCAGCCCGGCCTGCGCGACGCGACCGCGGGGCTGACCCCGGGCCGGCCGTCGGTCGAGCTCGACGGCAAGGTGGCGATCACTGCGACGTCGGTCGACGCGCCGGACGGGCTGGCCGCCGAGGAGGTCGTGTCCCGGCTGCGCGCGGCCCTCGACCCGGTCGGGACCGACGTCCTCGTCGGCGGCAACACGGCGATCAACTACGACGTCCGGACCGCGAGCGAGCGCGACCTGCGCGTCGTCATCCCCGCGATCCTCGCCGTCGTCTTCGTCGTGCTCGTCCTTCTGTTGCGCTCGCTCGTCGCGCCGATCATCCTCGTCGTCGCCAACGTGCTGTCCTTCGCCTGCACCCTCGGCACCGCGGCCATCCTCTTCAACCACGTGTGGAAGTTCCCCGGCAGCGATCCCGCGACGCCGCTCTACGGCTTCGTCTTCCTCGTCGCGCTGGGCATCGACTACTCGATCTTCCTCATGACCCGGGTGCGTGAGGAGAGCCGGCGCCAGGGCACCCGGCGTGGGGTGCTCGTTGGCCTCGCGGTGACCGGCGGAGTGATCACCAGCGCCGGCATCGTGCTCGCCGCGACCTTCGGGGCCCTCGCCGTGCTGCCGATCCTCTTCCTCGTCCAGATCGCCTTCATCGTCGCCTACGGCGTGCTCCTCGACACTCTCGTCGTACGCAGCCTGCTCGTGCCGGCGATCGCCTATGACATCGGGCGCCGCACCTGGTGGCCGTCCCGGCTCGCCCGGCAGGATGGAGCCGAGCGCCGCTCGCCGGCGGCCTCCCAGGACGCCGACTCTCGCACCACGACCTAGGGGGTATGCCGCGTGGCACAGACGGCTGATCCAGCCCAGCCGCCCAGGGTGGGCATCGTCGGCTACGGCATGGCCGGGGCGACCTTCCACGCGCCGCTGCTGCGTGCTGCCGGGCTCACCGTCGCCAGGGTCGTGACCACCAACCCACAGCGGGTGGCCCAGGTGCAGGCGGACTTCCCCGAGGCGCGGGTCGCCGACTCGGTCGACCGGCTGCTCGCCGGCGGGGGACTCGACCTGGTCGTCGTCGCGTCGCCGAGCGGCCACCATGTCGAGCACGCGCGAGCGGCGATCGAGGCCGGGGTCGCGGTGGTCGTCGACAAGCCGCTGGGCGTCGACGCCTCGAGCGCGCTCGAGCTCGTCGACCTGGCCGAGGCCGAGCGGGTGCCGCTCACCGTCTTCCAGAACCGCCGCTACGACCCGGAGTTCCGCACCGTCCTGGACCTCGTGCAGGCCGAGGCGATGGGCGAGGTGCGCCGGGCCGAGCTGCGGTGGGAGAGATGGCGACCCGTCCCGAAGGACCGCTGGCGCGAGCAGGTCGGACCCGACGAGGGCGGCGGCCTCATGCTTGACCTGTTCACCCATCTGCTCGACCAGGCGGTGCTGCTCTTCGGCCCGGTCGACACCGTCTATGCCGAGACGGCGGCCTGGACCACGGTCGGCGAGGACGACGCCTTCGCGGCCGTGCGGCATACCTCTGGGCAGTCGACCCACGTCGCGGCGTGCAGCGTCGCCGGCGCACCCGGCCCCCGCTGGCGGATCACCGGCAGCACCGGCACCTATCTGCTGGGCTCGGCCGGCGACGAGGGCACGGCCTTCCCCGACGCCGACGGACCGGCCGGTCAGCACGGCTGGCTGGTGCGCGGCGACGAGCGCGAGGCGGTGCAAGCGCGCAGCGGCGACCCGGCCGACTTCTATCGCGCGGTCGCTGCCGCCCTGGCAGCGCCCGACGCGCAGGCTGCCATGCCGGTCGATCCGCGCGATGCCGTGCACGTGCTCGCCGTCATCGACGCGGCCCGGATCAGCGCCGAGAGCGGACGCAGCGTCGAGGTGATCACCCCCGGGCAGGCCCCCGAGTGAGCCGCCTGTGGACAACCGGCGCGCCGGTCCGAGGAGCAGGGATGATGGGGGAGTGACCAGCCAGCCCAGCGTCCCCGGCATCGAGATCGGCGAGCTCATCGGCACCGGCGCGACGAGCGCCGTCTGGCAGGGCGTCCGCACGGCGACCGGGGAGGCCGTGGCGGTCAAGGTGACGGCTCCTGAGCGCTATCACGTGGGCCAGCTGCTCGAGCTGGCCGCTCGCGAGACGGCCATCCTCGGGCTGATCGAGCACGACCATGTCGTGCGGCTGCACGAGGTGCACGCCCAACCCGATGGCTCGGTCGCGGTCGTCCTCGACCTCGCGGCGGGAGGCAGCCTCGCCGAGCTGCTGGCCGCCCGCGGCCGGCTCGACGACGGCGAGGCCGCGACGATCTGCGTGCCGCTCGCCGGAGCGCTCGCCGCCTTGCATGCAGCCGGGGTCGTCCACGGCGATGTGGCCCCGGGCAACGTCGTCTTCACCGCCGACGGTATGCCGCTGCTCGCGGACTTCGAGGCCGCCCGCCTCGTTGGGGAGAGCCATCCGCCGGTCGTCTCCGGCACGCCGGGGTTCGTGGCCCCGGAGGTGCTGGCCGGGGGGCTGCCGAGTGCGGCGAGCGACGTCTTCGGGATCGGTGCGGTCGCGTGGGCGGCCGTGAGCGGACGGCCATTGCTCGACGGATCCGGGCGTCCCGGGCCTGCCCCGAGCCGCAGCGAGGCGATCGCGCTCGTCGGGCCGAGGCTCGCCGATGCCCTCGTCGCGATGCTCGCCGAAGACCCGGCTGCGCGGCCGGCGGCCGACGAGGCAGCCGTGCTCATCTACCAGTCCGCCGCACCCGAGCCGGTGCGCCTGGTGCCCCGCTCTGCTGCTGACCCGGCACGCGCGCTGACCCACCGGCTGCGCGAGCGGGTCGGCGAGGGCACCGGCGGCTGGACGCACAGCGCGCCCTACGCGCCCCCACCCGGTGCGGCCACCGCCGTGTCCCCGGCGGTCACGGAGCCCGCCGCACCGGCACCGGGGTCGTCAGCGCCGTCCGAGAGCGCGGTCGCGGCTCCGACGTCGCCATCGGCCGTGACCGCATCACCCCCGCCGTCGGCCCCGGCTCCGGGGGCTGCGGCCACCGTGATCCATTCACCCGCGTCGGCCCCGGCGCCCGGTGTCCGCCCGACGCGGGTGCCGCCGGCCCGCCCTGGGGGGCTCGCCCGGCGCCTGTCCACGCGGGTGCGGCTGGCCATCCTTGCGGTGGCGCTGCTCGTCTTCGTCGCGGTCTTCGTCGTGCTGCTGCAGCGGCAGGCGAGCGCCGCGGCTGCCGCTCAGGCGACGGTGACGAGCACCGGCACGGTCACGATCGCCCGGCCGACCGGCACTCATGAGCTGCAAGGCGACCCGCAGCCGGTGCTGGCCGCGCTCGCTGCGGCCCGCGCCGAGGCGCTGATGTCCGGAGACCCGGCACGGCTGGCGGCGGCCGACGCCCCAGGGTCGCCCATGCTCACGGCCGACACGGCCCTGCTGACCCAGCTGGGCAAGGCGGGCCAGCGCTACGACAACCTCACGTATCACGTCCGCAGCGCCCAGTGGGTGTCCGGAGACGCGACGACGGTCCGGCTCATCGCGGTCATCGACCTCGGCGTGCACCGGGTGGTGGGACCGGGCACGGAGGTCCGCCAGGTGCCGGCCCAAGAAGGACGGCCCTTCGTCTACACGCTCACCCGCACGCCGGCCGGCTGGCGGATCGCCGAGATCAGCAGCTGACCGGCGCTGGTCGGCGACCTGTCGTCAGTCGCGCGCGGTGAGCCAGGTGGCTGCCGACTCGAGCGTCGGGTGGACCGAATCGAATCCGGCAGCTCGCAAGGCCGCGGGAACGACCCGCTGGCTCGCCAGGATGTCGTCGGCGAACTCACCGACGGCGAGCCGCAGCGCGAGCGACGGTGCCGGGAGCAGCGCCGGCCGGGACAGTTGTGTGGCAATCGCCGCGGCCACCTCGCGTTGCTGGGCCGGTTGCGGCGCAACGAGATTGACGGGCCCGGTGAGGTCGCGACGATCGACGAGAAGGGCAAGCGCCCGAACCTCGTCGGCGAGGGTGATCCATGGCCACCACTGCTGCCCGGAGCCGAGGGGTCCGGCCAGCCCGAGCCGCGCCAGCGCCATGATCCGGCTGAAGGCCCCGCCGTCCCGAGCCATGACGAGGCCGGTGCGCGCGAAGGCCACCGGAGCGCCGGACTCGACAGCAGGTGCCGCCGCACCCTCCCAGGCCCGCACCACCTCGGCGAGGAAGCCGTCGCCCGGCGCACTGCGCTCGTCGAGGAGCTCGTCGCCGCGGTCGCCGTAGTAGCCGACCGCCGAGCCGCTGACCAAGCGCACCTGGTGCCCAGCCTCGGCGTGGGCCGCCACGGCCTCGGCGACCGCGGTGGTGCCCTCGACCCGGGAGCGCAGGATCGTCTCCTTGGAGGCCGGCGTCCAGCGTCGGTCGCCGACGCCGGCACCCGCCAGGTGCACCACGGCGTCGACGTCGTCGAGGTATGCCGCGGCGAGGCCACCGGGACGGGGTTGCCACGGGCGCTGGTCAGGACCCGTGGGGGTGCCCCGCACGAACGCGACGACCGAGTCGCCGCGCGCCCGCAGATGCTCGACGAGAGCCGAGCCGATCAGACCGGACGCGCCGGTGACGGCGATGCGCGGCATACCTCTCCCGGTGCTCATAGGCCGAGATCGGCCTCGAAGGCGCCCTCCTCGAGCCGAGCCTTCATCGTGCCGAGGAAGCGCGCGGCGTCGGCGCCGTCAACGATCCGGTGGTCGTAGGACAGCGCGAGGTACATCATCGAGCGGATCGCGATGGTCTCGCCGCCCTCGCCGTCCTCGACGACGACCGGCCGCTTCACCAGCGCGCCGGTGCCGAGGATGGCCACCTGGGGCTGGTTGATGATCGGGGTGTCGAAGAGCGCGCCACGGCTGCCGGTGTTGGTGATGGTGAAGGTGCCGCCGGACAGGTCGTCGGGGGTGATCTTGCTGGTGCGGGTGCGCTCGGCGACGTCGGCGATCGCGCGGGCCAGGCCGGCGATGTTGAGGTCGCCGGCGTTCTTGACGACCGGGACGAGCAGTCCGCGCTCGGTGTCGACGGCGATCGAGAGGTTCTCCTGGCCGTGGTAGATGACCGAGTCGCCCTCGACGCTCGCGTTGACCATGGGGTGGGCCTTGAGCGCCTCGACCGCGGCCTTGGCGAGGAAGGGCAGGTAGGACAGGCTCACGCCCTCGCGCTCCTGGAAGGCGCGCTTCGAGCGGGCCCGCAGCCGGGCGACCTTGGTGAGGTCGACCTCGACGACGGTCGTGAGCTGGGCCGAGACCTGCAGCGACTCGACCATCCGCTGGGCGATGACCTTGCGCAGCCGGGACATCTTCTCGGTGGTGCCGCGCTTGCCCGAGAGATCCGCGGCCGGGGCAGCGGCCGCCGGGGCCGGGGCGGCCGGGGCTGCGGGGGCTGCGGGAGCTGGGGCGGGCTCCGGAGCCGCCGGCGCCTTGGCGGCCTCGGCCGCGTCCAGGACGTCCTGCTTGCGGATCCGGCCACCGACGCCGGTGCCGGTGAGCGAGGCGAGGTCGACCTGGTGCTGGGCGGCGAGCTTGCGCACCAACGGGGTGACGTAGATGCCGCTGTCGTCGGCCTCCGCCGAGCCCTCCTCGGGCTGGGCAGCCGGGGCCGGTGCGGCGGCGGGTGCCGGTGCCGGGGCTGGTGCCGGCTGCTCCTCGGCGGCGGGTGGGGCTGCGGGTGCGGGCGCTGGGGTGGGCTCCGGCTCGGCTGCGGGCGCCGGCTCGGGCGCCTCCTCGGGCTCGGCCTGGGCCGCCGGAGCGGCCTCCTGCTGGGCCGGTGCGGCAGAGCCGCCGATGATGGCCAGCTCGGCCCCCACGGCCGCGGTCTCGTCC